>Ga0181560_10000593_pt1 | contig 33115 bp, 31 predicted proteins | sample 011ome_20_FD_133751 | JGI IMG/M metagenome (GOLD analysis project Ga0181560, IMG submission 133751) | Coastal salt marsh microbial communities from the Groves Creek Marsh, Skidaway Island, Georgia - 011509CT metaG (megahit assembly) | ecosystem: Environmental > Aquatic > Marine > Intertidal... | reverse complement strand
GGAGTGGGCGCACCCGACGAAGAGCATGAAGGACTTCGCGCCGGCCTCAGCAGTGAAGGTGCCGTGGAAGTACGGCGGGTGCGGTCACGAGTGGGATGCGACGATCAATGGCCGCACGCGCGCCGCGCACTCCCGCGGGTGCCCGAAGTGCAGCCCAGGCGGCCGCCCGCGGCTACAAACCGAAGCGGACTGAAGCGACGCGATACGCCTAGTTGTAGTCTACAGTAGCTAGAACGCCGGCGTCGCGTCTCAAACGCAAACGCGGCGGAGCGAAGAAAAAAAAAACGCTCACTCCTCCGCCGCCGCGACGCGCGCGTCCCCGCTGAGCCACAGACTCAACGTCGACCGTCCCCCGCGCGTCACCTTCCCGACCGCGTGCACGTTCTCCTCGCCGCTGCTGAAGACGACGAGGCGCCCGCGGCGCGGCGTCACGACGCGTTTTCTTCTCACCCCGTCGTCGTCGTCGCCGTCGAGGAACGCGAACTCGGGGTCGAGGGTCCATCGTTCAAAGCGACGTCGGGGTGGAGTTGAATGGCGTCAGAAGCGGAGTTGAAAGGCGTCGAGGTGTGTCGGGATTGAAAGCGAGGGACCCTGGGCGGAGAGAAACGAACGCCGGGAGAGAAAGTCCTCAAGAAACGCCGTGCACCGCGCCAACGCGGTCGTATGGGGACCAGTCGGGTGTATATATGAACGCACCTCGCCGCCTTCGAAGTCCGCGTCCTCCGCGTCCGCGTCGTCGTCGCTCCCTCCTCCCGCGCCGGAGGACAAGTACAGCACCGCGCTGATATCGTACTCCGGGACGTTCGCCTTGTCCACGTGCGGGCTCCAGTACCCGTGCTCCTCTCGTCCGCCGCCCGCCGCGGTCGCCGCGTCGTCGCCGTCGCCCCCGGTCGTCGCCGCGCGTATGTGCGTCAGCAACCCCCCGACCGGATGCAGCGCGACGTCCTCCTTCCCGCCTTCGTCCCCTCGCAGCGCGTCCTCCGCCGCGACGCGCATCTCCCGCAGCACGCGCGTCATCACGACGTGCGCGTCCTCGCCCAGCAGCGACTCGCTCGCGCGCCCCACCGTGACGCACGCGTCGCCGCGCGCGCGATCGCGCAGCGGATCGAGCGCGGTCGCCGCGACGCGCTCGAGCCGCGCGACGTCGCGCGCGTCGAACGCGCCGTCGATGACGTGCCGTCGCGAGCGTCCGGGCCGCGGCGACGCGCCGGGCGGCCACGGGGGAAGCGCGTCGACCGATGATACGTCTCGACCATCTCGCGTACGACGCGTCGTCCGCGTCGGCGTCGGATGCGAGCCGGCGGCGAGGTGCTCGAAACGCGTCGAGATCGTCGAGGGCGATTTCGCCGCGGACGTCCGCGACGCGATGAGCGCGCGCGCGGACGCCGCCGCGCGGTCGCGCCACGCGTCCCTCGCGGCGCTCCACGCCGCGGTCCCGACGCGCAAGACGTCGCCGCCGCCGCGCATCGCCGCCGCGCGGACGACTGCGGCCGACGGCGCGTCGCGCGCGCGTCCCGTCGTGTGGCATCGATGGGGTCCAAAAGAAAAATTACTCGGATCGATCGACGGGTGCCGACTAGCCGACACAGATCGATCCGCCGCGCGTCGCCTCCGCCGCCCGCCGCTCGCCGCGCGTCGACTCCGATCAGATGCCGATCGTCCTCATCTCCCCCGCGAAGACCCTGGACGAGACCCCGATCGCGTCCAAGTCCGCGCTCTCGCGCGTCACCGCGCCGCGGCTTCGGTCGCGCACGGCGACGTTGCTCGCGATCGCCGCGAAGCTCTCGTCCGCGCAGCTCAGATCCCTCATGTCCATCTCCGCGCCTCTCGCGGACTTAAACCGATCGCGGTACGCCGCGTTCGAGACGCAGCCCGAGAAGGCGTGCGCGTTCGCGTTCGACGGGCCCGCGTTCAGGGCGCTCGACGCGCCGACGATGGACGAGCCGTCGCTGGACTTTGCGCAGAGGCACGTGCGATGTCTCTCAGGGCTCTACGGGCTGCTTCGACCGTTCGACGCGATCAGGCCGCACCGGCTCGAGATGGGGACGAAGCTCGCGACGGGCGGTGAGAAGCCGAAGACACAGAAGAAGGATCTGTACGAGTTCTGGGGCGACGCGATCGCGGAGCTCATCGTGGAGGATCTGATGGAGCAGCCGGTCGAGGAGCGATTCGTCGTGAACTGCGCGTCGGCGGAGTACTTCAAGGTTTGGTTCGAGCTCACACTGGTCCCCATACGACCCCGTCGATGTGGTGAACGCCGTTCCTTAAGGACTTTTCCACCCGGCGCATCTCTCCGCCTACCCCTCGCTTTCAATCCCGACACACCTCGATGCCTTTGAACTCCGCTTCTGACGCCTTTGAACTCCACCCCGACGTCGCCTCGTATGGAACAACCCTTCAAGTCGGTTCGCGCGGACGTTCTGGAACGCGCGGGGATAGCGACGTACACGTGCGTGTTTCCCGGGCCGAGCGTGCACGCGAAAGCCGCGCGAGGCGCGATGGCGCGACACGTCGCGGTGAACAAGATCACGCGACCGGAGGGGTTGAAAGCGTTTCGAGGCGTCGCCGGCGAGTGGAGCTTCGCGGAGGAGACGAAACCGAGGACGTTCGTGTTTAAGGTGCGTTCTATACACTGGTCCCCATACGACCGCGTTGGCGTGGTGAACGCCGTTTCTTAAGGACTTTTGCCGTCGTCTCTCTCCGCCCACACCACGGTTTCAATCCCCGTCCTCGATGCCTTTCAACGCCAACTGACGCCTTTGAACTCCACCCCAACATTCGCTTGTATGGAACGACCCTAAGCGGGGCGAAGGCGCGACGTTCAGCGGGAAGGGGAAGAGCGCGCCGAAGGCGGCGGCGGCGAAGAAGACGAAGGCGACGGCGGCGGCGGCGAAGAAGGCGGACGACGACGGCGGCGACGGCGCGGCGACGGCCTCGGGAGGGAAGCGCGCGAAGAGGAAGTGATGAGAGTTACGATTAGATTTTCCGCAAAAATGCCGTCTCATCAAAACGCGTAAGAGATGCACGTGCCGTCGTCCCCCGCCGCGAACAGCCCGTCCTCGCTCGCGTGCACGCATCGCACCGCGGCTTCGTTCGCGCCGAGACCATATAACGTCTTAGGCTCGTCCGTTACGTCGATATCGATGACGTGGATCCCCCCCGAGCCCGTCCCCGCCAACGCCAGCGGCCCGATCGCCGCGAGCGAGTAGACGAAATCGCCGCACGCGACTTTCCCTCTCGCCGCGAACCCGGCCCTCGGGTCGATCACCGCGACGTGACCGTCCGCGCCCGCGGTGACGACCGCCCCGGAGACGGTCTGAACGATGTCGCCGACCGCGCCGGCGCCGGCTTTCTGGACGTGCGCGGCGACGGACGCGACGGGCGACGTCCCGCCGACGCGAGGGTCCCACGCGTGCACTTTTCCGTCTTGACCGCCGCTGAGTGTCGTTCCATACAAAACAAGTTCACCGGTCAGTTGAAATGGGGCGCGATCAAATGTTGAAACCGGGCGATGGGTGAAAAACGTTTGTATAGAACGCACCTGAGTAGGACCGCGCCGCCGCCGCCGCCGCCGCCGTCTATCCACGCCAGCGACGTGACGTGCCCTCTGTGCCCGCCTCGCCGTCCGACCGCGGCGCCGGAGCCCGCGTCCCAGAGCATGACGACGCCGTCGCGGTCGCCGCTGCCCAAGCCGCCGGACGCGTCGTCTTGGTCTTTTTTTTCCTCAGCGTTCTTCGCTACGCGTCGTTCGCCCCACGCGAGCGTCGTCACCGGCGCTTTGTGCCCGTGCAACGTCCCGACGCACCGATCGCTCCGCGCGGTGAACCCTTTCGGCGCGAGATTCCACAGTTTCAACGTCTTGTCGTACCCCGCGCTGACCGCGGTGAGGCCGCTCGCGCCGACGGCGACGTCGGACACTGAGGGTCGTTCCATACAAAGCGACGTCGGGGTGGAGTTGAAAGGCATCGAGGTCGGGGATTGAAAGCGAGGGGTAGGCGGAGAGACACGCCGGCAAAAGTCCTTAAGGATCGGCGTCCACCACGCCAACGCGATCGTATGGGAACCAGTGTATAGAACGCGCCTGACCCGTTGTGCCCTTCCAACGCGCTGCACCTCGTCCCTCGCGCGTCCCACAGACAAATCAGCGAGTCCATCCCGGACGATAACACGCGGCCGTCCGGGAGACATCGCACTTTTGTGACCCACTCCTTGTGCCCGTGCGTCTTCGTGTACAGAGTGCGTAACTTTTTACACGTCTTCACGTCGACTTCGTACACGGCGTGGTCGGTGCCTGTTGCGATCGGTCGAGGGAAAACGCGCGTCAGTCCGTTATCGGTGTACTGTATATCATTCTTCCGTGTCGTCAAAACGAACGTGAGGTCCACGGCGCGCGAAACGAAAAAACAAAACTCCTTAAGAAACGACGTTCACCCCGCCAACGCGAGCGTACGGGAAGCAGTCTCGGCGGCGGTCATGGAAACCTCACCTCCGACGTACGCCTTGGCGCCGAGCGCGTCGACGTCGGCGCACACGAGCGGTCGGTCGCTCAGCCTCGTCACCGTCCCCTGCTGGCTCACCGGGGATTCGAACCAGTTCGCGGCGAGGACGGACGCCGGGCGGGACGCGGCGAAGGAGCTCGCGGTCGGCGCCGCGGACTCGCCGCGAAGAAGCGCGCCGCTTGAGGGAGCGGCGCGATGATGAACGGTTTCGTCGTCGACGCCATCTTCGTCCGCCTCGCGCGAGCCTCCCACGCCCATCGCGCGGAAGCCCTCGTCCATCGCCTCCATGTAATCGTCCGCCGCGCGGTGGCTCGTCGCCGCGGAGTGCGCGGGCGGGGACGGGGACGCGCTGCGCGGGACGGGGACGGGGACGGGGACGGGGACGGGGACGGTCAGCGCGCGGGACGCGACGGTCGAGAACTCGGCACCATTTCGTTTCGTTTGAAAAGAATAATACGTCGGCGCGACGCGACGAGCGGCGACGAGCGAGGAAACGCACCCGTCGGGGGCGTTCTGCCTGCGCGACGAGCGCGACGCTTTCAGTCGCGCGAGCGCGGATCGAGTGTCCCCGGACATCGCGACAAAAGATGGCGGGGAGGAAACCGGCGAGGCACCGGGGAGGCGCGCGCCCGAGGATCTGGGACGCGCGGGCGGTTGTTATTGACTTTTCCGACGAGTTTCGTCCGGTCGTCGCTAACAACGAATCGCGTCGCGCCGTCACTCCCCCGCGCCGCCACTCCCCACTCGCGCCCCGCGTCATCATGCGGTCCCTCGCGCCTCCCCCATCCCCGCGCGTCGCGTCCGCGAGGCTCGCGTCCTCCTCCTCATCACGCCGCGCGCCGCCGCCGCCGCCGCGCGCCGCCGCCGCCGCGTCCCTCGCGGAAATCGCGGTCGACGCGGTCTCGCGCCGCGCCGCGCGCGGCGTCTTCGCGCGATGCCGACGCGAGCGCACGGACGCGTTCCGTCTCGTGCACGGCGTCAGCGAGGGCGCGCCGGGGGTGACGATCGATCGATACGGCAACGCGCTGTACGTGCAGTCGTGGCGCGAGCCGATCGCGGAGGCGGAGCTCCGAGACATCGCGGAGGCGGCGCGCGCGGGTCGACTGAGCGACGACGGCGGCGAATCGTTCACGAGTCTGTGGTACCAACCTCGGACGAAGCGCGCGCTCGCGTGGGGTCCGGACGACGCGGGGCGGTCGAGAGACGACGCGATCGCGCGCGGAGGGAGGTACGCGCTGGACGGGGGGGGCGAGTTCGCGCCGGGCGACGACCGCGCGGGGAGACGAGGCGAGGAGGAGGAGGAGGAGGAGGAGAATGACGACGACGAGAATGACGACCCCGCCGCGTTCGCGTTCTCCGAGCTCGGTCTGCGGTACGACTTCGTCCCGCCGCGACGGTTCGGCGACCCGTCGCTGTTCTTGGACTTCCGCCCGACGCGGCGGTGGGTCCGGGATAAAGTGTCGGAGATCGTCTCGGAACGAAACGCGGATGCCGAGAACGCCGCGGCGGCGCCGAAACCGGTATCCGTGTTGAACGCGTTCGCCTACACGTGCGGCGTCGGCGTCGCAGCCGCGTCCGCGGGCGCGTCGCGCGTCCTCAACACCGACCACAGCGAGACTTACCTGCGATACGGCGCGCGCAACGCGGCGCTCAACGACGTCGCGGCCGCGACGCAGTCGCTGTGCGAGGACTTTTACCCCGCGGCGAGGCAGCTCGCGGGTCTGTCGACGCCCGGGCGAAGACGCAAGAGCGATTTCGGTCGCGGAGGTCGCGGTCGCGGGGACAAGCGGCGGCTGAAGAAATCCGCGCCCATCAAACCCGAGAGCTTCGACCTGGTGATCTTAGACCCGCCGACGCTGACGAAGACTAGCTACGGCGCCGTGGACATCGAGAACGACTACCAGTCGCTCGCGAAACCGGCGGCGTTGTGCGTGTCTCCGGGCGGCGTCTTGGTCGCGACGAATCACTCCGCGAAGGTGGGTCTGGACGACTGGCTCGAGATCGTTCGGAAGTGTGCGACGAAGGCTGGGTGCGAGGTCGCGGGCGTGGAGGTTATCGCCCCGGAGGCGGACGACGACGATCATCCGGCGATGGAGGACGGGAAGCGGCCGCTGAAAGTCGCGGCGTTTTACATCGAGTGACGAGCGAGAGCGAGAGCGTTCTGTTTTAGTTTATTATTTTCGCCGAGGGAGGCCGCGCAACGAGAGGTTATAATATTATAGGCCCTACCGTAGTTTAGTGACGTCGTTCGCATTCACTAGTAGTTCGATCGCTCGCCCGTTCCTTCGTATGCAGCCGCGCGGTGTCGTGCTCAGGCTGACGCGCGCGGGGAAGAGGAAAGCCCCGGGGGCTTTCGTCGTCGCTTTCTCCGCCAAACCAAACAGAAAGATTTAACACGACATTCATCAGTTTTTTTTGGCCCGCTCGACAGAAGCGCGCGCGCCCTCTCCCGCGTCGTATCGCGACGATGCCGTCGCCCCCGCGCGAAGACCCCGCGCCGCTGACGCCGCGATCATCGACCCGCGAGCCGCGCCTGCCCGTCCGGCGCGTGGACCTGCGCGAGGTCGCGTCGAGGCTCGACGTGACCCCGCGCTCTCTGCTCACCGCTCTTTTAGGGGGCGACGACGGCGGCGGCGGCGGCGTCGGCGGCGTCGGCGTCGGCGTCGGCGTCGGCGACGGCGGCGGCGACGCGACCGCCGGCAACGGCGGCCTCTCCGGCTCGACGTCCACGACGGACGTCCCGCTCGTCGCGCACCCCGACGACGCGACGGTAACGATCGAGGAGGAGGAGGAGGAGGAGGAGGAAGAGGAGGACGACGACGACGACTTCGACGACGACGACGACGACGACGCGCGCGCGCCTCTTCTTCCCGCGTCGTTCTCCCCCAGCGCCGCCGCGCACGACGCGCACAGCTCGCTGTCGCGCGCGCAGCTCGCGCACAAGGCGCGCCGCGCGGCGTCGCGGGACGCGTCGCTCGCGGCCGCGTCCGCGGCGCTCTTCGCCGCGGGCGGCGGCGTCGCCGCGGACGTCGACGTGGAGTCTGGTCGAACCTTGGGAATTATTTTCACGCCCCCCGACGACGACCAAAACCATAACAAAAACCGAAGAAACCGAAACGGCGGCGGCAGTCCTCGATCGCCATCGCCGCTCGGGGGATACATCATCGGCATCCCCGTGACGTCATCGCTGCTCCCGGACGACGCGCGGCGGCCGCCGTCGTCGCCCGTCGCCGCGCGCGAGACCGAAGCCGCCGCCGCCGCCGCCGCTGCCGCTGCCGCCGCGACGACGACGCCTTCCCCTCAGGCACGTTCTACACACTGGTCCCCATACGACTGCGTCGGCGTTGTGAACGCCGTTCCTTAAGGACTTTTCCCGGCCTGTCTCTGCGCCCACCCCTCGCTTTCAATCCCCGCCCTCGGCGCCTTTCAACTCCAACTGACGCCTTTCAACTCCACCCCGACGTTCGCTTGTATAGAACGGCCCTCACGGCGGCCACGGCGACGCGTGCCACCCCGACGAGGACGTGCTCGTTCGGCGCGTCATCTTCGCGGTCCCGGATATGCAAGCGAGCCCGGGAGCGTCGAGCTCGCTCGACCGAAAGCCGCTCGCGTGCGGCGGAACGTCCACGAGCTTATCGCTCCCGAGCGAGGTGAAGAGGGTCACGCTGGAGATGGTCATGCCGCCGTCGATTGGGATCGCGGCGGACGCCGGCGCGCCGCCGCCGCCGCCGCGACGCGGTGAGACTCCTTCCCTCCTGTGCGCTCCCGTCGGTCGCACGTCGTCTCTTAAGGCGTGCATTCGTTTGCGCGCTGTGAACCTCACGTTTTGACACGTGTGACGTGTATTCACCAATCGCGCGCGCGTGCGCGACCGACTGACGCGATTCTTCCCCTCGACCGATCGCCTCGCAGACGGCGGCGTCGAGCTCGCGCGCCCTCCCGACGTCGCCGCCGCGTCGTACGTCTCCCTGAAAGACCTCCGCGCGAACGTCACCGTGACGCGAAGCGTGCCGTGGGTCGGATGGGCCATCCTGCTCGTCGCGGCGATTTCCCTCTCCGGCGTCGGCGCCACCGTGGACCTTCAGAAGTCGACGCCGTTCACGCAGTGCGTCTGGCGCGCGACGTCGTGCATCGTCGTCATGGCGCCGTGGGCGCTGTGGAGTCTGCGGACGCAAGGGCTTCGAGGCGCGAGCGACCCGAAGACGTTCGCGCTGATGATCGTGACCGCCGTGTGCTGGAGCGGCTGGTTCGCGGGGTTCTATTACGGCATCGGTGCGTTTTTATTTTCGCGTTTCGCTTCCGTTTCGTCCTTTCGCACGTGTCTTTACCTCGACCACTCGCAGTCGAGAGCTCTATCGCGCACGCGTACATGCTCGCCAACACGCACAGCGCCATCATCGTCGTCTTCAACCTTGTCACCGGCCGCGAGCCCGTGCCCGCGGTGGACGCCCACGGTGATTGGCGACGTCGTGGCCGCCTCGAGCGCGTGCTTCGGCGCGGCATTCCTCGTGCTCGCGAAGAAATTTCGTGCAAAGGTGGAGCTGTCGCACTACATGTGGCTGTCCATGGTCGTCAACCTTCCGATGTCGCTCGCGGCGGCGATGATCTTGGAAGACATATCGTTCTCGCGGCCGTTCGATCCCGCCGTTGGCGTCCTCGGGTGGTTGACGCGAGAGCAGATCGGTTTGCAGTTGTTCATAAGCGTGTTAGGTGCGCGCGCGTGAGCGCTCGGTTCAGTTTCGACGCGACGTTCGATCCCTTTCGACCCCTTTCGATTGACCGATTGACCCTGTAACATAATAACGACCGACGAATCGAATCTCGCAGGGACGATCGCGGGCACGGCCGGGTACGTCGCGGCGTTGAAGTACCTCTCCCCGACCGTCGTCGCGATCGTGATGCTGTTCGAACCCGTGCTCGCGGCGTTCATAGGCTACGCGGTCGGGGTGAACGCGGTCCCGACGTGGGTCACGTTGATTGGCATGGCGTGCATCACGTGCGGCGCCGGCGTGATCTCCGCGCACGCGGGTGCGACCTGACTGACTGCTACCCATACTACGATACGACCCCCATCCGCACGCGCGTCGCGCGTCGCGCCGATTCGTAGTGCTGAGGACGCTCTCGTCACCCTCCCTCGTGTCTCTTCATCGCGTCGCAGGGCGGGTTCGGACGACGGGCGTGGACATCGACGACGACGTCGCGGCGACAGACGGCGGAAGATGGAACGTCAACCGTCGCGGAGGAGCGACGCCGACGACGCCGACGCGCGGAAGAGCGCGCGAGAGAGTAGAAGGGCACGGCGGAGACGCGGCGGTCCGTCTGCCGCTGCTTGAGAACGGCGCCGCGTGATGGGACGGCGAATCATAATCAATTCAATTCAATCGACGTAAAGAATACAAAACGCGGACGCGCGCGCGCGGCTACGCCGTCGTCCGTCGTCTCTCAGCACCGCCGCCGCCTCGCCTCGCCTCGCTCGCGCTCCTCACTTCACCCCGTACGCCTCCGTGAGGTGCGTCCGCGTCTCCGAGTCAACGCCCCTGACGACGACGTTGTCCATGATCTGGTTCATGTTCTTCATCAAATTCTCGACCGGAGGCTCCGGCGATGCCTTCCCCGCCGCTACCGCCTCGTCCACGATCTTCCTCTGCGCCTTCTCGATCGCCTTGATCTCCGCCGTGTCCAGCAGTTCGTGCTCGACGATCAGCTTGCGCAGCCTCTCGACCGGATCCCTCTCCTGTCGGATCCCGGTGATCTCGTCGCGGGTGCGGTACGTCGACCCGGGGTCGCTCATCGAGTGCCCGTGGTACCGGTACGTGTCCATCTCGAGCACGATCGGGCCTTTACCGGAGACGCAGTGCTCTTTCGCGAACTTGATCGCTTGCTTCACCGCGAGCGCGTCCATGCCGTCGACTTTCAAACCGGGGACGTAGTCGCCGCGTTTGAAGTACTCGGGCGATTTCGCGCTCTTCGCGATGGCGGTGCCCATGCCGTAGTGGTTGTTCTCGCAGACGTAGATCAGGGGCAGGTCCCACAGCGCCGCGATGTTGAGCGCCTCGAAGAGCTGCCCTTGGTTCGCCGCGCCGTCGCCGTACATCGCGACCGCGACGTTGGGTTTCTTCTCGTACTGCATCGCGAACGCGAGCCCGGCGCCGATGGGCGTCTGCGTAAATTCATTCGGGGCGGCGGCGGATTCGAAAGGCGCGTCAGAGTCGAAGTCGAAAGGCGTCGTAGATTGGGTCGAGCGTTGAAACCGAAACCGTCGAGGGGTGCGCGGAGAGAAAAACGCGCGGGCGGGCGGCAAAAGAACGTCCTTAAGGATCAGCGTTCACAACGCGAACGCGGTCGTATGGGGACCAGTCAGAACTCGCCTGCGCGCCGACGATGCCGTTCCCTCCGAAAAAGTGCGCGTCTCTCTTGTACATGTGCATGCTCCCTCCCATGCCCTTGCTCGCGCCGTCGATTCGCCCCATGAGCTCCGCCATCACCTCCAACGGCGTCCCACCGCGCCCCAAGTGCGTGCAGTGGTCGCGGTACGACGTCACGATCGCGTCGTCCTTGTTGAGCGCCGCTTCCATCCCGACGCACACCGCCTCCTGAGGGCCGTTCCATCGTTTAAAGCGACGTCGGGGTGGAGTTCATAGGCGTCAGAAGCGGAGTTGAAAGGCGTCGAGGGCGGGGATTGAAAGCGAGGGACCCTGGGCGAAGAGAATCGCCGGGCAAAGTCCTTAAGGAACGGCGTTCACCACGCCGACGCGGTCGTATGGGGACCAGTGTGAGATAGAACGCGCCTGCCCGTCGTAGAGGTGGCAGAATCCGCGGATGAACTTCCCCTTGTAGAGAACGTCCGCGGCGATCTCCAGACGGCGCATGAGGTAGGACTGCGTGAACATGTCCACGATCTCGGCTTTGGAGGTCTCGACGGTCTGCGACGGCGGGTCGATTCTGTGCGCGACGAACGGGATGGGCACGTCGATCATCATCTTGCCGTCGTCGGTCGTCGCGCCGGTCTTCTTCGCGAACGTCGCGCGGCGCTGCGAGGAGGTTTAGGAGGAGGAGGTTTAGGGTTTGGGTTGAGGGTTTAGGGGTGAGAGGTTTAAGGTCGCGGCGTGGTCGGGCGGCGGAGCGGCGCGCGCGCGGGGGGGGGGGGGGGGGGGGGAGGGGGGGCGGGCGACGACGCGGCCGACGGCGGGGGCGGCGATCGGCGGGGAATAATTCAACATCATTCATTCGCGCCCAAAACCGTGCGAGCGATCGACCGATCGAACGACTCGAACACTGGTCCCCATACGACCCCGTTCGCGAGGTGGACGCCGATCCTTAAGGACTGACTCGACGCCGACGACGCACCTGGAAGATCGCGGTCGACGCCGCGGGCGCGGCGCTCATGAGGCGCGTCGCGAGCCCGTCGCGCGCGGCGCGGAGGAGCGGGAACGCCATGATGCGTGCGCGCGCGTGCGGTCGCGGGTGACCCTTGATATTTTGCGCCGCGCGATGAAGAGCTCCGCGAAGAGTCGGCAAGGAGTCGGAAAGCGCGTGGCGCGTTCCGGTTCTTTTATCATATCCGACCGTTTCGTCGCGGCCGAGAGGAAGGAGCGTCGCGACGAGCACTCGACGATGCGCCTCCCGGACGTCGACGTCGCGGCGATCGCGCGCGAGGTCGCCGCGTCGCACACGGCGCGAGGGCGCGACGCCGCGGCGACGCCGCCGACGGCGGCGTCGGCGGCGCCGCGCGACGGCGACGGCGACGGCGACGGCGACGGCGCGACTCGTGGATGCCAGCGAGATGTGTACGATGTCATCACGCCCGCGGCCGAGGGCGTCGCGGCCGAGAACGACGAGAACGCCGCGCCGGTGGCGACGGCAGGCTCCGTCGCGTCGATGGCGAAGGCGTTCGAGACCGCCGCGAGCGCGGGCGCGCGCGGCGGCGCGATGCCGAAGCCGGGGACGCGACTCATCGCGCGACGAGCGTCGCTCTCGCCGCTGAAGAACGAACCACCCGCGACCAACGTCGAGCCGCCGCCGCCGCCGCCCGCCGTCGACGCCACCGCCGCGGACGCGCTCGCGCGGATCGCGGCGTTAGAGCGCACGGTACAGGAACAGCGCGACGTCATAGCGTCGACGACGTCGGAGCGCGCGGCGGTGCGCGCGCATCGCGCATCGCGCGGCGGCGGCGGCGGCGGCGGCGGAGGCGGGGGAGACGACGCCGGCGCCGGCGCTGACCGCGACCGCGACCGTTCGTCTTCCAAACGCCGCGCCTCCTCGCACCGCGCCGCGGCGGCGGCGGCGGTGGATATCAACCGTCGCGACGACGACCGCGCGCGCGACGTCTACGCGCACGTCGGAGCGCTCGCCGAGCGCGTTGCCGCGTTGGAAAGAGCGAACGAGGACGCGGAACGCCGCGCGTCCGGGTGGGCGGACGCCGCGTCGATCGCCACCTCGCGCGCGGTGTTGCTCGAGGACGCCGTGGAGTCGCTGTCGCGGCGGTTGAACGCGCGCGTGGACGACGCGGCGGAGGCGGCACATGCGGCGGCGGCGGCGGCGGCGAGACTGGAAAACCGCGCCGCGGCGGAATCCGGCGACGCGACGCGACGCGTCGCGGCGGCGATCGAAGCGCTCGACGCGCGCGTCGCGACGCGGATATCGACCGTCGCGGACGCGGTGGAAGACGAACGGTCGCGCGCGAGGGAGGCGGTCATCGCGCTGCGCGCGCGCGTCGAGGCTGCAGAGTCGGCGACGGCGGCGTTTGCGGCGGCGGCGGCGACGGCGGACGACTCGGCAAAAAAAAACGCTCAAACCGCCGCAGAGGCGGTCCGCGACGAGATGGCCGCCACCGCGCGCCGCGAGCTTCAGCGCACTCGCGACGACGCGAGGGAGGAGTGGGCGAAGGACCAGGCCGCGGTCGCGGAGGCGCTCAACGCCGCCATCGCGCGCCTCGCGGAGAAGGTGGACGCGAGGACGGCGGCGGCGGCGACCGCCGCGGAGAGCGGCGCGTTCTATCTCACACTGGTCCCCATACGACCGCGTTGGCGTGGTGAACGCCGATTCTTAAGGACTTTTGCCGGCGCATCTCTCCGCCCACCCCTCGCTTTCAACGCCCGCCCTCGACGCCTTTCAACTCCGCTTCTGACGCCTTTGAATTCCACCCCGACATCATCGCTTTGTATACAACGACCCTCAGCCGCCGCGGAAGCGACGACGGCGACGACGGAGCTCTCCAAGGCGCGCATAAAACTCACCGCGGTCGAGGAGAAGCTCAAAGCGCGCGTCGCCGCGGAGGAGGGCCACGAGCTCGCGGCGAACGAGGCGTGGATGCGCGTCGTCCGCGCGGAGAAGCGCGCCGCCGTGATCGAGGCGCGGTGCGCGGAGACGGAAGCGCGCGTCGCCGACGCGAGGCGAGCCGCGGAGCTCGCGCTCGAGTGCGCGCGGGAGTGCGCCGACGGCGTCAACGTCGCGGAGCGCGTGCTGGCGGACGCGGGCGACGCGGTCGCGGCGTCGGCAAAGGCGGTCGCGAGCGCCGAGGCGCTCGAGCGACGCGTCGCCGAGGGCGAGGCGCGCGCGTCGACGCGCGCGACGCTCGTCGAGACTGCCGTCGCGGACGCGATCGACGCGGTCGCCGATCAGCTCGGCGCGTTCAAAGCGGACGTCGCGGTGAAGATGGACGGCGCCGAGGCGGCGACCGCGAAGGCGGCGGCGCTCGCGGAGAGGATCTCGTCCGACGCGGCGGCGTGCGCGGCGGACGCGGCGGCGGCGCGCGAACACGCGACGGTCGCCGCGGAGGCGTCGACGGACATGTCCGCCGCGACGACGACGTCGTTGACCGCGTCCGAGCGATGCGAGCGTTTGACCGTCCGCGCGGAGGCGGCCGCGGTCAACGCGCACGCGGTCGCGGTCGCGGCGGTGAAGGACTCGGACGCGTTCACGCGCGCGACGCGATCGGCGATCGACGCGATGACGGTGCGCGTCGCCGCCGCGAAGGAAGCGGCGAGGGAGGCGATCGAGCAGAGCGAGGACGTCGCGACGCTGACGCGCGTGGCCGTGAGGGACGCGATCGCGGGGATACGAACCGACGCGGTCGGCGTCGTCGTGGACGCGAAGCGGCAGACCGCGGCGTTCGACGGCGCGTTTCGAGCCGCGGCGGCGGATCGCGCGAGGGCCATCGCGGCGTTGAAGAGCGCGGAGACGATGCAGCGAAAAGTCGCGGCGATGATCGAGACCAAGGCGGACGAGGAAAAGAGACGCAGAGAGCTCGAGGACGCGTTAGCGACCGCGGAGGCGAGTCGCAGAGAGATCGCGACGTCGCCGATGCCGTGGCGCGGTAACAGCGGTGACACTTGTAACGGCTACGACGCGGCGGTTACGCCGTCGCCGTCGTCGAAGCGCGCGGAGAGCGAGCTTCGAAGCGTCGGCCGGACGCTGCGCGAGAAGAGCGCGGAGGTGGAGGCGCTCCGGGCGCAGCTCGAGGCGGCGAACGCGACGGGAAATGGAGGGTTCAACGCGTTTTCGGTCGCGTGGAACGGGTTCAAAGGAACCTCGCGGCGAGGGTCGAGGTTCGGTTTCGCGGTCGACGAAGGCGCGGTCGACGACGCCGCCGCCGCCGCCACCCCGACACCCCGGGAGAGGAGTCCCTCCGCGGCGGCGTGGGACTGGGAGTCGCCCGTGATCGCCGCGGTGGACCGCCTCACGCGCGCGACGCCGACGCCGCCGCCGCCGCCGCGGAGCCCGCCGCGGGGGACATGGAAGCTGTCGGAGATGTCGGAAACGTCCGACGCCATCGCGCGTCGGATCGACCGGAGAGCCGCGTCGGCGATGCGCGCGATGCGATCGCCCGGGGACTGCCGGAGCGACGCGGTCGCCGCGAGCGCGAAGGAGGACGACGCGCCGCCGCCGAAGCCGAAGCCGAAGGCGTCGCCGCTGCCGATCGCGATGTTCTCCCCGCCCGAGGTTGTTGAGAAGGAGGAGAAGGGCGGCGGCGACGACGACGGCGGCGGCGTTTGAGGTACGCGCACGCGCGTTGAGTAATTAATAAATAGATCGAATAAAAACTTTTCGTCCGTCGTCCTCCTCGCTTGCTCGCCTCATCACTGAATTTCGAGCGCGGTGAGGATCGCGAAGAGGATGAACAACGCGCCGCCGGTGTACTTGATCACCTTCTCGCTCACCAGATCGCTCTTGTTCAGGATGTCCCCGACGCTGACCGCGATGGCGGTCGCGACGCCGTGCCCCGCGGCGGCGCCCGCGATGACGCCCACCGGGCTCGCCGCCGCGGACAACGCGATCGTGGCGATGAAACTCTTATCCCCCCACTCGGCGGCGAACACGAGCGCGAACGTGCTCAGCACCAGCGCGGCGTTGCCGTCGAACTCCATCCCGGCGACGGCGATCTTCGCGTCCTCCTCCTCCTCCTCCGCGGTCTCCTCCTCCGCGCTCAAGATGGTCTGAGGGTCGTTGTATACAAAGCGATGATGTCGGGGTGGAGTTCAAAGGCGTCAGAAGCGGAGGTGAAAGGCGTCGAGGGCGGGCGTTGAAAGCGAGGGACCCTGGGCGGAGAGATGCGCCGGGAGAGAAAGTCCTTGAGAATCGGCGTTCACCACGCCAACGCGGTCGTATGGGGACCAGTGTGAGATAGAACGCGCCTGAATGCCGAACACGAGGAGCAGCGCGACGGCGAGGTAATCGTCCCACGACGACGCGCCGAATCCCGCGAGGGCTTCGTCCGCGAGGTGAAACACCTGCCCGATGCCGACGGAGATGACGGTCATGACCGCCAGCGCGCCGAACGTTCCCGCGAACACCGTCGCCTTGTCCTGCTGCAGCGCGAGGAGCACGGCGATGAAAAACGTCTTTGGGTCGTTCCATACAAAGCGATGATATCGGGGTGGAGTTCATAGGCGTTAGAAGCGGAGTTGAAAGGCGTCGAGGTGTGTCGGGATTGAAAGCGAGGGACCCTGGGCGGAGAGAGACGACGGGAGAGAAAGTCCTTAAGGAACGGCGTTCACCACGCCGATTGGGTCGTATGGGGACCGGTGTGAATCAGAACGCGCCTTATCGCCGATCTCGCTGAAGAAGATGAGGAGGAAGGCGGAGAGGAAGCCGTCGAAGAGCCCGACGGGGTCTTCCTCCGCCGCGAGCGCGAGCGCGTCCTCGCCCGCGCGCGCGAGCTCCGGGTGCGCGAGCGACGCGAGCGCGAGCGACGCGAGGCCGCCGGTCGCGAGCGCGCGAAGGATCGACGCGGAGGTGTCGTCGTCGTTCGTCGTTTTCGGCGCGATGGCTCGCCAGAACGACGACGACGACGACTCGCGGGGTCGATCGTCGTCCACAAGGCGCGCTGGCGCGGCGTCGACGACCGCGAGCGGCGTCGCGGCGTCTCTCTTCGTCGCGGACGCGGACGCGGACGCGGACGCGACGACGACGGACGCGCGGCGGCGGACGGTCGCCAGACGCGGAGACGCGGCGGAGGCGACGACGGACGACGCGGCGACGACCGATCGCGTCGTTCGCGTCGCGAGAGGCGCGACGACGCGGCCGACGCGCGTCGCCGACGCGCGCGTCGTCGTCGCCATTGCCATCGCCATATCGCGCGTCGGCGACGGACGTCACGTCACGACAGCGACGGGATGGGCGTGCCCTGAAGGAGCGCGGCGGCGTGCGCGTCGCTCGGCGCGCGCGCGTGCGACGTCGATCGGTATCGGTCGGTCCCTTTATCCGCGCCGGCACCCCCTGACCGCCGGAGGAGGGGACACGTGGATCGAGATCGCGCGCGTTTCGAGTTTCGTATTTTTAGACTGATGATACGCATACTGTATCATACAGTTGCCGTACTACGTATTCCGTTCGAACTACGGTACTTTCACTCGAGTCGGCGGTCGCGAAGTTTCGGCGGCGGCTCGTCGTCGCGCGCGCGATGATAGCATAGCTCTACGTCGTATTCATCACGAAACAGCGCGCGCGTAAGTAATATGTGGTACACCGTCCCGAGCCGCGAGCCGCCCGCCGCGCCTCGCGACCTCCCCGCCGCCCCCTCGGCCGTCGCGTCGGGACCCCCCCCCCCCCGACACAGAAAGAAAAAACGATTGGAAAAAATAGATGCCGTACTGTAGGTCTTCCGTCGCCCGCCGACGCGGATTGATCACTTGCTGAGCACCTTCTGCGACCAGCTCAGGGCCATCTTCCGAAGAAACTCCGGCCCGCCCGTCACCGCCTCCCTCGCGAGCTCGTCCACCTTGACGTCGTCCCGCAAAAGCTCCGCGAGCCGCGCGATCTCGTCCACGCGCAGCCTGTCGTCCTCCGTCGCGGCGAGAATGAGCCGCCTTCGCAGGTCCTCGTCCGTGACCAAGAGCTGCGCGCCGTCCGCGACGGTGTCCGTGAGGTCCAACTTCGACCCGTCGCCGCCGGACTTGGCGAGCGAGATCAGGTTCTCGAGGCGCGCCCACTGGAACTTGCCCTGGTTGTTGAACAGCACCTGAAGCAGGCGCTCGCGAAGGCTCGCGTCGCGGTCGGTGAGTAGCCTCTTCGCGACGTACGGATACGCCACCTCCAGGAACCGAAAGTCCGGCTGCAGCGTCATGCAGATGCCCTCTTGCGTCAGGAGCGAGCGAATCACGAGCGAGAAGCGCTCGGGGATGCGAATGGGGTACTGATACACGAGCTCGTTGAACGCGGCGGTTACGGTTCGAAAGTTGAAATTCGCGAGCGACGCGGTTCTACACGAGCGAACGTCGGGGTGGAGTTGAAAGGCGTCAGTTGGCGGAGTTGAAAGGCGCCGAGGGCGGGGATTGAAAGCGACGGATGGGCGGAGAGAGACGACGGCAAAAGTCCTTAAGGATCGGCGTTCACCACGCCAACGCGGTCGTATGGGAACCAGTGTGAATCAGAACGCACCTCGCGTCTTGCCAGATGTTCTCCAACGCCGGCACGATCGGTCGGACGTCCGTGCCGGGGGATAAGAACCCGAGGCGGATGAAATCGCCCGCCATGGAGTCGTAGTCCTCGTTCACCGCGTGCACGACCGCGTCGATGAGCGTCTCTTTGTTCGTCTGCGTCAGTTGCGCGACGTTTCCAAAGTCCACGTACGCGATTCGCCCGTCCCTGCGACGATACGACGAACGAGGCGATTCGATTCCGCGCGTCGGTCGGTCAGTCAGTCGGCTGAAACTGGGCGCGATCAAGCATTGGTTGAAACCGGGTGTGACCGGGTGAAAGGGGTCAAAAACGTAACGTGTTTCGCGCGATTCAATTCGTGGACGCACCGCAGCGCGAAGATGTTCCCCGGGTGCGGGTCGCCGTGAAACAGCCCAAACTCGAGCAGCTGCCGCAAGCCGCTCATGACGCCGACGCGAATGAAGGTATCCACGTCGATCCCCGCGGCTCGAATCCCGTCCGGGTCCGTGCATCGGACGCCCTCGATCCACTCCATCGTGAGCACCGCCTTGCCGCTCTGCTCCGGGTAGAGCCTCGGGATCTTCACGATCGGGTCGTTCTTAAAGTTGGCGTAAAAGTCGCGCAGGTTGCGTCCCTCCTGCACGTAATCCAGCTCCTCGAGGAGCTTCTCCCCGAACTCGTCAACGATGAGCTGCGCGTTGCACCCGAGCCGTCGCTGCGACACCGCGTTGATGAAGAACGCGAGCGCGCGGAAGAGCACGAGGTCGCGGTAGATGATGGGCTCGATCCCGGGCCGCTGCACCTTGATCGCGACCTCCTCCCCCGTCTCTCGCAACGTCGCCTTGTACACCTGACCCAACGACGCCGCCGCGATGGGCTCGTCGCTGATCGCGCTGTACACCTCCGCGATCGGCCTTCCGAGCTCGCCCTCGATGATCGCGAACGCCTGGTCGTTCGGGAACGGCGGGACGTCGTCCTGAAGCTTCGTGAGCTGCTCCATGTAATCCGCGCGCACGATGTCCGGGCGGTTCGCGAGCACCTGCCCCGCCTTGACGAACGACGGCCCGAGCTCGGCGAGGAGAATCCTCAGCTCGTCGCTCCTGCTCACGACGTCCTCCGCGGCGCGGAACTTGTCGAAGACGAGCCCGGCCGCGAACCCAGCGCCGGCGAGGACGATCTGCGCGCCTCGCGCCGCGGTCGCGATCGCCTCGACGGGCGTGCGAAGCGCGCGCTCGCGCACGAGCGCGGGGGTGTAGCGCCGGGACGTGATCTCGCACGCGCCCTTCTCCATCTCGAGCGCTTCGAGCGATTCGACGGACGGCACGGGGCCGGGGATCCCCGGAACGATCCGCGACGACGGCGGGGGCGTCGCGGGGACGAGCGGCGGCGGGGAGGAGGAGGAGGAGGAGGTCCCGACTCCCTGGCGCGTCTCCACCGCGCGCGCGAGGATCGAGGACCCGCGCGACGACGAGGACGACGACGACGAAGACGCGCGTCGGAAGACCGCGACCGCGCGCGGGGACGACGACGCGCGCGGCGCGGGCGTCGCCGCGGCGGCGCCGCCGCGGTTGGACGTCGACGTCGAGGGCGAGGACGGCGGCGGCGGCGGCGGCGCGCGCCATGGCGTCACGGAGGGTTTCGCGCAGTGCGACGCCATCGTGTGCGCGCGCGAGTCGCGGAGTGGCGACGACTCGGGAGCGACGAGATGCCAGGGGGTAAGGCGAGGACGAGCCACGTCGACCACGAGTTTCGCGCGACGCGAGAGATTTTATCGCCCTGCTGGTACCGACCGACCGACCGACGCCGCGTTTGATACGGACGATTTCGCGACCGAGCAATTAGTCTAAAAAAACGACGTGTACTACCTACAACGTCAGTACCGAGGGGGGAGAGCTCTCCCCGCGCGCGGGCGCGCCGCTCGCCTTCGCCCTCCCGCGCTGGACGGCGGCGCGCTCCTCCGCGTCCTCCATCGCCATCTCGAGCTCAGCCTGACGCATCGTGAGCTGCGGACGCGCGGAGCGCGGTGGGCGGCGGGTCAGTTTCGAACGCGGGCGATGAAATCGATGAAATCGAACCGAAAACGAGAGACGGGACCGATCAAAAACCAAATCGAACGACAGAAGACCGATCGACCGAAACCAAAAAAAACAAAAAACCAAAAAAACCAAAAAATCAAAAAAACCAAAAAACCAAAAAACCAAAAAAACGCACCTGCCGCACGCGCGTCGTCGTCGCGCTCCACTCCCACAACGCCCTCGCGACCGCGTCGCCGCAGTTCGCCCACTGCGCCTCCCCGAACCCGCACCTCTCGAGCGCTCTCATCGCGGCGAGGGACGCGTCGAGCGCGGCCGCGTCGCACGCGTCCGCGCGTTCCATTCGCGTCGCGAGCGCGTCGACGCGGCCGCCGCCGAATCGCCGCCGCGTCTCCGGGCCATTCCATCATTCAAAGCGACGTCGGGGTGGAGTTCATAGGCGTCAGTTGGAGTTGAAAGGCGCCGAGGGCGGGGATTGAAAGCGAGGGGTGGGCGGGGAGATGCGACGGGCAAAGTCCCTAAGGATCGGCGTCCACCACGCGAACGGGGTCGTATGGGGACCAGTGTATAGAACGCACCTCCGGCGCCAAAAATTTCGCGTCGAACGTCTTCATCGCGAACGCCGCGAGGAGCTCCGGCGAGTCGCCGTCGCGGACGCGCGGCGGGAGACGCGTGACCCACGGCCCATCCCCGGCGTCGCTCGACCCGGACCCGGACGCGGACCCGAGGACGATGGACGCGAGCGTCGCGGCGACGGCGACGGCGGGGGTCGGCTTCGCGGCGCCATCCGCCATCTTCGTCAGCGCTCTTCGAAGCTCCGGGACGCGATGGAACGACGCCTCCATCGCGCGCTTCGCGGGCGCGAGCGCGTCGAGCTCGTCCGCGTTCGCGATCATCGCGTCCATGACGAGCGCGGGGTCCGCGAGGTCGGCGGCGGCGGTCGAATTCGGATTCGGATTCGGATTCGGATCGTCGGACGCGCGCTTCGGCTTCGGCTTCGGCGCCGTCGGCGGCTTCTCGTCCGACGACCGTCCGACACTCGTCCGACACTCGGCGGCGGCGCGCCGCGCCTCCGCGGCTTCCTCGTCCGCTCTCGCCTTTTTCTTTCTCGCCGTGACCGCGACCGCGGCGGCGGCGGCGGCGGCGGCGTCTTCTTCCATTCGTCGCGCCATCGCGTCCGCCGCCTCTGCGGCTTCCACCGCCGCCGCCGCCGCGTCCTCCTTCTCTCTCTCCAACCGCGCCACCGTCTCCTCGTACGCGCGCGTCGCCTCCTCGAGATCGAACGCGTGCGTCGTTCGCAGGGCGTCCATCGCCTTCTCGTGCGCGCCGGCTTGCTCGAGTAACGCTTCGTTCACGGCCGTTTCGATGACGTCGCCGCCGTCGCCGCGCGCCGCGGCGAGTCGCCGCGTCGTCTCCTCCAACTCGATCCGAAGCCGCGACGACTCCTCCGCGCGCGCGGTCGCATCGCACGCGGACCGGTCCAGATCCTCCGCGACGCGCGCCATCGCGTATCGCGACTGCGCCTCGGCGGCTTCGAGCTCGGCGACGCGCGCCGCGAGCGCGACGCGCGCCGCATCCGCGGCGTCGGCGCGCGCGACGGCGGCGGCGGACGCCGCCGCGTTCTGAGGGTCGTTCCATACAAGCGAATGTCGGGGTGGAGTTGAAAGGCGTCAGTTGGAGTTGACAGGCGTCGAGGGCGGGGATTGAAAGCGAGGGGTGGGCGTGGAGATGCGGCGGGAGAATTTCTTGAGGATCGGCGTTCACCACGCGAACGCGGTCGTATGGGAACCAGTGTATAGAACGCGCCTGATCGAGCGCTTTTCGCGCCTCCGCCGCGCGAAGCTCGAGCGCGTCTCTCGTCGCGCGAACGCTCTCGAGCTCGCTCTCGAGGCGGCTCTTGATCGCGGCGTCCGATCGCGCTTTCGCCGCGAACGCGTCCGCGATGTCGGTCTTCCCTTTCAACGTCGTCCTCAACCCGTCGCGTTCGGCTTCGAGCCTCGCGACGGCGACCCCTCTCGCTTTCAACTTGCCCTTCAGCCGATCGATCTCGAGATCGCTCGTCTTTCGCAGCGCCGCGAGCGCGGACTCGCACGCTTTCAGCTTCCCGTCGAGCTCCGCGACGCGCGCGCGCTCTTTGTAGAGCCGAGTCGTGAGCGTCTTGCACTGCTCCGTCGCCGTCGCCCATCCCGCCGCGTCCGCGCTCACGATTGGACTTTTCCGAGTCGCTTTTCTCCTCGCGGAAGCGCCGCCTTTCTTTCGACCCTTAGAGTCCGTAGAGTCCTCCTCCTCCTCGTCGTCGTCCTCCTCCTCCTCCTTCTCTCCCGCGTCGACCCGGGTCGCGCGCGTCGTCGCCCTCAAACGCTCGATCTCCAGCTTCAGCGCGCCGACCGCCGACTCGCGCTCCTCCTTCGCGCTCTCGAGCGCTTTCGTCGCGCCGTCGCGTTCGACGCGCGCGGTCTCCAGCTCGGAGCACAACTTTGAAACGCGCGCCGCAAGCGCCCTCGACTCCATCGCGCTCGCGTGCCGCTCCTCGTCGCCCCGCGCGTCGAACGCGCTCGCGGACGCCTCGAGCGCGGCGACGCGGACGCGCGCGTCCTCGAGCGCGGCGCGCATCGTCTCTCTCTCCTCCGTCGACGCCGCGCGCTCCGCGGCGGCTTTCGCGGCCATTCCATCATTCAAAGCGATGTCGGGGTGGAGTTGAAAGGCGTCAGAAGCGGAGTTGAAAGGAAACGCGGGCGGGGATTGAAAGCGAGGGACCCTGGGCGGAGAGAGACGACGGGCAAAGTCCTTAAGGATCGGCGTTCACCACGCCAACGCGGTCGTATGGGGACCAGTGTGCATGAGATAGAACGCACCTTTCGCCGCCGACGTCGCCGCGCGTTGGCGTTCAAACGTCAGTTCCGCGCGCGTCGTCTCCGCTTCGCCTCGGAGCCGCGCCGCGCTCGCCTCCGCCTCGGCCGCGCGCGCCTCCGCCGCCTCGCGTCGCCGCCGCTCGTCGGCCGCGCGGGCTTCGACGCGCGCGTCCGCGGCGTCCGCGCGCGCGATCGAGGCGGTCTCCGCGACGCGAGCTGAGGGTCGTTCCATACAAAGCGAAGTCGGGGTGGAGTTCAAAGGCGTCAGATGGAGTTGAAAGGCGCCGAGGTCGGGGATTGAAAGCGAGAGGTGGGCGGAGAGAAACGCCGGGCAAAGTCCTTGAGGATCGGCGTTCACCACGCGAACGCGGTCGTATGGGAACCAGTGTATAGAACGCGCCTGAATCGCGCGCGTCCTTCGCGTCCTTCGCCTCGCGCGTCGCCGCCTCAAACGCCGCCGCCGAAAGGCGCTCCGCGTCCGCGACCGCGGCGTCGGATCGCGTCGCGCGCGCCTCGGCCGCGTCCGCGCGAATTCGCGCCGCCGCGAGCGCCTCGCGGACGGTCGCCATCTCGAGCTCGAGCGCAGCGCGCGACGCCTCCGCGGCGCTCGCGTCTCTCCGCGCCGCGTCCGCGGCGTCGCGCGCGTCAGCCGTCGCCTTCGCGATCTTCGCCGCGGTCTCCGCGTCGCGCGCTTCGGCCGCCGCCACCGCGGCCGCGGCCGCTCGTGATGCTTCGCTCGCGCGCGTTTCAGTCTGCGCGCGCGTCGCGCGTAAGCGCGCGAGCTCGTCTTCCGTCGCGCGGCATTTCTTCGCCGCCGCGCAGGACGCGACTTCCAACCGCGACAGTTCCCGCTCCGCCGCGTCCGCGCGCCGCCGCTGCGCCTCCGCCGCCCTCGTCGCCTCCTTCGCCTCGACGCGATACCTCGACACCGCGTCCGCGAAGTTATCGCTCCACGCCTTGACGACTCTCGTCGACGCCGCCGCCGTCGCGTCCGCGCCCTCGATCACGTACGCCCGATCGGTCATCGCGCGCAACGCCGCGTCGACGTCGACGAACGCGGGATGAACCGTCGCGTCGTCGTCGTCGTCGTCGTCGCCGCCGTCGTCGTCGCGGTCCTCGCCGCCGAGCCCGTCGACCCCGACCCTACCACCGCGCCGCCTACCCCCCGCGACGAACACGTGCGCGCCGCCGTCGACGGCGTCCCTCGCGTCTCGCGACGCGACGGCGCCCTGCACGAACTCGATCCCGACCGCGTTCAAACGCGCCCTGTGGAGTTGAAAGGCGTCAGTTGAAGTTGAAAGCCGCCGAGGGTGGGTATTGAAAGCGAGGGATGGGCGGAGAGAGACGCCGGGAAAAGTCCTTAAGGATCGGCGTTCACCACGCGGACGCGGTCGTATGGGGACCAGTGTAAGGAAATCGCACCTCGCGCGGTCCACCGCGAGCGGCGGCATCGGCGTCAGGTTCAACACGCACATCGCGGGTTCGCCGCCGGGCGTGTTGAACGACGCCTCCATCGGCTCGTCGTCTCCTCGCAGGAGCTCGTCGAGCACGCGCGAAATGAACTCGCGCTCGGAGTCGCACATCGCGACCAAAAGCGGCGGTTTCGGCGGACTGGAGTTGAAAGGCGTCAGGTGGAGTTGAAAGGCGTCGAGGGCGGGTATTGAAACCGTGGGGTGGGCGGAGAGAGACGACGGGAAAAGTCCTTAAGGATCGGCGTTCACCACGCGAACGCGGTCGTATGGGGACCAGTGTATAGAACGCACTTCGCACGCGCGCGCGGCTCGGCGGCGGCGGCGCCGCCGCCGCCGCCGCCGCCGGGCCTCGCGGCGTCCCGAAGCGCCTTCGCGCGCTCGCCCGGGCCCCACCGCCTCGGCGTACCCACCTTCGCGCACGCGCCGAGGACGAGGCGCGCGCCGTGGGCGACGGACGACGCGAGCATCGCGCCGCGCGACCGGAGACGCTCCTCGTTCGACGACGACGGCGACGACGGCGACGACGACGCCGCGGCGAGGACGAGCGGGAAGCCGCCGTCGAGCAGGCGCGACGCGAGCGCGGTCGCGACGTCGCCGCCGCCCGCGAACAGCACCGGCTGCGTCGACGCGTCGTCGGCGTCGTCGTCGATCGCGTCGTCGTCCGTTCGCGTCGTCGTCGCCGTCGACGCGTGCGGCGTCTCGCGACGATGCACGCGACGCGCGACGAACAGCCTCTGTCCGGTGACGGAGTCGTGGCACGTCACCGCCGCGCGAGTCCGCGGGGCTTCTTCGTCCTCGTATTCGCGCGTCGCGCCGCCGACCCAATCCGGCCGCGGTGAGGAAGGCGCGGGACGATGACGCGCGGCGTTCTCTCGGAGCGTCTGCAGAGGTCGATCTGATTCCGCGCGCGCGGCGACGACGCGCTCTTTCCATCGCGCGCGCTCCACGCGCGCGTGCGCGAGTTTCCCGGGGTGCGGCGGCGGCGCGACCGCGACGACGTCCGGTGCCGGCGATACGGGGGGGGACGCGTCGACGTGCGCCATGACGGACGACGGGGCGCCGCGCGGTCGCGGAGTGATGCGCGACGACGCGCGGTCGTCGCGGCGTCCGAGGGGCGATGACAGTTTGGTTTTTGAACGGATTTCGCGCGCGTTTTCGCGTGCCGTCTTCTCGCCGAGTCGCATCCACAACTAGATCCTAGCTCCTCTACCTCTCGTCCCCGCCTCGCCCTCGTCCTCGTATCGATCGCGCCTTCCTCACCGCCGGCTTGACGATCTTCTCCAGCAGCGGCGTCCCGACGACGTGCGCCGCCTGCGTCATGCCCACGGCCGCGCACGCGCAGTAGATCGGCGACGTGAGAAACGACACCGCGATCCCGCCGCGCGTGCGCTTCAGGCACCGTCCGCAGTGCAGCCGCGGGAGCATCCGACGCGCGCCGTGACGCTTCTTCGACCCCGAGTCCCCCCGCTTAGAGGAGCGCGCCGCGGCCTCGTCGCGCGCTTCCCTCGAGCACCGGCAGCGATTCAGCGGCATGCGGTAGACGCCGAGGAGGACGCCGAGGGAGCCGAGCGCGCCGAGCGCGGCGGCCGCGTGCGCGGCGTCCTCTCGAGGGAGCGCTGTCGACGACGGGCGTTGGGGGGGGGGAGGGGCGCGGTCGGATTGGAGAGCGAGCGAGCGACGCGGAGGGGGGGGCGGCGCGCGCGCGCACCCGCGACCGCGGCGAGCCCGCCGGCGACGGTCACCGCGCCCGGAACCTTGGGCGCCATCGCGGCCGGCGCGCGACGGAGTGCGTCCGTCGCGAGGCGCCGGGACGACGATTTGGGCTTATGACGCGGCCACCACCACTCGGCACTTCAACGGCGCGGCGAATGTTTCCGTTCGAATCGTTGACCGCCAGCGTGCGCGGCGTCACAGCATCGCGCGCGCGTCGTCGTCGTCGTCGTCTCGTCATGAGCGCGCCGCCGCCGTCGTCGTCGTCGTCGCGGCCGCGCACGTCCGCGCTCGAGCGGTTCCGAAGCAAGCGCGAGGCCGGCGGCGCGGTCGCGCGGAGCCTCGGCGCGCGCTTCGGCGAGGAAGAGAACGTGGAGCCATCATCATCTTCCGCGGATCTCGCGAGAGGATCTCGGGGCGCGGACCATCACCATCAACGTCCTTATCCGTCCAGCGGCGACGCGGCGCCGCCGCGGAGCAGCACGACGGACCGGCTCGCGGCGCTGAAAGCGCGGCGGTCCGCGGCGCGGCCGTCGAGCGGACGCGTCGGCGTCGCGTCCGCGGCGCCGTCGCCGGCGCCGTCGCGAAATCACGACGACGACGACGACGACCTCGTCGACGCGTCGCCGTCGTCGTCGTCGCTCCCGTCCGCGGGGAAGCCCCCGATGACGCCGTGGAGCGGCGGTTCTTCGGGATCCTACGCGCGTCGGTACGCCGCGACCCCGGGCGGCGGGCCCCTCAGCGCCGACCGCCCGGGGTCGCGCGCGCACGGTTTGACCCCGGGGCAGCCGGCGTCGCGCCTTCAGAATCGATTCGCGGGCGGCGGCGGCGGGCTTCTTCATCGACCAGGCAGCGCGCGGTCCAACCTGTCCACGCCTTCGTCGGCGTCGTCGCATTCATCCCGTCGCGCGCCGAAACCGCCGCAGGAGCCCGCGCACGTGGCGCTCCTCCGCGGCAGCGTGAACCCGAAGATCGTATTCGGAGCGCCGGCGAAGAGTGCGGCGAGAGGAGGCGCGAGGTCGAAAGGCGGAGGAGGAGGAAGAGAAGGAGGAAAGAACTACGACGACGACGACGCGACGGAGCCGACGACGATGTCGGTGACGGCGGCGCCGGAGGGGTCGTTCGCCGCGGGAGGCGGCGTGACCGTCACGATGTGCCGCCCGAAGACGGCGCGTTCTATCTCACGCTGGTTCCCATACGACCCCGCACGCGTTGTGCTCGCCGATCCTTAAGGACTTTTCCACCCGCCGGCGTTTCTCTCCGCTCATCCCTCGCTTTCAATCCCGACACACCTCGGCGCCTTTCAACTCCATCTGACGCCTATGAACTCCAGTCGATCCGACGCCGCCACGCCGCGAGCGCGTGCGTCGACGCCGAGCCCACGGGCGCGCATCCCGATCCGGCGAGCGTCGTCATGCGCCGCGGCGGGAGCGTCGCGACCGGCGCGATCCCGTCCGGATCGAACCCGTGCGCGCGCGACGGATTCGGCGCCGCGGTGAGGGGCGCGGTGGAGGACGGCGTGAGCGCGACGCTCGCGTGTTTGGGCATTCACGGATGCGGGAAATCGAGCCTCGTTCGCGGGGGATCCGGATCCGGATCCGGATCCTCATTCGCGAACGGGGGGGCTCTCGACCAGATGGGCGTCTGCGGGCGCATCGCCGCGGACGTCTTCGCCGCGATCGGGGACGTGTGCGAGCGCGAGAACGACGAGTTCATCGTCTCCTTGCAAGCGATCGCGGACGTCATCACCGCTCCCGTGGACGCGTCGGCGATCAATCCGAACAAACGAAAAACGCACGAGGTTTTAAAAGACGCGCTCGCGACGGGGTTAGACCTCGTCGGGCTCGAGCGCGGCGGCGTGTTCGACCCGGAGCGCGTCGAACTCAGAGGCGGAAGAGGCGAAGGCGCGCGGAGCGTGCGGAGCGCGTTTCACGGCGCCGGCGAGAGCGCGCCGACGCGCATCGACGTGCGAGAACACCCGACGCGCGGCTTTTTCGCGGAGGGCGCGATCGAAGTCGTCGCGACGGACGCGGACGAGCTCCAGCGGCTCGTCGCCGCCGCGCTCGCGGGGTTCAAGCACGAGGAGGCGCAGTGTGGAGGGTCTGGCGGGTCCGGGTCCGGGTCCGGGTCCGGTGAGCGCGTGCACTGTCTGCTGCAGGTGAACGTGCGAAGGCGGACGAGGGAGGGCGAGTGCGACGACGAGGGCATCTTTCTGCCGCATCGCGAGACGGGCGCGTTCTCCTTCACACTGGTCCCCATACGACCGCGTTGGCGTGGTGAACGTCGTTCCTTAAGGACGTTTGCCGTCGTCTCTCTCCGCCCAGGGTCCCTCGCTTTCGATCCACTACCGCGACGCCTTTCAACTCCGCTTCTGACGCCTTTCAACTCCACCCCGACGTTCGCTCGTATGGAACGACCCACAGTCGCGCGCGTGCAGATTGTCGATTTCGCGGGCGTGGACAGGAGCGGCGGCGGCGGCGGCGCCGCGGGGGGGAAGAAGGGCTCGGGCGGCGGCGGCGCCGCGGAGGACGCGGCGCTGAAGGCGCTGACGCGCGTCGTGGACAGCCTCCACGACGCGCGGTCGCACGTCCCGCACCGCGATTCGAAACTCACGGTGCGTTCTCCACCGCGCTTCCCTCCACGTCATCTAATCTTTCTTACACGTCATCGAATCTTTCTTCCACGTCTTCACGTCGGATCGCACGCTGACCAATCGATCACCTCCACGTGGTTCCACAGCGTCTGATGGCGCACGCGTTCGGCGGGTCCGGGCGGCTCTCCGTCCTCGCCGGCGTCTCCCCGCTCGCGTCTCGATTCGAGGAGTCCGACGCGATGTGCCACCTCGCGGCGAAGATGCACAAGGGCGTCCGGTGTCGCCCGTGCGCCGTCGCGACGCACTACGCCTCGGAGGTGGCCGCCGCGGACGGCGACGTCGTGGAGCTCGCGGCGAGGCTGGGGTTGAATCCGAAAGGGATGACGTCGGCGGGCGTGGAGCTCGACATGGACAGCTCGGACGAGCTGCTCGCGCTTCGAGACGCGCTCGCGCTCGGGGAGGAGCTGCGAAAGGAAGCGCAGGTCTGGGACGACGTGTTGACCAAGTCGGAGAGGGTGACGTTGATGCTGAAGGGAGAGGGCGTTCGACCGATTTATTAGCCGCGCTACGAGTACTCAAACTGTAGTAGAAAAACGTGACGCCAGCCGGTAGACTACGGCGTCGTATTTAAAGAGAGCGTTCGCGTTCGCGTTCGCGTTCGGTCTGATCGTCGCGTCTCATCTCTTCTTCAACACGATGACCATGTTCTGCGCGTCCTCGTCCTCTAACCCGTGCTCGCCTTTCATGTCCCCGAACGTCTCCACGACGTCGAACCCGGCGACGTCCCCTATCAACGCCACCTCCGGGTGGGTGAAAATTCTGCACCGAACCCGCTCCTCCACCGGGTCCCACCCTTTCACCGGCGTCCCTTTCACCGTGTCGACGACGTTCAACCCCACCGTCCGCGTGACGACGTGCGCCTTGGCGTCGAACGCGTCGCCCTCGCGTCCCCACTCCACGAGCACGCGCTTATCCTCGAACGCGCGGTCCCACGCGTCCCCGGTCGGGTCTGACGAGGAAGGGTGTTTGCCCATACGAAGCGACGTCGGGGTGGAGTTCAAAGGCGTCAGAAGCGGAGTCGAAAGGCGTCGAGGCGTGTCGGGATTGAAGGATTGAAAGCGAGGGATGAGTGTCGAAGAGAAACGAACGCCGGGAGAGAAAGTCCTTAAGGAATGAAGTTCACAACGCGAACGCGGTCGTATGGGGACCAGTGTCGCGTAGAAAAGAACGACGCGCCTAACAATCCCCCGTCGAAGAGGTCGTAGGGATGCTCCAGCTCCAGCACGCACACGCCGCCGGGCTTGAGGCACCTCCCGATCGACTCGAACGTCGCGATCGCGTCCGCGGTCTCCACGAGGTGCGCGGCGGTTCCGAGGAGCACGCACGCGGCGTCGAAGCCGTCGCTTTCGTCGGATGCCCCGCCGCCGGGACCCCCCATCATCTCCGCCAGCGCGCGTCGCGTCGCGTCGACGTCGAGACGGATCATGTCGCCGCGCATCGCCGTCGCGCGCGATCCCAAACCCGCCTCCTCGATGCGCTCGTTCGCGCGCGTCACCATCGCGGCGTCGAGATCCACCGCGACCGCGCGGACGCCGTCGATGGACGCCGCGGACGTCGTGTGCCACGCCGGGCCGGCGCCGAGCTCGAGCATCGAGCGAAACGCGCCGACGCCGAGCGTTTCGCTGACGCGCTTCACGAACGCGACCTCGTCGTCGAAGTCTCTGAACCCGAACGCGAGCTCGTAGAGCGCGGGGTTGCCGTAGATCGAAGACGCGGGGGTCGAGGAGGAGGAGGAGGACGACGACGACGCGGTGGCCGAGAAGAGCGAGATTCCGCGTCGTCCACGGCGTCCGTTTGAGATTCCGCGTCCCCGCCGTCGCATCGCCGCCGCCGCCGCCGCGGTCGACGGCGCGCCTCGGACCGTCGCCGCCGCTCGACTCGCGAACCGCCGCGACGCCGTCGACGCCGCGCTTCTGAGGGCGGGGAGCGCGAGCCTCATCGTCTGCGGAGGCGCGCGCGACGCGACTGCCGTCGCGCCGACAGAAAAAGCGCACAAAGCGCAGCGCGACGACCGGCACGGCCGACCGCTGACGAAACCCTCGAAATGACATTGCCTCCGCCGCCGGGCAAAGCCGTCGACGCCACCGCACGGCACGTCACGCATCGAGCGCGTCGTCCATCCAATCCACGATGGCGACCTCCGCCACGGCGGCGCGCGCGTGGATCGCGCGCGCGCCGATTCCGCGCGGCGACCGCGCGGACGCGGGGCGACGTCGTCGTCTCAGCGCCGTCCGCGTCGCCGCAGCATTCTCTCAAGTGCCCGCGGCGGACGACAATCGCCATCCGCATCGCGGAGGAGCGCGACGCGGCGGCGCGAAGACGACGCGCGTCGGCGTCGCGCCCGCGGACGCGCCCCCCGCGCCGCGCTCCCCCTCCCCCTCCTCCGCCGCGCTCGGATCGTTCGCGCTCTCCGCGACGTCGACGACGCCGAGCCCGCCGCGCGTTAACCCGCACCCGCTCGACAGCGGCGGCGTCGGATGGGACGCGGTGGAGCTACACGATCTCACCGGCCTCGCGTGGGCGTTCACGACGCCGTCGTCGACGGACGGCCGCAAGATCACGCGCAAGGCGTGCGAGGCGAAGGGGATCAAGATGACGGGTAGCAGCGACTGGAGGAAGGAGGACTGGATCGAGGCGGCGAAGCCGGAGAGAGGGGACGTGACGTTCCTCGACACGTTCGCGTCCGTGCCGTCGCTGCGAGGATTCAGGCGCGTTCTATATCACACTGGTCCCCATACGACCCCGTCGGCGTGGTGAACGTCGTTCCTTAAGGACTTTGCCTGGCGATTCTCTCCTCCCAGGGTCCCTCGCTTTCAATCCCGACACACCTCGGCGCCTTTCAACTCCGCTTCTGACGCCTTTCAACTCCACCCCGACGTTCGCGCGTATGGGCAATCACCCTCAGAATCTGCTGGGCGGAGCACGGCGTCGCGTTGCTGTACGTCCCGGGGAAGCGGCGATTCTACACCATGACCGACGTGAAGAACGGCGTCGCGAACGCCAAGGCGGATACGGACGCGGACGGCGTGATCGCCGCGATCGAGAGCATCCGAAAGAAGGAAGCCAACGCGAGCTTCGCCGAGGCGTACGCCATCGCGACGGACCCGGCGGCGGCGGCGGCGGCGGCGGCCGCCGCGCCCTACCCCGGCTCGGACGACGCCGACGGCGGCGACGGTCTTGGTCTTCTCACTCGGGAAGGCGAAGCGTCGCGAGGCGCGACCGATCGACCGACGAAACGTCAACCGGCGCCGGAGCCGCAGACGTGCGTCGCGAAGTGGTGCGTCGGGCGCGGCGTCTCCGCGGCGGCGTTCCACGCGGAGTACGGCGTCCACTTCGATTTCCACGGCCCCGCGGGGGTCATCTCTCAAGACGTCGTCGCCGCCGCCGCGGAGGCGGCCGGGTCGCCGCTGCCGCCGAGCGCGGTCATCGAGTGGCCGAAGCAGCGGTGGGTGGACGCGATGGAGGAGCACGGGATCGAACCCAGCGGCGCGCACGCGCCGCTCTCTTCCATCGGCAGAGGCTGGAAAGTGTGCTGGGTCGGCGACGCCGTCGAGCGCGAGTGCCCCGCCGTGTGCATCTGGGCGCCGGAAGAGAACGCGTACTACACGCTCGGGAGCCTGAGCGCGGCGGGCGCGAAGGCGCCCGCGCCCGTGGAGGCGGCGATACGCGCCATCGTCGGCGTCGCGAAGAGCACGCCGCCGCCGAAGGGGTTGAAGGCGGCTCTGACGACGGACAACGACTTTCTCACGCTGCTCGGACGCAAGCCGTCGGAGGAGACGCCGACGTCGGTGGGGACGACGGGCGGCGAAATGGCGGCGGTGGCCGCGGACGCCGCGGCGGCGAAGGCGGGGACGTTGCCGTCGCAGCTCGCGGCGAGGAAGGTGGAAGAGGCGGAGGAGGCTGAGGAAGAAGAAGAAGAGGACGAAGAAGAAGAAGAGGAGGGCGGCGACGCCGCGACGGCGGCGGCGGCGGCGGCGGCGGCGGCGGAGTCCTCCCCGCCCGCGGCGGCGGCGGCGGC
>Ga0181560_10000592_pt1 | contig 33118 bp, 23 predicted proteins | sample 011ome_20_FD_133751 | JGI IMG/M metagenome (GOLD analysis project Ga0181560, IMG submission 133751) | Coastal salt marsh microbial communities from the Groves Creek Marsh, Skidaway Island, Georgia - 011509CT metaG (megahit assembly) | ecosystem: Environmental > Aquatic > Marine > Intertidal... | reverse complement strand
CTCATCCGACGTGCCCATGCTGCGTCCGCCGGAGTATGGAGCGCGCCAGTTTCTTAACCAGCAGGAAATTGACGCCGAGCGTGGGGAGCCCATCCAGCGCCTGGGCAGTCGCCAGCCCATTCGATCGGCTAACGGCGTAGAAGCCTTCTACAACGACAATATCTGGGCTGAAAACAGAGGTGGGTCTGGCAATGTCCGCACCTCTCTTGTGGTTCATCCTGAAGATGGTCGCTTGCCTCCTCTCGGCCCGGGCATTGTCCATGAACCTGGGGGTGAACGGGATACCGCGGGTACACGGCCGGTGCGTTTCACGGTTGGGGGAATCGGACGAGCGGGTCCTGAAGACCGCGGCGTATCGGAGCGCTGCATAGTGGGTTTCAATGCCGGGCCGCAACTCATGCCCAGCGTCTACAATAATAATATACAGATCATCCAGAACCGGGATCACGTGGTGATCCTGAATGAGATGGTGCATGACTCGCGGCTCGTGCAGCTTGGCGGCGCTGAAGAGCTGGATCCGGCCATCGGTTTGTGGTCAGGCGATTCCAGGGGCTATTGGGAAGGTGAAACCCTGGTGGTGGTAACCCGGAATTTTAATGGCCTGACCCAGAGTTTCGAGGGCTATGGTTCGTCCGCGCATAAGACGCTGGTGGAGCGATTTACTCGCGTAGGTGCTGCGGCCATCGACTATGAATTCCTAATCGAGGATCCGGCAACTTTTACAGACAGCATTAAAGTGATGTTGCCGTTAACCAAAGTTGAGGCGCAGCTCTACGAATATGCCTGCCATGAGGGCAACTACGGCATGGCTAATATGCTGCGAGCGGCGCGGGCCAGGGAAGCTAGTGCCGAGACTGATCGGGTCGCAGATTTGTTTCGGCGCTAGGATCTAGGCGATACTAAGCAGCATGAATTTGAAGACAGTCAGCCATTTTGCTATCGCGCTATTGTTAGCATCCTGCATCACCCCCAGTATTCGCAACTGGCCGGAAGAGGTGCCAAGGCAGTCACTTTTCTTGCGAGCTTATCGCGCGGATACCGCGAACCAGACATTGCAAACTGAGCAAGCCTACCTGGAGTGGATTCTCGGGTTCTATCAGGGGACCTTGATATACCCAACGGGATGGCTGGATGTGGAGGAGGTGCTGCTTGAAAGCACCGAGCCCGAGTCCAGGGCGCAATTGGATGAGCGCCTGGAGCAACTCGGCATCACTATCGGCGCAGAATGGGCCAAGGAAAACGAGGCGCGTTTGATAGACAACCGTATGCTCGCGCTCTGGGGTTCAACCCTGCAGCTGATGCAGGGCACCGAGGAGCGGATTGAGGCCATCGAAGTTGTGTCTGAGGATATCGATCAACTGTTTGCCGGCTCACTGCGCAAGCGAGATATTGTGGAGGCGCGCTATGCTGAGAAACTTGGCTTTGAGGTTTTTGGCGACTTCTAGTCAGATGCCAGCATCAGTGCTTATCTGGCACTCTAATAAGCTGGCTGGCTTGCATGATTACAAGCCAGCTCAACCGAAATAAAGCACTGGTTTAGATCGGATCACCCGCCGGCATTTGCAGCGCGGGTTCCGGCAGCGCGTTCTCTGTGCGCTGTTGCCAGCGTCGAATATCCGCCGCCACACCCTCCTGGTGAGCGCTTGGGTTTCTCTCATCCTCCAGCTGGTTGGCGAGTTCGTTAAGGCGGCTGGCCAACACGGAGCGCACCTCGCCTGAACTCTCGGTGTTGCTGGCCTGGGTAATCATTTCATCCACGGCCACACGTTGAACCACACTGAGCACGCGCTGACCGTATTCATCTTCCGGTGTCTCCGCGCCCCAGGTCTGTTCCAGCAGGCTGTCCACCACTTCTTCCAGATCAGGGTAATCGCCCATGCTGCCGTAGCTCACCAGGCGTGCCATACGCGCCGGGTGCATCAACTGCTGCACGGTCAGATTGGCCGAGGCTTCCGCCGCGCCGAGCGCGTCAAACAGTAAACCCGCACGACCCGGAAACGATTCGCCCTGGGTATGACGGTAGGCGGCGGGCGGCAACAGGTCTAACACATTCTCGGGTAGCTTGAGGAAGTCTACGCTCAAGGTGGACAAAACCGTGTTCAGCGCATCTCTCTGTTCATCACCGTCAATAATGGTAAACGGCGTCTGGCCATCGCCGCGCACCGCATTGCGATAGTTTGCGCCACCAATGCTCTGGGCGGCCGAGTTGAGCTGGAAGCGGTGATGCATATAAAGAGGTAGCAGGACATATTCCAGATTAGAGTAAGGCTCACCTTCTCGTATCAGGTCGGGGCTGAAGTTTTCCATACCGATGCGGCGCACCTCGAATTCATGTTTAAGTTGATCCACGAGGTTGTCACCGTTGTCCCAGACGCTGGCAAACTGATGTCCCGCTCCAACAAAGTTATTGTTGTTATGGGCCATGAATAGCAGCCCGCGGTCGATGCTTTCCTGCACGATACTCTCGAGCTCTTCTTCTTCGTTGGCGCCTGGAGGAAACTGTTCGTAGGCATAGCGCACCGACAGCTTGTCGTACTCGCCAATGCGCTGCAGATAGGCATTGGACAGATCGATTTCGCCATCATCGGTGATTTCGATCAGCGGCGCGGGATAGTCCATCACGCTCTCGCGACCATAGGAGCTGGCCAGATAATTATGGGGAAATCCCAGGGTATGGCCGACTTCATGGGCCGAGAGCTGGCGCACGCGATCAAGCGCCATGTCGACTGAAGCCGAGTTGCCGTCGCTGACAGATGACAGGTATTCAAAGCCTGGCACCAGCCCCTGGCCGTGGAGATAGTCCTGACGCAGGCGCAGGCTGCCAAGGTTCACGTTACCTTTGATGATCTCACCGGTACGGGGATCCATCACCGAGCCGCCATAGGAATAGCCGCGGGTGCGGCGATGGGTCCAGTGAATCATGTTGTAACGCACATCCTGGGCATCGGCGCCGGCAGGTAGCTCCATGACCTGAAACGCGTTAATGAAACCTGCGGCCTCATAGGCGTCGTTCCACCAGCTTGCGCCTTCAATCAGGGCGCTTTTGATCGGTTCCGGAGTGCCGGAATCCACGTAGTAAATAATAGGTTCAACAGGCTCAGACATGGCCGCGTTGGGATCTTTTTTCTGCAGTCTGTGTCTGGCCACCAGGCGCACCTGCAGGTCTTCATCAATTGCTGTGCTGTAATCCTGAATGGTCGGTCCGTTAGTGCCAATTCTTGGGTCTGCATAGCGTACGACGAAATCATCATCGGGCAGCTTCACCAGTGAGTGGTGTTGGCGCAGGGTAACGGAGCCACCGGTGGCGGCGACGCTGTTGACCAATCGGCCTGGATTGCTGCTGGTGAAAGTGAGCATAGACTCAACTTCGACATTTTCCGGGTATGCCTTGGTGTTATCCAGGTAGAAGGCGCTGCGACTCTTGTCCAGACTAAAGTTGCCCTGATCACGGCCAGCTATGGCGCCCGTGACGTTACGAGCATCCCGCAGGAAAAAATCGGTGGCATCAACCAGGGCGCGATCGTCGCTTTCAGCAACAATGTCGAATCCCCATAGCACTGATGGGGCGAAAGAATCTTCCACCGCCTGTCGTTCTAGCTCATTGTCGCTGGATGCCCGATAGCGATAGTTGGGCTGCATCAACAGGATACGGGGCCCGATACGTTTGGGAGACAGTACGTAGGTGCCGCGCAGCTGACCGCGGTCGATCCCTACCGGATTGGAACCAAGGCCGGAGGCCATGGAAACCTGATACAGGAACTCAACCTCAAGTTCATCAATCTCCCAATACATCTTGCCGGAAGAAGCATCCCAATAAAGATTGAAGTAGCCCTCCATGAGTTGCGCATTGGCTACCGTGTCTTCGATAGTCGGCAGGGTCTGGGCATGGGAAAAAGCAGACGCGGCCAGTAAAACAACCGTCGCCAGGTATCGGGCTATTTTTTTCGCCCTCAAAGAGTGCATTAAATCCATGAGTACTGCCTCGGCTCGCGGGCGAGCCTTTCATTAGGTGGGGGAATTCGTGTCGGCGTAAATAGGGCTAACTGCTGATTATTGTCTTCGCTCGGTTGCTGGGATGCAACCATTGCTCAACCCTTTTCGTCTAAGCGGTAGAACCAGGCGTTCCAATTTTACCGGGCTCGCCGACCCAGTCCTGCTCGCTTACTTCCCATTCTCGCGCGAGATAAATAAAGGGTGTGTCTACCATGGCGATGATGAGCTTGAAGAAGTACTTCGCCAGCGCCAGCTGCATGGCGGTGGCAAAATCCACCACACCCCACCACACCACGATGCCATAGATCACGGTATCAATCGCCTGCGAGCACATGGTGGAGACATTATTGCGCAGCCACAGATGCCGACCCTGGGTCTTGTGTTTGATGACATGAAATATCCAGACATCAAAACGCTGGCTAATAAGATAGGCCAGCAGTGAGCCCAGCACGAAGCGTGGCGTGAAATTGAACAACGTGGCGGTGGCGGCGTGCATGCTTTCGGCAAGGCTCGCAGTTTCCGGTGCGGTGGCCGGCAGGTAAAACAGGCTCATGCTGATCATCACGATGATGATGACACTTACGGTAAAGCCAATCATGACCGCACGCGTCGCTTCGGCTTTGCCATAGCGTTCACTCAGTAAATCGGTGGCAAAGTAAATACTGGAGTAGAGGATGACCCCCATGCTGGTTTGCAGACCAAAGATCTCCGTGAGTTTTGGCCCCTGCAGATTGGCCAGCAGCAGACTTATTACGATGCTGGCATAAAGCCCCTGGCGACCGAAAAATCTAAACAGCAAAATGGCGAAGCTGAGGTCGACGGCGATAGTGGTGAACCAGAGTATTTCCTGGTTCAGTCGGAATAACTCCGTGAGGGTGTCCATGATCATGATGTGTAAAGAACCTTTTTGTCTACGGCGGCTTTTTCAAGTCGCTTAAATTACTCAAAGCGGTGAAATTCAACACCGATAGTGCGGCCATTATCGAACACAAAACCGCTTATCTCATTACTATCATCTCGGACGAACGAGAGTGAGCCGTCACGGTTGCTGAAACTAAACTCATCTTCGCCGCGATACTCCATAGGAAATTCTCCCAACCAGCGGTGCCTCAGAATCAGGATGCCTTCATCCAGCTGTACCCGGTAAAACGCTTCCAGTTCGTCGCTAAGATAACGGCCGGTATATAGTGTTGGATCTTCCAATGGTAAGGCTGCCTCCGCAATCTCTTCCTCTTCTTCCCCTTCATCCTCTTCAGCCGTTGTGTCCAAGACATCGCCCAGGAAAGCCTGGGTGAGTGTCTGGGCCGGGGCACCGAGGGAAGGGGTATTGGTCATGAATATATAGCCTCTTTCCTGTTCTGGCAGATAAACCAGCATGGAACGATAGCCTGCGCTGGAACCGCTGTGACTCCAGCTTTCCACCCCATCGCGCTGCTCAACCCCTATGCCCAGGCCATAGTCCAGGGACTCGCCATTATTGAGAAAGCCCGATTCTGTCAGGATCTCAAAAGTTTGTGCTGTGCCGACTTGATGGCTCGAGAAATTCGCAATCCAGCGCGTCATGTCTTCTACCGTGGAGTAGATACCGCCGCCTCCCTGCAGCGTGCTGTTGTCATAGCGCTGGGTGAATTCACCCTGTTCCTGTACATAGGATGTGGCAACCCGATTAATTACCTGGCCCTGGCGATGCATGATGGTGGTATCCATCATGCCCAGCGGTTCGAAGATATTGCGGGTCATCCATTCGTGATACTGCTCGCCGGTGACGGCTTCAATGATGTCGGCGAGCAGCATGTACTCGGTGTTGTTATAGAGATACTGCGAGCCTGGCTGAAACTGCAGTTTAGTCTGGTAGCTGACCAGTTTCTGGGCGTCCTCCTGAAATATGATGTCACCTGGGCGCCTGTTTACCATGTATAGCGTGTTATATATTTCCCGAAGCCCAGAGGTATGATGGAAGAGATTTTTTATCGTGATGGTTGCACCAAGGTCAGGAAGCGATGGCAGGTGAGTACGGATATCATCTCCGAGGCTGATTCGCCCTTGTTCGGCCAACAGCGCAAAGGCAAAGCCGATAAATTGTTTCGAGACTGAGCCGAGATCAGACACCGTATCCGTGCGCCAGGTGATACCGTGTTCCAGGTTGGCGAGGCCATAGGCTTTTTCAAAAACCACCTCGCCGGAATCGACGTAGGCAACAGCGGCGCCCGGGCTTGCGCTTGTGTTCCAGGCTTCCAGGACAGCATCTATTGCCTCTTCCAGGTTCTCCTCCTGTGCCAGGACAGCGAAGGGTTGCGCAAGTGCCAGGCTCAGTAAACAGGCAACTACGGCGTATAAACGGAACATGCTCATGGGGGTTTTCTCTCTGCTGCTGATGCTGAAAAGTGGGCTGCGTACAAACTATGCGTTAAATGCATAAGTGTAAAGAGCTGCCGCGATCATCGGTGCCGCGCCGGTCATTTCCTTCAACCCCCAGAGCTATGGTATACACAGTATCAAAGCGAAAGCCTATTCACCGTTTTTTGTGAGATTTCTTCATGCCACTACCCTCGCTAGCCTCCATAATCAAGTTTCCCACTATCACCTTATCTGTCGCGATTGCTCTGTTGCTGTGTCAGGCCTCAGCCTATGGGCAATTGGATGACAGCGAGCGCGCCATGGTCGCGTTCATCGATGCGACGAACGCAGCAGCGGAGTCGGAGCTTATCGAGAGTGTGAACATAAACAGTGGCACCATGAATTTTGCCGGTGTGAGAGCGGTGGCAGACCATATGATGCCGATGTTTGAAGCTATTGGTTTCGATGCGCGTTGGGAAGATGGCGCATCCTTTGGTCGGGCCGGGCACCTGGTGGCGGAATTGCGTGGTGAAGGCAGCGGCCCCAAGATCCTGTTGATTGGCCATCTCGATACCGTATTTGAGCCAAGCAGCCCCTTTCAGGAATTTGAACGCCTCGATGAAGACCGTGGTGCAGGCCCAGGTGTGACCGATATGAAAGGCGGCAACTTCATCATGCTGCAGGCTCTGCGCGCACTCGATGAAGTCGGTGTCTTGCAGGACATGGATATCACCGTGGTCATCACCGGTGATGAGGAGCTCAGCGGTGACCCACTGGCACTGAGTAAGAAGGCCATTACCGATGCCGCGGAATATGCTGATATCGCCATCGGATTTGAGGATGGCGACGGCAATGCAGCGACCGCCAATATTTCGCGGCGCGGCGCCTCCGGCTGGACCCTGATGGTAAAAGGGACACCTGCGCACTCTTCCCAGGTGTTTCGTGAGGACATCGGTCCTGGTGCAATCTATGAAACCGCGAGAATTTTGCTGCTGTTCCTGGAGAACCTGCAGCAGGAGGAAAACCTGACATTTAACCCTGGCCGCATCATCGGCGGCACCGATATCACGCACGATCTGGAGAGCAGCAGCGGCACCGCATTTGGCAAGGACAATGTGGTTGCCGAGAACGCGCTGGTGACGGGCGATCTGCGCGCAATGTCATTGGAACAGCTGGAACGGGCGCGCACTACCATGCGCGAAATCGTGGCGGCGAATTTTCCCCACACCAGTGCCGAGATCCTGTTCGATGATGGCTATCCGCCATTGGCGCCTACAGACGGCAATCGCGAGTTGCTGCAGGTCTACAGCCAGGCCAGCGCAGATCTCGGGTTTGGTGCAGTAGCGCCGGTAAATCCAAGGCTAGCCGGCGCAGCTGATGTGTCGTTTACCTCAGGCCTGGTGGATATGGCGATCGATGGTCTCGGGCTTAGTGGCACTGGAGGTCACACCGTGGATGAAGTTGCACGCATGTCTGCATTCCCCAGCCAGAGCAAGCGGGCAGCGCTGCTGCTGTATCGCTTGCAGAACAATTAGTGTTCCGTTGTTTACGCGAAAAGAGCACTGACTAAACCAGCGGCACTGAGGCTGTTTGTGGTCAAGCGCTTAGCTTAGCTCAAGGTCTCCTCAAGGGGTTCGGATGGATTCTCTGGGGTCAGTTTAAATTCCTGGCTCAGGCTTTTTGATTTCTTTGACGCTCTGATTTTCAGTAGTTTCTCGTCGCTAGATTCCCCAAACAAATTTGTTGAAAACTGCAGCTCACCGACACTTTCTGCCAAGGAGTATCTTCCCATGACAATTAGTTGTGAGATGTTTTCCTTGCTTGATTCATGATCGAGTTCCGGCGCCAGCATCAACCCGTCCAGGTAAATCGCACCGCGTGTGTCCTGTAAATTGATCCCGCGACGCAGCATCGCAACCACCGAAGCGCGCTGGGAGTTGAACTCCACCATGGATAGTGCGCCATTGCCATCCATGTCTTCTACGTTGAAGGCTGACATGGGTAAGGACAGAACCATGTAGACGCCATCGCCGACGAAGTTCAGCGTGCCATGTTGCGCTACCATAAAGTGCGCAGAGGCCATGGGTGAGAATAACAGCGCCAGCAGGCCGGAAACTGTCCCGCGTTTTATCGCATTAACAATCGAATGCATAATTCCCTCCTTGTGCTGGCCTCAGTTGCCAGGTGGTGTTCCTTGTGGCGGACCCTGCGGCGGCAACCCGCCGCCTGCGGCCATTTCGACTGCGCCGGTTACACAGCGCTGGAAATAGGGGTAAGTGTCCGTTGCGTAGTAGTGGTAAATTCCATTGGGGAACTCGGGCGTGACGCCAAAGCGGCCGTTGCAGGCATCCAGGTCTCCCGAACCGGCAACGTATTCGTAATCCTGCGAGAATGTGCCTAAAGGGTAGACCGAAACAGATGGCCGCGAACCAGGCACGGGCGAGACGAACTGGTAGCTGCCGGTGATGGTCTTGATAGGGGATGTGGCATCAGTGGCGACACTGTAGCCGTAGCGAGCGTAGATCGGAAAGCCGTCAGATGCCCACCCAATCAAGGTCATGGTGGAACTGTTGCCGCCTCGTTTGGCGATAAATCCTTCTGGTATGCCGTGATAGTGGTAGGCCCCGGTAGGCTGTACATGGGCATTATTGCTGTCGGTGCCGAAGTCGAAGCTGCTCTGGCCCAGGGCCTCCAAATTCCAGGCCCCCACATTGCCATTCAGCGTACAGTTGTTGCCGCTGTCATCACAGGTGCCGCCCGTCCCGGCCTCTATTTTCACGCCGTTAAGCACATATCCAGCCACACCGTTTGGGCCGCCGGTTACCGTGGCCTGTCCAGTTTCCGATGGAGTCAGGCTGAATGAGGCCGACACCGACTGGGCAGAGATTTGGCTGGGGTTGCCCGGATTGGGAAATGCGCCAACTGCATGATCGGGTATGCCGTTGGCAGTGAGCTGACGCTCGCCATTGGCGCAGATCCAGCTTGAGGTGCTGGTGATGGTCAGGGAATCCTGTGAATTTGGCGTGCTGTCCGCGTAATTGCAGAGAATGCCGTCAGTGGAATTGGAGAGGGGCTCCGGAGTTTCCACCAGGCGGAACACGGCAGCGGACTCAATATAGTCTAACTGTATCCGGTACGATTCCGTGCCGACGCGCACCAGGGGGATGCTCAACACATTGCCGGCGAACAGTGCCGCATTGTCAGGCGCAGTGGTGCCGGCGCCATACTGTGAGGCAGGCCCAAGCACAAATTCCACGACTTCCCCGTGGGGCATGAAGGTCAGATCGACCCTATATAGCGCTTCGCCATAGACTACGTAGGGCAGGGTCAGGGTGCTGTTTTCATAGACAGCGGTGGCGTGCGCCAGGGCCAGGGTAAAACTTGTTATGAGAAAAATGCCGATTCTCGACAGGGGCTTGATAATCATTGTTCCTCCTGACTAATTTCGTTATTACTGGCAGGACGTTTTGCCATGCCGACCCACCAGATGGGGCCGGGCTTGCATCTCGCAATGTCTTGTACGGAGGAGAACGGGATTTCCTTCGCACTGAATGCAATCTGGGTCTGAGTTGAAAGCGTAGGAATAGACATGGAACTACACAATATTTTGCAGGGCGCGGCAACCGTGCTGGTTGCGCTGTTGGCTGGCTCAATGCTGTTTTTCTCTTTTGTGATGGCGCCATTGATATTTATCAAGCTGGAAATCGAGGTCGCCGGAAAGTTTGTTCGCGCCGTATTTCCCTGGTACTACCTGCTGATAATAATCCTGGCCGCCATGGGTAGCCTGGTGCTGGTTTTTCTTGCCCCACTTAATGCGGGCTTGCTGGGTCTGGTCGCAGCTTCAACGATTTATTGTCGACAGAGCCTGATGCCCAGAATTAATGAATATCGGGATCGCTCAAAGGCGGGCGAGGAAGGGACCAACAAGATCTTCAATAATTTGCATCGACGTTCCGAGATCTTGAATGGCTTGCAGCTGCTGGCGGTAGTTGCCGTATTGCTGCACCTGGCATTCGTTAACTTCTCCTGATTTCAATGACCAAGTTCCTGGTTATCTCGATACCAAAGACTTGTCGCTTTCAGCAAAATTTTGACTGCATGGTTAATCTCGCGGTTGCTGTTTAGCTGCGAGGAGATTGAAGTGCTGTCGTCTGCAACTGCATGCTGCGCGTGCTCGTGAACGAATTTGTTGCTGGCTTCGTTGTGCTGCTTGTTTAGCTTCTGAATACCCAGTAGTTCTTCTTGCACAAAGGCCGGTTCGCGCCCATCCGGTCTGACAGATGGGATCAGTGGGTGGGTTTGCACAGCAGGATCGTTGGTACCTACCTTGACTCGCGCGACTTCGCTCTGCGGGGAGCCAGCAACCGCAAGCTCGACAACAACAATGGCAATGGTATTGCCAGCCTGGGCACGGTCCTGTCTGCCGCCATGGGCTACGATGATGTGACGCCCATCGGGCGTGGCGGCAAAACCCCCAGGCGCTCGGCACCAGCATTTCAGGCAGCAGCACCGCGCCAATAGCGCCAAAGTCGCCCGAATCCATATTGCGTAACAACGCATTGGCTGTGAAATTATTAGCCGGATCAAGCGCAGCGTCGACATCGATAACCGCAATCTGGCCGCGTCTACGTGCTGGCTAAACTCGGCGTTGTCGATGCTGCCATGGTGATTGATGACAAGAGCCGTGCGGCCGTCTTCGCTAATCACCAGATTCGCTGGATCGCGATGCACATCCCGAACAGCGCGAAGCGGCTAAGGGTAGGTATAGAAAAGCTCATACGTGCATACTCAAACAAGATGGCGATAAGATCAGCTTCGCGCGCAGGTTTAAACTGTGGCTTTCACCAAATCAGGCTGCAGCTCCTGCTCGTGCCAAGCGCGCGTCCAGGCTCCAACGGCCGCCGCCCAATCCTGCCATCGCCAATAAACCGGCCATGATCGCCATGTTCTTTACAAAATTCTGGGTCTCATGGCCAGTCTGCAGTTCTCCTGCAGGCATGGTCCAGAAATCGTGCATCACCAGACTAATTACCAGGGTAAGCCCGCCAAGGATAAAGGCGGTAATTTTGGTCTGATACCCAGCCACCATGATAAGCCCACCTCCGACTTGAATGATGATGGTGAGAATGAGGAAAAAGGGAATGAGGATAATGCCGTGATCTGCCATGTACTGGCTGGTGGCATCGTACCCCGTGATTTTTGTTATGCCGGGAATGATAAAGTAGAGGCCTAGAAGGACTCTACCCATTGTGGCAAGCAGGCTTTCAATGATTAATTGCATGACTAGGAGCTGTAGCTGGGTTATTTAAAATGGTGAGAATACAGCAGAACTCTACCCCTGTTGTCCAATTTCATCAGGTAAAAATGCAATTTCAAGACTATACTCAGGGTTTAGCCAAGTTTACGAGATTGCCCGCCGACAAAAATGACTTTAATTATTGACCTCAAAGCATGCTATTGATGTCACACCCAATCAACAAACAGCGAATTTTCACCTTACTTTTCTTCATTTTAATCTTTGTGACCTCGCGCGCGAGTGCAGCGGATTCGAATGAAAGGGGATATTCACTCCTCATTTACGGCAGTGGTGGTGTAGGCAACTGGGACCAGAGCTTCAATGCCAGCTTGAGTCAGCTCCTGGGGTCAGAGTTCGGGCAGTACTTCACGCCAGAGTTTCTTCCTCTTATCACCGCGCAAGCTGATGAATTAGAAACCTTCGCCAATGCCCTGGCCTTGAAGCATAGTAACAAGCAAATTGACCTGGTGGTCGCTTTATTGGAAGAAGCAAACGTTTTTGTTGAAGAATGGGTGCACGTATTTGCACCCGGCGCGCGCATAATCAGCGTTATACCCAGCGATGAATTTCTCGCTGAACATAGTGGCGATCAGAACACGATCTTTGTGACCAGTGCTATTGACGCCGCGCTCACGGAATCAACCGGACTTTATCCAAGAATGCTTCCGGATCTTGAGCGAATATATCTAGTCGGTGGGGCAGGTGCTGGCGATGCCGCTTACATGAATCGGTACCTGAAGACACTGAGGCAACTACAGCTTCCTTATGAATTTAATTCGCTTTCCGGTTTAACGCCCGATGAACTTATTGCAGAACTCTCCTCCGTGCCTCCCAATAGCGCGGTGATGACGACGACCTATGATCTTGATCGACGCGGTACGCCTTTTAGTTCGCTCCTGATAACCGAGCGTCTGTCTAAAGAGCTGGAAATTCCTGTACTGGCGATGAGTGACCCTCAAATTCCGGCGGGTGCGATTGGCGGCAATGTCACTTCGATAGATGCATACGCGCGAAAAACTCAGGCGCTTATTCAAGAGATCGTAGCCGATGCAGAGTTTGCCACAGAACCGATGAGTGCCGAAACAAATTTCCTGTTTAATGGCGAGCAGCTAGACAGGTTCGGTATCAGTCGATCAGTACTACCTGAAAATAGCGTGATTCTTAATGAAACCCCCAACATCTGGCGTGATTATGGAAACTGGATCTTGCCAGGTCTTGCTCTGATTGTGATTCAAGGGTTCCTGATTGCTGGATTGCTGGATTGCTGCACGCGCGACACAATCGATTTCTTGCTGAAGCCGAACTGGAGCGAGTCCATAAGATGGAGGCGCTGGGGACATTGGCTGGAGGGATCGCTCACGACTTCAATAACGTGCTGATGTCGATCACGGCCAACACTGAGCTTATTAGTTTTCAGTCGGGATTAAATCCAGAGATAAAAGAACGACTGAAAAATATTCTTGCCGCCAGTCAGCGGGCGAAGAACTTGATAACCCAAATCTTGATGTATAGCCGCGAGTCTCACAAAAGCGCGCCGCAATCTGTTGAATTAGAAACCCTCGTTAAAGAATCGATAGATCAGCTACAAACCAGCGCGATAAAGACTTGTCAGTTTAATGTGAATGTCGAGGATGGACTGCCGTCGGTGCAGGGCGACCCAACTCAGTTATTCCAGCTCATTATGAACATTTGTCTGAATGCCCAGCAGGCCATGTTAGGTAGTGGTGTCGTCATGGTTGAGCTAAGCCGCAAGCGCTTATTGACACTAAAGCGGGCGGTTAATGGCGATATTCCTCCAGGTGATTATGTTGAGCTGGCCGTTATTGATGCCGGAAAGGGTATTGAACCAAGAGACTTACAGTATGTTTTCGAGCCGTTTTTCACGACTAAGCCTCGAGGCGAAGGTACGGGTTTAGGTCTCGCGTTGGTGTGCCAGATCGTTAAATCGCACCGCGGCTTTATCGACCTTAGCTCGGAGCCTGGTGTTGGCACCAAAGTGTCTGTATTACTCCCGGCGTTTAATGAAGTTAAAGATTGTTGCGACGAAGAGGAGCTGATTCAAATCTCCAGGGGCGATAACCAGCGTGTCATGCTGGTTGACGATGATGAGTTAGTGCTGGATTCAAGTCAGCAGATATTTAAAGAACTCGGATACCGAGTCACGGCGTTCGAGAGCCCGGTAGTCGCTTTGCGGGAGTTTGAGAAAAACCCTCAATCATTCGACCTGGTGTTTTCTGACATCTCAATGCCTGAAATAGATGGCGTGAATCTGTTAAGACGCTTGCGCGAAATCCGGCCCGATATTCCTGCCATACTATTCACAGGATACCTGGACGCCTATAACCATGACGACCTCCATGGTTTTCAGGTGTTAAGCAAACCCAGTTCGACAGCGGAGGTTTCCCAGTCTATTGAAGCCGAGTTGAAGCGATAATCGGGCGCAGCATCCATGCAGCATGACGTGGTGTCGGGCGATACGGCCGCAGGAGAGCTCGAGGCTGGCTAGAATCATTGTTAGTCATTGGCGTGATTTGCACGTTTGATTAACTTATCTTATCTTGGTTTCTAACTAAATATTGCCCGGGCCCGCAATGATTTGCGCTAGCTTTAATTTAACGCCAATCAATAGCAAGGTCGTGAAGACGAGAATCGAAGTACCCACAACTTTGAGCACCTAGAGCAACAGTAATTGACGGTCAATGGCTCGACTGCTGCACCGAAATTTTCAATCCTGGTTCAAATCCGACAACACCCAGCAGTGCCTGAAATACAACAGGAAACAGCCGAGCTGTCGCAGTTTATCCTCAAGATTGAACAACTTAGCGCGGCCATGTTGACGCTTCTCGCAGGTGAGAGTAAACAGCGTCAGATCAAATTTTCTGCGGTAGCCGCTAGTGGTTGTGCTTTAGCACCCCAGTCAGTCAATGATTGCCTGCTGCACCGCGTTCTCAAAGTCATACTGCGCCGGTCCGTAGGGCTGCTGCAGAAATATAACCGCGGTCAGTTCTTCTGAGGGATCTGTCCAGGAGCGAGTGCCAAAAGCGCCTCCCCAGCCAAAGGCGCCGCCACTGCGACGCGCATTTGATGAGATCGGGTCGACAGTAACGCCAACGGTATAACCGAAACCCATGCCGCTCTGATTTTGCGAGAATCCTCGGTATAGATCTCCGATCTGGTTACTTCCCATCATGCGTACGCTTCGAGGGCTAAGCAATCGATTACCGTAAAGCTCGCCGCCATTGATCAGCATCTGCTCAAACTTCAGATAGTCTCCTGCTGTGCTGGACAGGCCGCCGGACGCAGACCAGTACTTTGTAGGGGGGCGATCAAAGAAGCGTGACATGTCGCGGTCCTCAATGACCACGCGACGGTTTTGATACTCCGGCGGCACATTAAACCAGGTGTCATTCATCTGTAGCGGACCGAAGATGCGTTCGCTCAGGAAATCGTTAAAATCCTGACCGGAAACGATCTCAATAATCCGAGCCACCACATCGAGTCCCACTCCAGGGCTATAAGCCCAGCGCGAGCCCGGCTGGAAATCCAGCGCGTAATCAGCATATTGAGGAATTATGCTTGCCAAATCAGAGTCGGTGTCCCTGGCAGGTCGTTGAGATACGGCTGTGCCCAGACCGCCACTAGCGAGGCCAGAGGTGTGGGTAAGCAAGTCATGAATCGTGATCTCTCGTGCTGCTGGCACCAGGCGGTGGGCTGGAGGGTTTTCGGGGTCGACACGATAAGGGCTTACTTGCTCCATCACCTTGTCTTTCAGCACCGCAACCTGCATGTCCGCAAACTCGGGAATGTATTTCGATACAGGATCTTCGGGTCGCATCAGACCTTCTTCAATCATCATCATGGCAGCGACGCCGAGCACCGGCTTGGTGGAGCTCATCATGATAAATATCGAGTCCTCCTGCATAGGACGGTTATTGTCCACATCCATCAGGCCGTGAGTCTCGAAATGTACCAGCTGGCCTTGACGCGCCACCACAGTAACGGCTCCCTGAATATCACCGGCATCTATGTGTCGCTGCATCACTGTGTTGATACGTTGCAATCGTTCACTGGACATACCCACGTCTTCGGCGCTATTGGCCCACGGGATGTCCTGTGCTGCAGCGAGGCCAGCTGCCAGCGCGGTCAAGCCTATGAATATGCGTCGAAACGAAATACTGAGTAATTTGGACATGATGATCTCTCGCTTGTAATTATATGCAGTCACGATTGCAGGGTGTTTACAGAGACTAACGTAATAACCGTCGAAACGGCAGTCTGGTGACCGCCCGGAGAGACAAGAAAATTTATTTGTCAGACCGGTGTCCTGGTCAGCAGGTCCTTGTTCAAGGGCGGGCTTGAACGAGGCCAAACAACAACGAAAAAGGGCCGCAGTTGCAGCCCTTTTTGATTCTTTGTAACTCGCTGGAAGCGAAAGATTTACACCCCTTTCGGGTCCAAGATGGCCTGGTAAAAAAGACGTCGCGACGTACTACGCACGTCCGGTAGCCCCTGGCCAGCTTGCTGAATCATGCCAACGAAAACCACGTCTTCCACAGGATCGATCCAGAACCAGGTGCCAGCAGCACCGCCCCAGTAGTACTCGCCCGTAGAATAGCTCTCCGCTTCCACTGGGTCCTGGATAACGGCGAAGTCGAGGCCGAACACAGTGCCGTTGCCAGCACCTGACATGGGTCCGGTCAAACCCGCAGGAGTTTGATCTCTGCGCATTAACTCAATAGTGAGTGGTGCCAGGATACGCTCGCCATCCAGTTCACCGCCATTGAGCAGCATCTGGCTGAACCGCATATAGTCGTTAGCGGTGGAAACCAGGCCGCCGCCGCCGGACTCAAAGGTCATGTCCACGGTGAAATCGGCGCCGTCAAACATCTCGCTGGGGATCAGCTCACCCTCGGGGCCATAGACATACATCTGGGCGAAGCGGTTAAGTTTTTCTTCCGGGACGTGGAAGTCCGTATCGCTCATACCCAGCGGCTGGAAAATACGTTCGTCCAGGAATTCACCAAAACGCTGGCCTGACAAGACTTCTACCAGATAACCCTGCACGTCAACGGAAACGCTGTATTCCCAACGACTGCCGGGCTGGTGTTTTAAAGGAATCTGCCCGAGCTTGGCCACAAATTCAGCGTTAGTCATATTGGGATCAAGCAGTCCGGCTTCTACATAGGCAGTGTCCACCGGAGATTGGGCAAAGATGCCATAGCTCAAACCACCGGTATGATTCATCAGTTCCCGGATCGTCATCGGGTGGCCGGCCGCTTCGGTGATCATATTGCCGTCATCATCGGTACCCGTGAAAACTTGTAGATCCTTAAGTTCGGGGAGGTACTTCTCAACTGGGTCGGATAACTTGAATTTGCCTTCCTCGTACAGAATCATCAGGGCTACACCGGTAACCGGTTTGGTCATGGAATAAATTCGAAACATCGTATCAGGCGTCATTGGGGCCTGTGCCTCGATGTCCCGATATCCTACAGATTCGAAATGCACGATTTGATTATCGCGCGAAGCCATGGTGACGGCGCCGGACAGCTTGCCCTCATCGACCAAGGCTTGCATGGCCTGAGTGACGCGGTCCAATCTGTCCGAGTCCATCCCAACGGCTTCAGGAGCCACTCTTTCGAGTGCCTGGACGGGTGCGGCAACGGTGCTGACTGCAGCGGATTCTTGCTGGACAGGCGCAGGTGAACAGGCGGCAATCAAGGCGGCGGCTACAAGCAGGCTTGTAGTTCTCATCCAGTTCGCTGAATTAGGCAGGGAATACTTCACGGGTGGATCTCCAGTTTGTTCTGAGAGCGCCAAGGCTATGTTTTTCATCGGAAATTGTCCAGCACTGAAGAAGCAGTTGAAACTTTGTGTGTCAATTGAGGGTGGCATACTGGCCTTATTGTTAGAATTCGCGACTTGTTTTTTCCGGTGCCAGACCGGAACAGCGAGTTAGCAGTCCATGAACCAATACCCCCTACCCAGCAGCAGGCAGCTCGCGCTCCTGACCACCTTTGTGCTGGTGGCAATTCCAGCGATTGCCCAAGAGCAAGTTGAAGAGCAACGGGTCGAAGCCAAAAGCTTCCGCGCGGTTCGAGTAGACACTGCGCCGGTGATGGATGGCGTGCTGGATGACGCAGTCTGGCAGCAGGCGGAAGCGGTGACTGACTTTCACCAGAGCCGCCCCGGCGACCACACGGAACCCTCTGAGCCAACTGAACTCTATGTTGTGTATACCAGCGATGCGCTCTACATTGGCGCACGCATGTATGACGCTGATCCTGACCTGATCGCGGCGCCGACTATTCGCCATGGTCAGGGTTTGCCGTTTGATGACAGATTGGTTGTGATACTTGACCCTTTCAATCAAGGCAGAGCAGGCTACCGCTTCGAGACCAATCTCAACGGTGTGCGTCACGACGCACTTTACACGACACCAACCCAATTCAGCCTGAACTGGAATACGATATGGGAAACGGCGACCAACGTAGATGGCAATGCCTGGGTTGCTGAGATCGAAATCCCTTTCAAATCTTTGCCATTCGATCCTGCAGTGGATACCTGGGGATTTAATTTCGGTCGCGGCATCCGTCGCAAGAATGAAGAAATGGCCTGGGTGTCACTGGATCGTCAATACAACCCCACCATCATGGGTGAGATGGTGGGGATGACTGGTATGGATCAGGGTGTGGGCCTGGACATCGTGCCTAGCATGGCTGCTGTGCGGCAGCGGCGCTTCAACCCCTCCGGCAGTGACGAGCAGTACAACCCATCACTGGATGCGTTCTATAGGCTCACACCATCGCTGAATGCGGCACTAACGATAAATACAGATTTTTCCGCGGTGGAGGTCGACAATCGACAGGTCAACTTGACGCGCTTCAACCTGTTTTTCCCGGAGCGGCGCGACTTTTTTAACAATGACTCTGAGCTATTTCAGTTCGGCAATATAAGCGGTATGGCCAGAGGCAATGACGCGACTGGCGGCGCTAGCCGGGAAAATGCACGACCCTATTTCTCGCGTAAGCTTGGACTAGCCGCGGATGGCTCACCTGTAGACATCGAGTATGGCGGCCGCATCAGTGGTCGCGTAGGACGCTTCAATATCGGTACCCTGGCAATCAGGCAGGGCGACACCGCTAGCGTGGCTGCAACGAACCTTTTGGTGACTCGGGTTTCAGCCAACGTACTGGAAGATTCACAAGTCGGTTTTATCTTTACCGATGGGGATCCAACCTCAAACCTTGATAATCGAGTTGCGGGTGCGGATTTTCAGTACATCAATAACAGCTTATCGAATGGGCGTAGACTCTCTGGAAATTTTTTCTTTCAGCAGTCTGATACGCCAGGGCTGGAAGGCGATGATTCTTCTTATGGTATCGGTGTGGCCTATCCATCCAGCATCGGATTACGCTCAAGGGTAGGCTATAAAGTAGTCGAGAAAAACTTCGACCCTGCGATGGGCTTTGTTGCCAATGCTGGCATCGAAGATTTAACTGCAGATGTTGGCTACACCTATTTTTTCGATTCCAGCATTCTGCAGAGTGCTTTTGGTGGGATCGATATGCAGCGCATTAATCTGCTGGATGGCGGTTTACAGACTGAAGTCGTGAATTTTCGAATACTCGAATTGGATACGGGTTCACGGGATCGCTTGCAGTTTGGCTATATCACCAACAAGGAAGTAGTCAGGAATCGGTTTCCAATTTTTCGGCGCACCGGTGAAGAAGTCTACATTGAGCCCGGTAATTATAAGTTCAATGAGCAGCGCGTGAATTTCGCCACGGCAGGTCAGCGCGAGTTTTCGGGCTCGTTTACTTACCGCAGTGGCGATTTCTTCAATGGTGAGAGAGTTAACCTGAGTGGCAGGGTTACCTGGAACCAATCCCGCTACTTCATTCTCTCTGCCAGCTATGACTGGAACGATATTCAACTACCCCAGGGTAAATTCACCACGCGCCTGAGCAGTGTGAATTCTCAAGTGGCATTCTCACCAACGCTGTATTGGATAACCCTGGCGCAGTACGACAATATTTCGGAAGAAATCGGCATTAACACCCGACTGCAGTGGATCCCTCGGGCCGGCCAGGAGGGCTTTATAGTGCTCAATTATGGCCTTCAGGACTGGGACAGGGACAACAGCTTTCAGGTTGCCTCTTCCGATTTAAGCGTGAAATTCCGCTATACCTTTAGATTCTGACAGATTCTGACAGATTCTGAGCCGGCTTAGCCCGGAGCCCTTCACGGGGCGGCCAGACTAAAACGTGGTTTGAATGCTCAAGATCAGGCGACGATAGCGGCTGCTGCAGGAATCCTGGATCAGGGCAATATTGCCTTCAATCGTAGTACCCTCGTAGCGCTCGCGATAACGGCAGCGGGATGCGTCCAGGGTGTTGTCGGATTCCAGCCTAAAAACCCAATCGTCGAACCAGATTTTTTGGACAAACAGGTCCAGAGAGCGTTCTCTATCATTGCGAGTTCGGGTAACGATATCGATATCATAGTAGCCGCCCCAGATGGAGTGGCTGTATTCAACGCCGTAACTCAGATTTAAAGAAGTAATGTCCTGGCGAAAGTCGATGTTGGCAAAGCCGCGGCCACCGGTTCTGACTTTCTGATTGATAAACGGGTCGAGTATCTCAGAATCAAACAATCCCATTCTGGCTGAGATGATGGCGTTTGGCAGATTGAATTGATTCAAGCGTACGCTGGCTCTGGTGAACCAGCCTAATTGTTTCGCCGGGCCAACATTGCCTGTTGCCGATAGTGGCCGGTCTGGATCAATGGTCGCATTGATGCGACCAATTCGATTATCCACATCGGAGTAAAACAAACTGGTCGCTAGGACGCCGGCATCATTGGGCAATCGATACTCGAGTTCACCTTCATAAGTCCAACTGGTTTCTGGTTCAAGCTCCGGGTTACCCGCCAGGCCATCGATATCCCGATCCTCATTGTTGGCGGTTGCCGCAAAGGATGAAAAGCTCAATTGTGAAACATTGCGACGAACTGTGCCGCGAAAGCGAAAGTTGTCGGCAAAGTTATAGCGATAGTCAAAGCTAGGGCGCCAGAATTGAAAGTCTCTTGTCTTGCTGACTTCTCCAGTTTGCGAAATTTCCGAAGTCTCATAAACGACACTGGACTCGAGTGAACTTTTGTCATTAATCGTCCAATTGTGGAAGGCAAATCCTTCGTAGCGAATTTCTTCAACATGGGTGCCAGGGTTAGAGATTGAAGGTATCAGTGAGAGGCCGCCGAATTGAGCCAATGGAGGTTCGCTGCCGAAGGGGCTGGCGATAAATAGCTTGGAGTCGAGTTCAGTAATTGCGCGCTCTGCGCCTACGCGCAGGGATTGGTTGCCGGTTAAAGAAAAATTGTAGTTGGTCTGAACGATAAACTCTTTGGTTTCCCGCTCAGAGTCTATGAAGAGATTCTTGGACAGAGGATCGCTGGACGGATCGGCCTCGAATCGTTCCCGCACTGAGTTTCGTATTTCATCGTTGGCGACGAACAGTACTGCAAGTCGAGAGCCGTTGGCGAAACCGTATTCATAGTCACCGCCCAGTTCCCAGTTGCTCTCTTCGTTATCTATATCTTCTTGTTGGATACTGTCAATTGCGACGCTGTTCTCAAAATCAATGAAGTCGCGTCTTATATTGCGTGGAAAGTTGCTTTCACTGAGCAGGGCGTTCAACTGCATGCGGTGCGCGCCAATGCCATAGCTCATATTGGTGCTGACTGTATGCTCGTCTTGATCGCGAATGTTTTCTTCGAATAATGTGCCTAGCAGTTCTCCCCCGGGTGTGATCCGCACCTCTCGGTTGTCGCGATTTTCATAGTTTGGTCGCGCTTCGAGGTTAACCAGCGCCTGGAAGTTACCGATTTGGGTTGACCAGCCGACATTTCCCCCCACCTCATAGGTGTCATCGTGGTTCAGACGATTCACGAGCTGCACCTGGGTGCTAGAGCGGGACGGCACTTCGACAAGAATAATATTGATAACCTCGCCTGCACCACGAACGTTGAGTTCGCCTGAGGTGTCGCGAATGATCTCTATGCGTTCAACCTCTGCGGCAGTAATCCGATCAAGCTGATCGCGAGCGGAGTTGTCTTTGCCGGCTATACGTTGACCATTGATCAACAGGTTGCCACCGGTACCGAGACCACGGCCGCCACCACCACGCCCCCCAAAGACGTTGACGCCGGGAATCCGCTCAAGCATGTCACTGGCGGTTATGGGGTTGTATTGGTCAAAGAACTCGGCTTCATAGACCACGGTGGAGTCTGCAGCACCAGGGTCAACCGCTGGGCCGCCGTCGACCGGGGCGCCCGGAATGGTTTCCTGAGTCGCTTCGGCTGCAGAATCTGTCTGTGCAGGAGCGCTCTCTGAGGCCTGCTGACCCCATGCCGGGACACAGGCCAATACGCTGCAAACCGGTAGGATTAGGTTTATTTTGGACTTCATTTAGACTTTATGCCCTGGGCAGAGGCCGAAAACAGGAGACTCTAACAGAATATCGGCTTAAGTTTAGGAACAGACCACGCTTTTGCCCATCGCATTACCGCAAAAACAGCAAAAATCCACGTTTTTCTAGTTAGACAGCCCGAACTCCTCCTGCAGCTCGATGGTGCGGGCGCCAGCCAGGGAGCCCGGCATGGAGTAGTTGCCTTCGTGACAGGCATACTCATAAAGCCTGTCCTCAGTGGCATAGAAGCTCAATTCAGCGGTCCAGGTTTGGCGGTAGATATTGCTGTCTTCCACAATAAACTGATACAGGATTTCGCCGTCTGAGTAGCGACTAAAACGCTCGGTGATCTTGCCCTGCTTGGTGATAGGCACTGAACTCTGGCTCATTTGCTGTGGTTTGATATTGACGGTTTCTACGACTAGAGCACCATCCTCATACCAGCCCACGGAATCGCCAAACCAGGGCTCCCACTGTGCTGGCTTGCGGTTGGCCCTGGCTTGTTCCGGAGAATCGAAGATTGGAATGATCCTCGCATCGTGCGCCATTTCCACCAGAATCATGACGTAATCGTCGGTCTGCACGAATTGATAGGTATTGTTGTAGAGCGCGCCCATCATGCCGGGGCCAGCCTTATTGCCAAAGCCCAGCAGACAGCGTTCAGAGTTTGGGAAGGCTTCGGGCCCGCTGAAGTCGGCCACACCGGTTGCGTAGCGCGAACCAAAACTGGCGCGATCAAAATCGTATTGCGGATTTTCCAGGCGCGGCAACCGTCCAGTGGGCGGATCGATTATATAGGAGGTTCTATACTCACCTTTTACCAGGGCAAGATTTGAGCCGGGGTCCACCCAGAAGTTGTTATAGGCACGCACACCAAAATCATCGGCGCCTTCCTGAGGTGTATCATTTACCCCATCACCCTCATCAAGCCCGCCCTCCAGGCCAGCAATCGGGGTAGCGGCGGCAATGCGGCGAGCTTCATCTTCAGGCACCGTGAGCGACTCAACCCCCTGTGGACGATTGAGGCCGGTTAATGACGCATTGGTCCAGATTCCCTCCAGGTTCGGTCGCTGCGAGTCTTGCGCGATGGCAGAGAGGGATATGACGCTGCAGCCGAGGGCAATGTATAGGGTGCGGGCGGTTTGTTTTTGCAGGATAGACATGGGAAACCTCCTGGATTGATGTCCGCCAATATTGGACTTGTTCTTTTTATGCTGGCTTATAGCCACTAAGTTACGACGACCAGCTTGGACTAGGGCAGAATATGCCTGTTAAGGTCGAGAGTAAACAGCGAGACGCCGGTATGTTCGATGCGAAGTGGCCGCCTTGGCTGGCTTTAAGCTAGTTTTCCAGGGACTCCCACTCTGCATAAGCCGCTTCCAGATTCTCCTTGTTGTCAGCGGACTCTTTCAGTACGGCGTCAATCCGCTGCTGGTCTTGACTGTAGAAACCTTCTTCAGCCATCTTCCCCTCCAGAGCCTCGGCCTGTGACTCCAGTTTTTCAATGCTGCGCATTAGCTTTTCCAGCGCCTTCTTCTTTCTGTGGGATTCCTTGTTGTCAGCCTGCTTGTCCTGCGGTTCTTGCACGCGCTTTGGTTTTTCTCCCTTCGTTGCGGGCTCTGCTTTTGCCGCTAGCTGCTGTTGGATTTCCTGCAGTGAGCCGCCGCTCCGAGTCCAGTCGGTAAAACCACCCACATGCTGTTCGATGTTGCCTTCGCCGGTAAACACCATCATGCTGGTGACGGTGTTGTCCATGAATTGACGGTCGTGGCTTACCAGCAGCACCGTACCTTCGAATTTGATCAGGATATCTTCCAACAGTTCCAGGGTTTCGATGTCCAGATCATTGGTAGGTTCATCTAATACCAGCACGTTAGCAGGCTTGCTGAAGACCTTCGCCAGGATTGCCCGATTCTGTTCTCCGCCGCTAAGCGCTTTCGCGGGGGTGCGCACACGCTCTGGGGTAAACAGGAAGTCATTGAGATAGCTAATGGCGTGTTTTCGCTTGCCATTGATCTCAATAAAGTCCTGACCACCGCAGATGTTGTCGATCAGATCTTTGTCCAGATCCAGCTGTTCGCGAAGCTGGTCGAAATAGGCAATCTCAAGGCGCGTGCCCAGCTTGACCTTACCTGCGGTCGGCTCTAACTGTCCCAGTAAAATTTTTAGCAAGGTGGATTTACCAGCACCGTTGACGCCAACCAGGCCAATTCTGTCGCCGCGTATCACCGTCGTAGAAAAGTCTTTGATAACCTGCTTGTCGTCGAAACTATGGGAAACCTGATCCAGGTCCACCACCAGTTTTCCGGAGCGGTCACCCTGGCTGGCTTCGAAGCTGGCGGTACCCTGCTGAGTGCGGCGCTGGCGGTGCTGCTCGCGCATTGCCTTGAGCGCCCGGACTCTTCCCTCGTTTCGCGTGCGCCGCGCCTTGATGCCCTGGCGAATCCACACCTCTTCCTCGGCGAGCTTCTTGTCGAATAGCTTGTTGGCAGTCTCTTCTGCGGCGAGCTGCTCTTCCCTGAAACGCAGAAAGCGCTGATAGCTACCTTCGAACTGATAGAGATGGCCACGGTCGATTTCGACAATCTCGTTCGCGACATTCTCCAAAAAGCTGCGGTCGTGAGTGACCAGCAATAGGGCGCCGGTGTAATTCTTTAACGCCTGCTCCAGCCATTCGATGGCGGGTATGTCCAGATGGTTAGTCGGCTCGTCTAACAGCAACAGCTCAGGTTCCCTGACCAGCGCCCGCGCCAGCGCTACCCGTTTGCGCCAACCGCCGGACAGCTGCGCCATGGGCTCATCGGCAGGAAGCTTCAGCTGATCTATGACCGTGTCTACTTTCTGGCCCAGGTTCCAGCCCTGCTTGGCTTCGAGCAGTGCCTGCACCTGTTCCAGTTCAGCCATGTCAGTGTCGCCGCCAAGTGCGGAAAGATGGTGGAAGCGCTTCAGCAGGTCGCCGATCTCCGATAGACCTCCTGCCACCATGTCATAAACGGTCTCCTGGTCCGCCTCAGGCAATGACTGTTCCAGCCAGGCCAGAGAGGTGCCTGGTCGCAACCAGCGTTCGCCGCTTTCGGGCTGCATGGACCCGGCGATGATTTTCATCAGCGTGGTTTTACCGGCACCGTTACGACCCAACAGCCCGATGCGCTGACCCTTGGTGATTTGAAAATCCACCTCGTCCAGGAGGATGTGGCTACCAAAATTGAGGGAGACTTTGTCGAGTCTTAAAAGAGGCATTCGGATCTGGTCACTTGTAAGTGGAAAATGAGAGCCTATTCTAACTCAGGCCGCGAGATGTTCGGTGATGACACTAACAAAGGCTGGCCCATAGCGTTCCAGCTTGCGCTCGCCAACGCCAGACAATTCACCAAACTCTTCCATATTCTGCGGCAAGCGCAAGCACATCTCCTGCAGAGTTGAGTCGTGAAATACCACATAAGGGGGCACGCCTAACTCTTCGGCGTAGCCGCGGCGACATTCGCGCAGGGCTTCCCACAGGGCGATATCCACATCTGGCGCGAGATGCACGTTGGTCAGCTGCTTTGCTGCTTTCGGCTTGATGTCTTTGCGTAAGGAAATGGTCTCTTCGTTGCGAAGCAGCGGCCGGCATTTTTCCTCAAGGCGCAAGGCACCGTAGCGCTCCAGGTCAACGCTCATATAGCCTCGGGCTACCAGCTGGCGAAAAACTGAGCGCCACTGGTTGTTGTCCAGGTCTTTCCCGATACCGTAAACGGGCAGATGCTGATGGCCGAACTGAAATATCTTGTCGCTGTCTGCGCCACGTAGAACCTCGATGAGATGATTCACACCAAAACGTTGCTCGGTACGAAAAGCAACGCTCAGTGCCTTGCGGGCTGCCTCGGTGCCATCCCAGGTTTGCGGTGGGTCGAGACAGGTGTCGCAATTACCGCAGGGCTGCTCGAGATGCTCATCAAAGTAGTCCAGCAGAGCCTGGCGCCGACAGCTGGTAATCTCGCACAAGCCCAGCATGGCATTCAGGCGCTGCTGCTCTGCGCGCTTGTGTTCCTCACTACCCTCAGAGCCTTCCATCATCTGGCGCAGCTTGATCACGTCCTGCAAGCCATAGACCATCCACGCCGTGGCCGGTTCGCCATCGCGGCCTGCGCGGCCGGTTTCCTGGTAGTAGGATTCGATGGTCTTGGGCAGATCGAGATGAGCCACGAACCTGACATTGGGTTTGTCGATACCCATGCCGAAGGCGATGGTAGCGACAATAATCACGCCTTCCTCACGCAGGAATTCTGACTGATGCCGGGCTCGCAGCTCAGCGCTCAGGCCCGCGTGATAGGGATAGGCTTTGAAACCCTGTTGGTTCAACCACTGAGCGATGTCTTCGGTTTTCTTGCGCGAGAGACAGTAGACAATGCCGGCATCATTGGGATGCTCACTCTTGAGGAATTTCTGCAGCTGCTGTTTGCCATTGTGTTTCAGGGCAATGCGATAGCGAATATTTGGGCGATCGAAGCCTGCGAGAAATTGCTGGCCCTGTTCTAGCTGCAGGCGACTGATAATCTCATTCCGCGTGCGTGTGTCTGCAGTTGCCGTGAGTGCGATGCGCGGCACCTGCGGAAATAACTCGTGCAGCAGACTAAGCTGCAGGTAGTCCGCCCTGAAGTCGTGCCCCCACTGCGACACACAGTGGGCTTCGTCAATGGCGAACAGCGCCAGCTCCGCTTCCCGCAGCATCTGCAAGGTGCGCGCCTGGGTCAGCCGTTCTGGTGCTATATAAAGAAGGTCGAGCACGCCATTTCTCAGCTGCTGTTCAATCTCCTGTGCCTCATCTGACGCAAGGGTTGAATTGAGGAAAGCTGCCTTAACCCCCAGCAGTCGCATGGCATTAACCTGGTCCTGCATCAGCGCAATCAGGGGCGAGATCACAATGCCGCAGCCTGGTCGCACCAGCGCGGGTATCTGGTAACACAGCGATTTGCCACCGCCTGTGGGCATTAACACCATGGCATCGCCACCTGCCACCAGTGTCTCGATGATCTGGTCCTGGGGTGGGCGGAAGCTGGTGAAACCGAAGACTTGCTGCAGGATGTCGCTGGGGTTTGTCATGGGATGTGGAGTATAGCGGTTTATCTTTTGGCAGGACTAATTTGAAGTGAATTCTGTTGAAGTTCAGGTTCAAGATTCATGGGTAGGAGTTGGGCCTGAATTCGGACTGCACTTCTGTGACACGCCGTGAACCCATCCCTGGGGGCTCGGCGCCCGCTCCCTGCGGGCGACGGTCACAAAAGTGCAGTCTGAATCCGTGCCCAGAATCGCGTCTACCAAGCTCAGAAAAGTTGCAATACAGAGTCCCAAATTCGCACTTGATTATTGGAAAACGAAAAGGCTTGGCTGTTGCTGTCCGAAAACCGTCAATGAATTGCAATTTATCAGCCTTTGGGCTGATACTGAGAGCAACCGCAGAATTGTTATGGAGAAGGTTGGTATGTTGCGTTTCTTGTCACTTTTGGTGCTGGGTGGATTCATCACTGGCGCAGTGAATGCCCAGGAGCTTTTGGGATTTGATGAGGCTGGTGCTGCTGCGCAGCTGGAGCTGGAGGCAGACTTCGATTCGCGCCTGTCCGCGGCTGACCAGGAGGAATGGCTGAGAATTCTGTCCCGTGATCCTCACCATGTGGGTTCGCCCGAGGGCAGGGCGGTAGTGGATTTTGTGGCAGCGCGCTTTGAGGAGTGGGGCTATGACGTCGAAATCGCTGAGTATCAGGTGCTGTTTCCGTCGCCGCGAACCCGGGAACTGGAGTTGGTGGCGCCGACTCGCTACATGGCTGGCCTGACTGAAGACACGCTGCCTGAAGACCCCAGTACCGCGCGCACGGATAATTTACTTCCTCCCTACAACGCCTTTTCTATAGATGGTGAGGTCGAAGCGGAATTGGTATTTGTTAATTACGGTACGCCGGCCGATTACGAAATTCTGGATCGGTACGGGATTAGTGTTGAAGGCAAGATTGCGATCGCCCGTTACGGGGGCTCTTGGCGCGGCATCAAGCCCAAGCTGGCGGGGGAAATGGGGGCAATTGGCACTATTATTTATTCCGATCCAGCGGTTGATGGCTATGGTGCAGGTGACACCTATCCTGACGGCCCTTACAAACACGAGAGCGGCGTGCAGCGTGGTTCAGTAATGGATATGCCGACCTACCCAGGAGATCCGCTGACGCCATTTGTCGGGGCAACGGCTGAAGCTGAGCGCCTGCCCCGGGAAGAGGCGCCAACAATTACCCGAATTCCGGTGCTGCCGATTTCCTATCGTGATGCGCTGCCGCTGCTGGAAGCCATGGGGGGAGAAGTTGTGCCCCGTGAATGGCGCGGTGGACTGCCGATTACGTATCACCTGGGGCCAGGACCAGCCCGGGTGCGGATGAAGCTGGAATTCAACTGGGACATTGTGCCAGCTTACAACGTGATTGCGCGGCTCGAAGGGTCGGAGTATCCGGATCAACTGGTGATCCGCGGCAACCACCACGACGGCTGGAATCACGGTGCCGCAGATCCTATTTCTGGTCTGGTGGCGCTGATGGGTGAGGCCAGGGCGTTAGCGGAGCTGGCGGCCGAGGGCAATGGCCCGAAGCGAACCGTGGTCTATGCGGCCTGGGATTCAGAAGAGCAGGGTTTGATTGGTTCCACCGAGTGGGTTGAGCATCATGCAGCCATGTTGGACAAGAATGCGGTGGCATACATCAATACTGATGGTAACAGCCGCGGTTTCGTCAATATCGGCGGCAGTCATGTACTGGAGAAGATGGCCAACGAGGTGATGCGGGATGTGGAAGATCCCCAGACCGGTGTCTCCGTGGCAGAGCGGCGTCGTGCCCGCATCGAGGTCAATGGAAATGTTGCCGCTCGCGCTGAGCTCAACCGCCGCGCTGATTTGCGAATCAGTCCGCTGGGTTCGGGCTCTGATTATTCGCCATTTCTGCAGCATCTCGGTATAGCCTCATTGAATATCAGTTTTGGCGGTGAAGCATCTGACGGCAGTTACCACACGCTATATGATACTTATGAACACTATACGAAGTTCCGCGATCCGGGTCTGGCCTATAACGTGGCGCTGGCCCAGGTTGCCGGTCGCGCTACCATGCGACTGGCCAATGCGCCCAGGTTGCCCTTCGAATACACAGGCCTGGCGGATAATATCAGCCTGTATATGAGCGAGATTGAAGAGCTTGCAGACTCTATGCGCGAAGCCACTCTTTCCTCCAATGCGCGGATAGAGTCCGGTGTCTATGATCTGGCTCTCGACCCAACTCGCAACATTGTGGCACCACTGAAGAAAGCAGAGGTGCCGTACTTCAATTTCGCACCTCTAAAAAATGCCCTGGACGAACTGGAACAGGCCGCCGGAAGCTATGCTGATGTTGTCGCCAGTGGCCTGCCGGCATCTGAGTCGGAGAACAGGCTGCTCTACACCAGTGAGCGTGAGCTTACCCGCGATGATGGTTTGCCGGGCCGACCCTGGTTTACCCATCATATTTACGCGCCGGGTTTTTACACCGGCTACGGTGTGAAAACCATACCCGGTGTTCGCGAAGCAATTGAAGAGCGCCAGTATAAGCTGGTTGAGGATGAGATATTCGTAGCCGCTGATGTGATTTCTGGCATGGCGGCGCGAGTAAGGGAGTTAGCCGAGCGCTAACTCCTTCGCTCAATCCGCCAGTTTGCGCGCAGCAAGAACATCACTCGGGTGTTGCTCGATATTGATTTTAAACCCTGCTGGACCGAAGCCAGGAAAGTTTTTGCTGAGCGGTTATCTGGTCCGGCTCGAGCGGTTCACGCAAACATGTCGAAAGGCTGATAGTTTCCGCCTAACAGTTCGCCCGATCCCCGATGACCAAGCCAGCCTTCTATGACTGTTTGATACACGCGCCTGAAATCTGTCGTGTACGCCAGATTATCTTCCGGATTTAGCTTGGTGAGGCTCGGCAATTCTCCATAGTGGCCACCTTTAACCTGGTTTCCTACCACGAACATATTATTTGCTGCGCCGTGGTCTGTGCCAAGGTTATCGTTTTCAGGTACACGGCGTCCGAACTCGGAAAAAATCATCAGGGCCACATCGTCGGCCCTGCCAATGCGCTCAAGATCCTGCAAGAAGGCAAACACTGCATCAGAGGTGTAGGTGAGTAAGCGACGATGCACATTGTTTTGAAACACATGTGTGTCAAAAGCGTTGTTGCGATAGGAAACGTAGTACAACTTGGTCGGCATCCCAGCATCAATAAGTGAAACTACTTTCGGGAGGTCAAGACTATTGACGCCATAATCTACGGGGGAAGAATAGTTCTCCCATGCCTGCCTTACTTGCGATGAAGCTTCGTTTGCGCTTCGCGCTATATTCAGCAGGTATTCTCGAGAGTCATTTGTGACCTTGCCAACATCATGCACCAGATCCAGCTCATCTCGCTCTTCATGGAAGGCCTCGCGCATGAAGCGTTCAGGCTGGTCAAATACCACGGGTACATGGCTTGCACTGCGTACCGCGAGAGACTGTCGAGCAGCGATATTAACCATGTAATTGGCTGGTGCATCCGGCGCCATGTCATCGGCAAGGCGACCTACCCAGCCATATTCATTACCGCTGTTTGGTGCAGCAGTTTGCCAGTAGGCCATGGAATTAAAATGTGAGTAAGAGGGATTCTCGTATCCGCAGCCGTGTACGATTGCCATCTTGCCGTCTTTGAACAGCCGCTCGAAGCCAGCCATGCCCCCGTTCAAGCCAAAGTGATCATCCAGAACCCGTAACTCATTCTTTGGCAGGCCGATTTTTGGTCGGTGCTGGTAATAGGCATCATCGCCGTAGGGCACCACGGTGTTGAGTCCATCGTTGCCACCCGAGAGTTCAAGGATTACCAGTATCTTGCCGTTCGCTCTTGCGGCGGCCGCAGCGTGCGCGGCCTGGCTAAACAGGGTTGGCGCCAGGATGGTGCCGCTGAGTCCAGCAACGCCTAGACCGGCCATTCCCTTGCGCAACAGCTCGCGGCGTTGAAGGTTTGGTTTTAGCAAATTGCTCTTTTTGTTTTTCATGGGTCTTGTCTCTGCAGTGAGTCTAGCTCAGTTGATATTCTGGTTGGCTGAGAAGTAAATGCACCATCATGCGCAGGGCGTCTTCCATGTAGGTCTGGGCTTCCTCGATATTGCTGGTGCCCAGCTCTTCGTTTAGAAAATTTACCAGCATGCGTCTTGCATCGGCGCCTGGCGCTACGCGCATGAAGCGCTCAATAAAATAATCAACTACCTCCGTAGTGGAGGTCAGCTCCTGCTGAAGGACATCCCCGCTGAAATCAAGGCGTGCAGTGTGGCGCGGAATCGGCTTGACCTTCTCAATGGCCATTTGCCAGCCGCGGAAACTGCCGTAGCGCGTGTTAAAGTCCTCATCTCTGTCTGCCAGCATATTGGATTCCGCCATGATCTGGCCTTCCCCTATATTGGAAGGCTGGGTGGCAGTCGTAATATCCAGACCATCGCGAATTCGCCGTGCAACGCTTTGAATCTCGCGGCTGCCGTTGCGACGATCTGGCGGGATAAAGTTGATGTCGGGAAACAGCAGGTCTCTTGCGAAGTTGCCGCGCTCCAGCAGCAATCCCGGTGTAATCCAGCTTCGCCCTCCAGCCCATCCTGCGACTGTGGGTGGTCTGAAAAGGGTCTGGCCGAGTGCGCCAGTCGCCCGATTAAAATCCGGGACACCGGGTGCCTCATTAAGGCCTAGTTTTCGATAGGTAGAGACTGCGAGCTCAACAGGACTCTTGATGTGGGTGCCAACGGACGCCTGGCTGTAGAAATCTCTGGAGAGAAAAACGGTCTCTAGCAATGCTGCGATTTCATAATCGGCATTTCTGAATACAATGCCCAATTCAGATTGCAGCGCCGAGCTTAAATCATCGCGGACGAAAAAACGATACAGTTTGCCTGCAATATATTCCGCGGTGACCGGCTGTTCCATGATGATGTCGATAATGTCTTCGCCATCAAAGTTGCCGGTACGGCCCAGAAAAGTTTTTACACCGTCGTCGTGCTGGTCTTCGTTGAATACGAATTCAAGGTCTACGAAGTTCCAGCCGGTAAATGCGCGGGCGGCTTCGCGAATATCTTCCTCGGAATAATTACCTACACCCATGGTAAAGAGTTCCATGATCTCGCGAGCGAAGTTCTCGTTGGGTGCTCCTTTCACGTTGACGCCTGCATCCAGGAAAGCCAGCATGCCCGGATCTTGCGCGACTGCAAGCATCAGGTCGCGGAAGCTGCCGGTCCCCATGGCATGGAACAACTCCAGCTCATTAAGCAGCTTACGGTAGTCCCTGACCTTGCCTTCATTTACGGCGTAGTGCCCGTGCCAGAACAGGGCCATTTTCTCTTGCAGCGGGGTTTCGCTGCTAACCATTCTGTTGGCCCACCAGTAGGCAACGCGCTCAGTCTCAAGACGGCTGGCTCGCAGCCAATAAAAGAACTTGTTTACAACAGGCTGCAGGCGGCGATTGCCTGTGGGTTTAACTTTTATGCCGAGTGCCTCGCCGGTTTCCCTGGCCAGATTTGTTGTCGCTGGTCGACTTGGGGGGAAGGGCTCCAGTCCCGGATCATGTATTCCAGAATGATCGAAGGCCGACAAATGGCTATTGGTGGATGCATCGAAACGTACCAGGTAAGCAACCGCTTGAGCGGCGCCCATCTCGGCAAGGGTCTGGATCTGTGCCGGCGTGCCACCGAAGCCCGCGCGCTCCAGCAGATGTGCCGCTGTGTCATAGTTCCAGTTAGCCGAGGGGATTGGGCTCAGGTCGCTCTGCCAGCTGTCCAACTGCTGTGGGAATCCAGCTGTCGGCAGTGTTGTTGCCAGAAAAACGGCGAAAAATGAGGCTAGAAGTGGCATTCTCTTGCTGGACGTATTCTGCATTATTTTTTGTCCTCCGAGCATGCAGTGCTCTTTGGCTAACTACTAGGAATTAACTGCATCAGGAATCGCGACTAATATAGTGACAAGCACTTTATCTTAATT
>Ga0181560_10000590_pt1 | contig 33123 bp, 28 predicted proteins | sample 011ome_20_FD_133751 | JGI IMG/M metagenome (GOLD analysis project Ga0181560, IMG submission 133751) | Coastal salt marsh microbial communities from the Groves Creek Marsh, Skidaway Island, Georgia - 011509CT metaG (megahit assembly) | ecosystem: Environmental > Aquatic > Marine > Intertidal... | reverse complement strand
TCCCCGCCCCCCCCCCTCCACGCCACGCGCCCGCGCGGCGTCAGCCGCCCGCCCCTCGGCGGCGGCAGCGACAACGCAGCCGCCGGCGCCGCGCCCGTCCCGCGCGCGAGCAGCGCGTCTCTTCGCTCGCGCGACGCGCGCGCGACGGGCGCGCCGCGCTCGCGTCGCAGTCCCTCCAGGAGCTCCCTCGGCGTCCGTCGCGCGATGGCGTCCGCGCCCCCCCACCGCTCGCCGCCCTCCCTTGGGTCCGACGCCGACGCCGACGCCTCCTCGGCCTCCCCGGACGTCACCAAGTGCGTCGCGAAGCGACTCTCCTCCTCGCTCGCGTCCGCGCGTTTCGGCCAGTCCAGGAGCGTCGTCGCGAACGGGTTCGTCGTCATCGCGCCGCCGTCGAACGTCGCGAGGCAGTACAGCGCGGCGACGCGCTCCTCGGGCGAGAGCGCCGGCGATGTCGCCGCCGTCGCCGTCGCGTCGCCGTCGCCGTCGCCCGCCGATGCGCGTCGCGCGTCGAGCGCGACGCACAGGGCGACGCGCGAACTGAACGTCCCGACGCCCGCGCCGCGCGCCGCGTCGAAGGCGCGCGCGATGGAGGATAACGGCTCATCGCGCGCGAGGCACGCGCGGAGACCGGCGCCGTCGACGACGCCGCCGATTGATGTATCGGACGCGTCGAGGACGTCGTCCATCGTCGCGATGAGGGTGGTTCTCTCTTCCTGACCGCGCCCCCCGCGCGATCCCGACCCTCACTCGCGCGCGACAGATGGGCGCGGTGAGGGTCTCGCGAAGCGTCCGACGCCTTCCCCCCTCCCGACGTGCGAGGGGGCCGCGGCGCGCGCGTCTTCTGATGCCTTCCTTCCATTCGTTTATTCGTTCGTCCTGCCTTCCGAACAGAAAGAGGAATTCCGAAACTCGCCCTCGCGCCACGCTAAAGTCATTCACCCATCGCTCGGTTTCAACATTTGATCGCATCCCCTTTCAACTGACCGATGAACACATTTATTGCTGTAGGGGGCATCGCCGCCACAGCTAGGGCCAGATCGTCGACGCGCTCGCGGCCCGCTGACCCGACCGCGCGATGTGGTGGTTCCCGACATCGCACGCCGCGGGCGCGGAGGACGCGTCCTCGTCGCGAGATCGCGCGGAGACGGAGACGGCGTCGAAGGCGGCGACGACGGCGGCGGCGACGACGGCGGCGGCCGACGAACCCGATCGCGCGCCGGATGCCGACACGAAGAAGAAGGAGGGCGGAGACGGCGCGAAGGCGGAGGAGGAGGAGGAGGAGGAGGAGGAGGAGGAGGAGACGTGCGGGTTCTGTAAGTTCATGAAGGGCGGCTCGTGCAAGGCCACGTTCGTGAAGTGGGAGAAGTGCGTCGACGCCGCGAAGGAGCGCGACGACGATTACGTCGCGGAGTGCGCGAAGCAGACGGAGGCGCTGCGCGACTGCATGCTCGCGGATCCGGGGTACTACGGCGAGATGCTCCCGGACGAGAAAGAGGACGACGACGAGAAGGGCGGCGACGGGAAGAAGAAGGAGAAGGAGGAGGTCACGGAGGAGCCCGCGGCGAAGACGCGCGCGGAGAAGGCCCTGGGGAAGTGACGCGACGCCCATTAATAAAAACGACAGTCTCCCCGCCCGCGCGCGTCGTCAGTCCGAATCCGAATCGCTCGCGTCGGCGAACCCCGCGAACCCCCCGCCCGCGGCGCGTCGCGCGTCTTCCTCGCGCTTCTTCGCCTGCTCGCGCTCCTTCGCCTTCCCCTTCAGCTGCGGCGTCGGCAACGCCGGCCGCGCCTCGGCGCGCTTCTTCTTCTCCTTCTCCGCGATGGACTCGTCCTCGAACCCGGCGAAGCGGCTCGACTCGTCAGGGTCCTTCTTCTTGTGCGACGTGAGCAGCTTCGACGCGCTGGGGGCGTTACCGCCACTCGCGGCGGCGAGCCTCTGTCGCCGCGCCTCGCGCTCCTTCTCTCTCGCGGCGCGCTGCGCGTCGGTCTCGCCCTCGCGGCGCCGCGGCGGCCTCGGCTTGTCCGCCGCCGCCGCGGGGGTGCTCGGCGCCGACGAGAGCGCTGGCGACGGCGGCTCCGACGCCGCCGACGAGAGCGCCGGCGTCGGCGGCTCCGACGCCGCCGGCGCCGGCGCCGGCGTCTTCGGCTCCTCCTCCTCCTTCTTCACCTTCTCCGCGGCTTCGATCTCCGACGACGTCGCCGGCGCGTCCGCGAGAGGCGCGCACGGCGGGGACGGCAACGTCAAGTCGCCGTCCGCCTCCGCCTCCGTCTCGCCAGCGTCGTCCGGCTCCGGCTTCGTCTTCTCCGGCGTCGTCTCCGGCGTCGGCGCCGCGCTGCTCGCGGCGGATTTCATCTCGTCGAACCCGTGACCACCACCGAGCGTCGCGACGACGGAGTGTTCTTCGTGTTCTGAAGAAGAAAGTAACGGCGCCTTCGCGTCGGTCACGTCGTCGTCGTCGTCGTCGTCGTCCGAGTCCGAGTCCTCGTCCGCGCCGAACGTCGCGGGCGTCTTCGGCGGCGCGACGGCGGACGCGTTCTTCCCTTTCCCGCCCCCGTTCGTCGCCGTCGCCGTCGCCGGCGTCGGCGGGAGGTCGTCTCCGGGCTTCGGCATCGGCCCTGGCGGGGGCGCGCACGCGATGAGGATCTTCTCGATCGCCTGAGGGACGTTCCGTACGAGCGAAAGTCAGGGTGGACTTGAAAGGCGTCAGTCGGAGTTGAAAGGCATCGAGGGCGGGGATTGAACGCGAGGGGTGGGCGGAGAGAAACGACGGCAAAGTCCTTAAGGAATCGCGTTCACCACGCCGACGCGGTCGTATGGGGACCAGTGTGAGATAGAACGCGCCTGACCGCCCAACCGCGCGCCGAAGCCGGTGAACCGCCGCGTCAAACCGCCGAGCCCGCGGTTTAAATACGCCTCGCGCGACGTGAGTAAATCGCCCGCCGCCTCTCTCGTGAACCCCGCCAACGACGCCATGATCGGCACCAGGGCGTCGTCGCCGCTCAGCAAATACCTCCGCATGATCGTCCTGAGCTGGGACAAGTGCTCGCGCTTCGTGTCGAAGTCGTCTTGGACGTCCGCGATCTGAGGGTCGAAGGTCCATACGAGCGATGATATCGGGGTGGAGTTCAAAGGCGTCAGATGGCGTTGAAAGGCATCGAGGGCGGGTATTGAAAGCGAGGGACCCTGGGCGGAGAGAGACGACGGCAAAAGTCTTTAAGGATCGGCGTTCACCGCGCCGACGCGGCCGTATGGGAACCAGTGTGAAGAAGAACGCGCCTGATCGTCCATCTTCGTCAGCTTCGCCAACGCGTTGTCTTCCAGATACTGCAGCTGCTGCGCCTGTAAGTTCGCCATCACCTCGAGCGCTTCCATACACTCCTGGAGCCTCTCCCGGAGCGCGTACGCCTCCGAGGCCTGGTACTTCCCCTGGACTTCCTTGATCTGTTTGTCCTTTTCGCCGATCATCCACTTCTGGCGGCCGTTGTCCTCCTCTGAGGGTCGTTCCATACAAAGCGATGTCGGGATGGAGTTGAAAGGCGTCAGAAGCGGAGTTGAAAGGCAACACGGGCGGGGATTGAAAGCGAGGGATGGGCGGAGAGATGCGCCGGGCAAAGTCCTTAAGGATCGGCGTTCACCACGCGAACGGGGTCGTATGGGGACCAGTGTATAGGACGCGCCTAAGCGCGCGAGCTCGGTGGTGAGCTTCGCGACTTGCTTCGAGTCGACGCCGTCGGCGCCGCCAGAACCGCCGCCGCCGAACCCGGAGAAGAACCCGCCGCTCTGGATCCTATGCCGCGCGGCCTCGCCCTCGAGCACGGTCACGCGCGCCCTCAGACGTTTGATCTCCTCCGCGGCGGACATCAACAGCGCGCGGTTCACTCCGTCCTCCGTCTCTCGCGCCGCCTCCACCGCTTCGCTGGACTGCTCCTTCAAACCCATCATCGCGCGCAGCCCCGCGTTCTCCGCTAAGATCATCTCCTTCTCACGCGCGTGCTGCGTCACGATCATGTTGACGTCCGCGTCCTCGTGCCACTTGATCCGCTCCACGGTTTGCGCGGGGACTTTCACGTAACTGGGGTGGACGGAGTTGAAAGGCATCAGTGGTGGAGTTGAAAGGCGTCGAGGTGTGTCGGGATGGATTGAAACCGTGGGGTGATGGGCGGAGAGAGACGCCGGGCAAAGAAACTCCTCAAGGATCGGCGTTCACCACGCGAACGCGGTCGTACGGGGACCGGCGCGATACGAACGACTCACGTGGGTTTCATCGAGCGCATCCCCTCCACGGGCATCCACTTAGCCGCGTACTGCGCCGCTTGGAACAGCGCCACCGTCTCCGTCGCCTTGCTCGCGAGCGCGTCCGCTTCTTCGCTGAGGTCTTTGCCCATCGCGCCGAACGCGGACTGGACGTTCGAGACGTTCGACGCGAACGCGAGGCGATCGAGCGACGCTTTCACGCGCTCCGCCTCCTCCTCCGCGGACTCGAAGTTCGCCTTCGTGGCGACGAAATCGAGCTTCGCGCGCACCTTGGCCGCGAGCGCGTCCGCGTCGCCGTTCCCGCCGCCGCCGTCGTATCCTCCGCCGCCGCCTCGCGCGCCGCCGAACCCGCGGTCGGAAGGGCGCGGCCCGGGCGGGAGCGACGACGGCATCCGCTGCGAGGACGACGACGACGACGACGACGACGACGCGCGTTGACGCGCGGGTTCGACCTGCGGCGACGCGAACGGCGCGGGGTGCTGCGATCGCGACGCGGACGCGCGCGCGCCCTGGGATTTCGCCTTGCTGTACTTGTCGTCGTCGTCGAGCGACGACCGCGCGGAGCCTCCTCCGCGTCGAGACATCGCGGCGTGCGTGACGGCGCGGGGGCGGACTGAAGTAGGACGCGACCGATCGCGGATCGCGCTCATCATCGCGAACGATGAAATCAGATTCTTTTTCGACAGTCGTTTGGCTGCTGCGTGAATTCGTCGTCGTCGCGTTCGAATACGCTCTTCGACTCGTCGTCGTTCGCGCGAGGACGCCCTCGTCGGGTCCGCGCGCGCGCTCGCTATCTCTACTCGCGATCAAAAGAAAAGAAAACGCTCGCCCCGCGAGCGTCACTCGCACACGCCCGCGACGAGGACCTCGTCGGCGCCGACGCCGACGCCGACGAAACCCCCGCCGACGTCCCCAACCCCCGCCGCCGGCTGGGCGTTCCTCAGACGCACCCCGTGCGTCTTGATCCGATGCCGGCTGAACTCGCCCTGGCTCGAGAACGCGCGCTCGCACGCGCCGAACGTGCACCGGTACGGCTTCTCCCCCGTGTGCGTCCTCGCGTGAGACGCGACCGCTTTTTCCGTCTTGAACGCCTTGCCGCAGCCCTCGTGCGGGCACGCGTGCGGGCGGCTCGTCGTGTGCGTCATCGCGTGCGAGCGAAGGACGCCTGAGCGAGAGGTTCGAAAGGAGAGGGTTAGGGTACGGTTTTAGGGTTAGGGTTAGGGGTAGGGTTCGAGGGAGGCGCGAGGAAGGACGAACGACTCGGAGACGCGAGCGATGGACGGACGCGCGGGGCGACGCGACGGTCGTTCAGGCGTTGAACGCGTGTTGAACGCCTCGACGCGCCTGCGGTTTGGAAGCGTTTCCCGCACAACGCGCACTCGTGCTTTGCGTCGTGCTTCTGCGCGTGCGTCCGCAACCGATCCCTCGTCGGGAACGCCTCCTCGCATCCGTCGTGCTCGCACCGAAACGGCGTCGTCCCCGAGTGCACGTTGGCGTGCTCCGCGAGTTTCGCCGGGTAGTAAAACCTCGCGCCGCACGTCTCGCACTGAGGGTAATCGTCCATACACGCGAACGTCGGGGTGGAGTCGAAAGGCGTCAGTTGAAGTTGAAAGGCATCGAGGCGTGTCGGGATCGTGAGCGAGGGACCCTGGGAGGAGAGAGACGACGGGAAGTAAAGTCCTTAAGGATCGGCGTTCACCACGCCGACGCGGTCGTATGGGAACCAGTGTGAATTCAACGGACTCTCCTTGTACTTGCCCTCCCGCTTCACCGCCTCTCGCTTCTCGCGCTGGGACGTGCTCGCCAGCCTGCGCGCGTGCTCGAGCATGACGTCGCACTGCGCGGTCGTGAGCCGCTGCCAGTGGTTCACGTGCGTGACCGGGACGCGCGGGTCGCGGCGCTCGCGATGCTTCGCGAGGAGAAAGTCGTAGGACACGAGCAGCTGCGGTATCCGCGCGATGGCGAGCCCGTCGGAGGGGCGGAGGCGTCTCCATCGCGTCGAGACCGGCTTCGGCGCGCGGCCGTCCTTCGTGTCGAACGACACCGCGCCGGGGAGGAGCGACAGGGGGACGTCGTCGTCGGACGACTCCGACCCGCTCGCGTCGTCGTCGTCGTCGTCGTCGTCGTCGTTCGTTTCCTTCGACGTCGTCGCGCGCGCGCGTCGTCGCTTCGCGGACGCGGCGCGCCCCGCGGCGTCGACGTCGAGCTCGAGCGACCCGGGGTTCTCCAGCGTCTCGAGCGGCGCGTCGTCCGCGTGCATGACGCGCGGATTTGGCGGTGCGCCTCGGTGCCCCCCCGCCGCGCGCCGCGAGATTTGGACGTTAGAACCGGAGCGCGCGCACGCCGCGGACTGGACGGGATGACGATGACGATCATGAATCGCGATCGTGAATCGTCCACCGGGCCGGCCGCCGCGCCGACGGCCGAGCACACAGCGCGCCGCGCACGATACCGGACCGCGTTCATCACACGATGGCATCGCTCGCGATGACGTTCGCGTCACCGACGCCGCGCGCCGCGGCGTCCGTCCGCGTCGCGCGACCCCGCGCGCGCGTCGCGGTCGCGTCCGCCGCGGCGGCGACGACGACGACGACGACGACGCGCCCGAATTCGCGGCGAGCCTGGCGCCTGACCGCGCGCGCGTCCGTGGCCGGCGGCGCGCCGTCCGCGCTCCTGACGCGCGCGGTCCAGAGAAGGACGTCCCCGCGAGGGAGAACCCTCACGGTGCGCCTCGCGTCGTCGACCCGCTCTCCGCGCGTCGCGGAAGAACCCGCGAGGAGGGAAGGAGGGTTTCGATCGATTCGACGCGCGACGATCGAAGCGCTTTTTCCAACGACATCCGCTCGCTCGCGCCCTCCGCGCGTCCATCCGTTCATCTACCCTAAAGCCCTCACCCGTTCCACCCGTTCCATCCGTCCGCGCGCAGATCACCCCCGCGGCGTCGCTCTTCGGCGTCGGCGCCCCCGAGGCGCTCGTCATCGGAGTCGTCGCGCTTCTCGTCTTCGGCCCGAAGGGCCTGGCGGAGATCGCGAAGTCGCTCGGGCAGACGCTCAAGGCGTTCCAGCCGACGATCCGCGAGCTTCAGGACGTGTCGAGGGAGTTTAAGGCGACGTTGGAGGACGAGATCGGTCTTGACGAGCTTCGGAACGACCTCGCGACGCCGACGCCGACGAAGCGCGCGGCGGAGGCGGCGGCGCCGGCGACGCCGGCGACGCCGGCGACGCCGGCGGAGGGCGACGCCGAGGGCGGCGACTTGGAGACGGTGACGGAGGAGATGAAGGCGGCGGCGGCGGCGGCGGCGTGGGGTGCGCCCGCCGAGGTGCCGTCGGATCTCGCCGCGCCGGAGGATGAGGCTCGGACCAGCGGCGGCGGCGATGGCGGCGGCGGCGGCGGTGGCGGCGACGGCAACGCGTCGTCGTCGTCGTCGTCGTCGCCGACCGACTCGATCCAGGCGTGAGCGTCGCGGGTCGAGGACGATAGACGACGCGAGTCGAGGTGATTTAATGAAGACATCGAAATCGAACGCGCGTGCGTGCGAAACGAAACGAAACGAAAAGAAACGAAACGAACGCGCGCGGAGTCGACGAACGCGCGCGCCTCGTCGGCCCGACTAATAATTAGCCAGCCTCGAAACACGTGGTGCACGCCGTCCACAGATCTGAATGGAACATTATTCCGCGGCCTCTCCCCCTTCATAACCGCGGCGCCCGCCCACGCCCGTCGGCGCGCGCGCTCGATGTGGCCGTCGCCGAAGTATAAGAAAGGCGGGGACAGAGAGAAAGACGGCGGCGTCGCGGAGGACGACCCCGCGGATTCGGTCGCGATGGATCGTTCGACGAATCGCTCCGCGTCCCCGTCCCCGCCGAGCTCGGGCCCGAGCTCGTTCAATCGCGACGCGTCGCGACCGCACGGGGCGCTCTCCTACGGCTCGCCGACGCGCGCGCCCGGCGGGTTCGGCGGCCGCGCCGACGCGGCCGCGCCGACGCGCACGCCCGCGACGAGAGGAGACGCGGGGGCCGCGCGCCATCACGCGCGCCATCCCTCCGCCGCGTTCAGCGAGTCGGAGCCCGGCGAGGAGGGCGAATCCGACGCGAGCGAGGACGGATCTGACGACGGCGACGACATGGACGTCCTCGGCACCGCGGGGAAGATCGGTCTCGGCGCGAACGACGACGGCGTCTCGTCCGCGACGTCCAACGAGAAGATGCGCCTGTTCGATCTCGCCGTGCGCATGTCCACCGAGATCGAAGTGCGCGAGCACCGACGACACATGAAGCGCTACAAGGCGTGCTTCACCGGAAGGGAAGCGGTGCGATTCTTACTGACGAATCGAATCGCGAGAGACACGCGCGACGCCGTGGCCATCGGCCGGCAGCTCCACAAGGCTGGCCTCCTCGGCCCGATCCGCCGCTCGCGGCAGTTCGCGAACCGGAGCTTCTTGTACCGCTTCAACGACGCGATGACGCCGGGCGTGCAAGCCGCGCGTTGGACGCTCGCGAACGAGATGTCGAAGATGCAAGGCCGGGTCAAAGACGTCTGCGCCGTGGTCGAGACGCACACGGCGGCGACGCACGCGATATCGAGCGAGCACGCGGTCGCGATGAGCCGCGTGGAGCAAGTGTACACGGAGATGCGCGGGCAGCTCGCGCGAACGAAAGCCGCGACGTTCGTCCTCGCGTTCGCGTGTTTCGGGCTCGCCGCGGTTGATCTCAGCGGCGGCGGCGACGGCGACGGCGCGGGGCTGGGGTACTTCTCGCGCACCAAGTTTACGAGCGCGCCCGGCGTCGTCGACCGCGCGTGGGCCGCGCGCGTCGCGATCGCGATAGTCGCCGCGGCGCTGTCGACGCTCGCCGCGTGGCTCGTCACGGATCGAAAGTCGCTCGACACGGTGTTGTACACGCGCGACTGGCTCGAGGACGGCGAACTCGCGGGCGAGCTCCTCGGAGACGACGGCGACGGCGGCGCCGCCGACTTGATGTCCCCGGGACGTCGCGTTGGGAAGACCCCGGGAGGAATGAAGCAGGGCGCGCCGCCGCGCGGGAAGGCTGCCGGCGGCGTCAAGGCGGGCGGCGACCGCGACGCGAGGACGGAATCGTCGTTCGTCCGTCGCATCTCGCTCGGCGGAATCGGCGAGGCGGGGGACGGCGCGTCGCCCTCCTCGATCAAGCGCTTGGGGAGCATACACCGGTGGTTCAGCCGCGGCGGCGGCGGCGGCGCGCCCGGCGGCCCCGCGGCCGAGCTCGCGCGGCGCCTCCGACCCGAGGACCGCGCGCTGCCGCCGCCCGCGGCGGACTCGGCAATCTTCGCGAACGAGGCGCAGGCGCCCGTGGGGATCCGGTTATCCCCCGAGCGCCCGATGCAGTGGCTGCCGGAGGGCGAGAACCGCCCGGAGGATGGCGTCACGTGCCCGGCGCAGACGCCGTTTCCGTTCGAGACGGAGCTCTTCAAGGGGAAGGCGATCATCAACCTCAGGGGCCTCCAGAACACCCCGGCGCGCGTGTTCAAGGGCAAGGCGAGGTACATCCAAGTCAGCGTCCAGGGGCGGTTCAAGCGCCCGGTCGCGATGGACGACCTGCAGATGGGCATATCCCTCCCGCGCCCGCTGCGAAGACTCCCGACGCGATGGCTTCTCAACCTGTGCACGCGCGTGATTCGCACGCTGGGCGCCAAGTACGGCTTGGAGATCACCGACCCGGCGGCGCCGAAGCCCTACGCGGCGGCGCCCGTCATCACGTGCGCGGACGCCATCGCGTGCAACGCCCCCGGGGAGGAGCCGGACGTGTCGCTCCCTCCGGTGGAGGACACGCGGCGGGTGCCGTGGCTGCGCGATACGTCGTCGGACGCGTCCACGATCGGCGGGTGTCTGACGGCGCCGGAGCGACGGAAGAAGATCGCGAAGGTGATGCGCGACGCGAGAAAGTCGCGCGGGAAGGAGGTTCGAGACGAGGAGGCGGCGATGAACAAGGCGCGTTCTTCTCGCACTGGTCCCCATACGACCCCGTCGGCGTGGTGAACGCCGTTCCTTAAGGACTTTTGCCATCGTATCTCTCCGCCCACCCCTCGCTTTCAATCCCGACACACCTCGACGCCTTTCAACTCCGCTTCTGACGCCTTTCAACTCCACCCCGACATCGCTTTGTATGGAACGATCCTAAGGCGCTGGGAGGCTCGTACCGACCGTCGCCGCCGTACGACGGACTCGTACCCTCGTACGACGTCGACAGCGTGTGGACGTTTTCGTTCTGGATGTCACAGATCGACTTCGCGAAGTATTCCATCGACCTCGGCGTCGGGAAGTTTGACCTGGTGCCCATCATGGACGGGCAGCCGTTGACGCTGCTGGCGCAGACGCGCGACGGCGCCGACGTGTTGTTTCGGTTCGAGCTGTGGCATCAGCGGCTGCTGCCGGCGGCGCACGCGCACAGGGTGCCGGACGCGGTGACGATACGCGAGCCGTACCGACCGAAAGGCGGCGGGAGCGGGAGGAGCGAGGGGGGCGGGGGCGGGGGCGGGTTCACGAACGACGAGCTGAGGGTTCGAAGGCGGGGCGCGGACGGGTCGGAGCGTATCAGCGTGGAAAACAGCGACGAGGAGTCCGAGGGGAGGAGTAGGAGCGGTGACGAGTCGAACTGATGATTGTTCAACGCTCGCCGACGCGCGAGCGCGCGAATCTTTCGTTTTCTCGCATAAAAAGAAGAAGACTTCACCGCCTACGGTATCGTACAGTACACCAAGTGATCGCTCGTTTACCCTCCCATCCCTTCCCTTCCCTTCCCTTCCCTTCCCTTCCCGCGGGAAGAAGACCCCAGCCCAGCCTCCTCGAGATAAATTCGCCGTCGCCGTCGCCGCGCGTTTACTCGTCCTTCGTGCAGTCCTTCCCGCCCTGGAAGCAAATGATCAAGAACAACACGAGGATGATGAACAGCACGCCGCCGCCGAGCATGAGCTTCATCTTCAGGTTCTGCCACCACATCTTCCTCCTGAGCGCCCGCCCCGTCCTGTGAAAGTTATCCGCCTGGAACCGCAAGTTCTCCGTCTTGTCCACGAGAAGCTGTCGAACAGAGACGCGGAGGGTAACGATCGGTCAGGGGTCGACTTGGTAGATTTGATGACGTGTCGTGTGGGAGTGTACACGCGACGCTATGGGCAAACAGTATGAAATTGTGTACACGCGCGCACCTCGATCTTCTCGCCGCGGTCCAGCACCTTCTCGATGTTGTCCATCATTATCTCCTTCACCTCGCTCACCTGCTGCTGCACCCTGGTCACCTTGCTGATCTGATCCGGGTTCGCGGTGCAGTAGTCCATGTGCTCTTTCAGTTTCGGCCCGAACGATCGATCGAGCGAGTGCGCGATCGCGTCCTTCGCGCGATCGGCGAACGTGCCCTTGAACTCTTCCTTGACGCGTTCGAGGCACGCGAACGGCACCTGTGAGGGTCGTTCCATACGAGCGAACGTCGGGGTGGAGTTGAAAGGCGTCAGAAGCGGAGTTGAAAGGCGCCGAGGTCGGAGATTGAAAGCGAGGGATGGGAGGAGAGAGACGACGGCGAAAGTCCTTAAGGAACGGCGTTCACCACGCCGACGGGGTCGTATGGGGACCAGTGTGATGTAGAACGCGCCTGTCGGCCAAACTCCTCGTCCGCGACGACCAAGAAGACGTACCCGTCGTCCGCGAGGTAGTTGAACGTGTGGTGGTCCGCCACGAGCGTGAACTTCGACTGCGCGGAGAGCTTGTCGAGGATCTTGGGGAGCGTCTGTCGTGTCGTTCGTGGTGGTTGCGGGGGCGGGCGGGGTGAGAAAATAAAAATGTTCGAACAGAACGACCGCGCCGGGAGGAGGAGGAGGAGGACGCGCGAGATCTCGCGCGCGCGCGCGCGCGCGGGCGGTTCGCGACGCGCGCGCGACGCGCCGCGGTCGTCCGCGCGCGCGATCGACGCCTCGCGTCGTCGCGCGGCGCCGCGCGCGCGGAGATCTCGCGACGACGCGCGCGCGGCGGCGAGGAGACGAGACGGGACGGCGAACGGCGCGCGACGACGCCGCGTGCGAGGAGAGCGGCGGGGCGGAGAGCGCGCGCGCGCGCGCGCACCTCGGCGGCGACGGTCGCGAAATTGCCCGTGTGCGCGGTGTACTCCGCGAGCACGGTCGCGCCGCGCGCGACGAACGAGTAGATGAGCGGCATCGTGTGTGGTCCGACCGACGCGCGCGACGTCGCCGCGCGTCACAAGATGGCCGTAGTCGGGGGACGACGTCGCGCCGGAGAATTTCGATGCTTTTTGAACGCGCGCGTAGTACGAGTACACGAGTACGCGCGTTCTGACTGCTCGCGCATACGAGCGAGCGAAACCCAGTCAAAAATTGCCACCTCGGCGCATCCTCGGCGGCGTTCGTTGTTACCCACGCCGGCGTGGATTTTATCCCAACCCACCAACCGCTATTAATCTCGTCGCGTGACGCGCGCGCGCGACGCAAAGACGCCCGCGCGCGCACGAGAGAGACGCGGCGCACGCACGACCGGATCGCGCACCGAGAGAGGACGCGCGCGCGACGCAAAGACCCCCGCGGAAGGATCGTATCGAGTCGTCGTCTTCAAGGATCGATCGACCGGCCGCCCCGAACGACGTTTGAAGAAGGAAGAGGGTTTCTCTTCTCGTCGAGGTAATCGCCGCGCCGGGGGCTGACGCGGAATGGCCGCGTCGTCGATGGCGAGCGCGAGCGCGCGCGCCGGGTTTGGCGCGGACGGCGCGTCCGCGCGTCGCGCGTCCACCCCGGGCGCGCGCGCGCGATCGCCGTCGCCCATCTCCACGTCGCGTCGCGACCGCGCGGGCGCGCCGAGCGGCGCCCCGGTCCCAGCCGCGCGAAACCCGTCGATTCGACGAAAACACGCATCGAATCGGCCCCCGAGCCTCCTGATCGCTCGCGCGGACGGCGACGGCGCCGCCGCGAAGAAGGACGAGGACATCATGCGCAACGTCGCCGCGCGCGTCAAGGCGGCGCGCGAGCTCGCGAAGCGGCTCGCCGCGGAGGAAGAGGGCGAGGCGGATGCGCGCGGCGGCGTCTTGGGCGAAGGATTATCCGGCGACGGCGGCGGGTTCACCGGGTCGCAGTACATCGAGACCGAGCACGGCGGCGACGTCGACGCCGCGGCCGCCGCGCTGAACAAGTTCGCGTCCGACGCCGCGGTCGAGGCGCAGGCGGCGGAGGAGGAAGCGAACGCCTTCGCCGCGCGCGCGGTCACGGAGATGGACGAGGCGGTGACGAGGATTCGCCAAGAAGCCGCCAAACGCGTCGCGAGCGCGGAACGCGAGCGAGATAAGACGCGCGAGAGCGCGAAAAAGGCGATCGCGGAGGCGAACCAGCGCGCGTCGCAGCTCGAGGAGACGCTCCGGCTGGTGAAGACGGAGACGGACGCGAAGATCCGCGCGGAGAAGCTCGCGCAGGCGCGTTCTGCTACCACACTGGTCCCCATACGACCGCGTTCGCGTGGTGAACGCCGATCCTTAAGGACTTTGCCCGGCGACTCTCTCCGCCCAGGGTCCCTCGCTTTCAATCCCCGCACTCAACGCCTTTCAACTCCGCTTCTGACGCCTTTCAACTCCACCCCGATATCATCGCTCGTATGGATCCCGCGCAGGCGGAGCTCGAGCAAGAGATGGAAAAGACGGATGATTTCGCGTCAAGGACGGAGGAGGAGGCGCGGATCAAGATCCAGGTCGCGGAAGAGACCGCGCGGCGCGTCATCGCGGAGGCGGAGCAAGCGCGGAATACGCTTCTGCGCGAGCTGAACGAGACGAAGCAGGAGAGCGCGGCGGCGGTTCAAAAGGCGAAGCAGAAGGCGTCGGACGACGTCGCCGCCGCGAAGGCCAAGCTCGAGGACGAAGTTCAGAGGCGCGTGCGCGACGTCGAGGACGCGTACAAGAGCATCGTGAAAGCCGCGGAGGACAAGGCGAGGGCGAGCGAGAACGAGCTGGAGAAGGCGCAGGAGGCGGCGGAGATGACGGTGGAGGAGGCAAAGGAGGCGGCGAACGAGGAGCTCAAGGCGGGTCTCGCCGCCGCGGAGGAAGCGCTCGCGGCGGCGGAGGAAGTCGCCGCGATCGAGATCAAGGCTGCCGTGGACGCCGCGGACGCGCTCATCGCGAAGAAGGAGCAGGAGCTCGCGGAGCAGAAGAAGAAGGAGATCAACGAGATCAAGCAGAAGACGGCGAAGATGCTAGAGCTCGCCAAGGCGGAAACCACGGTGCTCGTCGAGGAAGCGAGGGCCAAGGCGCTGCAGGACGTCCGCGAGGCGAAAGCGGTCGCGGCGGAGCAGATCGATCAGGCGAAGAACGAAGCGGAGAACGAGATGCGGAAAGCGGAGAGCATCGCCGCGGCGAAGGACGCGGTCGCGGCGGCGGTGGAGCAGTCGCAAAAGGACGTCGCGAGCGCCGAGGGCAAGGCGACGAAGCTCGAGGCGGAGATCGAGAAAGTGCGCGAGGCGGCCGCGAAGCAGATCAAAGAGCTCGAGGAGGACATGAAGCAACAGGTGGAGACGGTGAAGCGCGAGACGCGAGAGCAGAGCGAGAAGGAGGTGCAGAGGGCGCTCGCGAAGCAGAAGGAGGCGGAGGAGAGAGTCGAGCTCGCCGTCGCCGACGCGAATAAAAAAGCCGACCGCGCCGTCAAAGCCGCGGAGACGAGAGCGGAGGAGGAGATCACCGAGGCGGTGCGCGTGAGCGCGGAGCAGATCGAGGCCGCGGAGTTGGACGCGACGAAGAGGGTCCTCGAGGCGGAGAACAGCGCGCGCGCGCAGCTGGAGAACGCGAACAAGCTCGCCGCGGAGGAAAAGAAGAAGATTGAAAAAGAACGCGACGAGAAGGTAGCCGCCGCGGAGAAGGCGACCAAGGAGATGAAGAAGATGAAGAAACGGCTCGATCTGATCGAAGAAGACGCGAAGCGCGTGGAGGAGATGGAGGACCGCGTCGAGGAGGCGGAGAAAGAATCGACGCGCGCGAGGACGGAGGCGAGCGATCACGAGAGCGCGAGAATCGACGCGGAGTCCGCGGCGGTGGAAGCCGAGGCCAAGATGGAAGCCGCGGTCGAAGCGCTGGAGATCGCCGAGGCCGAGCGCGACGCCGCGAACAAGGCGGCGAAGCAAGAGGCGTCGCTCCTGGAGGGCGCGGTGAAGGCTGCGCGGCAAGAGGCGGACGCCGCCGCCGCGCAGGCGCTCCTCGCGGCGAAGGAGGAGCACGATAAAAACGCGGAAATCGCCGCCGCCGCGCTCATGGAGACGAAAGATTCCCTCCGACGCGCGGAGAACGATCTCGCGGAGGCGCGCGCGACGCACGAGGCGGCCGCCGAGGAAGCTGCCGAGCTCTTGCGAATCGCGCGGCAGGACGCGGAAGAAGCGCGCGCGGACGCGGACGCCGCGCGAGCGGAGGCGGAGGAGGAGAAGAACCGCCTGAGCGAAAACGCGGACATGGAGACGCTCGTGCTCTTCGAGAAGAGAGTCGCGGAGGTCACCGCGGAGATCGAAACGCGCGTCGACGACGCGAACCACCGAGCGGAGATTGCCGAGAACGACCTCGCGGCGGCGAACTTCAAGATCGACGGCCTGAGAGCCGAGCTCGGCGTCGCGCAGACGGAGCTCGCGAGCTTGGAGCAGACGGATCGCCGCACGACGCTGGACGACGAGAACATCCGCGCGCAGATCGCGGCGATGCAAATCAAGATCGAACGCCGCGACGAAGAGATCAAGAAGCTTCAGGCGCTCCTCGGGATCGTCCCGAAGCTGGAGAAACCCCCAGAGGAGCTCGGACAGGAGAGCATCATCCAACGCGCCGAGGCGAGAATCTCGGGCCAGACGTCCATGCCGACGGCGGAGAAGGAGGTGGACCCGGAGACGCTCGAGAAGCGGCAAGAGCTGGAGCGGCTCCTCGCCGAGCTGACGATGCTCAAGGGAGAGCAAGCGCAGACGCCCGCGCAGGCGGCGCGGGCGGCGATGGAGCTCACGGGGATGGCGCCGCCCGCCGCGCCCGCCGCGCCGCCCCAAGCGGCGGGCGGGATCTCGATGCCGACGCCGCTCGCGCCGGGCGCGCAGCAGGCGGTCGCGATCGAGCCCGCGATGATCGAGCCCTCTGTCGCGTCGCCGGGGGATGCGGGCGCGTTCGTCCCGACGTCCACGACGGTCGTCGTGGACGAGAACGCGATCAACCAGGCGTATTGGGACGCGTACAACGAGACGTTGGAGCAGCGGAAGCGGCAACGGAGGGTCGACGCGGAGGCGTGGGCGGCGGGGCAAACGTCCGTCGTCTCGAGCAACCTCGCGAACGTGTACCACTGGATCGGCGGGAACCCGCGCGAGGGCGACAACGCGATGATTTACAACCGGAAAGACAACGGGCTGAGCGAGGGCGGGCAGCTGTTTTTGCACTTGGGGTACAACGGGTGGCAGGGCGAGCCGAGGCAGGTGGACATGCGGCCGCTGCCGCACGACCACCCGTCGCGGCAGGAGCTGGGGCTGGACGACAACTCCGGGGACTGGTGGATCGCGGAGCCCGTGTACGTGGGCGCGGAGTCGAGGGTGCTCGACTTCGTCTTCAGCGACGGCGAAGGGAAGTACGACAACGCCGGCGGAAGCGATTACCACACGCCGTGCGGCGACGGCGAAACCGTGGACCCGGTGGCGGAGCGCGTGCGACAGCTCGAGGAGGAGAACGCGGAGCAGGACGAGATCATCGCGCAAAAGGCGGGGCGGCGGGCGCAGCGGCAGACGCGCGCGCGGCAGGGGTTCAAGACGCAGGGCGCCAAGGACCCGAAGACGGCGTCGGTGCTGACGGACCCTGCAGTCCCAGTTGCGGGGCAGCCGCTCAAAATTTTCTACCGTTACGAGAAGGACGACCGTGATCACCCGCTGCACGACGTCCACGAGGTGTTCGTGCAGGGGGGCTGGAACCGATGGTCGCACGCTCAGTCGTTCGGTCCGGTCAAGATGGAGTGGTCGGACGACCCGCCGGGCGGGACGCCGACGCTCCCCGCGCTCGAGGCGACGGTGACGGCGCCCACGGACGCGCACGTGATGGATTTTTTCTTCCACAACGGCCGGAACGGCCGCGAGGCGAAATACGACAGCAACCACTCGCTCGATTACCACATAAACACGAAGGGCGCGAGAGGGAGCAACCCGAAGCTGCGGATCGTGCACGTCGCCGTGGAGATGGCGCCGATCGCCAAGGTTGGCGGCATGGGCGACGTCGTCACCGCGCTCTGCCGCGCCATCATGGAGAAGGGGCACTCCGTCGAGGTGATCCTACCCAAGTACGACTGCATGGATCACAACCAGATTGAAAACTTGAAGCAGACGGAGCAGTTCGAGTTCAAGGGTGTCGTTCTGTACGTGTGGAGGGGCGAGGTGGAGGAGGTGCCCGTCGTGTTTTTGCAACCCGACAACGGCAACTTCGACGTCGGGTGCATCTACGGCCGCGGCGACGACCACGTGCGCTTCGAGTTTTTCTCGCAGTGCGCGCTGCACTGGTTGAAGCACAGCATGGACAAGCCCGACGTCGTGCACGCGCACGATTGGTCGACCGCGCCGGTCATCTTCGCGCGCCGCGCGCTCCTGCCGCCGACGGCGGCGACGGTGATCACGATCCACAACCTCGAGTTTGGCCAAGACCTCCTCGGTCGCGCGTTGGAGCGATGCACGTTCGCGACGACCGTCTCGCCGACGTACTCGCGAGAGATCGCGGACCACAACGCGATCAAGGACAACAAAGAGAAGCTCGTGGGCATCCGCAACGGCATCGACGTCGAGATCTGGGACCCGAGCTCGGACGTGTTACTCTCGCAGTGGTTCGACGCGGGGACGTGGGAATCGGGAAAACAGGCGGCGAAGACGCAACTCGCGCAGCGGCTCTCGATGAACCTCCCGCAGCCCGGGACGCCCGTCGTCGGCGTCGTCGCGCGCCTCACGCAGCAGAAGGGCGTGCACCTGATCAAGCACGCGGCGAAGCGCACGCTCGAGCAGGGCGGGCAGTTCGTCCTGCTGGGGTCCTCCCCGGACGGCAACGTGCAAAACGACTTCAACAACCTCGCGAACGAGTTCAACCAAAAGCACCCGGGGCAATCCGGCTTCGTCTTCGCGTTCGACGAGCCGTTGTCGCACCTCATCTACGCCGCCTCCGACATGATCCTCGTGCCGTCCATGTTCGAGCCTTGCGGGCTCACGCAGTTGATCGCGATGCGGTACGGCACCGTGCCGGTGGTGCGACGCACGGGCGGGTTGCGAGACACGGTGTTCGACGTCGACGAGGACGTGGACCGCGCGAGAATGGAGGAGACGGAACCCAACGGGTACGCGTTCGACGGCGCGCAAGCGCACGACATCGACGCCGCGTTGGATCGCGCGATGATGACGTACAGCAGCGATTACGGGCGGTGGAAGCTGCTGGTGAACACGATCATGCGGCAGGACTGGGGGTGGAACGGGCCGGCGGAGACGTACGTGGAGCACTACTGGCAGGCGAAGAAGAAGCACCTGACGAATCCGAACGTGAACGATTGATTTTGATCGAGACGTTGATGAGATGAACGAGAACGGCGCGGACGAAGTTCGCGCGGGGTGTGGGTTCGACGGTGGAACGACGATGAAGGGAAGAGAGGCGAGAGGAGGAGGTGATAGAGTGATTCATTCATTTTACGTTTTGAGGCGGCGCGAGGCTTGTAATATGAGAACGGCCGCGGTGTACACAGGAAGGAGCTCTTTCTTTCATCATCACAATCGTCGTCGAAATCGTTCACTTTTTTTTAGTCGGCGCGGCCGCGCTTTCCTCTGATACGTCCTTTGTTGCACTGCGGGCACCCGGTGGATCTGGCAATACTCGTGCGGCTGACCACTCTCGCCTTCCATGCGTACTTACACTTCCGGCACTTCCATAGCGCCTTGTACTTCGACCCTCTCTTCACCTCCGTCAGCTCCCTTTCCGGGTCGACGTATTCCTTCAGGAGCTTGGCGCCGCGCTCGCCGTTCTTCCCGCACCACGTGAGGAAGTTGTCGGTCTTGCTCAGAGGCGCATGATTCGCGCACTGCGGGCACCCGCTGGGTCTGACGCTCCTCGTGCGGTTTTTCACTATCGCCCGCCACGCGTGCTTGCACTTCTGGCACTTCCACAGCGCCATGTATTGCGACCCTCTCGTCACCTCAGTCGGCTCCCTTTCGGGGTCGACGTATTCCTTCAGGAGCTTCACGCCGCGCTCGCCGTTCTTCCCGCACCACGTGAGAAAGTTGTTGGCCTTGTTCGGACGCGCATGATGCACGCACTGCGGGCACCCTGAGGGTCTGACGCTCCTCGTGCGGTTGTTCACTTTCGCCCGCCATGCGTGCTTGCACTTCCGGCACTTCCACAGCGCCTTGTACTGCGACCCTTTACACACCTCCGTCGGCAGCTTGTCCGGGTCTTTGAACTCGTTGGCGAGCCGCTCGCCGCGCTTGCCGTTCTCCTTGCACCACTGGAAGAAGGGCTTGCCAGTGTACATGTTTCCTCGCTTCTTCACCATGATCGTCCTTTCGTGCGGGGACGCGGCGGCGCGCCAGCGAAAGTGACGACGAAAGCTACGACGGCGGGGAAAAAACGTCGTGGCTTTCTCGGCGAAAATCTCTCGGACGCGCCGGAGAAACCAACCCCGCCCCCCCCCCTGCGCCGCGCACTCCCTCCCGCGCGCGCGCCATGCCCCCGCCCCCGCCCCCGTGCCTCGACGTCGCCGCGTTCGTCGCCGCGAACGTCACGCCGTGCGACGACGACCTCTCGAAACTCCCCGGCGCGCTCGCGGACGCGACCGAGAAGACAACCAAGCTCTGGTCGCTTTGCCGAGAGCTGCTAACGCAAGAGTTCGACGCTGGCGTGCTCGCGATAGACGCGACGACGCCGTCGAGCGTGCTGTCGCACGACGCGGGGTACATCGACGGCGACGGCGTCCTCGACGACGGTGCGCGTCGCGTCGCGTCGTATCGCATCGCGTCGCATCGCATCGCGCCGCCGCGCCGCGCCGCGCCGCGTCTCTCTCCCCGTCGCTCGGTAACTCTCTCTTCCCCCTCCCCCTCCCTCCCGCTCTCCCCCGCAGTCGTCCCCGGGCTGCAAACCTCCGCGCCGCTCGTCCGCGGGATCAAACCCCTCGGCGGTATGCGCCTCGTGAAGCGCGCGCTCGCGGAGCACGGCGTCGAGCTCGACGCGGACGTCGCCGCGTTCTTCGACCGAGGCTGGCGCCGCACGCACAACGACTGCGTCTTCGACCTGTACACCCAGGAGATGCGACTGGCGCGGAGGCACCACCTCGTCACCGGGCTCCCGGACGCGTACGGCCGCGGACGCGTCATCGGCGATTACCGCAGAGTCGCGCTGTACGGCGTGGACGCGATCGCGGAGACGAAGCGCGCGGACGCCGCGAGGCTCGCGGAGGAAGCGTCGTCGACCGCCGCCGCCGCCGCCGCCGGCGGCGACGGCGACGTCTCCGCGACGTTTCGTCGGCGCGACGAACTCGCGTTGGAGCTGAAAGCGCTCGAAGCGCTGAAGACGATGGCGGCGCGGTACGGCGCGGACGTCTCGCGGCCCGCGTCTAACGCGCGCGAGGCGGTGCGATGGACCTACCTCGCGTTCCTCGCCGCGTGCAAGGAAAACGACGGCGCGGCGATCTCGTTGGGTCGGCTGGACGCGTTTTTCGACGTGTACATCGAGCGGGACCTCCGCGGAGGCGTCATGGACGAGTCCGACGCGCAGGAGCTGATCGATCACTTCGTGATCAAGCTGCGATTGATCCGACAGCTTAGACCGAAGGCGTACGACGAGATCTTCGCGGGGGATCCGGTGTGGGCGACGTGCGCGATCGCGGGCGAGTCCAGTCGCGGCGGCGGCGGAGGCGGCGCCGCCGCCGCCGCCGAATCGCGGCACCTCGTGACCAAAACCTCCTGGCGGTTCATGCGCTCGCTCGCCAACCTCGGCGCCGCGCCGGAACCGAACATGACCGTGCTGTGGTCCCCGACCCTCCCCTCCGGGTTCAAGCGCCAGTGCGCGCGTACGTCCATCGACACGAGCAGCGTGCAGTACATCAACGACGGCTTACTCCGGCGCGCGTTTAAATCTGACGACGTCGCGATCGCGTGTTGCGTCAGCGGGACGCGCCTCGGCGTCGACGCGCAGTTCTTCGGCGCGCGGTGCAATCTCGCGAAGCTCCTGCTGCTCGCGCTGAACGGCGGGCTCGAGGAGCTGAGCGGCGCGCGCGTCGCCCCCGCGTCGATCGAGGCGTCGCTCGGCGGTGGGATCGCGCCAAACGTCCCGTTGCGCTACGACGACGTGAGACGGCGACTCGACGCGTACATGGACTGGCTCGCGACGCTCTACCGCGACGTCATGGCGCTCATACACTGGAGCCACGACCGGTACTGCTACGAGGCGGCGATCTTTTCGCTGATCGACACGGACCGGCACTATTACATGGCTTACGGCGTCGCCGGGCTGAGCGTCGTCGTGGACAGCCTCAGCGCGATCAAACACGCGAAGGTGACCCCGATGCTGGACGCCGAAACCGGGTTGATCGCGAGCTTTGAAACCGAAGGGACTTTCCCCGCGTACGGCAACGACGACGACGCCGTGGACGCCATCGCCGTGGACGTGGTGACGTCGTTCATGAACAAGCTGAGAGCGCTGTCGCAGTACCGCGACGCGGAGCCGACGCTCTCGGTGCTGACGATCACGTCGAACGTGATGTACGGTGCGCGACGACGATAGACTATTTTTTTTCGTTTTGGATTTCATTCGCCCCGCCGACCGCGCGCGTCTCCTTTCCAATCTCAACCGCCGCCCCCGCTGCGCAGGGAAACACACCGGCGCGACGCCGGACGGGCGACCCGCGGGCGCGCCGTTCGCCCCCGGCGCGAACCCGATGCACGGCCGCGACGCCAGCGGCGCCTTATCCTCGCTCAACTCCGTCGCGAAAGTGCCCTACGCGCACTGCAAGGACGGGATCAGCAACACGTTCAGCATCCCGGGGCCGAGCCTAGGAAAGACCCCGGACGCGCGCGTCGATAACCTCGCCGCTCTGCTCGACGGATACTTTGATCGCGGCGCGCAGCACCTGAACGTCAACGTGCTGAGCCGCGAGACGCTGATCGACGCGATGAACGACCCGATGAAGTATCCCAACTTGACCGTGCGGGTGTCCGGGTACGCGGTAAATTTTAACCGGCTGAGTCGCGAGCATCAGGAGGAGGTCATCGCGCGGACGTTCCACGCGTTCACGTGAGAGGAGAGTGATGGGGGTGAGAGAAGGGGGAGAATTTGGGGGTACGTTCGTTAGTAGTTTTGTCATTTCAAGAGAAGGTTTCTCCGTTGGCGTCGGTTCTCACTCGTCGTTGATTTTCTTCAGTCGCCGCGGTTGCGCTTTTCAGGTTGTCGCGCTCTGAGGTGGCACTTGAGACACCCGGTGGGTTTGTCGCTCTTCGTGCGATTGCACACCATTGCCCCCCACGCGTGCGTGCACTTCTGGCACTTCCACATCGCCTTGTGCCTCGACCCTTTCGTCAGCTCCGTCGGCTTCTTATCCGGGTCGACGTATTCCTTCAGGAGCTTCTTCCCGCGCTCGCCGTTCTTCTCGCACCACACGAGGAAGTTGTTCGTCTTACTCAGCGGCGCAAGATGCACGCACTTCGGACACCCGGTGGGTTTGTCACTCTTCGTGCGGTTCTTCACTGTCGCCTTCCACGCGTGCTTGCACTTCTGGCACTTCCAAAGCGCCTTGTACCACGACCCTTTCGTCACCTCCGTCGGCAGCTTGTCAGGGTCTTTGAACTCGTTGGCGAGCCGCTCGCCGCGTTCGCCGTTCTCCTTGCACCACTGGAAGAACGCCTTGCCGCGAGTGCGCTGCTTCGATTCTCGTTTCTTCACCATGATCGTCGCGCGGGGACGCGGCGGCGCGCCAGCGAAAGTGACGACGAAAGCTACCACGGCGGGGAGAAAATATGCCAGTGCCAAGAAAAAACCCGAGACTGATGCGACCCGACGACGAAGACGACCCGCCGGTCTGGTCTTCCGCTCGGGACGGTCACACCTCGCGGCGCGGCGGCGCGGACCGCGCGCGGGGAAGGGCGCGTCTCGCGGCGGCGAGCGTCCCTTCGTCATGGTCCACTACCGCCGCATGGTCGCGGAGGCGCTGGCCCTCCTCGAAGCCGACGCCGCGGTCGCGAACGCGCTGCCGATAGATCGCGTCGCGGAGGCGGCGGCGGACGCGGACGCGGAAGAAGCCGGCACCGCCGCCGGCGGCGAGGAGGATGATTCGCGTCTTCACGCCGACGACGACGACGACGCGCGCCGTCGCCTGGAATCCTTCGCCGGGTCCACGTCCCAGGAGGTCGGCGCGCGCGTCCGCGCGACGCGCGGCGCGGACGAGCCGTCGCTCAACGTCGACGACTGGTACGCGCGCGTGCGCGCGGCGCTGCGCGGCATGGCGCGCGACGGACACGTAGAGATGGTGACGTTCAATCGCTGGCGGCTCGCGTGCGACGTCGCGAGCGTGACGTGGATCGTGTCGCTGAAGTGGGACGGCCGCGGCGGCGCGGGGACGATGCCGCTGGAGATCAGCACCGCGTGCACGAACACGCGTCTGGAAGAGATCGTGCGCCGGCGAACGCCGGGCGCGCTCGCGGGGCGCGTGGTTCGGTGTTTCATGGACGTCACGAACGACGCCGAGAATCACCCGAGCGGGGCGCCGAAGGGCGCGAGGGTCGCGTTCCACGACGCGCCGCCGGACACGCCGCTGAGCGCGCTCGGCGTGGACGACGGCGCGGAGATCGAGATCGACATCGAGCAGAGGGTGGGCGTGGGCGGGGGAGGGGGAGCGACGCCGCTGCCGGGGCGATCGGGGAGCGCGATCGACGACGACGACGACGAAGACGAAGACGAAAACGAAGAAGACGAAGTCGCGGCGGCGGACGCCGACGACGCGGACGACGGCGACTCGGAGACGGAGAGCGACGACGACGAGGAGGAGGAGCTCGACCCGCACGAGATCGTGGAGAGAGAAGCGGAGGGCGCGGGCGGGTGGAACGACAGCGGCGACGGGTGGGTCAACCTCACGCGCAGCGACGAAGACGACGATTCCGATTCCGATTCCGACGACGATTCCGACGTCGAAACGATCCTCCGAAACCCGAAGAGCCAGACCGAGGCGGACGCCCTCCTCTCCCCGCCGCCGACGATACGCCGCCCGCCCGACGCGACGACGATCGCGCCGTCGCCGTCGGTGCAAGACCTGACGCTCACGACGCCGGTATCGCGCAAAGGCGAGTTCGCGGCGCTCGTGGACGAGGACCTGGACGAGGTCCGACGCGTGGAGAAGGAGAGCGACGAGAGCGACTCGGGTACGTTCGTATTCACACTGGCCCCCATACGACCGCGTTCGCGTGGTGAACGCCGTTTCTTAAGGACTTTTCCCGGCGCATCTCTCCGATCACCGCTCGCTTTCAATCCTCGACCCTATGATGCCTTTCAACCTCGACCGACGCCTTTCGACTCCACCCCGACCGTCGACTTTCAGCGTTGAGCGCGTCGGAGGACGATTACAACCGCGGCGGCGTCCGCGGCGGCTCTCTCCACGCGCAGATCCGCGCGTTCGCTCGCGACGCCGCGCCGGACGCGGACGACGTCGAACGCCGCGCGGCGATGTTCCGGAAGATCGACGAGGGCGTCCGAGCCGCGTTCCCCGCGGCGCGCGTGCACGTCTTTGGATCCGGCGCGACGGGTCTCGCGCTGAAAGGCGCGTCGCGTTCTATCTCACACTGGTCCCCATACGGCCGCGTTGGCGTGGTGAACGCCGATCCTTAAGGACTTTCTCTCCCGGCGCGCGTTTCTCTCCGCCCAGGGTCCATCGCTTTCAATCCCGACACACCTCGACGCCTTTCGACTCCATCTGACGCACCCCTGAACTCCACCCCGACGTTCGTCGCTTCGCGCGGATCCTCGACCCCGAAAGAGTCCGACATCGACCTCGTCGTCACCGGCGTCGGGCCGACGACGGCGTCGAACGGCGGCGGCGGCTTCGCGCGCGCGGACCGCGAGGCCCTTGTCCGCGTCTTGCGCGCGATCGAGCGGCAGTTGCGTAGGGATAAGGTGATTCACCGCGCGCAGGTGATCTCCACCGCGAAGGTTCCGATCATCAAGATGCACGCCGGGCGCAATCCGCACACGGACGCGGCGTACGCCGTCGATCTCTCAGGCGCGTTCTATCTCACACTGGTCCCCATACGACCGCGTCGGCGTGGTGAACGCCGTTCCTTAAGGACTTTTCCCGGCGCATCTCTCCGCCCAGGGTCCCTCGCTTTCAATCCCGACACACCGCGACGCCTTTCAACTCCGCTTCTGACGCCTTTCAAATCCACCCCGACGTTCGCTCGTATGGACCCTCAACCCTCAGTCGGCGCGGTCAACGGGTTGGACGCCGTGGCGTGGATAAAGCGCCAGTGCGAGACGTTCCCCGCGCTGAGGCCGCTGGTGTTGACGCTGAAGCGGCTGCTGAAGACGCACGCGCTGGACGACGCGAGCACGGGCGGCTGTGGCGGGTACTTGCTCGTGTCGCTCGCGGTGTCGCATTTACGACTCAGCGGCGACGCGGGGAAAGCTTCGCCGGGCAACTTGGGCGCGCTCTTACTCGGATTTCTGCGACGGTTCGGGAACGATTTCGACTACGCGCGGACCGCGGTCGCGGCGGGGAGAGCGTCCGGGGTGCTCAGCGCGAAGGAGCTCGTCGTGCATCCCGGCGCGTTCGGACGGCGGCCGGTCATCCTGTGCGAGGACCCGCAGGCGCGTCTTCTTCGCGTCTTCGCGTCTCCGCAATTCTTTCTTCCTCAGCCAAAAATAAATTCTCGACCCGGCCCGGAGAGGAGGAGAAGCGCGCGGCTCTGCGACGACGTCGCGATGATATAATTGCATTTCTCGTACTGAGCGTCGATATTAGCGTGCCGACGCGTGAAGAGAATGGGCCTCGCCCACTCGCTGAGCGACGTCGTCGACGGGCCGCGTCTCTCTCTCTCTCTCTCCATTTTTTTGGTTTTTTTTTGGTTTTTTCGCCGCCCGCTCTTTCGCTCTGACGCGCACCTTATCCTGCAGGAAGTCGGCCGTAACATCACCGGCGCGGCGTACCGCTTCAAAGAAGTCAGAGGCTTGTTCCGCGCCGCCGCGGAGGCGATGCAAGCGGAGGGAGAGCTCACGTTTTTGCCCGAGATGGTCGCCCCGAACGCCAAAAAGATTAACCCGAACGATCGCTCGCCGTTCACGGGCGGACGCGGCGGCGGCGGAAGCGCGAGCGGGAGTAGCAAGACGAAGACGCGCAAGGCGGAGAGGAAAGAGAGCAGGATGAAAGCCGCCGCGCGAGGACAGGGGAAGGGGAACCAGAACCTTTTGGGGAAGAGGCAGAGGGAGACGCCGGGGGAGAAGCGCGAGCGCGAGAGAGAGGAAAACGCGCGGGAGGATTTTTTCATCGCTCGTCTGAAGAACGAGGGCATCGGGTCGCCGGCGCGGAAGCGCCAGAAGAAGAACGCGGCGTCTGGGATGGTCAACGGTGGTAAAGGCAAGGGCAAGACCAAAAGTAAAAACGGCGTCGAGGCGACGGCGGCGTACGGCAACTCGAAGAACGGCAACTCGAAGTCGAAGCAAAAGAACCGAACGTCCCCCGGCGGCGGCGGCAAAGGCGGCGGCGGTCGGCCGGACGTGAAGCCCAAGAGCGCGGCGAGGAGAAACGCGAAGAAGAAGACGAAGAAGCGGAAAGGCGTGAGCGCGGCGGCGAACGGCTCCGGCAAGCGCGGAAGAAAAGGATGGGGCACGGGGTAGTGAGCGCGTCGCCTCAAAATACGTTAGAACCAATTTAAGGTTAACCTTAGTTAGGCTGCAGTCATGTCAAGTGATACATTCGAGCGCGAATCGTCGTCGCGTGAACTCACGATACGGTTGTACGTCAACCGTGTTAACTTCCGCGAAATAATCATCTATCTATCTACCCGCGCGCGCGGCGTCTGTATGTACGACCGACCCGACCCGATCCCGACACTGCGCGGACGTCAGCTGAGCTCCTTCCACGCCTCCACGCCGTTCGCGGACGGAGACGAGATCACCACCCGACCGTCGCACCCTTCCCGTTTCGCCGCCTCCAACATCGCGTCCGCGACTTCCACCGCGAGAAACGTCACCATCGTGTCCGCGTCCACGTCCGAGCCGTGCCCGCCCGTGAGCGCGAGCACCGTGGGCCCGGCGCCGCTGAGGAACGCCCCGTGCGCGCCCTTGGAGTACGCCGCGTCGATGAGCTCCGCGAGCGGAAACGCCGCGCCTCGTACGGGTTGATGAATCACGTCCTGACACGCGTACCTGACAGGGTCGTTCCATACAAAAATAGTTCATCGGTCAGTTGAAAGAAGACGCGATCAAGTGTTGAAACCGAGCGGTGGGTGAAAAACGTTTGTATAGAACGCACCTGAGCGCCTCCAAGTTACCGGTGCTGAAGCTGTTCACGAGCATCGCCGCGCGGGAGATGTTATACACCGCGTCCGCGACGGGGATCTCCTTCGGCAGCGCCGCGCGCGTCTCGGACGTGAGCGATTCGAAATCTGGGATGAACAGGATCGCTTGCATGCCGTCGGGAAGCCGCACCGCCTGCGTCACCCACTGCTTCCCGGTGTTGATCGACACCTGGAACCCGCCGTATATCGCCGGCGCGACGTTATCCGGGTGCCCCTCGCAGTCCGCGGCGAGCTGAAGCAGCAGCTGCTTCGTCTGCGGCGCCGCGAGGTCTTGCCCCGCGAGCGCGAGCCCCGCGGCGAGGCCGGAGACGAGCGCCGCGCTCGACGACCCCAGCCCGCGCGCGGGCGGGATGCGGTTCACGCTCTTGAACCGGATGTTTTCGATCGGGAGCTCGCGGTCGGGGTAGATGGCGCTGAACCCGTCCTTCACGGCTTGAATGATCGCGTTCGACTCGTCGCGCGGCAGCGAGTCTTCGCCCTCGCCGACAACGTCCACGACGAATTCGCCTCGCTCGAGGATGAGCTCGTTCTCGAGGTCCACCGCGAAGCCGAAGGAGTCGAACCCGGGGCCCATGTTCGCGCTCGTCGCGGGGACGGAGACGCTGCGGGGGCGCGGAGGTTAGGTTTGGAGCGGGGGGGGAGGCGGGACGGACGGACGGTCAGTCGATTCGATTCGCGCGAGGAGGCGATCGATCGTCCATCGCGAGACGAGACGAGACGAGACGAGACTTTTTGGCCTTGAGGGTTAGGGCCGACGAGGCGATTCATCATTACGACGCGCTCTCGTCGCGCGCGTCACACTGGTCCCCATACGACCCCGTCCGCGTGGTGAACGCCGTTCCTTGAGGACTTTTGCCGCCGAGAGGACGCGCGCGCGGCGATGGAAGAAGACGCGGGGACTGACGCACATGAGCTTCTCGCCGTCTTTCAGGTCGATGTCCTCGTCCTTCGCGAGCTGCCGATCCGTGGACCACTGCGGCTTCGATTTATCCCCGGCGGCGGCTTGCGCTCTCGGCGCGACGCCGACGCGAACGCGCGCGCGGCGCGGCAGCCCGCGCGTCAGCGTCGCGCGTCGACGCGCGGCGAGCGGCGCGCGCGCGGAGAGCGCGAAAGCGGAAGACATGGCGGGACGGGTGAGCGTCGTGCGACACGGCGGTCGCGCCCGGACGAGTGGGTCCGCGCGAGTGGATGAGCCGACCTTTCCAACGCGCTCGGCGCAGATCCGGATCTCAGAAAAGCGCCAAAAAGTGCCAGGAGGGCGGGTTCGGCGGAGCGCGGACCGATGCGCGGAGGAGGTCTACGTCTGCGTGCTCCGCGCGCGAACGAATGGATTACATATTCAACTCCACCCCGACATTCGCTCGTGTAGAACGCGCCTCAGTAACTCCGCCCCCATATCACCCACGTCGTCGCCGGCGCGCCCGTGACGAAACACTTCGTCCCCGGCTCCAACGGCGGCTGAATGAACGGAATGCACAGCGTCTTCGCGGCGCCGCCCTCGCCGTCGTCCATGCTCCGCTTCTTCACGAGCTCTTCGCTCTCTTTCGTCTCGCACCACGGCGTGAGGACCATCTTCTTCGCGTCCAGCGCCGCCACGAACCCGTCCCAGGACGTACACGTGGTGATCGCCTCGTTGCGTTTTTTCGTCGCGCGCGCGAGCATATCCGCCTGCATCTCCTCGCACAGCTTCGGCAGCCGCGTCGGCAAGTCTTCCAGCTTGACCGTCTCCTTCGCGCGATTGTCGCGGCGCACGACGACGCAGTGCCCAGCCTCGAGGTCTCTCGGGCCGAACTCGCATCGCAGCGGGACGCCCTTGAGCTCCCAGTGGTTGTACTTCCACCCCGGGGTGTAGTTGTCGCGGTCGTCGAGTTTCGCGCGCATGCCCGCGGCTAGCAGCGACGCCGTCATCTTCTGGCCCGTCTCTGTTTGTTTTCGAGTGATTTGATTCGATTTGATTTGATCGATCGATCGATGGATGGATGGGGTGGAAGGGTCGCGTGAGCCGAGGGTCGCGGCGGTCGGCGGGGAAAGGAAGAGAAGAGAGGAATGACGGACGGACTGTAGGGCTCCTCATTATAACGAAGCCACAACCTCGCGGTCGACGACTTGTTACTGGTAAGGGGCCTCACGGCGGAGGTCGCACTTTTCAGTGCGCCGCGCTCGGTGTGCGGCTCGGACGTCCGAGGACGTTTCTCGCCGCGCGGGACGATTCGCCCGCGCGAGAGACGGTAAGAGCCGGGCGGATCGAAGACGCGCGCGCGGCAAACGGAGGGCGCCAAAAGAAAAGAAGCGGAAACGAAAACGAAAGCGATCCATCCCGGCGGACGCCCGCGACGAACGAACGAACGCGACGCGACGCGACGCACCCTTCATGCGATCCGTGTCCTCCTTAGACATCTTCGTGTTCGGGATCGTGATGACGACCGCCTGCAGCGGCGCGACGCGCGGCGGCAACACCAACCCGATGTCGTCCCCGTGCACCATGACGGCGACGCCGATGGTGCGCGTCGTGCACCCCCACGAGTTTTGCCACGCCATCGACCGCCCGCCGGTGGCGTTTTCGAACGTGATGTCGAACATCTTCGCGAAGTTTTGCCCGAGGCAGTGGCTCGTCGCGCCCTGGATCCCTCGTCCCGTCGCGGGCACGAACGCCTCCACGGTGGTGGTGTAGAGCCCGCCCGCGAATTTTTCCTTCTCGGATTTCACGCCCGGAATCACCGGCACCGCGAGGAGTTCCTCGTAGACGCGGCGGTACAGCTCCAGGATGTGCCTCACCTCCGCGTCCGCGTCCTTCTTGTTCGTGAACGCGGTGTGGCCTTCCTGCCACAGGAACTCGCGCGAGCGAATGAACGGCGTCGGGTGCTTGAACTCCCACCGAACGACGTTGCACCACTGGTTCAGCTTGAGGGGTAAATCTCGGTGGCTTCGGATCCAGTTCGCGAACTGCGGGTACATCACCGTCTCCGACGTCGGTCGGACCGCGATGGGGATGTCCAGATCGCTCTGCCCGGACCTCGTGACCCACGCCACCTCCGGGGCGAAGTCCTCGATGTGGTCCTTCTCCGCCTCGAGCCTCGCGGCGGAGACGAACAGAGGGAAGTAGCAGTTCTCCACGCCCGTCTTTTTAATCTCCGCGTCGAAGAAATCTTTGATGCACTCCCACATGCTGTACGCCCACGGTCGCAGAATGTAACACCCGGAGATATCGTAGTACTCGATGAGCTCGCCCGCGACGACGACCTGCGAGTACCACGCCCCGAAGTCGTCCTCCACGGACGCGGTGAGACCCAACCCGGTCTCTTTGATCGCCTTGGCGTTACCCGCCTTCTCCTTCTTCGCGGGCGGCGGCTTCTTCTCGCCGCCGCCCTTACCCTTTCCCTTCGGCGGCGCCGCGACGACGCCCTTGAGCGCGTCCGCGCGCTTCTTCAGCTCCAGCAACGTCGCCACGGCAGCCTTGACCTGATCGTCCGTCACCGTCGCGTCGCCAGCCTTCTTCGCGTCCTTCAGAGACTTCACGACGAGCCCCTGCGCGCTCGCCGCCGCCTCCGCGGCGGCGATCTCCTCCGGAGTCCCCGTCGGCGGGCCCGTCGCCGCCGGCGCCGGCGCGGACCGAGACGAAGACCGCGGCTTCGCGGCGGTAGCGGCGGATTCGGCGGCGGCGCCACTGTCATTATTCCCACTACTCGGGATCGTCACCGCGTCCACGCTCGTCGGCGTCCCGATCGCCTTTTGAATCCCCGGCGACGCCGCGACGGTGTACAGCAGCCGGCACACGTTGGGATACCGCTCCTTCGCCGCGGCGTCCACGGCGCACGAGAAGGCGTCGTACAGCGAGCACACGACGAACACGTCCGCGAGCGTGAGGTTCTCGCCGTCCGCCATGAACCGCTCGTCGTCCTTTTCGTACCTCGGCGCGAGGTATCGCTCGAGCTCGGCGAGCGCGGCGTCTAATCGCGTCGCCGCGTCGTCGAACGCGGCTCGCACGAACGGCGTCTCGCCGCGGAGCATTTTGACGCACGTCGCGACGCGCGGCGCGAGGACCTCGTCGTCCCATTTCACCCACGCGTCGACCTGCTCGCGCGGGGCGTACATCGGGTACGTCCCCGTGCTCGCGAGCGCTTTCGCGCACGTCGTCGCGCCGGCGACGTCGCCGCCCGGCACGCCGCGCAGGATGGGCGCGAGCGCGGGGTCGATCGCGCCGTCGTAGGATGCGAGCGGGAGGAACGCGATGTCGTGCTCGCCGAGGCTCGCGACCACCTTGGACTTGATCGAGCCGTCGTGGGGCTTCGTGTACATCGAGAGCGCCTGCGGCGCGGGGGGTGGGGCGGGGGCGGAGGAGAGGTGAGAAGAGAAGAGAAGAGAAGATCGATCTTACGTCGCGTCGGAGCGGCGGAGCGGCGAGCGATCGATCGGTCGATCGATCGAACCGCGCGCGGCCGCGGCGACGCGTCCTCCTCGCGGCGGGCGTCGGACGAGGGAGAGGGCGGACGCGCACCATGGCGATGTCGCGATGAGCCGGCGCGGGGCCGCTGCGGGCGCGCGTCTTCGAGTGCGGACGCGTCGCTGGAACGCGGGCGCGCGAAGCGGCGACGCGGCGGCTGCGGCGACGGAAGGTCAGAAGGGCTCGCGCTCTGCTCGATCCCGCGGCGAGATCGCGCGCGAGCTGGCGGGCGAACTCGCGCGGCGTCCAGGCTGTACGAAGGTAGTTTCCGCGAGGGAAAAATTTATCCGGTTCCTTCCGGTCGCCGTGATACTTCTCTCCGCGCCGCCGCACGACCGGGCGCGCGATGATGCCCCCACGATAAAGCTCAGGTCTCGTTTCTACATCCCTTATTAATTAAATCTACTGCGCTGCTACAGTACCTCCTCTCGCGGCTCTCCCCGAGCGGACCGAACCGAGCGCCGCCGTCTCCCGTCTCGCGAACGACGCTCAGGGCCGTTCTATACAAGCGAACGTCGGGGTGGAATTCAAAGGCGTCAGTTGAAGTTGAAAGGCATCGAGGACGGGGATTGAAAGCGAGGGGTAGGCGCAGAGAGACGCCGGCAAAAGTCCTTAAGAAACGGCGTTCACCACGCCAACGGGGTCGTATGGGGACCAGTGTATAGAACGCGCCTCACGGCGGCGGCAACCGCCCCGTCGCGCGCACGTGCGAAAACACCGCGCGCAGGCCGTGTTTATTATGCGCGGCCAACGCGGCGCGTAACCCGTCGCCGTATATCTCGCTGCGGTCCGTCCGTATCTGGTTCGCGACGTACCCCGCCATCGCGGCGGCGTTCGCTTCCTCCCACGACGCCGGAGCCGGCGCGGAAACTTTTCCGCCTTTCCCGCCGCCGCCGCTCGAGG
>Ga0181560_10000586_pt1 | contig 33258 bp, 20 predicted proteins | sample 011ome_20_FD_133751 | JGI IMG/M metagenome (GOLD analysis project Ga0181560, IMG submission 133751) | Coastal salt marsh microbial communities from the Groves Creek Marsh, Skidaway Island, Georgia - 011509CT metaG (megahit assembly) | ecosystem: Environmental > Aquatic > Marine > Intertidal... | reverse complement strand
GGCGGCGGCGGCGGCGGCGGCGGTTCCTCGCCCTCCGCCGGCTCCGGCGGCGGCGGCGGCAGCGGCGGCGGGCCCCCCAGCGTCAGCACCGCTCGGTACTCCCCGGGGACGCCGACGATCGCTTGGCCGCGGGATATCTCCCACACCTTCATCGCGCGCGGTTTCGTCCCGCCGGTCGCTACCCCGGCCTCGACCTCGAGCAGCCTTCCTCGAATCTCCGCGTTGAATCTTTTCTCTCTGTCCTCCTTCGCTCTCTGTTGCTTCGCCTCCTCCGCGACCTGCGCCTCGGTCTTCGGCGCCCCCTCCCTCGCCGCCGCAGCCTTCGGCGCGTTCTTGACCTCCTCAAACGCCGCGTGCGGCATGTCCGTGTACCGCCCGCGGCACAGCACGTCGAGCGCCCCGGGGAGATCGTACAGCGGCGCTTTCGCCCACGCGAGCTGCGAGTGCAGGGCGAACAACCGATCCGCGCCGTCCGTGAACGCCGCGTCGTGTTGCGCGAGCTGCCCGAGCATGTCCCCGCACGTCACGCTGATCTGCGCGCGTCGCTGCACCGGCGCCCATTCCGCGATCGCGCCGAGCCGCGCGAGCCGCTGCTTCGTGACGTGAAGGAACCGCGCGAGCTCGCGTCGGCGATCGGGCTCCGGTTGCCCGGGGAGCGCGTTCGCGAGGGACGTCAGCTCCCCGTACGACGCGTGCACGACGCGGTCGACGAGCTCGGTGAGGGAGACCGTCGGGGTGTGCCTGGGGAGGCCCTGCATCGCGCCGGACCCGCGATGCGACCGCGCCACCCCGCGCGGCGCCACCTGAGACGCGCGCCCCGCCCCCGGCTTTCCCGCGCTGCATGCATTATTTTCGACTGCGGAGGGCCATTCCTCACAGACTACAAAAAATGTTCATCGGTCAGTTGAAAGGGGATGCGATCAAATGTTGAAACCGAGGGTGGGTGAAAAACGTTTGCGAAAAACTTCCCTGATTATTTTCGTCGACTTCTTCGACAGCTCGTCGACAACAACAACAGACATCGAAGGTTTCGGAAGATCTCGCGATCGCGCGCGCATTCACACGCGCACACCGCACGAAAGGTTCACTACCCGAACGATCGCCATGGAAAGCACCGGCGTCAGAACCATCGACCACATGGAGGTCGAGTACGAGGACCTCGACGTCGGCCAGGAAGCGGACGTCTCGATCGCGAAGGACGGCGGTTGCATGAAAAAAGTCCTCGCGAAAGGATCCGGGGACGAGCGCCCGCAGATCGGGAACGAGGTCACCGTCCACTACACCGGCACGCTCCTGGACGGCACGAAATTCGACAGCAGCGTCGACCGCGGGGATCCGTTCAAGTTCAAGCTCGGCGTCGGGCAGGTCATCAAAGGCTGGGACGAAGGCGTCGCGTCGATGCGCAAGGGCGAGAAGGCGATCTTAACGTGCACGCCCGAGTACGCCTACGGCGCCGCCGGGTCCCCGCCCACGATCCCCGCGAACAGCACGCTCAAGTTCGAGGTCGAGCTCTTCTCTTGGACGAACGATAACGACTTGTACAAGGACGGCGGGATCGTCCTCGCGAAGACGCTGAAGAAAGCGGACGGGTACACGTTCGCGAAGGAGAGGGACGAGGTGAAGGTGACGTACTCCGTCGCGGCGTCGGATGCGGACGTCGTCGGCGGCGGCGACACGATCGTTCCGTCCACGGAGGCGGAGTTTGTGGTCAAGGACGCGCCGTTCGACGGCATGCGCGCTCTGCTCGCGAAGATTAAGGAGGGCGACTCCGGGATTTACAAGATGAAGAACGTCCCGGGAGGACGGCAGTACTGCGCCGGGTTGCCGGGCGACCCGCAGAGCGCGGACGTGACCGTGACCTTGAACAAAGTCATCACCGTCGAGCCGATCTGCGGCGGCGCGGGGTCGAAGAAAGCGACGACGGAGGGCGAGGGGTACGAGCAGCCGAACGATGGCGCGAGCGTCACGATCTCGTACACCGTCACGCTCGACGACGGGAAGCACACGCTCGTGGATTCGCAGAGCGAATTCACCTTTGAAACCGGGAACGAAGCCGTGCCCGCGGGGCTCGAGGAGGCGGTCATGCGCATGAAGAAGGGCGAAGTCGCGGAGGTGAAGGTCCCCGCCGCGTTCGCGTACGGTGGCGACGGCGCGACGCTGTCCAAGGGCGTCGTCCCGCCGAACACGAACGTCGTCTACAACGTCACGCTCTCGGCGTTTGAGAAGGAAAAAGAGACGTACGAGATGTCCACGGCGGAGAAGCTCGAGGCGTGCGAGAAAGTGAAAGGCGCGGGGAACGACGCGTACAAGAGCGGGAAGCTCGAGCTCGCGTTCAAGAAGTACGACAAAGCTATGCGGTACGTGGAGTACGACTCGCAGTTCACCGACGACGAGAAGAAAGCCAGCAAGAAGCTGAAGCTGTCGATTCACTTGAACACCGCCGCGGTCGCCATCAAGGACAAGAAATACTCCAAGGCGCGCAAGGCTTCGGGCGAGGCGCTCGACATCGAGAGCGGGAACGAGAAGGCGCTGTACCGCCGCGCGCAAGCGGCGACGGAGCTCGAGGAGTACGACGAAGCCGAGGCTGACGTGAAGAAGCTCATCGAGAACGACGAGGGGCACAAGGAAGCCCGCAACCTGCTCGCGAAGATCAAACGCGCGAAGCATGCGCAAGCGAAGAAGGACGCCAAGGTGTTCGGCGGCATGTTCAGCAAGCTCGGCGGGCTGTACAAGGAGGAGCCGAAGATCAAGGAGGTGGACGTCAAGGCTGCGGCGGCGGACGCGCCGATGGATCCGGTCGACATCGGGAACGGGTTCCAAATGGAGGAGATCACGGACCCGGAGCCGGACATGCCGACCCTGGAGCCGGAGGTCCCAGCCCCGGAGGGGATCGACACCGCGTAAACGGAAGAGCGTTTGGTCGACGTCAGACGCGACGCGACGCGCGGATAACATGCTCGCACGCCGCGCGCGGTCATCGCGCGCGGTTCTAATCATTTCATTTCAATACGATAATACGATTCGAATCGTCGTGACATTACGTTATCGCTTCGTCGTTCGTCTACGCTACGCTAGTCTATGCTTCGTTCTACTCGATCGTCGTTCGTGAGTCGTTCGATCGTTCATTCGCGGACGTGTTCGTTTAATCCTCGTCGCTGTCGCTGAGAACGACGACGCTGTCGCTCGTCTTCGGCGTCGCCGGCTTCTTCGCCGGCGACATGAACGCCTTGATGCCTTCCTGACGCATCCTTTTCGTAGGAGACACGAGCGGCGAGGAGGGTAGGGAAGACCCGCCGCCGCCGCCGCCGCCGGCCGCGGCGGTCGCCCGCGCCCTCGTCTCCGGCGACGGAGGCGTCACGAGGTCTACAACTTCCACGGAGTCTCTCCGTTCACGCGCGCGCTGCGCTGGGGTCGGAGACGCAAACTCTTGCGACGATTTAACCTCGTCGTCGCCTACGCCCGCCGCCGCCGCCGCCGCCGCCTCCACCGGCGGCGGCTTCTTCCCTGTCGTCGGGTACCCGTACTTTTCCCGGTACGAAGTCAACCCGCCGGTGAGCAACTCCTCGGAGCCCTCCGAGCCGACGGACAGCGGCGACGTGACGTGCGCGTCCGCTTTAATCAACACCGGCGTTCTCAGCGCTTCCGCGATCGACGTCGCCGCCGGCGCGTCCGGGAAGAGCGTCTTACGCGACCGCATGAACCCTGTGATCGCGTGTTGCGTCGGGGAACGCTCGCGCGGGATCCCCCGCGGCGTCGTCTTCCGCGGCGTCGTCTTCCTCGGCGTCGGCGTCTTCGGGTCCACGCGTTTCACCCCCGGGGTTTTTCCGCCCATCCCCTTGTCTTTCGTCTTCGTCTTCGGCGTCGGCGGCGCTTCGAACGCGGCGACGAGCTCGGGGAAGGCCTCGCGAATCAACCCCATTCTAACGCTGCGGTGCGGTCGGTGATGGGATAAAAACTCCAAGTCGCGCGCGATTTCAGACGCGCCGAGCCCGTCTTCGTCGTCGTCGTCGTCCAGAGCGATCTCGCGCGCCCCTCCCGGGGTGTTCGCCGCCGCGCGCTTCGCTTTCAGCTGCGCTTTCAACCTCGCCGCGTTGACCGCCTCGTTCGGATCGACCGCGGCGATCTCGAGGAGGTACCGCCAGCTGCGGCCGACGCCTCTGTGCCCCGCGACTTTCGTGATCGATGCCGCGGTAAACTCCAACCCCGCGGACGGCGCCCCGGTCACCGCCGCGGCTCGAATGTCCCACTCCAGGAGCACGGGAAGCAGCTTCTCCCGCGCGCGCCGATCGGGGATGTCGCACAGCGCGAGGATCTCGGACACCGCCGCGGTGTCCGGCCGCCGCGTCCACGCGAGGCGCGAAAACGACCCGCCGCCGCCGCCGCGGCGCGCGGCGGCGACGTCTCGCGCGCGCGGCAACGCCGCCGCCGCGATCGACGCCTGCTTCGCGTACGCCTTCGCCGCGCGCTGGAAGCTCCCGCCGACGTACCCTTCCGTCGCTTTCGCGCGCCGCCGGACCTTATCCATCCACCGTAAGTCCTCGGTGCTGTGAAACGCACACTCGCACGGGCCGTCGCGTTCGACGCACCCGCTCTCGGTCCCGCAAGCCTCGCATCCGTGGACGTGCCGCTGCTTCTTGCACTTCCCCCCGCCCTCGTGCTTGCACCGCACGCACCCGGTGCAGCCGCGCTTGCCGATGGCCTCGAGGTCGTCGTCCGCGGGAGCTTCCAGAAACGCGTCCAGCCGCCGCGGGAGCGTCGTCGTCGACGGCCGCAACCCGGGGCTGCCGCTTTTCCGCCGCTCGCGCGCATCCTCCGCGGCGAGTCCCTTCACAACCCTCGACGCGAGCGCGCTCCCCACTCGCTTCGCGCCGTCCGGGTCGTAGTCCCCGCCCGCGAGCAGCGCGAGCGCGACGAGCGCGTCGCTCACGCCCTCGTGCTCGTCCCCGGGGAGCCGCATCGTTTCCCGTAACCACGACGCTTCGCACCGTTCGATCCGCGACTGCTCCGGGGCGTCCGCGAAGAGCTTGATCGTTTTGAACTGCACCCTCGCGCCGAACAACAGCGCGTCGCCGTCCGAGGTGGCGCATCCGTCGACGAGCCCCGCGGCGTTCATCGCCGCGCACGTGGCCTCCGCCTCCCCGGGGGCTTCCACCGCGGGTAAACCCAACGCCCGCAGCGTTCGCGCGGCGACGTCGCCGAGTCGTCCGAAGACGCCGCCGCCGCACCCCGTGGCGCCCATACCGTGTCGCTGTTTCATGCGCGCGAGTTTCTCTGGCGGCGGGACGCCGTCGATGACGCCGATCGGGATGCACCCGTGCCGGAGCCAGTTCGCGGCGCGCTCGAACACGACCTTCGCGACTTGCCCTTCCGGGGTGAACAGCTCCGCGGTGGCTGGCTGCGACGTGGCCTGGAAGATCCACTCCGCTAAGTCTACGGCGAGCACCTTGCCCTCGACGCGGTCGCGTATCGACGGATGCGCGTTCTCGTCCGACGCATCCGACGCGTCGATGACTTCGACGACGCCATGGTCGTTCAGGAGCGACCTGTGACGTGGGGAGGGGGCGGGGGGTCGGGGACGCGCGTCGGGGATCCGGCGTTTTTTCTCCCGGGGGAACGCAATTTGGGCACCCAGAGGTGAACTCGAGAAAGCGCGCGCGGGGAGGGGTCGCGGCGTCGATACGATCTATACGATCGCGTTCGCGCACCATAAGTTCGTCACCGTCATCTCCGTAAACGGAAAACGAAACGAGCGCTCTCCTCCTCGTCCGAGCCCCGCGGGGACGCAATGACGCGCGCGCGCGGACGCAGATTCGTTTCGTCCCGGGACTTCGGGACGCGATCTCGAGCACTCTTCTGCAGAGAAGCGTCCTCGTCGGATAAAACGACACGGCGTTTACGAAACCTAAAGCGCGCACTTCGACGCGCGCGCGACGCACGCCAGCTCACCACCCACCACCCTCCCTCACCCCGACTCGTCGAAATGGGCGCCGGACAGTCCACCCCCGCGGACGTGCTCGCGGTCAGAGATCAGCCCGTGAACTACGTCCCCCCGCTCGAGGTGAACCCCGCGAACCCGAAAGTGTACTTCGACCTTCAGCTCGGGCGATACGGCGACGCGACGCCGATCGGACGCGTCGTCATGGAGCTGAAGGAGGACGTCACGCCGAAGACCGCGGAGAACTTCAAGCAGCTGTGCCTCGCGGACGAGGGCGCCGGGTACAAGAAGAGCCGGTTCCACCGGGTCATCCCGCAGTTCATGTGCCAAGGCGCGTGAACCTCGTCGATCGATCGTTCGATCGACCGACCGAACGATCGACGCGTCCCCGAGCGCGATTGGATCGGACGGACGAAGATTGTTCACCGCCCCCTCGCCCCCTCGGCCGCGGTCCGCTTACCGTACCGCTCTCTCCTCCCTCCCCTCACCAAATCCAGGCGGCGACTTCACGAACGATAACGGCACGGGCGGGAAGTCCATCTACGGCCGAACCTTCCCTGACGAGAACTTCACTTTACCGCACAACGGCCCAGGGGTTCTCTCCATGGCCAACGCGGGACCGAACACGAACGGGTCGCAGTTTTTCCTGTGCACGACCGCGACGCCGTTCCTGAACGGCAAGCACACGGTCTTCGGTCAGGTCGTGGAAGGGTACAACGTCGTGAAAGCCGTCGAAGCGTGCGGCAGCAGGAGCGGCGACACGTCCGGGGACGTCATCATCGGCGACTGCGGCGTCGTCGCGCACGCCGGCGCCGCCGGAGGAAAGCGCCGAGCCGCGGGGTCCGGATCCGCCGCGCGCGGGTACCACACCGCGGCGGCAGCGGCGGCGAGCGCGCGGTTGTCTGCGCGCGCGCACGTGGCACGTGGGGTCATGCGCGCGGCGCCACGTGCGGCGCGCGCGGTTCCGAGGTTCGGGAGGGCTCTCTCCGTGATGTCCCGCGCCGTGGTCGCGTGACGCCGTACGCGAGAAGCAGCCGCGCGAGGGTCGACGCGTCGTTCGCGAAACGCTCGAGCGCTCGCGCTCGCGCTGGCGTTCGAGTCGTCTCTCTCTTTGTGTGCTCTCTCTTTAACACGATATTTGAATGCTACGACGGCTACGGTACTACTGTTCGACGACTCCCCTGCGCGGCGCGTCGCGTCAGAGCCCCGGGACGTCCAGTCGAAGGAAAGACGCGATGGCATTCACGTCCACGTCGGCCCCCGCGAGCGTCCCGAGCGGCTCTCGCATCCGCGCCGTGCCTCTCCACGGCTCACTCCACGGCCCGCCGCCTACCTCCACGGCGGCGACGTCGGAGCGGACGTCGTCTAAGAGTGTCTCCACGCGCGCGCCCGTGGACGGGTCTAACTTCCACATCGACATCGACATTCGTCCGCGGAAACTCTCGCGACACAGCGGCGCCATCCCTTTGTCGACGTCGTCCATCGGCGCCCGAAGGACGGTCGTCTTCCCGACGACCCCCGCGTCCTCGGCCGTGTCCGCCTTAACGACAACCTCCCGCGTCGGCGTCTTCGCGGTGACTCGCCATCGTCCCCACGTGTCGACGTCCCAGATCACCTCCGCGGCGGGCGACCCCCCCGCGCCCGTCACGGGGGCGAACGGAAGAAACGATCCGTCCGGCAGGTGCACGAGCACCGCGGCGACTTCCTCTCTCACCCCGGGAAGCAACACGACGCCGCGGTTACCCCCGGTCGCGGTCACGCTCAACCCCGGAGCGCCGTGAAACGCGTTGCACTGGCACCAAAACCATCTCGACGGGAACCCGGCGCCGCCCCAGTTCTTCTCCGAGTACGCCGGCGCGTTCGTAAACTCCGTCCGCGCGCCGTCGTGCTCGATCCACCCGCTCGCGAGCCCGTGCGCCATCGTGACCTGGTAGTGCGGCTCGAACACGGGCAGGGACGATAACCAGCCCGCGAGGGAAACATTATCGACGTCGTCCGCGCGGCCGCCGTATCCGAGGACCGGGCGGACGGCGATGTCCCACCGCGCCTCCGAGACGCACTTCTCCCGGGGCCACACGGAGTGATCCTCGAGGGGTCCCGCGGACGACTTCGACTTCGAGAGGCGGCCGCGGTGTCGTCTGCCGTCGTCCGTGATCTCGAAGAATTCCTCGTCGGCCGTGCCGCCGCCGCCGCCGCCGCCGTCGCCGTCGCCGCCGCCGCCGAGGGTCATCCGAAGAGCCAACGCGTGCGGATCTCCCGAGAACGCGTCGACGTCGGAGGACTCCCGGTAGATGTATCCCCCGCCCGGGGTGCACGCCTGCGCGCCCGCGCCGCGTCGCGTGCTGCTCGTCAAGTCTGGGTCGTAGACGTGATAAATCAGGCTGAGGTTGTCCCGCGTCTCCGGGAGCGTCACGCGGAAGTACCACCCCTCGAAGAACGGACGCGGGAATCCTACGATTCGGTGGTACCCGCTGTGAGGCACGGTCGCGTTCCCTCCGCCGTCCTTGGCCGCCGCGCGCGGTGTCGATATCCTCGTGGAACGCGCGCGACGCGCGCGATGGACGAACCCAGCGCACGCCGCGGCCGTCGTCGCCATCGCGCGCGGCGCCGCGCGGCGATCGTGTGATCTGAGACTGGCGTCAAACGTCGCGTCAAACCATTTGTTAACACCGCGAAAAAAATCGACTCGCCTTCCGCCGCGGCGGCGCATCCCCGAGCCGCGTCCACGCGCGACCCACGGAGCCTACACTACTTCTGTCGCTCTACAACGACGCTATGATGCTACGTCTAGTCACGTCACCCGGTCCGTCGGCGCGCGCCATCCCGGCGGCATCGCGAACGGTCCTCTCGCGCCGCTTTTCGTCCCCCGCGGCGGCGCGGGCCACGGCCAATCCTCTCGACCCTCCGGCGCCGCCGCCGCCGAGTCTTTACCACCCTCGCCCTCCCTCGGGATCCACCACACCGCGGTCTTCGCGCCCTCGCACCGCAACTCGCACGCGCGCGTCTCCCCGGGCGCCCTCGCCATGAGATGACGCACGAGCGCGTCCGTCGTGCGCACGGGGGCGACGCCGGCGACGGGGTCCGCGCGCGTCGGATACAATTTCGGAAACACGCAACACGGGACAACCGCCCAGGGCTTGTTCAAAACCAACCCCGCGTCCACGATCGCGCCCGTGGCCTGGTCCGGGTGGAGACCAACGATCGCGGAGCACTCGCGGAGCAACCTCGCGAGCGCGGCGTCGCGCATGACGGTGTGATCGAACGAACGCTTGACGTGCTCGACGCTTTCCGGGACGCGCCGGCGCCACTCGGCGCGGAGTCCCCTCGCGAGCGGCGACGCGGCGGCCCACGCGTCGTCGATCATCGCGCCGTTCTCCGCGCGCGACCGCAACAGACGCTTGTGTTTGGACGTCAACACCACGCCGCTGCCGCGCGGATCGATGATCGTGCACGGGACGCCCCATCGCGTGGTGAGCTCGAACGCGAGTTCGCCGCCGCCGCCGGCGACGTCGACGACGCCGGCGCCCAGACGCAACGTCTCGACGCCGAAGCGTTCGACGAGGAGCGCCGCGAACGACGACGCGCGGTTGTCCTTCTTTATCTTGTGCCAGTGCGTCTTCTTCTTACCGCTATCCTTTCTCGACGGTTCCGGTTCCGGGTTCGACGTGTTCTCCGCGTCGACGACGGTCGCGTCGTCGACGTCGGCCGCGCGCGGCGTCGCGTCGCCGTCGCCGTCGCCGTCGCGCGACGCGTCCGCCGCCGCCGCGACCCACGTCCGCCATCCCTCCTCGCCGTCCGCCCTTCCTCTCTTCCGGACCCTCAGCTCGGTCGGGTGGAGGCAACATCGTGGGGGCGCCCCGGCGCTCGCACCGTCGCCGCCGCCGCCGCCGCCGCCGCCGCCGCCGCCGCCGTCGTCGGGTCCGGCGTCCAGCGTCTCGGCGACGCACGCGAGGATCTCAACCTCCGTCGTCCCGAACGAGGCGCCGCCCTTCGCGTCGTCCGCGCCGAACCTCGGGAGTCCGAGGTCGTCGCACAGCTCCGCGAGAAGCTCGCGGCCCCACCCGTCCTTCGCCGCGAGGACGACGTCGACGACGTCGTCCGCGGACGCGAACGCGCGCGGACGCGATTTTTCAGAGGCGGCGTCCGCGTCCGCGTCGTCCGCGACGACGTCGGGCGTCCCGAGATGGTCGTCCCTCGATCGACGCGCGTCGAGCGTGCACGCGGCGAAGTGCTTGCTGAACGCGGCGCCGTGGCGCACGATCCCGCGCGTCCCGGACATCGCGGCGTCCTCGCGAGCCCGGGCGCGGACGCGACGCGCGGCGCGACCCCGCAGTCGACGCCGTCCGGCGCTCCCCGAGACTGGGACCGCATAATTTTGTTCACCCTTCCTGTCTGCCTGTCCGAGCCTGCCTGCACTGATGAGGGCCATTCCATACAAAAAAAGTTCACCGGTCAGTTGAAAGGGGAGGCGATCAAGTGTTGAAACCGAGCGATGGGTGAAAAACTTTTGTATAAAACGCGCCTGAGGGCCAGCGAATCTGGGATCTTATCTCGGTCTGCACCGCATGCCGAGAGCCAAGACGAGGGCCGCCGCGCTGCCGCCGCACAACACGACGACGCCACATATCACGCCGATCGGGATCGCACAATGTCGCGCGCGTGCGCGTCGGTGAGCGCGAGCGCCGCGCGCGTCCTTTCGCGGCACGAACCTCGCGCCGCGCGAGGCGGGACCGCGTCCGGGAGCGATCGTCCCGGATCGAAGTTCGCCCTCCCGTCGGAACGTCGCCGGCGCATGCGGTGCGACGCGGAGGGTTTCGCCGCGATCGGTCGGCGCGACGCGCGGACGCGAACGTGCGCGGCGTCGTCCTCGTCCTCGTCCACGGTCGCGAAGTACATGATCCCCGTGATCCCGCCGTCGCAGCTCGAGGAGGAGTACGTGATGGGGACGCGCAAGGAGCGCGCGAACTGGTTCCCCGTCGCGTTCGCGGACGAGCTCGACGACAAGACGATGATCCCGTTCGATCTGTTCAACGTCCCGTGGGTCGCGTTCCGCGACCAGGACGGCATGGCGGGGTGCATCAAGGACGAGTGCGCGCACAGGGCGTGCCCGATATCCCTCGGGAAAGTCGTCGAAGGACGCGTGCAGTGCCCGTACCACGGGTGGGAGTACACCTCGGGAGGGGAGTGCAAGAAGATGCCGTCGATAAAAAACCTCCTCCCGAACGTCTACGTCGACGCCGCGCCGATCGTGGAGCGCGACGGGCTGTTATACGTGTGGGCGGGGGTGTGGGAGCCGGAGAGGGCGGAGGAGATATTGAGCGAGCTCCCGCCGAGCGCGGCGACCGCGCCGCCGAGCGGGTTCGCCGCGATGGCTGAGGTCACCGTCGACGTCCCGCTCGACGCGCCCGCGATTTTGTCGCGACTGATGGACGTCAAAGGGCACGAGGTCGGGTTCGACGGAAGAGCGAGGCAGGAGAACAAGGTGCCGTTCACGCGCGTGGACACGACGACGCTGAGCGACGACGTCTTCCCGAAGGTGATCGCGAAGGTGTTGCGGGGGTTCGGTAAGCCCGCGCCGAAACGCGTGGAGTTCACTCCGGCGTGCATACTCGACAGCACGATCGGTCTGGACGGCGTGGGCGGACAAGACTGGAACGTGCATCAGACGCACGTCGTGTTACCCTCGCGGCCCGGGAAGGCGCGGGTGTTGTACCGCCTCTCCGTGGACTTTGTCGTCGGCGCGGAGATCGCGCGGACCGTGGGCGGGCAGGTGTGGCAGAACCTCGCGGAGATGATCCTCCAAGAGCAGCTCGAGGGGATCCGGGGGGGGAGGTTCGAGGACGACAGCGTCGGGGAGCAGGCCGCGGACGTGTCGCAGAGCTACGACGAGTGGATGGAAGAGATCCAGGCGCCGCGGTGAGGTGTCATCGACGCGCCGTTCGCGGATCGGCGGGGAAGCCTTTAGCTATTATCTTATTTCGCGGAGGGGGGCTTTTTAATACGAAACCCACTTTTTCCCACGACGACGACGACGTCTTCTACTCGTGCTCCTCCTCCTCACTTCCGCTTCTTGAATTTCTCGGATATGTACGACGTCACGAACGACAGCATCGGCTTCTTAAAGTACGTCGTGTCGTACGCCGACGACGCGAGGTCCCAGGTTTTCCCGAACGTGTGCACTCGTCTCGTCTCCTCCCCTCTCGTCTCCAACGCCCCGCCCGCGTGCGTCCACGCGAGGATGCTCCCGCGCAAGTTGTACGCGTCGTACCCGTCCTTCCGCAGCTTCTCGACGTACTGCGCGCTGCGGTACCCGATCGTGCAGTACGCGATGACTTTAACGTCCTCTCGGGAGTCCAACGCCCTTTGGTTCGCTTCGAACTCGCTCTTCGTCACCGCCCCGGCGATCATCGACACCGCTCGCTCCTGCTCCGTCCGCACGTCCACGATGACGAACGGTTTAAGGTTTCCCTTCCCGCCGCGTCGCATGAACGGGATCTCGCTCTTGAGTTGCGCCGCGGAGATGACCGGCGCGTCGAACTTCCCCTCGAACGCGTCGCACAGGCGGTACATATCCGCTTCTTTCCTCGCGTCCTCCGCGGCGGTCTCCGCCGACTTGGTCGTCGTCTCCGTCGTCGTCTCAGCCGCCGCCGTCTCCTCCGTCTCCTCGTTCCCCCACCGCCGCAACACCGGCACCAGCGCGCTGCCGACCATCAGCTGCATCGGATGATACACGAGCGTGGGCAGGCACAACCACGCGAGGTTCGGCGACGTCCCGAACATCGTCTTGACGAGCGGCAGTCCGAACGCGAGCGTCTTTTGCGACGCCATGAACGTCGCGGCGACGACGTCTTTCCGCGATAACCCCGCCGCGTTCCCGGCGACGAACACGGTCGTCTTGTACAGCGCGAGGAGCGCGAACAACACCACGGTCAGCGACGCGAACTGCGACGGCGGCACCCCGAACCCGTCCCTGAACGTGTTGCAGAACGTGTTGTAGACGATGGCGAGGATGACGCCGTCGGAGACGCGTCGCAGCGCCCTCTTGACGCCGGCGCCGGTCAGCGCCGCCGCGGCTCTCGGGACCGCGCGGACGCACGCGCCGGCGACGACCGGCGCGAGAACGACGGAGCACAGCTTCGCGACCGCGTCCGCGAGGTTCACCCCCGCGCCGCCGCCGCCGCCGCCGCCGCCGCCGCCCCCGCCCAGGTACAGGAACAGCAGCGCCGGCGTCGCGACGATCCCCGCCAGATTTCCGAACACGGCGTGGAACACCGCTAGGGACACCGACCCCTCCGCGGCGCTCGTCAGCGCGACGCCGCTGCCGATCGTCGTCGGGAGGCACGCGAGGACGATGAGTCCGTCGACGAGCGCGGGGGTGAGAAGGTCGAGGGCGAGCAGCGCCGGGGCGAGGACGCGCGCGACGACGACGCCGGCGAAGCCGAAGATGAAGAATTGGACGAACAGGTTCGCGCGCGCGTTCGTCGCCGCGCGCGCGAGTTCTGACGTCGGGAGGTTCATCCCCGCGATGAGAAACATCGCGCGCACGCCGATGGCGTTGACCGTGAGCTCAGGGCGCAGAGGGCCGCCGGTGCAGCCGATGTGCGGCGCGACGGAAGCCAACGCGATGGACGTCAGCAGACCGAAGACGAAGTAGTTGTCCGCCGCGAACGCGAGGACGCGCGCGAGGACGGGTTTATTAGGTCTCGCCGCCGTCGCGTCGGACGCGTCGTCGGACGCGTCGTCGTTCACGGGAGCGGGCGTGGACGCGCTCGCGGCGCGGGGCTCGCCGCGAGTCGCGCGGCGCCGCGCGATCGCCATCGACGAGCGCGGCGAACGATCTCGACGATTCGTCGGCACCCGCGGCTCGCGGGGCGACGCGGACGTCGCCGGTCGTCGCGCGGCTCCGCTCGCGCGTCCGCGGCGCTCGATGCGTTCGGTCCTCGGCCTGGAAAAGACGCGGCGAGGAAGCACACGCGTCGACGCGCGGTGCATGCGGCGACGGCGCGGCGTCTCGCGGAGTGGCGCTCGGGGGCGGTGCGGTGCACGAGTGGACAACTGGATTATTCCACCTGACGTCGGAACGTCCGATCAGAGAAGCGCGCGCGGCGGCCGCGTCCACGCGCGGCCGGGTTCGTCCCATCCTAGCTAGATCGTCGCGTCCTCACAGTAGGCACGTCTCGACGAACGACGCGCGCGCGCTCTCCGACGCGATCATGGGGCGGATCAAGCAGTACTTCGTCGACCAGGGCCTCACCCCGGCGGACATACCGAAGGCGTTCATCTTCCACGAGGTCATAAGCGTCGCGTTCGCCGCGTTCACGTGGAGCACGTGCTACGCGATACAGCCGTCCGTGACGCTCATGACGCCGCTCTCGAAGCTCCCGATCGCGTCCAAGGCTGCGGGCGCGTTCGATAAAGCCCTCGCGTTCAGCGACAAGAAGGTCGCGAGCATGGGGTGGCTGAAGAAGGTGCCGCTCGTGAAGAACGCCGCCCCGCGGAGGCTGACCGTGTCCTTAGCGGAGTCTCTGATGTTCCGCGGCGCGGTGAAGCCGATCACGTTCGGGGGGAAGTTATATCTCTCGTACCAGTTCGTGATGTGGGGGAAAGACCGAGCGCGGCAGAAGGCGGAGAAGAGCGGGAAGGACGTCGCGGACGGGAAGAGGAAGAAAAAATCCAAGAGATCCGAACCCGCGTCGTTGACGTTGTCGACGTCGACGCCCGGCGGGCTCGTCACCGCGTGAGGCGCGCCGCGACGGACGTGGAAGGCGCGCGTCGACGTAGAATATCGATATCTAATCTCGCTCGAGTGATGATTACAGTCATACACTACATACGGTGTGACGACACTCAGACGTCATCAATCCCAGTCGTACGACGTCGGCGTGACCTTCTCCTTCGTCATCACGAGCATGAAATTATTCGCGGGCATCTCGACCGTCTCCGTCGGGGTCAAGCCCGCGTCGCGCCCGAGCTGCTCCACGGCCTCGATGTCCCGATACCCCCACTCCGCGTTCTGGCTCCTGAGGCTCGCGTCGAACGTCGCGTTCCCCTCGGACGTGTGCTCTCCGTTCCTCTTGAACGGCCCGTAGATGAAGAGCTTCCCGCCGACTCTCAACGCGTCTCCGGCGCCGGCGACGAGCCCTTTCGTCGCCGCGTACGGGGAGATGTGCGTCAGGTTGACGGCCAGCACCGCCGCGAACGTGCCGTCCTTCACGAGCATGAAATTATTCGATCCCTCCATCTCGATCGTCTCCGTCGGGGCGAGCGAGCTGTGCCGCATGTTCATCTCCGTGCACGGCATGTACCAGTCGTCCGCGACGTCCATCTCGAACGCGTGGGATACGTTTTTAATCCCTCTCGTGTGATGATCCACCGCGTCGAACGCGTCCGTCCCCAAGTCCGTGGGCTGCCACCACAGGTTCGGTAACAGCGGCGCGCAGTGCGCGGCGTGCTGCCCGGTCCCGCACGCCACCTCTAAGATCACGCCGCTCTTCTCCTCGCCGAGGTATCGCGTCAGCACCGCCGCGATCGGCTCTTTGTTTCGCTCCGCGGCGGCGGACGACGCCACCTTGTTGAAGTTCCCGAAGTCGTTCGGGACGGAGCCGGGAGGCGCGGGCGCGTCCTTCGGTCGCTCCCCGGGGGCGTCGCGGCCTAACGTCGCGTTGATCGGCTTCGTAGGTTTCGGAAGAGGGATCATGATGCGACGGCCAGGGCGCGGCAGCAAGACCCGGCGCAGCGCGAACATCGAATGAACACGCGGACGCCGAAGACTGATGAGCTTCACAACTCAAAAAACGTTGTTGACATCTGTTCAGATCCTCGCGCGCGGGACCCCCTCGCGCACGGCGGGCGACATGACGTCGCAACTCGCGGCGGGGGCGGCGCCGTTCGTCCCCCCACCATCGGCGAACGACACCGCGGCCGCTGAACCGACCCCCCCGGAGCCGCGAGCGACGTCCACCGCGGACGAGAGCTCGCGCGACCGCGACGGCCTCTTGCTCCTCCTCGCGGTGAGCATCATCGCGTTCGCCGCGCTGTGCTGGTGGCTCGAGCACCTCGCGTTCCTGCTGAAACCGCTCGTGTTCGCCGTCGCGCTGTCGCTCATCTTACGCCCGGTCGTGGACTTCACGTCCGACCGCGCGTACCAGGCTGCGAAGCTTCGCGAGTGGGACGTCCGAACGCCGTGGCATCCCCGGGTCTTCGTCCTCCCCCGCTTCGTCGGCTTAGTCCTGTCCATGTGCCTCGTCGTCCTCGTCGTCGCGTCGTTCATTTGGGCGCTCTACGTCAGCGAGCAGTGGATCCAGTATCACTGGAGGGACGAGTCTTGGAACGCGCGGTTCTCGGCTCGCGTGAACGACCTCGCGGCGTTCGCGGACGGCGTCGCGTCGAAAGTGTTGCGAAGGGACGACTTCGCGCTGGACGCGTGGCACGCGCTGCAGCAGTCGGCAGAGAACCTCGTGAAGGACGAGACGTTCTGGACGTCATTCGGCAGCGGTCTGTTCCTGTACCTCGGCGACGCCGCGATATGCCTGGTGTACGTCTTGTTTCTCGTCGCGCCGCCGCGGACGCCGATTCGCAGCCGCAGCAGAGTCGCGAGACGCATACACGCGTCCGCGCAGCGGTTCATCGTCATCATGGTCATCCTCGCCGCCGCGCGCGCGGTGTTAGTCGGGCTGCTCATACTCGCGTGCGGCGTGCCGAGCGCGCTCGCCGGGTCCATCGCGATCGTGTCGTTCTGGCTGTATTTCATACCGAACCTGGGGTCCTTCGTCGCGGCGTTGATTCCCGTGCCGTTGGTGTTGCTTCTGCCGGACATGACCGAAGCGCAGAGATGGTGCGCGCTTTTCATCCCCGCGTTCGGCTCGTTCCTCGTCGGAGACATCGTCGGCCCGATGATGTACCGAAAAGGTTTAGACCTGAACGAGGTCGTCATCCTGTTGAGCATCATCTTTTGGTTCTCGGTGTGGAACGGCGTCGGCGCCGTGCTCGCGGTGCCGATCATGTGCATGGTAAAGATCGTCATGGAAGAGATCCCTCACGCGGGGACGCACTTCATCGCGAAGCTCATGGCGCCGTCGCCGAGCGCCGCGTCGGGGTCAGGGTCAGGGTCAGGGGGGAACGACGACGACGCCGCGAGTCGCGTCACCGCGGATTTCGATTCGGACGAAAACGGCTCGGACGGCGCGCCGTCGCGGCCGAGAGGGGTGCTCGAGAGCGCGTGGCGGTGGGTCGCGGCGGTCGCGAGCGCGCCGCGGCGGCGCGGGAGGCGGCAGGAGGGGTACGACGTCCTCCTGGACGGCGAGGAGGAGGGACGGCGGCGCGGCGGGGAGCGGCGGGACTAGAAGCTCGCGGGCGCGCGTTTGTTACGTTGGAGCCGCCGACGGACGAGAGAATCTTTCATCTTCCCGCGAAAAAATTCGAACGGATGTCGCGCCACGTCGCTCGCGTTCCACGTTGTCATGAACGCAACGGCGTCATCGGCCGCGACCGCGTCAGAGCCAGACGCGCCGACGCGGCCGCGGGCACGACCGAATCGTCGTCGCCGCATCCGGTTCGGTCTCAGGAGGTCGAGCGCGCATCGGTCGTCGGCGCGCAGACGCGTCCGCACGCGCGTAGCCTCGCAGCTCGCCCCGCCGTCGCGTCGAGCGGACGCCCGGATCTCGGCCAGATATTTCCGCGCGGACGATGACGACGACGGCGCCGACGCGCGGAACCGCGCTGCGCCCGAGCGCGTCGCGCGCGCGCGGCGCGCGCGCCCAGCGCGCGGCGTCGACGCCCGCGCGGATCGCGTCGTACCCCGGTCGCGCCGCGCGGTCGTCCGTTCGATGCCGCGCGTGGAAGCTGCCGTCGTTCTTCGGGAAGAAGGACGCGTCCTCCGAACCGTCGGCGTCGCCCTCCGACGCGAGATCGTCGCTCGAGTCGACGTCCCCGTCGTCGTCCGTGGACACGATCAACGCCCTGAACGCGCTGCTCGGAAACAGCGATGAGGAGGAGGAGCTGAGGAGAGAGGAAGAGGCGGACCGCGCGCGCGCGGAGGTCCAGGCCGCGGCGGAGCGCGCGAAAGCCGAGCGCGCCGTCCGCGCCAAGGCGTTCAAAAGCGAAGCCGCGGAGGCGCTTCGTCTGCAGCAGCTCCAGATGATCTTCCTCGACATCCCGATCTTCCCCGCGCCCGGGCGCGCGCTGCTCACGAACTCGGCGGAGAAGGATCCCGCGGTCGTGGAGATCTCGTCCCTCCCGGAGACGACGTGGATCGAGGGCGCGCTCCCGAAGGACGCCGACGCCGACGCGGAGACGGAGGACGAAGACGACGGGAAGCCGCGGTATCTCGAGCCGCCGATGCCGTCCGAGCGGCTCCCCGGGGAGTTCTCCATCCCGATCATCCCGTACCCGATGGCGTGCGTCCCCGGGTCGAGAGTGCGCTTGAACCTGTTCGAGCCTCGGTGGTTGACGCTCTTCTCGAAGCTCATCCACGGGAAAGACGAAACCGGGTTGGTCCTCGAGAGCTGGCGCGGAGACGCGAGAATCGATCTGAGCCGGAACGAGTCGTGCAAGTCGTACGAAGCCAAGGACGACGACCTGTACGAGATCATCCCCGGGTACGGTCGCATGCCGGAGACGGACTTCGCGGCGCGCGGGACGTACGGCGCGTTGTACCGACGCCCGGATGGCAAACTCGCGAGCGTCGGCACCGCGATGGTCGTCAGCGCGCACGACGTCGTCGTGAACGGGCAGGTTTTGAGCATCTACGCCAAGGGTATGTCGAGGTTTAAGGTACTGCGCGTGCGACAGGTGAACCCGTACATGGTCGTCGACGCGGTGCCGATCGAGGACGACGGAGACGGAGCCGGAGACGTCCTCCCCGCCGCGGCGGAGGGCGCGGGCGAGGCTAAGAATAACGTCGTCGGAGCGACCCTCAAGGAGGAGCCCGTCTCGGTGTCAGACGAGGCCGAGTTCGGGACCGCGACCGCGTCGTCCGCGGCGTTAGCGACCGCGCTCGAGCGCGTGATGGCGGCGGACTCGTACTACAGCGACGCGATCGGTCTCGGCGAGGCGTGGAGCGAGACGAACTTGCGGAAGAAGGTGACGGCGATGAACGACTTCGCCGTCGCCGACGCGATGCTGTACGGCAAGCCAGACGTCGTGCTCAGGTTACTCGCGAGCACGAGCGCGAGCGAGCGCGCGGGCGCGGTCATGGGTGTCGTCCGAGGGATGGAAGCCGCCGTCGCCGCGGGGGTAACGCCCAGGACGGCGCGGTTAGGGAGGACCGCGCTGTCGTTCGCGGGGATCTTCGCCCTCGGGTTCGGCCTCGCCGCGTTCCGCGACGCCATCGACGCCTACTACTTCTTGCACAACGGCGGCGGCGTCGACATGTTTTGATTTTTTGAGCTCGCGCACCTGTATTTGTATGATCTAAAATGAGACGTGTAACACACTAAATTGCTAAGTAAATTCATCGTCGGTTCGTGAGCATGTCCTCGAGCATGTCCTCGAGCTGCGCCGTCGCTCGCGCGAGCCCGCGTTCGCGCTCCGCCCTCGGTCGCCGAGGCCTCGACCCTCGGCTGCCGATCACCGTCGGCCCCGGTTCCGTCCCTGCTCCGGAAACTTCCCGCCACTTCCCGAGCGCCGCGCCGCGTCGTAGCCCGCTCGCTTTCTCCTCCCTCGACATTCGTCTCGCGCGTCGACCTTCGCTCAGGGTTGGACTCGCGAACGCGTCGTTTTCGTTTTCGTTTTCGTTTTCGTCGCCGCCGCCCGCCTTCAATGGCGTCAAGCGCGCGCTCGCGGCCGCGGTCTCCGCCGCGGCGATCATCATGTCGCGCTTGATATCGCGCAGGGTCGCCCGCAGCGATTCCTCGCGCTTTTGCGACTCCGCGAGGAGCGCGCGCGCGGCGTCGCGTTCCTTCAGCGCCGCGCTCAGGCGCCGCGCGAGTTCGCTCTCGTCGCCCTCGCCGCCGCCGCCGCCGCCGCCGCGTCGTCCCGGCGACGCCGCGACGCCGCCGTTCCCGAGGAGGCCCATGCCGGCGCGCTCGTCCGCGAGCGTCGCGAGCGCAGCCTTCGCCTGGCGAAGCTCCGCCTCCGCCTTCTCCGCGCGCGCCTTGTTCGCGTTGTCCACGCGCGAAATCTCCGCCGCCTCCTCGAACGAATCCTCGCTTCGCGCGGCGTCGTCAAGCTCCGCGCGCAACGCGGTGATTTGCTTCATCAGACCCTCCTCGCGCTCGAGCGCGGCCGCGAGCGCGGCCGGCACGTCCGCGGGGTCGATCGGAACCGACGGAGCCTTCTTCCGCGACGCCTTCTCCGCGGCGGCGAGCGCGTCGTTGCGCTCGGCCGTCAACGCCTTCGCGGCGGCTTCCTTCTCTTGGATCGCCGCGCGTAAGGATTCAATCTCGCCGCTCGGGTCGCGCCGCTCGCGCATCTCGCGCAGCAACGCCTTCGCGGAGGTCAGCACGTCGTCGAGGTCGCCGCCGCGAAGCGCGCTGCCGCGCGTCGCCGCGATCGCGACCGTCTCCGCGCGCGCGATGTCGAGCAATCGGACGCTCTCGTTCGCCGTCGTTTCCGCGTCGTTCGCGCGCGTTCGCAACGCCGCCGTCTCCGCGGCGACCGCGTCCGCGATTCTCTCGGGGACCGCGTCCACGAGCGCCTGAAGCGACGTGATCTGCTCCGCGCACGCCGCGAGCCTCTTCTCGAGCGCGGCGACGCCGGACGACTTCAGCTCCCCGCGCGCGACGCGTAAGTCGGCTTCGACGGCGGCGCACCGTGCGGCGAGCTCGGCTTCTCTCCCGCGCGCGGATTCGATTTCCCCGGACAGAAGCGCAATCGTCTCCACCGCGGAGTCGAGCTTCCCGCCCGCGTGCTTCGCGTCCGCGGACGACTTCGCGGTGGACTGCCACGCCCTCGTCGCCGCCTTCGCGGCCGCGGTATTCTCTGCCGCGGCCTTATCGATCGCGGCTTGCGTCGATTCGGACAGTTTCTTCTCCGTCGCCGCGAGCTTCGTTCGCGACGACTTCTCGCGCTTCTCCGCGAGCGAAACCTTCTCCTTCGACGCGTGCAACTCCGCGTTTAAGTCGTTGACTTCGTTCGTCAGGTCGACAACCTTACGCTTCAGACTCGCGATTCGCTTCTCGTACTTCGCGTCCGACTGTTCCCCGGAGAGCAAAACCTCCGCGAGCTGCTTCTCCGCCTCCGCCGCGCGGTCGGCGCTCTCTTTCAACGCCGCCGTCACGCGCTCGACGGCGCCGTCGCTCGCGGCGCTCTCCATCGCGGACACAACCTTCGCGGTCGCCACCGTCGGGCTCGGATCGGGGGTGGTCGTGATCGGGATCGAGACCTGCGGCGTCGGTCGCGGCGTCGACTCCGACGGCCGGCGTTTCGGCGTCGGCGTCGGCGTGAAGCTCACTCGTCTCGGCGCGGGCGCGGACGCGGGCGCGGGCGCGGCGGCGGCGGCGCCGGGCGAGGGCGACGCCGCCGCAACGGCGGCGTCTGCCATCCTCGTCGCCGCCTCGACGCCGGAACCCATGGACGCGTACCACCCCGGGGTCCCGATCGCGTTCACGACGTTCTCGTTCTCCTCCCCGGCGTCGCCTTCCTTGATGTTCACGAGTTTCATCCCGCGTTTCACCCAGACGTTAACCTGCGCTGCGAGATCGACGCACCGCGCCTCTGCGGTTTCGAGCTTATCGTTCGTCGCCGTCAGCGCGACGTCGAGCCGGTCGCGCTCTTCCCTGAGCGCGCGCTCCTCCGCGCGCGCGTCCGCTCTGACTTCGTCGAGTTTCACCTCGAACTCTTTCTCCTTCGACGCGAGCGTCGCCGCGAGCGTGGACGCGGATTCGTGCGCTTTGGCGAGCTCCGCGGATGCCGTCGTCTCCGCGGCTTCCGCGGCGGCGACGCGCGTCGCCGCGTCTCTCGCGGCGCCCGACGCGTCCTCCAACGCCGCGGTCTTATCTCTCAAGTCCGCGCGAACGTCCACCATCTCTTCCTCGAGCGCGTCCTTGCGTTTCGTGACCACGGCGAGGCGCGATTCGAGATCCGCGACGTACTCAGTCGTCCGCGCGAGCTCGCGCGTCGCCTCCTCCGCGGCGTCCGTGGCTTCGTACGCGGCGCCAGACGCGCGCGTCGCGGCGGCCAATTCCGCGCCGACGCGCTTAATCTCCTCCTCGCTCGCGATGAGCGCGTCGGAGAGGGAGTCGACGTCCACGGCGCACTGCTCCGCGGCCGCTTTCGCCGCGGCGGCGGCGGCGCGTTCCACCTCGAGGAGCTCCGCCGCGGCAGCCGCCTCGCGACGCGCCGTCGTCGCCGCCGCCTCCGCGTCCTCCGCGCGCTTCGCGAGCTCCTCGAACCGCCGCGCGTACGACGCGCGGTCCGCCGCGGCCTCGGCCTCGACGACCGCGAGCGCTTCCTTGGAAATCTCCGCGGATCGCACGGCGTCTTCGACCATCGCTTTGTTCTGCGCGAGGTCGGCTTCGTAGCCTTCGCGTTGGAGTTCGAACAGATCCGTCGGCGCCGCGGGGGACGGCGGCGGCGTCGAGTCCGGATCGAACACCTTCGCGTCCACGGGCGCCGTGGACGCGAACGCGCGCTTCTCCGCGACGATCTCCGCGGTCTTGACCTCCGCGGCCGCGGCTGCGGCTTCCGCGACGGCGATCCTGTCGAGAAGCTCGGTCTCTCTCTCCCGCCACTGCAAAAATGCGGACTGGTAATTCTCCTCCGCGCGTCGCGGCGTGTCCGTCGTCTCCTCCGGCGGCGTGAGCGCGAGCACGGGCTCGCGCGGAGGCTCGCGATCGAACGCGCCGTACTCCGCGTCGAACTCGTCCCCGTACGCGAGCGAGAAGATCCCGCCGCTCCGTGGGGACGGCCGCGGGGACGACGACGACGGCGACGCCGCGGGGCTCGGGCTCCGCGTCGGGGACGCCCGACGAGAAGCCGCGAGCATCGTCGCGTCCGCGTCCGCTTTGATCCTCGCCGCGTCGAGCTTCGCTTCCGCGAGCTCGTCCCTGTACCTGCGCACTTCCGCCTTGGCCTGCGCGAGCTCTGTCTCGAGCTCGCGCGCGTTCGAGCTCGGCGGCGGCGGCGGGGTCGGCGGCGGCGCGACCATCGGGCTCGTGGCTCGGTCCGTCGCTAAAAAGTTCGTCGCAGTCGCCGCGGCGGCGGCGGCTTCGGCTTCGACGACCGCGCGCTCCGCCTCGCGAACGACGCGCGTCGCCTCCGCTCTCGCTTCCGCGGCTTCCGAGACCGCGCTCGCGCACGCCTCCGCGACCTCGCGGTTGAACGCCTCGCGTTTCTCGCGCAGGAGCGCCGCGGAGGCGGCCCACGCGCCAAACGTTCTCCCGAGGAGGACGGCTTTCAGCACGGAGAAGGACTCGTCCGCGACGGCGACGAGCGCGGCGCCGAGTCTCGCGCGTCGGCGCAACGCGGCCACGACTTGTCGCATCACCGCGCGATCGCGGTGTCGGACCGCGACCGCGTGCCGGCGTTCGTATCGCTTCGCGTCCAACGGCGTGACCGTCACGGCGCGGCGCCACGCGTGGAACGCGCGGGAAACTCTCGAGCGCGCGTGCCTCCGGCGCCTCGACAGTGCCAGCGCGGTCGTCGCGCGCCACGCGCGAAGGACTTCGCGAAGGCGATAGAACGCGCGTCGGGCGCGCCAGCCGTCGACCCGGGCTTCCGCGGCTTTCGTCGCGCGCGCGCGTTCCTCCGCGGCGAGGCGATCAGCCTCCGCCTCGGCGGCGATGCGCTCGGCGGCGGCGGCGGCGGCCGCGACGGCCGCCAACGCCTCCTCCTTCGTCGCCTCTACGCTGAGTCGATCTCTTTCCGCGATCGCGTTTTTATCCGCGCGGACGCGCGCGACGTATTCCGTCCAGGCGTCCACCGTGTGTCGGAGGAGGACGTGCCTGTGATGGAAGAAAAGCGCCTTCACCGCGGTGACGCGAACGGACTGCAGCCGACTCGTCTCGACCCTCCACGCCTTGAACGCCTTCCCGCGCTCGCTTCGGTGGTGGATTCGAATCACGACGTCCGCGATGCGCTCGTCGTTCTTCCGTTCGCGGACGAAAAACCTCCACGTGGACATCGCGATGATCAGATTCATTCGCATCCGACGCAGCTGCGACGACAACGCGTGCTCGATCGCCGCGTCTCGCGTTCGCGCCGCGTTCGACGCGAACAGCCGCCACTCCCTGACCGCCCTCGCCGCGAGCGCGGTGAGGTGTCGGAGCACCATCCTGTTCGCGACTAAGCGATGCCGCGCGCGGTGCGTCGAGAAGTCTCTCCAGCTCTGCAACGCCATCGCGTTTCTTCGGCGCGTCATGCGCAGGAGACACTTCGTCGCGCGTCCCTCGGACGCATCCTTCAGCGCGCGCTTCTTCGCTTCTTCCTTCTCTAGCTTAGGGAGGAGCGTCACCGCGAGGTGCCACGCGCGGAAGTCGCGCACGACCGCTCGCATGAGCGCGCGGTCTTTGAACGACGCGATTTTCCGCTCGAGGACGACGCCGACGCGATGCCACGCGAAAAAAGCCTTCGCGCGCGCGCGCGACGCGAGACGACGCGCGTTCGTCTCCGCGACGCGTTCTTTCCTCGCGACCTCCTCCTCCAGCTCGCGATTTTTCCTCGCGACTTCCTCCTCCACCCTCGCTTCCTCCGCGCGCGCGTGCTCCCAGCGCGACGCGGCGCCAATTTTAATGACGCGCCACACTTTCAAAGCCATTCGCAAACGGAAGCGGAGCTTCTTCGCCTTGTGCGCGTCCGCGTTTGCTTCTTTGCGCGCCTTGTCCTTGGACGACGCGACGAGTCGTCTCCACGCGAGGAAAACCAGGCGGAAGTGCGCGAACGCGATCGCGCCCTCGGCCCGGCCCATCTCCGCGTTCTTTCTGAACCGCTCCATCGTGAGCACGAGCACGGACCTTTCCCGGCGCTCGTGGAACCTCCGCGCGCCCACGAGCGCGGCGTCCGCGCACGTCTTCTGGAGCACGCGCCAGGCGCAAAACACCGCGGTGATCAAGTGGACGTGCTGCGTGAGCTTGTAATCCGTCCCGATGTTGTGAACGACCGCGTGGAAATTAGACGCGGCGACGACGCGCGCGAACCACGCTTGCACGACGCGTCGTTTGTACCGCCAGTCGCGGAACGAGCGAACTTTCTTGCGGTACGTCACCTCCTTCGCGGCGGCTTCCGCCCACGACTGCATCGCGCGAATCGCGAAGCGACGGAGATTACGCTCTTGCGACGCCTCGAGCTCGACGCGCAGGCGACCGGCTAAAGACACGCCGAGTTTCTCGCCCATCATGCGCTGGAACCACTTCTTGAAGACGAGCGCCATTATGGACTTGCGTCGGAACGCGAGGTAATGCCGCAGGTGGTTCTTGCTTTCTTCCAACACCGTGCACCAAGAGACGAACGACTTTGACACGAGCGTGACTTCTCTTCTCATCGCGGATCGCACGCGCATGCCCTCCACGGCGGCGCGTTTTATCCTCCACGAGGACGCGTAGTTGCGCAGCGCGTAGAGACAGCGGAATAAAACCGGGCGCTGACGTTTGTGAAGGAGGCTGATCGCGGCCCGTCGCGCGGTCGCGAGCGCCTTCGCGCGCTCCCGCCACGGCCTCAGCACCCGCTTCGTCGTCAAATTCGAGTCGTACAGCCGGCGCATCGTGTCCATCGCCGCGTTCGTCTGTCTCGCCGCGCGGCGCCACGCGAAAAACGACGACTGACGCATCCGTCGCGACGCCCGTCGGTAGTACAGATCGTGAAGCTGTCGACCGACCGCGGCGTCGCTCGCGAGGAGGGTGTGCCACGCGTGGAACGCCAAACGAATCGTCGTCTTTTTGTATCGCCATGCCACGCGCTGTTTGAACCGTTCGACCGCGACGTAGTGACGCGTCCCGGTCCGCGCGACGAGCCGCCACTCGTGAAACGCGGCTGTTCGATATCGCGTGACGACGAATTTCCTCGCTCTCGTCTCGAAACGCGTCATCCTCCGATGCTGCTGCTTACGCGTCCGCCACCGGTCGAGATAAAACTTGAGCTGCCCGCGTCGTCGCCGCTTCCAGTACGACTTCATGATGTGGCTCTCCACGATGGATTCCCTCGCGACGACGGACCACTGCCTCATGATCCTCTTTTGAATGAACGCGCGGTACCGCTTCCTTATCAACTCGAGCTGGCCGTTCTCGATCCGTCTCCCGCACACTTCGAACCGCCACGACTTCAGAATCCGTTGGCACAAGTACGACGTTCTGCGGTCGCAAAACCGGTCGCAGTTTGCCTCGTTCTGCTGCGTCACCTTCAAGTGCGCGTTCCACGCTCGCAGGAACTCTTTCAGACGCGCGAGACGGTTTTTCGAACGCACCCTCGCCTGCGCGGTGCGAACGCCGCTCTCGTACCGCGTCACCGCGCGCCAAACCCTGAGCGCCTTCTTTTTCGCGTTCAAATACCGCAAAACGTCCCGCCGCGCGGTGAACGCGTCCGCGCGCTCTCTCGCCGCCGCCTTGACGACGCACACTCGGATCCACGCGTGCAGGCTTCGCATGCGCAGCCTCGATCGATAGCACTTATCCGCGCGGGGCACGTCGAGCGGGGACGGGGACGCCGCCGCCCACGCGCGCAGGCAGTCGCGCCCGAGCGACGCGCGTCGGGGCCCGGCTTCAAACGCGGCGTGGGTCCTCCACGCTCGCAGCAAGAGCGTCGTCTTGAACGCGCGCTCCTTTTCCGCAATCTTCGACGCCGCGTCCTCGCGCGCGAATCTGACCGTCGTCGCGGCTTCTTCCAACGCCGCGGCGACGCCTTCTTCCGCGGCGCGCTGCGCGTGAGCGTTCGCCTCCGCGTCGCGTTCGCGTTCGCGTTGGAGGTCCTCGGCGGCGGCGGCGACCCTGACCTCGTGCGCCTCGCGTAACTGCGCGAGCTCGAGCTCCATCTCCTCGCGCGCGACTCTGATGGCCGCCTCCGCGTCGATCCTCGCCGTCTCCGCCGCATGGCGCGCGCGAGCCGCTTCGTCGCTCCAGGTCTTCGCGTTCCGCTCCGCTTCCTCTCGCGCGGTTCGAGACGCCGTCGCCGCGGACTCGGCGACGGATCGCTCCGCCTCGGCTTTTTCTCTTCGCATCCCTTCCTCGACCGCGGCCGCGTCCGCGGCGTCGCGCTCGTCCTTCGCCGCCGCGAGCTCGGTCGCGAAGACGACGCGCGTTGCCTCAGCTTCCGCGTCGATCCGCTCGCGCTCGAGCGCCCACTCCGCGTACATCGCGTCGCGTTTCGAAGCCGCGTCGTTCGCGGCGACGGACGCCTCCAACCGCGCCTTCGCGACGGCGGCGTCCGAGGCCGTCTTCGCGAGCGTCGCGGACCGCGCGTGCTCTTCTTTCATGAGATCGTTCCTACGCCGGCAGCGGTCCTCCACGGCGGCGAGTTCCGCGCGGTGGCGTTCGTCGTGCGCGCGGGTGGCCTTCTCGTGCGCGAGCGTCATCGCGTCGACGCGCGCGTCGTGCTCGGCGATGATCCGCGCGCGTTCTGTAGTCCACCCTCCCGCGCGTTCCTCGTGCTTCGCCGCGATGACGTCCTCCCGCGTCGCGCTCTCGGCGAGAAGCTCCGCGCGCTCTTTCCTCCACGCGACCGCCGCGGCCTCGTGCGTCTCGTTCGCGCGCTCGATGTGCGTCTCGTGCACGGCGAGGATGTCTCTCCGCTCTTTTTCCCACAGCGCCTTCTCCGCGACGTGTCGTTGGTTCAAAACCTCGAGCTTGTTCCCAATCTCCGCGAGGAGCTCGACGCGCTCGTTGCTCCATCGCGACTTGTCCTCCTCGTGCCGCGCGGTGACGGACTCGAGGTGTTTCCCGTGCTCGCTTATGAGCTCGACGCGTTCTTCGCTCCACGCCGCGCTGTCTGATTCGTGCTGTTTCAGGATGTTGTCAAACTGCGCTTTTTGGTCCTCGAGGACGTCGTGCTTCTCCTTCCTCAGCGCGTTCATCTCGAGGTCGTGCCTCGCGACGATGGCCTCGACGCGATCGTTGTTCTCCGCGACGAGCTTCGAGCGCTCGTCGATCCACGCTTTCGATCGTGCGTCCGCCTCCGCTCGGAGCGCGGCGACTTCCTGGTCCCGAAGTTTTTTCAGGTCCTCCTTCTCCGCGTCGTGAACGCGCTTCGTCTCTTCCTGCGCGCGGCGCCACTCCTCGCGGTCCTTCTCCCAGTCCAGGAGGACGTCCGCGTATCGCTCCGCCTCCGCTCGCGCGGCGACGGCGGCGTCCGCGACCGGCCCGGCGCGCGCGCGTTCCACAGCCTCCTTCAGACGTTCGCGCTCTCTGTCCCACGCCTCCTTCGCGATTTCAACCTCCCTCGCCGCTTTCGCTTTCGCCTCCTCCGCGGCGGCGCCGTGCGCGTCGCGCTCTTGCATCAGCGCCGTCCTCGCCATCTCGAACCGCGCGTTCGCGTCGTGCGTCGCGTTCGCCGCCGCGGCCTTCGCCGCCGCGGTTTCCTCCGTCAGCCGCTTCACTTCGTCTTCGTGCGACATCCGCTGCGCGTGCGCGCCCGTCTTGGCCCGCTCCGCGATCGCCACGAGCTCAGCCTTCTCTTTGTTGAACGCCTCGTGCAACGCCGCGAGCTCGAGCGCGTGTTCCTCGCGAAGTTCCTCCTCCATCGTCGCGAAAAAGTCTCCGTCCGCGGGGCCTTTGACGCCCTTGAGCAGTTCCAAGTGTCTCGGGCCGCCGCCGCCCGCCGCGCTCCCGGGAGTCCATCCCCGCGGCGCCATCGCGGCGCCGTACACGGACGGCGTGAACGACGTCGGGAACCCTCCACCCGGGGTCCCCGCCGCCGCGCCGCCCGGGGTGCTGTTCCTCGACCCCGTCGACGCCGCCGCGTGATGCAATCCTCGACGCCACCGCCGCGACTCGCGCGCGGTCGCCGTCGACGCCTCTCGCCGGTGCCCCGTCGGCCACCCCGGGCTCCTCTTCTCAAAGTCCGGCGTCTTCGGGTCCCTCGCCCCCGCGCCGCGTCGCGCGCTCGAACTCGCCGTCGCGGAGGAGAACCGAGCCGCGGCGGAGGCGACGGACGCGCGGAGCGTCGTCTTCGCGTCGTGCCGCGTCGCGTATCCGTCTCGATCCGCGAGCACCCTTCTGGCGTGCGCCTCGCCGTACCCGCCGCCCGCGGCGACGCCGGCCGACGGCGAACTCGACGACGCCCCAAAACGCGCGGCGTCGGGCGCGGAAGCGCGCGCGCGGGGGTGCGACGGGCGGGACGGCGACGGCGACGCGACCATCACGTCCGAGCTTCTGCGACGACGCGACGATTGGGACGACGAGCGCGATTGTTAGTCGAAACGACGAGCGGATGAACAGGATCGGCGCGCGCGGGGACGGGAGGGAGGAGCGCGAGGGGCGGCCGCGCGTCGCCGTCAACGCCCGAGGTGCGCGATATTTCAAGACGTGGACGCGCCTGGTGGTCGGCGTGCGCATCACGTTCTGGTCCACGACCGCGGCGATCGGGACGTCGCGCACGATCGCGGTCGTCGTCGCGCGCGGTGCTTCGTCCTCGTCGTCGTCGCTGGCGCGATCGAATTCCCTCTCGACGTCGGGCTCCAGCTCCATCTCGCCGTTCCCGCCCGGGGTCTTGAACGGCGGCGTCGCGGACGGGGAGCCGTACCCGGGGTCGACCAGACTCACGGGCGGGGGGTCCCCTGCCATGGTCGTCGCCTCCCGCGCTCGACCAGAGTGCGCGCCTCTTTCGCGCCATCAGAGCGCATTTGAAGTCAGCGTCGGTGAACGCGAAAAATAATAATGTCGCACTGACGCAACAGGCGCGAAAGCGTCGCTCGCCTCGCGCACAGCCTCGCGCGCCTCCCCGCGCCGCGGCCGAGAGGTCATGTCCGACTCGGACGACTCGTGGGACATCCCGGAGGAGGGAACGTTCGCGAGGGTGGACAGCGAGGCGATCGCCGCGGCGGAGGCGAAAGCGGCGGCGGAGGAGCGCGCGCGGGCGAAGCGCGAGGCGGACGCCAGAAAAGACGCGGAGGCGAAGGCGGCGGAGGCGAAGGCGAGGGAGGAGGAACGCGAGGAGCGCGACTCCGAGCCGCTCATCCTCGTGGACATCACCGCGCTGGATCCGAGCGTGCACAACAAGCACGACAAGAACGCGGTGAACGACGTCGACAAGGCGTCCAAGTGGAGGCGGACGATCGAGGCTGACTTCAGGAAGTACTCGAGCGACGCGACGCTCGTCGCGAACGGGACCGTGCGCGCGTGCTCGCGGGGGGTGTACCTCCCCGCGCTGCAGCAGCTGAGGGAGGACGTCCCCGGGCATTACTGGGTCGCGGTGTTTCCCCCGGCGTCGTCGTAGATAGGCTCTAGCTAGCGTAGCCGGTCGAGTCGGTGTAGTCGCAGTCGTCGTCATCGCGCGTTCTTTTTCTGCTGTCAGCGCGATCTCTCGCGCGCACTACGATGGACGCGGGCGCCGCGCCGTGGTGGGCCGCGCCCGCGACCTCGTCCGTCGTCGCGACGTCGCGCCGCGCGGACGACGACGCGGGCGCGGCGTCGAGCTCGGGCGCGTTCGGGTGCGACGTCCGCGACGCGCGCACGGGCGCGCGGCGACGCCCGCGCGGACGCGACGCCGGGGCGTCGTCGAGACCCGCCATCGGCGCGACGTCGTCCGCGCCCGCGAGCGCGATGGACGGTCCCACGCTCCGCGCGGCGCTCGCCGCGTCCCCTCGGATCGTCGTGAACGTCACCGCGAGTTGGTGCGCGCCGTGCGAGAGGTTCAAGCCCAAGTTCGCGGACCTCTCCGGGGCGTTCCCGGACGTGGCGTTCGTGAGCGTGGACGTGGACGCGCTCGACGACGACGCCGTCGACGCGCTCGGCGTCGAGACCGTGCCGACGTTTCTGTTGATGCGCGACGGCGAGGAGAAGACGAGGATCGTCGGGATCGCGCACAAGAGGCCGGCGAAGCCGATAGCCGCGGCGATACGCGCGCACCTCCTGTAGCGGAGGGTGCCGCGGGCGGCGTCAGGTAGCTTAGTTCCCTCCCGCTGCGTCTAGATACAACCCGTTAGATAGATACGACGGCGATAGCATCACTTCACCTGCTTCACCACCCACTGCAACCCCTCCTCTAGCCCGTCCCCTTTCTTCGCGCTGCACGCCTGGATCTGCCACGGCCGATCTTTGATGTTAAAGAGCGACAGGCTCTCCGCGACGTCGTCCGCGCTCAGGGCCGTGATGAGATCGCTCTTGTTCGCGAACACGAGCAGCGGCACCGTCGCGAGCTTGTCCTCGCCTAAAATCTCCGCGAGCTCGAACCCAGCCTCGTCGACGCGCTTACGGTCCGCGGCGTCCACGACGTAGATCAGCGCCTCCGTGTTCTCGTAGTAGTTCCGCCAGTACGGTCGGATCGTCTTCTGTCCGCCGATGTCCCACACGTTGAGCTTGAAGCCGTTGTGTAGGATGGACTTGATGTTGAACCCCTGCGTCGGCGTCGTCGTCGTGATGTCCTCCTCGGAGAGTTTCCTCAAGATGGTCGTCTTCCCCGCGTTATCGAGGCCGAGGATGAGGATGCGGGCCTGCGTTTGGAGGGGTGGGTTGGGGAGGCGTCCGTCGGTTCATCATCCGTCGCGGCCGGCGGGCGGCGAGTGGAATACGATGTTGGACGGACGAGAGACGGACGGAAGGGTCCGTTTCGAGCGTCACTCCGCGCGGGCCGCGCGACGCGGGTTCGCCGTGGAGGACGACGAGATCGCCGCCGAAGCCGGTCGATATCGCTTCGCACGACGCGCGGGATCGCATCGAGCGCGTCGACGCGCGCGGAACGATCCCGTGGACGCCGAGCGCGACGACGACGCGGCGCGGGAGCCGCGCGCGATGGAAAACTCGTTCCCCCGCCGAACGCCGAGCGAGATCGAGTCGCGCGAGCGCGCGGAGGAGACGGCGACGACGACGCACCTCGCCGCCTGACTTTTTGAGTCGCCGAAGAAGGCTGAGAAGACCCATGCCGTGGCGATGTGGCGCGGTCCCGTCGTCGTCCGGTGGAAGCTCTCGCGCGCGAAGGAGTGTTCGCGCGGTGGCGAAGCGTCGGCTTTTCGACTCGACCGACGACCTCTCCTTGATCGGGCCAGCCGGTCAAACTGTCCCGCACTTCTCCCAACTGACCGACGGCGAAGCGCCGGATGGGCTGATTTGACCGACGGACCGGCGACCGCGGGAAAAGACGACGACGACAACGACAACGACCCCTCTTTCCAGCCGCACAACGCGACCGCCCCCGCGACGGTGTGATCACGATCCGACCTCCCCCCGCGTCGTCGTGAAGTCATGAGCGCGCTCCCCGCCCCAGATCCCGACGCGCCGAGCTTCGACGTGACCGAGGACCTCGCGTGTCTCGTGTTCACGCACGTGAGAGACCTCAGAGACAGGCTGAAGCTCTCCGCGGTCTCCAAGGTGTGGCGCGACGCGTCGCGACGGGACGCGTCGTTTCCCAGCCGTGCGGTGATGTGGAAGTTTGGGGAGGCGTTTCTCGAACCCGCGAATCGTTCGAACCATCGGAAGGCGCTCGAGTGGTTCCGAAGGGCGGCGACGGGAGGAGACGCGGTGGACGCGCTTCGGTTCGCCCGTTTGTTTGACTTCGCTTCAGAGGACGCAGCCCGTCTCTATCTCCACAACGCAGGCGTTTGGGGCGCGAGGGCAAGAGTACGCGTGGTAGACGGCCACCCCCGATCAATCGCGGCTGAATGGTACGAAATCGCCGCGGAGAAGGGTAACGCCGAGGCTCAGGACCATCTCGGGGCGCTCTACCGCGACGGCGCCGGCGTGCCGCGTGACGCGAAGAAAGCGGTTGCGCTGTTTACGAAAGCCGCCGAGCAGGGTCTCAGCTGCGCCATGTGGAGAGTGGGGTATTGCTACCAGTACGGCAGCGGCGTGGAAGAGGATTCTGAGATGGCGGTATCGTGGTATCGTAAATCGGCGGAAGATGGCGACCCCAACGCTCAGCTTCGACTTGGGCGCTGCTACTACTACGGCGAGGGAGTGACGCGGGACGTGCACACCGCGGTCGAGTGGTGGCTCAAAGCGGCGACATCGCAACCTCATCCTCACTCAACCTGCAAAGCGGCAGAAATGGCCACTGTTGAGCTCGTCAATACCCTTCCAGAGTGCGATGAAGAATTCGCGAAGAATATCTGTCGCGAAATGGAACCCGAGGTAGCGCAGCGCGTCGTTGACGTTGCGCGTGTGGTCTGGTACGGCTGAACTCTCTGCATGATGAAGCAAAACGTGGAATAACAACGACGACGACGACGTAAACGCGCCGCACCCCCCACGCGCGAGATCCTCACCGCACGCGCCCGTCGCTCGCTCACGCCCCCACGACGATCATCC
>Ga0181560_10000584_pt1 | contig 33295 bp, 25 predicted proteins | sample 011ome_20_FD_133751 | JGI IMG/M metagenome (GOLD analysis project Ga0181560, IMG submission 133751) | Coastal salt marsh microbial communities from the Groves Creek Marsh, Skidaway Island, Georgia - 011509CT metaG (megahit assembly) | ecosystem: Environmental > Aquatic > Marine > Intertidal... | reverse complement strand
CGCCTGCGTGGGTGAAGCGATCGGTCAGTCGAACGTCTTACCGGTCAAACGTTGAAAGGGAAGCGCGGGTGAAGAGTGACGACGGGAAAAGTCCTTAAGGAACGGCGTGCACATCGCGAACGGGGTCGTATGGGAAGCAGTCTCACCTCCGCCGCCGCCGCCTCCGCGCGATCCGCCATCGCGTCGAACGCGTCGACGTACTCCGCCATCGACGTTCGGAGCTTCTCGCGCGTGCCGTCGTCCACGACGACGTCCAGGTTTCCGTGCGCGCGCTTGAAGTGCTCTAGCGTCCACCGCGCGTCGCCGCCGACGCACGGCCACGACGACGCGACGTCGGTCAGGACGCACGGCATCGCGCGCGTCACGTAGAGGCGCGCGAAATCCTCGGGGCTGATGAGGTGCGTTCCAGCGTGCGAGCGAACGTCGGGGTGGAGTCGAAAGGCGTCAGATGGAGTTGAAAGGCGTCGAGGCGTGTCGGGATTGTGAGCGAGGTGTGGGCGGAGAGAAATAGTGGCAAAAGTCCTTGAGGATCGGCGTGCACCACGCCGACGCGGTCGTATGGGGACCGGTGTGATCGATGAGGACGCGCCTGATCTCGTCGCACGACAGCTTCTCGCACGCGACCGCGTTGGGGAAGGTCGGGACCGCGCGTCGCGCCGCGGTGGTCCCCGACGTCGAGGACGGCGTCTCCGCGTCGCCGCCGGCTCCCATGACGCGCGAGCGACGACTCGACGTTCGCGACGGGGGACCCGCGCTCGCGTCGCGCGGAGGGGAAGTGCGACGACGCGAGCGATATTTTCTCTGTTCGCGCGTCAGAAGTTCGCGCGCGAACGATGAACGACGCGACGGTGGGCTTTTTTGAACTCGACGCGGCGACGCCGCCGCCATTGCGCGCGCGCCATGGCGTCGCCGCGCGTCCGCTCCGGCGCGGAGACGACGCCGCGCGAGACCTCTCCGGTCTCCGTCCTCCCCGCGCGCCCGGCGGCGCCGACGGCGACGCGCGAGGGGTACTACACGGTGCGCCCTCGTCATCATTCATCCATCTCTTCTTCCCCGCATCTCGTCTCAACCCTTCCCTTTTCGTCGCGTCCGACGCGGTCGCGTCCGCGCGGTCGTCCGCCGTCCCCACCGTCGCGCCATCGCGTCCCACCCCACACCCTCTCCGCGCGACGCGGCGTCCTCCAGCGCGTCCTCCACCGCGGTCGCTCACCTCCCCGCTCCTCCTCCGATCGCGCGCGCGTCGTCTCGTCTCGATCCCGTCTCTCCCCCTCGCCGCAGGTCCCGTCGAAGGAGAAGCTCCTCGCGCTCGCGAGATCGCGATCCCCCGTCGTCCGCGCCTTCGCCGTCGGCCGCGTCGGCGTCGGCTGCGTGACGTGGGCGAACCCCGTCGATCTGCGCGACGTCCCGCTCGACGCCCTGGACGACGTCGTGGAGATCACGCGCGGGCAGGTGTCCGTGTACGACGGCGCGTCGAGGGCGACGAAGCCGTCGCGCGGGGTGGGGCTCAACGCGCCGGCGATCGTCGCGCTGGACGGAATCTTTCCGCCCGGCGTCGGCGTCGGCGCCGAAGATGACATCGAGGGGTCCGGATCCGACGTCGTCACCGAGGACGACCGCGTCGACGCGCTCGTCAGGCGGCTGAAACGCGCGCGCGGGACGCGTTTCATCGCGTACGACGCGAAGAGCGGGACGTGGCGGTTCCGCGTGGAGCACTTCACGCGGTACGGTCTGGACGTGGACGCGTCGGACGACGACGACGACGACGACGACTTCTCCGAGGAGGAGGAGGGAGGAGGGCTTGAGGGGGAAGATGGAACGTCGATCGACGCGTACGACGAACGGTACGGCGACGAGAAGGAGAACGAGATGGCGTTCGAGGAGGAGCCGCGGAGGCTGCGGGGGAAAGTCACGTTCGAGGAGGACGTCGCGCGCGCGGAGGAGGAGGAGGAGGAGGAGGACGCGACGGCGTTCCCGGGGTTCGCCGGCGCGGCGCCGCCGCCGCCGCGGACGGCGGCGGCGGCGGCGACGACGACGACGACGCCGCGCGCGACGAAACCCGCGTTCGCCGCGCCCGCCGCCGACGACCTTTTCGCGTCTCACTCGCGGCGGCGACCGAACGTCGTCGAGGACGTGACGTCGGCGCACGCGGCGCGAGAGCGAGCGTTTTACGCGCAGAGCTTCGCGACCGGCGGGGACCGGCGGTACGACCCGGCGACGCAGCCGCCGCCGTTCGCGGCGCGCGAGACGCGCCACCGGCTGCCGCCGCCGCCCGAGCCGCGCACCCCGGGCGGAGGCGCGTGGGGGGATAAAAATACTGGTCTTAACGGCGCCGGCGCGGCGGTTAAGAAGCGCAGCAGAGCGGAGCCGCCGATGGCGACGGCGTACGCCATCGCCGCGTCCGTCGTCGGCGGCGCGAGCACCTCCGCCGCGCGCGCCAAACTCGCGCCGCCGCCGCGCCCTCGAGCGCCCGAACTCGCGACGGACGCGCAGTCCTTTTTGGGCGCGAGTCACCGCCCGAGCTGGGGTCCCGGCGGCGTTCTCGCGCACGCCGCGCGCGTCTCGGCGCGCGTCGCGAGCAGAGAACACGGCGGGTACGGCGCGGTGAAGGCTGCGCAGCTGGCGCGCGGGTCGCCCCACGCGCCGTGGGGCGTCGTGACGACCGAGCGGTTCGCGCTCAGCGCAGGCGGGGGCGATTTTCGCGCGAAACGCGCGGCGTTGGACGTCGCGCTCGCGCGCACGGCGGTCGCGGTCGACGCGAACGACGCCGAATACGACGCCGACGCGTCTTACGGCCCGCGTCTGGTGTTCGAATGCGCGCGGACGGAGCTCCCGTCGCTGTGCCTCGAGCACCTCGCCGCGATCGAGGCAGCCGCGCTCGCGAGCGCCGCGACGGGCGCCGCGGACGGCGCGCTCGACAGCGAAGGGACGTTTCGCGCGCCGCCGGATGAGCTCGCGGCGGAGGTTCGCGCGTGGGACCTCGTGAGCGCGCTGTGGGGCGACGACGAGGACGGCGGCGGCGCGCCCGTCGGGTGCGCCGCGGATCGGCACCGGAGACGCGCGGCGGTCGGCGCGTGGCTGCGGAAGCAGACCGCGCGCGGCGGCGGAGGGGTCATCGTTCCGGACGACAGAAACGCGGCGGCGGCGCACGCGGCGGCGGGGCGGAGCTCGCGGTCGGTCGCCTCCGCGGCGGCGAACAGGGATCCGCGGCTGGCGACGCTCCTCGCGCAGGCCAACGCGGGCGGCGACCTCAGAGCGCTGACCGCGGCGCAGCTCGACCTGTGGCGCGGGTCGCCGGTGGAAAAGTACCTGACGCGCGAGACCTCGAGCGCGTTCGCGCTGCTCGCCGGGGAGGTGTCGCCGCCGGAGGACGTCGTCCGAGGCGACGGCGCGTGGCCGCAGAATTTCGGGCTGACGCAGTGGTTCGCGTCGCCGCCGACGACGACGCTGTCCGCGGTCGTGGAGGGCTACCTCGAGGCTGTCGCGAGGGGCGAGGCGGCGTATCCGGACGCGCCGGGGTTAATCGCCGTCGACGCGGACGCGCGTCGGTTGAAGGACGCGTCGTTTAACCTGTTGATCCTGGGATCGAAAGGGCCGACGGCGCCGTCGGACGCGGACGTCCGCGACGCGTTTCACCCGCTGACGTACTGTGCGAGAGACCTGGGGAACGTGTCGCTCGCGTGGCACTTGTTCGCGACCCTCCGCGCGATCGGGGCGTTACCCGAGACGGTGGAAAACCGAGCGTTGGGAGACGCGTTGCACGCCAACTTCGCGCGGCAGCTGCTCTCGTCGTCGTCCTCCTCCTCCTCCGAAACGAAGACGCGGCGGCAGCAGCGGCACTCCATGATCGAGTGGGCGGTGTTCGTCGCCATGCACGTCGAGGATGGCGCGCGCAGGCGCGACCTCGTGAAGGAGATCATCAACGCCGGGTGCGCGGAGTGGTGCGACGACGACGCGAAGACGACGTTCATGCGAGAGACGCTGCGCGTGCCGGAGGCGTGGACGAGGGAGGCGAAGGAGACGTGGGCGAGGTACAACTGGTGGGAGCCGGAGTCGGCGTTCGCGCCCGCGTAGTGTACTGTAGTGTTCTCGCGGGAAGATGTTGACGGAACGTTCGTTCGTTTACAGCTGTGTCATTCGCTCGTTCGTTAACTCTCTCTCATCGTCATCACGCGGCGTCCGTCTCCGCGGCGGCGGCGAGCGCCTTGGCATCTCTCTTGCGCGCTTCCGCCTGCCGCCGCCGCTCTTTGTCCTCCGCGATCGCCGCCTTCGCCTTCTCTTTCGCGTCTATCATCTCGTTCTTCTCGCGGTTCTTCTCGCGCTCGTACCGCTCCGTCTTTTCGCGCGCCGACGCGAGCGCCTTTTGAAGGACGTCGCGCGCGATATCCAGTCGCTCTCTCAGTGCCGGCGGCGTCGTCGGCGACACGCTCCACCTCCCGCCGCCCTCCTCGCGGACGCCGCAGACGTAGTACACCTCGAGGGTGTCCACCTTTCGCGCGAACCCGGACGCGAGCAGGAACTCCTCGCCGCTCAGGCAGTTCGCGACCGCGGCGGCTACGGTTTTGTTGGCGCACCGAATCTTGCGATACTTGGTGTCGTCCGGACGCGTCAGCGCGTTCGAGACGATCGAGTGGAGCGTCGCGATGCACCGCTCTTGCGCGGGCGGCGCGTTTCGATGCGGGTCGCGAATCGCGCGCGAGATGTCCAGCAGCTTCTCCCTCGCGTCTCGCGTCGCGGCGGACGGTCCCTGCGCTCGTTCGGACGGGGAGGCGAGGGGGTCGATCGAGCTCGTAAAAGAAACATGACGACACCGCACGGCGAAGGGACGTTTCGTCCCTCTCCGTCCGCGCGCCTCTCCGGGACGATCGCTCGACTCGACGACGGGACGGGAACGACGCGCACCGCCGGCGCGGGCGGCGCGGGTCTCGAGGCCGCCTCCGCGGCCGCGGCGGACGCGCGCTCGAACCGCTTCGCGGCGGCTTCCGCGGCGCCCGCGCGCGCGGCGACCGCGGCCGCCTCCGCCTCCGCGGCGCTCTGACGCGCTTTTTGCCGCGGCGTCTCCATGGCCGTCGACGCCGCCTCCGCGGGGTCGACGACGCGCGGGGGCTCGTCGTCGTCGTCGTCGTCGGACGCGCGCTCCTCGGACGATGCGCTCATGTTCGCCGGCGCGCGCGGGACGCGACTCGACGCGCGACGCGACCGGACGCGGACAGATCTGACGAGACGCGCGGAAAAGCGACATCCGCATCCGAGGGTGTCGTCCGGTTCTACCGGTAGTGTACACGCACACGAGCCGCGAAAACGTTTGCAGTTCCAACGATAGCTACACGACGTCCCCGCGCTCGCGGCGACGCCCTCAATACCCCCCACACCTCCGTCCCGCCGATCGCTCACGCCCTGAAGTCGAGCACGGACACGGTGTTGTCGCTGTAACACGCCGCCAGCTTGCTCCCGTCCTTGTTCCAACAAACCTCAAAGATCCCGCCGCCGCCGTCGTGCGTCCGAACGAGCGTCCCGCGCTTCGCGTCCCACACGTGCAGCCGCTTATCGAAGCTCCCGGACGCGACGTACTTCCCATCCGGCGAGAACGCGACCGAGTACACCGGGTCGGAGTGCGCGCGCAGCGTGTGCATACACTTGCCCTCCTCCACGTCCCACAGTTTGATCGTCGCGTCGTACGACGCCGTCGCGAGCGTCAACGGCAAATCCGGATTGTTCGTCCCGGGACCGGTGGGGGACCACTTTATCGTGTAAATCTCCTTCGCGTGCTCCGTGAAGTCGTGCACGCACCGGTCTTGCTTCAGGCTCCACACCTTGGCGCTGTAGTCGTCCGAACACGACGCGAGCAGCGTCCCGGTCGGGTCCCACTTGATGGCGTTCACCTCGTCCTTGTGCCCTTTGAACGCCTTGATCGGCTTCGTCTCGCCGAGCTTGCAGACGTAGATCATGTTATCCATGCTCGACGTCGCGAACGAGACGTTGTTGCGCCAGTCCACGTCCAGCGTCGGCGCGGTGTGGAACGCGAACTGCTGCTTCGCCTCGCCCGTCTTCGCGTCCCACACGATGGCGGTCTTATCCACGCTCCCGGAGAGGAGGTAGTCGCCCTTCTTGTTCCACTTCAGCGAGAAGATGGGCCCCTTGTGCGCGCACAGCGAGTTGACTAAGTTTCCGTTTGCGTCCCACACCCTCGCGAGCCCGTCGTACGACCCCGTCGCGAGCAGAGACCCGTCGCCGTTCCAGTCCAGCGTCGTCACGTCCTTGCTCTTATTGTTCCAGTCGTTAGCGTCGCCCTTAGATTTCTTCTCCGCCCCCGCGCCGCCCGCGCCGTCCATCTCTTCCTTGGCCTCCTTCTCCTCCTCCTTCGCCGAGTCCTTCGCGGAGTCATCCGCGCCCGACTCGTGCGTCAACACGAGCGGCTCGCGCGCCGGTTTCGCCGCGTCGCGACCCGACGGCCCCGCCGGCACCGTCCACATCCTCGCCGTCGCGTCGCCGCTGCCGGACGCGAGGACGTCCCCGGCGGGGCTCCACGCGCAGATGAACACCTCCGACGTGTGGCCCCTGAGCGTCGTCACCTCCTCGGGTTTGATCGCGATCGCCGCGCGCGCGGCGGCGTCGTCGTCGCCGCCGTCGTCGTCCATCGGCGTCGCGTCGTCGCCGCCGCGGCCGCCTCCGGCGTCGGATCCTCCGCCGCCGCCGCCGGATCCTCCGCCGCCGCCGCCTCCCGCGGCGTCTCCGCCCGCGTCCGTCGTCGCGCCCGGCGCGCCCTTGAGTCTCTTCTCCGCCTTGACGCGTTCTTTTCGCTCCTTCTCGCGGTCCGCCTCGGACATCGTTCGCTTCTCTTTCACGATGTTCTTGAGCTCCTCGACCGGCTTCGAGAGCAGGTCGCGCGACGTCAGCATGCTGAAGTTGCTGTCCACGTCCGTGCCATCCTGAATGAATGAAGACGCGAGGAGAGAGGATCGAAGATGAATTCAGAATCGATCGGTCGACCGATCGATCGACCGCGGGGGAAGAGCGACGGGGCGGTCGGCGACCGACGCGACGCGCGGGATGGACGCGACGCGAAGACGCGTTCAATTCGTCGAGGGCGACTCGGGAACGAGCTCCGCGTCGCGGCGCGGGCGGGAAACCCGAGAGCGCGCGCGTCGATCGCGGGATCGACGCGCGCGCGCGCGTCGCTTCGCGCGAACGAAATGGAAATGGAAATGGCGCGCGAAATCCGTCCCGCCGGAGAACGCCGGCGACGACGCCTCGCGACGGACTCGCGAGCGCGTCGCCGGCGCCATCGCGCGGAGGACGCCGCGGACGCATCGACGGAGAGGAGAGAAGAGATCGAAGACGGCGCCGGGGCGTACCTCGTTCAGGTTCGCCTCGAGCTCGAGGTACTGCAATCCTTTCTGTATGAACGACACGAGCGCGCCGGGCGGGAGCTCCGTCCCGCTCGCGATGGTCGTCTTCGCGACGTAGGACTCGTACCCGAACGTGTACGCCGCGTGCGTGAACCCGGACTCTTGCAGGTACCGGTACACGAGGAAGTTCACTTCGTCGCTGGAGATGCTCATGTTCGCACCGTCGGCTGGGCGCGACGCGCGACCGACGCGCGCGGCGGCGAATGCGATCCTTTAGGGCTAATTGCCGGGGGAAATGCGATCCTGACGCGCGCTTCGCGCTGATGATAGCGCGTAGCGCGCATCCGTAGCGCGTGTCAGTACTGTAGTTCCTCACAGCGCGGACAGGACCTCGATGAAAGCCGTTACCGCTGCCGAGCACCTTCGTACCACCGACCCTTCCGACGAGGCGCACACCTCGGGACGCGCGGTCGACGCGCGGCGCGCGCGTCGCCCCGCCGCCGACCGGAACCCGCGAGCCCGCGCCCGCGCGCGCGCGCGCCGCCGCCGTCGCCGCCATGCCGCTCGTGCAGGTCACGGACGTGTTCAACGAGCCCCTCGACCTGTGGCTCTCGCCCAATCATCAGGGCACGCGTCGGTTCGTTCGGAAAGACGATCTCGACGCGCTGAACGCCGCGTCGAAGCGCGCGGCCGAGCGCGCGTCCAAGTCCGTGGAAGCGCGCGAGCGCGAGGAAGAAGCGGAGAGGGACGCGCGCGCGAAGCGGGACGCGCTCGGCGACGACGAAGGCGGCGGCGGCGACGACGACGACGACGACGACGATGATGTCGTCCTGTGCGGCGTCGTCCCGCGCGACGACGGCGACGGCGACGGCGCCGTAGTAAACACGGACGCGTCGCTCGTCCCGCGCGTCGCGCTCCCCGCGCCCGTCGGCGTCCTCGGCCTCCTGTGCCCGATACCGACGGTCCAGCCTCTGCCGGACCGCGGCGCCGACGCGCTCGAGGCCGCCGCGGAGGCGTCGCGGCTGTTCGAATCCGAAGCGGGCGCGCCGACCGTGTTCGTCAACAGGCCGTCGCCGAACCTAATCTGCGGCGCGTGCAGGGACGTGTTTCGCGACCCGGTCATCGCGAACGACGGGTTCACGTACTGCCGCGACTGCGTGCCGTGCCTGGGGGAGCTGGACGAGGGGGAGAACTACGCGTACGACAAGGCGAACCTCGCGCGCGACCACGAGATTTACGAGAAGATCGCGTCGCTGCAGATCTTATGTCGGCACGGCTTGACCTTCTTGGACACCGTCGAGGGCGTGAACCGCTGGGTGTACAACCCGGAGGGATGCAAAGAAGCGCTGACGTACGAGAACAGGGTGAAGCACGAGGAGTCGTGCGCGTACGTGCGCGCGAGGTGCGCGCTCCCGAGCGGCGCGGGGGAGAACGACTCGTGTCCGATGATGGTGTACCGATTCGAACGCGCGTCGCATCAGGCGTCGTGCCCTTTCCGTCTCGTCCCCTGCGACGTCCCGGGGTGCTCGACGCGCGTGCGGTGGAACCGCAAGTCGCGGCACGCCGCGACGTGCGAGTACAAGACGACCGAGTGCGCGAACGGATGCCGGTGGCGCGGGCGGAGGGACGAGCTCTCGCGGCACCGCGACGCGTGCGTCCTCGAGGTGCGTTCTATACACTGGTTCCCATACGACCCCGTCGGCGTGGTGAACGCCGATCCTTAAGGACTTTGCCCGGCGTCTCTCTCCGCCCACCCGTCGCTTTCAATCCCCGCCCCCGACGCCTTTCAACTCCACCTGACGCCTTTCAACTCCACCCCGACGTTCGCTCGTATGGAACGACCCTGAGATGGTCACCTGCGGGCTCGCGGACGCCGAAGACGCGTCGATCGCGTGCCCGCACCAGTGCGAGCGCAGGCACCTCGCCGCGCACGAGGAGACGTGCGAGTTTCGCGCGATCGAGTGCGAGCGCTGCGACGCGCGGATCAGCGCGAGGCGCGCGAGGGATCACGCGCGGGTCTGCCCGAAGCGCGCGGAGCGGTGCGACGGCTGCGGCGTCGAGATCGCGGCGTCGAAGATGGAGACGCATCAGAAGTACCACTGCGGCGCGGACACGCTCGCGTGCGAGTACGCGCCGTACGGCTGCGCGGAGTGCGGATCGCGAGAGGAGCTCGCGGCGCACGTCCGCGAGGACGCGTCGAGACATTTGCGGCTCGTGATGTTGCGTTTGGACGCGACGGCGGCGGAGTTTAAGGCGTACGAGAACGAAGTCGTCGGAGTGAAGGCGGCGATGACGGAGCACGTGCGCGTCGGCGCCGCGGACGTCGAGGCCGTCGGCGCGGAGGTTCGGAGGATAGACGAGACCGCGACCGCGGAGATCGACGCGCTCAGGGAGGGTTTGGGGGAGTTGCGGGCGTTTTACGAGGAGGAGGTGGATCGGTTGGAGAAGCAAGCGGAGCGGGCGAAGGCGTTCAACGACGCGCGCGTGAAGGATTTGGAGAGCGAAAACGCCGCGCTTCGGGCAGTTTTAGAGAGCAAAATGCCGCGCGAGGAGTGCGACGCGTTTGTCCAGGAGATGACCGAGGCGAAAGAGAACGCGACGGCGGAGACGACGCGCGTGAACGAAGCGGTGGAGACGCACGTCGAGCGGTGGAAGCGCGACGCGAAAAAAGTGCGAGACGAGGCGTCGACGGCGACGCGCGAGTGCGCGGACGCCGTAGCCGATTTGAAACGACGCGTCGACGGCTTGGACGCGAGCGACCAGCACAGGTTCGAGCGCGCGTGGGAGAGCGTGCAGAAGACGCACGACGCGTTCGCGGCGGAGATTCTGGACGTCGGCCGCTCGCAGCGCGCGCTCGAGGAGAGATGGCGAGAGTCCAACGCGTCGCTCCGCGGCGACGTCAGAGCGCGGCGGTCGGTCCTCCGCCCGGACGCGAAGGCGCCGTTGGAGCCCGCGAACGCGCGCGAGGAGAAAGCGCGCGTCCGCCGCCCGACCGAGATCGGGACGGCGCGAGACGAGGGCGCGCTGTCCAAGTTCAGAGCGCAGGGCGCGGCGAAACTTCTCTTCGGCTCGGGCGCGAAGCTCGGCGGGAAGCCGGCGTCGCGCGGAGAGGAGAACGTCGGAGGACGCGGGACGGCGCCGGGCGGAAGCGCGAGGCGCGGCGGCGGCGGCGGCGGGCCGACCGCGTTTCGATGACGCGACGGACGCGATATCTTCTGTAGCTTATTAGTCTATCGCACGACCCTCCTCGCGGTAGTCCTCCGCGCCCTACCCTGTATCTCATCAGCTCGGTCCGAACGCCGCGAACCGAGCGAGCAAATCGGGCGGGCACCGCCTCGGTCGCCCGTTGTCTCTCCCGAGGCACACGCACGTCACCTCCGCGGTCGCCGTCGCGGTCTCCGTCGCGGTCTCCGTCGCGCGCTCTCCCTGCCCGCCGCCCTCGAAGAGCGTCTGCGCGAACACGATCTCGAGCCCGCGACGTCTCGTCTCCACCGTCGACCGCACGCGCGCGACGCGACGCGAGTCGTCGCCGCCGACGCCGACGCGCGGCGCGAACCGCGCGTTCGTCATCTGAGGTGAGCAGAAAGAAAGCGTGCACGTCGGTCAGTCGAAAGGCGGCGCGATCGATCGAACGTTAAAATGGTGCGACCGAGTGGAGCGGCGGGCGAAACGCGCGCGTCGAGCTGGGCCCCGCGGTAGTTGTACGAGGAGAACGCGCCTTGCTCACGACGACGACGACGCCGTGCTCGTCCTGCAGCGCCTTCAAGCTCGCGCTTCCGCCGATGGCGTCCGTGCGGTTGCGTTCGAACCATCGCAGCACGTCCCACTCCCGCGCGCCGTCTCTCCCGGCGCTCAGTTCGCTCTCGAACAGCTCGACGGTCGTGATCGCGCCGCCAGATTCCGATTCCGTAGCGTTCACGACGCTCGGTACGTCGCCGTTATTACTACGAGTACCCGGGGTTATATCGTCGCCGGGGGTCCACGTCTCGAACCATCGCGGCCGGTCGTCTCCGCCGCCGCCGCCGCCGTCGTCGTCGAACGCGCGTCCGCGGCTCTGAGCGAGACCGTAGAACGCGCGGATCGAGTCCGGGACCGGCGCGACGACGCCGTCGCGCGTCACCGGCGCGACGGAGCACGCGGCGGAGAGCAAAATCTCATCGTCGTCGTCGTCGTCGTCGTCGTCGTCGCGTCGTCGTCGTCGGACGACGTCCTGACGCAGCGTCAGCGTTCGCTCGCCGACGTCGACGACGCGCGTGCGCACGACGAGGTCGTCGCCCAGGACCGCGGGGGACGCGAACGCGACGTCGTCCACGGCGACGACGCGCGCGCTCGCCCAGCCGAGACGCCTCGCGAGCGCGCGCGGGGACGACGACGTTGACGCGTCGTCGTCGTCGTCGTCGCCGAAGAGAAACGCCTCGCGCGCGCGCGCGAGGAACTTGAAGTAGTTGGCGTGGTACACGACCTGGTAAGCGTCCGTGTGCTCGATGTACACGCGCGCGCGGAGCAGATGCGGCGGCGAGGGCGTCGACGCCGACGACGACGCCGAGCCGGCGGAGGCGTCTTCGTCGACGATCGACGACGCGACGACGACCCTCCTCTCCCCTCGCGCGCGCGTCCGCGTCCGGCTCCGCGTCGACGCTCGGCCGCCGGGACGGGACGCGACGCGCGCGAGCGCTGCGGCGGGCATCCGCGCGCGCGACGTCGCGGCGCGCGACGCGACGACGCGCGGGCGATACTGCGAGGCATCGATGCGATGCCTCGTCAGCGTCGTCCAGTCGTCGGACCGTTCGAGAGCGGTGCTGTTGTAGTCCTTCGCTTCGTCACAAACGCGCGGCACCGGCGCCGCGACCATGACGCGTCGCGAGTTCACGTAGTCGTAGAGCGCGGCATGCGCCGTCTCCGCGCGGACGACCCGCCGAGAGCGGACGCGCGCGCGTCCGCCCCGGGCGCGGTCCTCCCCCTCGCGACGACGACGACCGAGAATCTACTACTCGGCACCGTCGATTCGAGCGCGACGACGAAGCGCGACGTCGCGGCGCGACGGTCCGAGCCCGCGCCGTCCGCGGCGGCGGCGGCGGCGTCGTCGTCGCGTCGTCACGACGCGCTCGTCGCGCTCGCGCCGCGCGGCGACGAGAACAAGAACAAGATCTCGCGCGTGCCGCCGAACACGGTGGACGAGGCGCGCAGGAGGGACGCCGCCGAGCGCGCCGCGAGGGCGAAACACTCGCGCGACGTCGCCGCGCGCATTCTCGCGGAGACTGAGGCGAAGAAGCGCGCGAGAAAGGACCGCGCGAGGGCGCTGTGTTCGGCGGCCGCGGCGGACGTCGCGAACGCGCGCATCGCCGTCGCGGCGGAGGCGAGGGCGAGGGAGGACGCGGCCGTCGCGCGCGAGGCGACGGAGACGCTGTGGGCGCTGGAGGCGGACTACGCGGCGTCGGCGCGCACGACGCGAGAGCAGCTCGCGGAGGCGAGGCTCGCGCGCGCGTACGCCCGCGCGCAGATAGAGGCGTGCGAGGGACGACGGTGCGACCTGTGCGACCGCGGCGAGCTGCACGGCGCGCGCGAGTGTGGGATATTGAGGAAGCGCGGCGGCGGTACAGCTGGCGGCGGCGGCGCGGATTCGGCGGATGCGACCTCGACCTCGATCGCGACGTCGGCGACGTCGTCGACCGCCGTCGACGTCGCCCCGCCGGAGATTCTCGCGCGCGGGGCGCTCTTGAGGTGCCACGGCGACGTCGAGGTCGAGGACTGGGCGCGGTGGACGCCCCGCGAGGCGAAGATCGCGTTCGACGAGCTCCCGCTCTCGCGCAAAGGCCTCTCAGCGTTGCCGAACCTGTCGCTCTTTCGAGGAGGTGAGACTGCTTCCCATACGACCCCGTTCGCGTGGTGCACGCCGTTCCTTAAGGACTTTTCCCGTCGTCACTCTTCACCCGCGCTTCCCTTTCAACATTTGACCGGTAAGACGTTCGACTAACCGATCGATTCACCCACGCAGTGACGCGCCTCCTCGCCGCGCGCAACGCGCTCGTCTCGCTGCCGGACGACATCGCGGACCTGATGCCGTGTTTGACGCATCTCGACGCGAAGCGCAACGCCATCGCGTCCGTTCCCGCGGGCGTCGGCGCGCTGATGTACTTGGAGACATTGGACGTCTCAGGCGCGTTCTATCTTACACTGGTTCCCATACGACCCCGTCGCCGTGGTGAACGCCGTTTCTTAAGGACTTTCTCTCCCGGCGTCTCTCTCCGCCCAGCTCTCGCTTTCAATCCCCGCCCTCGACGCCTTTCAACTCCGCTTCTGACGCCTTTGAACTCCACCCCGACGTTCGCTCGTATGGACCCTCGACCCTCAGGGAACGCGCCGTTGACGACGTTGCCGTCGATGCGACGCGCGACGGCGCTCGCGCGGCTCGACGCGTCGTCGTGCGCGCTGATTTCCCTCCCGGACGACCTCGCGGAGTGCGCGGCGCTCGAGGATCTCGTCGTGCACCGCAACCCGGACCTCGTTTCGTTGCCTCCAAACCTCGGGGCGCTTCAACCGCGCCTGCGAGGGGTGTGGGTGCGCGAGTGCGGGTTAGCGACGCTGCCGAGCGGCCTGACCGCCGCCGTCGGTCTCGCCGACCTCGACGCCGGCGCGTGCCGCCTTCGCGGTCTCCCCGACGGGCTCGGCGGGCCGGGGAACCCGCGCCTGCGGACGCTGCGCGTCGGCGATAACATCATCGCGTCGCTGCCGCGTTCGCTCGCGCGCGCCGACGCGTTGGAAGTGTTGGACGTGTCAGGCAACGCGTTGACTGACGTCGACGTCGCGGCGTCGACGCGCGGCCTCGTCGAGCTGCGCGCGTCTCGCAACCCGGACCTCGCGGAGCTCCCGCGCGGGCTCGGCCGCGGCGGCGCGCTGCGGGTGCTGCACGCCGCGGCGTGTGGACTCGAGAAGCTATCGTGCGACCTGGGGAAGCACCTCGTCGGCGACGGCGGCGGCGGCGGCGGCGGCGGCGGGCGCGGCGGCGGCGGCGTCGGCGGCGCGCTCGCGTGGTCCGTCGACGTCCGCGGCAACCCGTTCCCGCCGTGGCTGCGGCGCCGCGTCGACGGTGAAGTCGACGGCGTGTACGGCGCGCTGGCCTACCTCGCCTCCGCGCACGACGAGCTCGCGTTGCTTCCCCCCGACGACGCGGAGCGCAGAGAGGCGACGCGGCGGCGTTTGAAGCTCGGGTCGAGAGAAGCCCCGCCGAAGATGGTGACCCCCGCGGCGAAGTGGAAGCGCATCGTCGCCTCCGGGAACTTTTTCGCCAAGACGCGCGCGATCGCGGCGCTGAACGCGCGAAGGGACGCGGACCCTGACGCGGAGGAGAGGGCGAGGGCGAGGCACGCGCGGTCGGCGTACGCGCGCGGGAGACGCGAGCGGCGGCATTCGATCTCGCACGACGCGACGCGCGCGCGGCCGCTGGCGTTGAAAGCCGACGCGACGCTCCGCGAGCGTCTCGAGGCGCTCGAGGAAGAGTACCGCCTGCGCGCGGCGGCGAACAAGGCGCGGCTGAAGGAGCGGGCGAAGCGCGGGTGGGGCGCGCTGAAGAAGAGCGTCGAGGCGGCGTCCGCGGCAAACAAACCCGAGCGCCGCGGACGCGGTTTGTTCGGCAGGGAGAACCTGATGGAGGCCATCGCGCGCGCGACCGAGGAGAAGGCGCGGAGAGACGAGGTCGAGTTTCAGTGGATCCACGACGTCGACGTGCTGCGCGCGCTGTCGTTCGAGCAGCGGTGCGCGCTGGCCAGGGCGTGTCGTAAGGTTGAGAAGAAACGCGGGGAGACGTTTTACTCGCGCGGCGACGACGGCGACGACGGCGCGGTGATCGTCTTCCGCGGCCGCGTGCAGCTGAAAGTGACGAGCGAGGACGGCGGCGTCGCCGTCGTCGGGGACATCACCGCGGGCGCGACGCTGTTAGAGATGCGTGAGAAGGAGAAGAGAGAAGAGACCGCGTCGCGAGGCGGCGCGGAGGACGACGCGTCGGCGGCGCTCGGCGGCGTCGTCGGCGGCCGCCTCGGCGCCAACGCGTGCGTCGGTCTGGAATGCCTCCTCACGGGCGCGCCGCGCGCGCACACGATGCTCGCGAAGAGCCCCAAGACGACCTGCGTGTACGTCCCTCGCGACGCGCTCGCGAAGATCCTGGACGACGACGACAGGCTGCGCGCGCGGACCGCGGCGGCGACGCTGCGGCAAGTCGCGGAGGACGCGCGGATCCTCGCGAAGAGCGAGAAGTTGACGATCAAAGAGCACGAGCTTCGACGCGCCGCGGACGCCGCGGTCGCGGCGCACAAGGACGCGCTCGCCGCGCGCCCGCCGCCGCCGTCGACGCGGGAGGCGCTACTGCGCGCGGAGTGCGCGCGGCAGCTGGCGGCGTCGTATAAGAGAGGTTGGCCCGCGTTGGAGGCGCACGAGCGCGAGGAGATGGAGAGCGCGTTTTTTCGCCGCGTGAAGGTGCGTTCTATACACTGGTTCCCATACGACCGCGTCGGCGTGGTGAACGCCGTCCCTTAAGGACTTTTGCCGGCGCATCTCTCCTCCCACCCCTCGCTTTCAATCCCAGCCCTCGACGCCTTTCAACTCCAACTGACGCCGTTGAACTCCACCCCGACGTTCGCTCGTATGGAATGGCCCTGAAGGCGTCCGCGCACGCGTTGAACCTGGGTCCGAAACCGGAGACGTTGCCGCTGAAAGACGAGGAAGCGCTCGCGGCGTTCGGTCTGACGTCGTACGCCGCGAACGGGATCGAGACGCTGACGTTGGAGGGCTTCGACGCCGTCGTCGTCGGCGACGGCGGCGACGGCGACGGCGACGACGACGACGTCAAACGACGGCACTTCATGACACTGTCCCAATGCGCGTTCTTCGCCGAGGTCTTCACGCGCGCGGAGCTCCGCCACATCGCGTCCAGAGGCGCGACGCTCGTGGACGCGGTCAAAGGCGGCGCGTCGCTCGTCGCGGAGAGGGACGATTCGCGCCCGGCGTCGCTCTTCGTCGTCGTCGCCGGTGAGACTGCTTCCCGTACGACCCCGTTCGCGTGGTGCACGCCGTTCCTTAAGGACTTTTCCCGTCTTCGCTCTTCACCCGCGCTTCCCTTTCAACGTTTGACCGGTAAGACGTTCGACTGACCGATCGCTTCACCCACGCAGGCGCCGGCGAAGCGTACGCGTCGCGCGACCCGACGCCGTCCGACCCGGACCCGCCGCCGAAGCTCGTCGCGAAACTCTCCCCGCCGGATCTCATCGACCTGCCGTGCCTGCTCGCGGGCGCGCGCCGCGGCGCGACCGTGGAGGCGTCCAGCGCGCATCGCGCGGCGAAGACGATGACGACGTTGGAGGTGACGAAGGACGCGGTCCGCGCGGTGATCGACCGGCGGCCGACGGCGATCGACGCGATCGCGCGGCGGGTCGCGAGGACGCGCGTCCGCGAGGCGTCGAGAGCCGGGAAACTGGACGACGCGGACGTCACGGCGAAAGCGCTGACGGAAACGCGGCTCGCGCATCGCGTCGCGGCGAGCGCGGAGACGCACTTCGCGAGAGGCGGCGCGTTGTGGACGCGCGCCGGGGACGTCGCGCGCGCGGGCGCGAGGCGACGCCAGGTGGCGCGGCTCCTCGGCGGGTTCGGCGTCGGCGCGAGCGCGACCGCGGAGACGGGCGAGGACGCGGACGCGACGACGCGCGCGCACGTGAAACTCGTGCTGCAGACGCGGATGCTTCGGACGCTGACCGTCGCGGAGGCGACGAGCCTGGTCGTCCACGGCTCGCGTCGCGTGCGCGCGTCCAAGGTGCGCACCGCGGCCGCGTACGTTTTCGTTTTCGTTTTTCACCCGCCCCTCGGTTTCAACATTCGATCGCGTCCCCTTTCAAAAACTGACCGGCGCGCGCACGTATTCTTTGCACGGAACGCGCCTCAGGGCGAGGTGTTCACGCAGCAGGGATACCCGGGGGGCAGCGCGTTCGTCGTGATCGCCGGGTCCTTGGACGCGCTCGTAAAGAAGGGCGCGACGGGCGCGGGCGAGGCGTCGCTGCAGACGGTGAACACGTTCGCGGCCGGGGATTGCTTCGGCGAGGCGGGCGCGATGCTCGGGACGCGGCGGTCGGCGACGGTGCGCGCGCGCGAAGACTCGACGTTGCTCGAGATTTCTCGCAGAGGGCTCGAGGCGGCGGTGCGTCGCCGGCCGCTGATTCTGGACGACTTCGGTGCGTTCCATACACTGGTCCCCATACGACCGCGTTGGCGTGGTGAACGCCGATCCTTAAGGACTTTTGCCGTCGTCTCTCTCCGTTCACGCCTCGCTTTCAATCCCCGCCCTCGGCGCCTTTCAACTTCAACTGACGCCTTTGAACTCCACCCCGACGTTCGCTCGTATGGAACGACCCTTAGCGTCGTTCATCGTCGCGAAGAAGCGCGAGATCGCGGCGAGCGGTCGCCTGGGCGGCGGCGGCGGCGACGACGACGGCGACGACGACGACGACCCGTCGCTCGCGAAGATCCACCGCGACGTCGTGCGCCGCGCGGAGCGGTGGATCCTCCGCGAGGAGGGCAAAGAGTCCAGAGACGACGACGCGGACGCGGTCGTCCGCCGACGCGTCGGCTTCGGCGAGGACTCGCGCGCGGTCACGGAAGTCCTGCAGCGCGTCCCGCTGTTCGCCGCGCTCGACCGCACGCAGCTGATGGTTCTCCTCCGCGAGGGCGCGCACGTGGAGACGCATCCGCCGGGCCGCGAAGTCGCCGTCCAAGGCGACGAGTCGGGCGCGTCCTTTCCTCACACCGGTTCCCGTACGACCGCGTCCGCGTTGTGAACTTCATTCCTCGAGGACTTTCTCTCCCGGCGCATTTCTCCGCCCGCCCCTCGGTTTCAATCCCGACACACCGCGCGCGACGCCTTTCGACTCCAACAACTGACGCACCCCTGAACGCTACCCCGATATCGTCGCTTCGTATGGGCAAACCTCGACCCTCAGTCTCGATGTACGTCGTGTTGGAGGGCGCGCTCGAGGTGAAGACGGAAGTGTTGCAGGCGCGTTCTATCTTCACACTGGTCCCCATACGACCCCGTCCGCGTGGTGAACGCCGATCCTTAAGGACTTTTCCCGGCGTTTCTCTCCGCCCATGCCTCGCTTTCAATCCCCGCCATCGACGCCTTTCAACTCCATCTGACGCCTGTCAACTCACCCCGACGACGACCCTCGCTGCAGCCCGGGGCGTCGAACCAAAACTTGCTGCGGGGGAAGACGGAGCGCGTGTCGCTCGGCGAGCTGACGCGCGGCGACGCGTTCGGCGAGCTCGGGTTGCTCGTCGGCGCGCCGCGCGCCGCGACGGCGACGGCGACGTACGCAGGGGCGACGGTGCTTCGCCTCGCGTCGGTCGCGATCGCGCCCATCATACGGAACGTTCGGTCGTTCGCCGTGACGGCGAGCGTCGTGTTGGCGGCGTCGGGGATGCGGGAGGCGCGCGCGCGCGCGCGGGCGCGGGCGGGGGAGGGAGAGGGGGAGGGAGAGGGAGACGACGAGCGCGCGAGGGAGACGGAGATCGCGTCGAGGGCGGAGCGCGTCGCCGCGTCCATCGCGGCGTGGTCCTCGTCCTCCGCGTTCAGACGCGGGAGACGGAAGAAGGAGAAGGACGGCGGCGGGAGGGGTGCCGAGGGTGCCGACGGAGGAGTCCACGCGTCGTCTTCCGATTCGTCGTCGTCGTCCGGCGTGTTCCCGGAGAAACTGTCCGACGGTCTGCGGTTCCATCCGTACTTCACCGGCCTCACGACGGAGGAGAAGCGCTTCGTCAAGAGCCGTTGCCGCGCGAGACGCGTGGACGTCGGCCGCGCGATCTTCACGCAGGGCGAGCCCGGCGAGAAGGTGTTCATCGTGCTCGAAGGCAGCGCGATCGTGTACAGAGAGAGCGGCGAGGGCGCGGCGCGGACGCGGACGAGAGTCGCGGAGCTGTCGCCCGGGCAGACGGCTGGCGAAAACTCGAGCTGGTTTGGCCGACCGCACCGCGTCACCGCGGTGGCGTCCGGCGGAGGGTGCGTCGTCGTCGAGGTGGAGGCGGCGACGATTCGCGAGGTGGTGACGAAGCGGCCGATGCTGAAGGACGTCGTGGACGATCTCATGACGTTCTTCGCGGAGCAGCGGCGATGAGAAGAGTTGTCTAGCTAGGCGGTAGACAACACGTTACGGTATAGATAGACGCGATAGACGCGCCGCAGAAGAAGTGCTGTCGCATCCAGTATCACGCGCCTCGTCATCTGACCGACCGACCAGCCCGACGGTTGAGGGGCTGGGAAGTGCTTCCGGATCGTCGATCGCCCACAACGACCCGCGGCCGCGCTTCGACGGACGCTCCGCGCGCGCGACACCCTCGGCGAGACACCCCCGAGCGACCGCCCGCCGCGACCACCCCGCGCGGGAGCGCCTCGCCCGCGCCCTCGTCCGTCGCGCGCGTCGATCGACGAAAACCTCTTCGTTCTCGGCACGATTCGGCGTCGATGACGGCTGCGACGACGACGTCGAGCGCGCTCGTCGGCGGCGTCGCGATGCGATCGCGCGTCTCCGCGATCCGCCCGAGGGCGGCTCGCGTCGTCATCGCCGCGCGCGCGTCGTCCTCCGCGCCCCGCCGCGCGTGCCTCCGCGCGGCGAACGCGTCGACGCGACGCCGCGACCGCGTCGTGGCGCGCATGGGCTTCTTCGACAACTTGTTCAAGAAGAAAGACGGCGACGGCGACGGCGAGAACGACGGCGACGACGACGCGGCCGCGGACGCGTCCGCGTCCTCCTCCGCGCCGGCCTCCTCCGCGCCGGCCACGGCGTCTCCCGCCGCGAACGAGGACCCCGGCCCGCCCGTCGCCGCGCAGAGGGTCGAGTACCAAAGCCTGAAATCGATGCCGAAAGCCACGGATACGCTCTCCGCGCTGGACGCGCTCCTCGGCGAGAGCGAGGAGGAGAAAGCGCGCAAGGCGCAGGACGCCGCGGACGAGGCCGCGTACGAGGCGAGCAAGACCGCGGCGGCGAAGAAGAAGGCTGAGATCGCCGCCGCGGTGATGGCGAGCGCGGACGAGAAGGACGGCGGCGCGTCGTCGGCGGGCGACGACGACGACGACGGCGGCGGCGTCAACGTGTCCATCTCCCCGAACGCGCTCAAGGCGCTCCGCGACGCGGAGAGAGCGCGCGCGACCGGCGGCGAGAAGGACAAGAAGGACGCCGACGCGGCGACGGACGAGAAGAACGGCGCCGTGGACGCGCGCGAGGAGACGCTCAGCGCGGTCGTGGACGTCCTGAGCTCGAGCGCGAAGAAGGATCGCGACGAGCGCACCAAGGAGGAAAACGAGAAGCTCGACCAGGTCTTGAAAGATCTGAACGACCTCACGAAGATGAGCAAAGAGGAGCGCGACTCCGCGGAGGTCAAGGCGAAGTTCGAGTCTCTGTTTGAGATTCTCGACGTCGACGTCTCGCCGACGATGAGCAAGGAGGACGTCAAGCGTCTCAAGGACGAGGTGTTCGGATACAACACGTTCTACGTCACCGGCACGTCCGAGCTCGGGGAGGAGCTCGGGGTCTCGGAGGGCGTCCTCGTGAAGGGGAACTTGCGCGCGGACCGCGCGGAGGTGTGGAAGACGGTGCAGGAGAACGTGGAGCGGGTGTACGAGGGCAAGTACACGGTGTTCATGCTGGAGGAGCCTCCGGCGGACTTTTTCGGCGACGACGACGACGGCGGGTCCGGCGCCGGCGCGTCCATGAGCGGGTCGTACGACGCGTCCGACCCGACGAACACGCGCGGACCACGGATATCGTTCCTCATCGTTCCGGCATCCAAGGCGGGGCCGAACCCGAGGACGAGCGCGTTTCAGTACGTCGTCGCGATCGCGTTGTTCGGGTTGACCGCGGGAAGCGCGTTGCAGCTCGGACTCGTCGCGGAGGTGTCGCGGCTCCCACAGGCGACGATGGACTGGCTCGCGGCCGGGTCGCAAGGGATCGACACGAGCCTCGCACCCGGGGAGTTGCCCCCCGGTCTGGACGGGTTCGACAGCGCGGCGTACATCGCGGGGGCGGTGCCGATCGCGGGCGGCATTTACGCCTCGGCGGCGGCGCACGAGATCGGCCACTGGATCGCCGCCGCGACCAAGAAGATCAAGCTGTCGATTCCGTACCCGATCCCGAACGGCCAGCTCGGGACGTTCGGGAGCATCACGCAGATCAAGAGCTTGCCGGAGAACAGGACGGATCTGTACGACGTCAGCGTCGCCGGGCCGATCGGAGGGTTCACGGTGGCGAGCGCGTTGTTTTTTTACGGGCTCGCTCTGAGCGCCGGCGGCGGGGATCCGAACGAGCTTCTGCCGATACCGAACGAGCTGTTTCAAGGGTCGCTGATGCTCGGCGCGATCTCGGAGGCGATCTTAGGTGGGACCGCGGATCAGGTCAAGGGGGTGGCGGTGCATCCGCTGTTCATCGCGGGATGGTGCGTGCGTTTCGGTTTCGGTCGGTCGGGTCGCTCGTCCTCTCGACGGACGGAGGCGGTTTTTTTTTCTCGCCCGCTCGCTCGCGCGTCGTGTCCTAGGACGACAACACACCACATCGACTTGACGGTCGCGCGGTGTTACCCCCCCGAACTGAAAAGTGCGGGGGACTTTTGCCGCACGGCACTTGGAGGCACACTTCCATGACACTGAGGACGTCCTTCGCGCGCGCGAATCGACTACATACGTCTTTTGCTTTTCGACGCCTTCCCCCCGCGCGAGCCGTCTGACCGGACGCTCCATCCCCCCGCACCCACCCCTTCCTCATCAGGTGCGGCCTCGTGACGCAAGCGCTGAACTGCCTCCCCGTCGGCCAGATCGACGGCGGCCGCATCACGCAGACCGCGTTCGGGCGCAGGGCGCTCGGCGCGACCTCCCTCGGCGTCTACCTCGGGCTCTCGCTCGGCGTCATCGGGTCTTCGATATCGCTCCCGTGGGCGCTGTTCATCCTCATCTGTCAGCGGACCCCCGAGTTCGCGCCGAAGGACGACGTCACGGAGGTATCGCCGGAGCGACAGAACTTCGCGCTGCTGCTGATATTCGTCTCGCTCATGATCTTGCTCCCGGGCGCGGACTTCTCCGGGTTGGCGAGCGACCCTCTGTTGCCGTGAGGTGCGTTCTATACAAGCGAATGTCGGGGTGGAGTTGAAAGGCGTCAGGTGGAGTTGAAAGGCGTCACGGTCGGGGATTGAAAGCGAGGGATGAGCGGAGAGAAACGCCGGGAAAAGTCCTTAAGAATCGGCGTTCACCTCGCCGACGCGGTCGTATGGGAACCAGTGTATAGAACGCACCTGAGTTGACGCGAGACGACGATCGACGCGCGAGCGCGCGGCGGGCGCGCGGACGGGTCGGGCGGAGAGAGGCGCGCGAGGCGAGAGAGAGAGAGAGAGGAAGGCGCGCGCGGGGCGCGAGTCGAGCTCGTTCGCGACGCGCGCGCGTAATAATACACATCGAAAGAGACGCGACGACGCCACCTGAGCGCGGCTCAAGACTGTCACCGATCGCTTTTTTTCCGTTTTCGTCCGCGCCTGAGCCTCGACGCTCGACCTCGATCGAAAGTTGACGTCACCGCTGCTTGACCGCTTGTTCCGGGAAAAAATCACTTCGGCGATCTCGGTTTTCGATTGAGATCGTTTCCCGGGAAGCGCGCGAGTACGAAATTTCGTACGGGCGTCAGTCAGGAATTTCGCGTACGAGTACACGACCGACCGCCGGCGAGATCGCGGCGCGACGCGCTCATTGGCTCGATCGACGCCCGTCAGCGGCGTCGCGGTGCCTCCGGTCGCCACTGCACGGGTTTTCCGTTCCCGTCGCGTCGATGCCGCGGCACTCCCGACGCACGCACGGCACGGCGTGAGGCGACTCGTCTCCCGCGCGCGCGTGAATCTTAGTAAGCGTACCTTCGCGCATCATGTCATCCTCCGCGTGCGCCGCTCCGGCGGTCGCGTGCGCCGCGTCGGCGCGATGCCGCGCGTCGTCCGCGCGATCGAACGCCGGCGCATCGTTCGCGTCCGGACATCGCGGAACCGCCGCGCTCCGCGCGCGCGCGACGCGCGTCAACGCCGCGCGAGCGTCCGTCGCGCCTCGGGCGGTCGTGACGCCGCCGCAGACGCACGACAGCGCGAGGCCGGACACGACGCTGCGGCCAGTCTCCGCGGCCGCGGTGGATAGCTCGAAAGCGCTCGAGCAGTTCCGCAGCATGGGTGGCGCCTCACGTGAGTTTCCCCGACACCCGGACCTCCGCGCCGCGCGTCGCCTTCGACGCGATTCACCGCGCGGGTTCGACGCGATCCCTTCGACGCGGTCGCCGCGACGCGATTCATCGCGTCGCGTCGGCCGCCGAGGCTGTCGCGTCGCGTCGCCGCGTCGGTTTCGATCGCGCCCGGCGATCATATCTTAAGGGTCGCGTTTGTTTTTCCCCCGCGAGACCGTGATATGCGCGATTATTTCGCATCTATCTTCTCCTCGTCCCCGGCCGAGTCGCTGACGCGCGCCTCATCCCCCGCGATCGTCGTCAAAAACACAACAGGCTACGCGTCCGAGGCGAAGTCGTCCATCATCGCGATCGGGCTGACGATCCACAACTGCCCCGTGGAGATTCGAGAGAAGATGGCGGTTCCCGAGGACAAGTGGGAGCACGCCGTCGCGCAGCTGTGCAACTTTCCGCACGTCGAGGAGGCGGGCATCCTCTCCACGTGCAACCGCCTGGAGATTTACGTCGTGGGCCTGTCGTTCCACCGCGGCGTCCGCGAGGTGGAGGAGTGGATGGCGCAGTACAGCGGCGTCCCGCTCGAGGAGCTCAGGGAGCACATGTTTCTGCTCAGGGACCAGGACGCGACGGCGCACCTCCTGAAGGTGTCCGGCGGACTAGACTCGGTCGTCATGGGCGAAGGGCAGATCTTAGCGCAGGTGAAGAACGTCTTCGCGCTCGGCGAGTGCGTGGACGGGTTCGGGAGGCACCTCAGCGGTCTGTTCAAGGCTGCGATAACCGCGGGGAAACGGGTTCGAAGCGAGACGTCAATCGCGTCGGGCGCGGTGTCGGTGTCCTCCGCCGCCGCGGAGCTCGTGCAGATGAAGCTCCCGGGGAACTCGTTCGAGGGGTGCAAGGTGATGATCGTCGGCGCGGGGACGATGTCCAGGCTCCTCGTGAAGCACCTCGTCTCGAAGCGGTGCACGGAGATGACGATCGTGAACCGATCGCGGCCGCGGGTGGAGGAGCTGCAGGCGGATTTCCCTGAGGCGAACATCACGATCAAGCTCATGGACGAGTTTCTCGAGTCCGCGGCGGAGCACGACGTCATCTTCACCGCGGCGTCCACCGGGGTCATCATCTCGAAGGCTGACCTCGCGAAGATGCCCGCGGCTGGCGCTTCGGTGGGCGGTCAGCGTCGCCTCGTCGACATCGCGGTGCCGAGAAACGTCGACGCGGATTGCGGAGAGGACGAGAGCACCATCGTGTACAACGTCGACGACTTGAAAGAACTCGTGGAGGCGAACAAGGAGGCGCGCGAACGCGCCGCGGACGAGGCGAGGGAGCTCCTCGCGCACGAGCAGGCGTCGTTCGAGGCGTGGAGGGACTCGTTGGAGACGGTGCCGACGATCAAGCGTCTGAGAGGCAAAGCCGAGGCGATTCGCGCGGCTGAGCTGGACAAGGCGATGGGGAAGCTCGGGGACGGGCTGACGAAGAAGCAGATGAAAGCGGTCGAGGAGCTGTCGAGGGGGATCGTGAACAAGCTTCTGCACGGGCCGATGCAGGCACTGCGGAGCGACGGCACGGACCCGAGCGAGGTTGGCGAGACGCTCGTGAACATGCACGCGTTGGAGAAGATGTTCGACTTGAAGAACCAAAACGTCCCGCAGCGAGGAGGACGGAAGTGATCCCCCGGACGCCTTTGTTTTCTTTTCGCCGCGAGAGAAGACGAGAGGAGACGACAAACGCGAGGGGCGACGACGCGCGCGCGTCTACTATTATCACGCGGACTTAGCCGCGACGAGTGTAACACCACATTGATTCTACTACGACGACGCGTTACTACTGTAGACGCCTCTCGCCCGCTACGACGATTCGTACTTTGAGCGCTTCCTCTCGAGCGACCGGAGCGTGGGGGGCAGCCCCAACGCTGCGAACGATCGCTGCGCGAAGGCGCGGAACGACTCCTTTTTCGGCGCCCCTTCCCCGGAACCGACGGCTTCCACGACGAGGAGATCGCACGGGTCGCCGTCGGCGTCGTCGCGGACGCCGGCGGACGCGCGCACGTCGTACCCGAGGCACGACAGCCGCCACAGCGTGTGCGTCCGAGCGGCGGCGTTTTCCCAGACGCGTTCGAAATCTTCAAAGCAGTGCGCGTCTTCGCCGTCAAAAAGTCCCGCGTAGTCCACGAACACGTCGCGGTCAATCTCGTTCGGTGTGCGCGCGTGACACATCGAGTGGCTCCACTCCCGGCCCGTCGATACCCATTCATAACGACGTTCGCGTTCGGAACGTTCTCTTTCCCGTGGCGTCATCGTTGATTCTTCGATCGCCGTGGGACCCCATTCGAGCGGTTGCGTCCTCTCTTCGTCTCCGAAAAGGTGATCTCGAAGGGCGTTCGACATGTCGTAGAATCTCCTGGCGTCGTCTTCCGATAACCTGCGACCCACTGGGATCACGCAGAGCCCATCGAGTTCGAGCTCATAATCCACGCGCGGCGGAAGGTAATCGCGGGTGGCGTTTTCCACTCCCCCCACGATTCTCCCCCCCTGGAAATACTCCCGCATCCGGTTTGTGTACCCGCCGAAGCCGAAGTGGTCGCAAAATTCTTTATCGTAACCGTCCTCGCTTTCTTCGTAGCCATAGTGTTTACCCAACGACCTGTTGAGATTCTCCGGGCATCGACCTTCTACGAGCGACTCTCTTCCAAACTCCTCGACCTTATACAAGAGCGCGAGATTCAGCGCATCATCGTAATCGCGTACACTGAGTTCACCGTTCGAATGCGCGAGCCCGGGACCCTCGAGAGGGTCCTTGGACGGTCGAAACGCGCCCCACCCGCCCCCGTGCGCGGCCGCCTGCTCCGACGTGTCCGAGGACGCCGTCAACGCGCGCGCGATCGTCTTCGCGTTCGTTCTCGCCATCAGAAGCTTCGCGTGCTCGAGTAGAATATCCAACGGCGGCGGATTTTCCGCGGTTCGATGCGGATACTCGCGCGGACCTTTGCTCTTGCACGTCTCGAAAAACTCCGGGCTCGAGAGGTGCAACAGCGCGTCGACGGCTCGCACCGGGACGCACGACGTCCGAAGCGTGATCTTCGGCGATCCGCTTTTTCGCGCCAAAGCCATCCCAATCCGCACGATGTCGAAGCACGTGTCTTGAGGGTCGTGTAATCGTTCGCGCGTCATGATCTCGTTCGCGCGTCGTTCCCAGAGTCGATCCGCGGCGGCGGCGACCTCGGACGCGTCGCTCAGTCCGCCGCCGATCACGACCGGCGGGCCTTCTCCGTCGCCGCCAAAGTTGGCACCCATTCGAGCAGCCGCCGCGTCTGTCCGCCGTTTGCGCGCCGCCTTGCGCGTCGCTTCCCTGAGCGCGTCGCGCAAGTCGATCGCCTCGTCGCCGAGCTTGTCCACTCTTCTCTTGACCTCGAGCGCGCGCTCGTAATCCTTTCGGTTCTCCGCGTCCGTCAGCTCCGTCGTCGCGTCGCGCAGTTCTTCCCACTTGTCCTGCAGCTTGTACTCGAGGACCCCGACGTCCTCGTCGCTCATCGCGCGGACGCGCGCGCTTCGATCGTCCGCCTCGTCGCCCTCGCGCGCGCGCGTCGCGGGTTCGTACCGCTCCGTCGCGCCCGTGCCGTTCAACGCGGACGCGTCCGCGTTCAACGCGGAGGCGTCCGCGGGCGCCGTCGTCTCGACGCGGCGTCGGCGATCGCTCCCGCGAGGCGATTCGTCCTCGTCCTCGCGACCGCGTCTTCGACCGGAGGAGTGCACCATCGCCGACGCGGTTCCTTCGACGGTATCCTCGGCGGCGGCGGCGGCGTTGGCCGTCGCTTGTGTCGACGGCATCGCACGCGGGCGCGCGCGTCGTCCCGAGCGCAGTCTCGGACTGAGCGAGCTTTGATTTGACGACGGCAGCGGTTCCGAGCTGAGGGAATAAATAAATTTGACACGCGTGCGTGATGAAGGCGGGCCTCTCGAGGGCTAAACGCACAGTAGGCATAAGACAGTAAACGAGCGGCGTTACCCTACTACAGTACAGTACGACATCAGAAGTTCCTACCTATCCCGCAGTGCATCCGCCCGACGCCCTTATCGCTGAACGCGTACTCCAACCGCAGCGGCCCAACCGGCGACGCCGCGGAGACCCCCAACCCGTACCCGTACCCTTGCCCCGGCTTCCCCCGCGTCCCCCCCGGGTCTCCCAACACGCTCGCGCCCGACTTCAGATCGCTCCCGACGTCGAAGAACGCGTACCCGTTCAGCGTGTCCGTCGCGAGCGGCACGGAGAGCTCCGCGGAGCCGACGATGAACTTCCTTCCCGTCCCGACGCCGCCCTCCGGGTACCCGCGCACGCTGTTGGCGCCTCCGATGGAGAAGGCGTCGTACGGCGGCAAATCGCCGATGACGTTGCCCCCCTTCGCGGCGACGAAGAAACGCGTCCCGGCGACGTGAAAGTTTCTCTGCGCGCGCACGAGGACGCGGTTGAACGACAGCATGTCCGGTCGTATCGGCAGCGCCTGCTCCGCGGTGAGCACGAGCTGCGCCTCGTCCCGCCCTCTCCCCTCGTACACGAACCGCGTCATCGCGCTGAACGACGTGTCGACGTCGTGCCCCGAGAACGTCAACGGCGAGCCGTACGCGTCGTGGAGGCACTCGCGCTTGCTCTCGTCGTGCGTCGACGCGCGCTGGTACGTCGCCGCGAACGTCCCCGTCCACGACGCCGCGAGCGGGCGGCGGTACTCCACGCCGGCGACGTTGCGACGCGCGAAGACGCCCTTCGGGCCGTCGTCCGACGCGAGGTCCGCGGCGCCGCCCGCGCCGTCGCCGTCGTCGTCGCCCAGCGCGGGCTCCGTCTTGCCGTGGATGTGCTCCAGCGTGTTCGTCTCCGTGTCCAAGTACGTCCGCCGCGACGTTCGGTTCGCGTCGCCGACCCACGGATCCGTGTGGGTCACCTTCAGATCAACCTCCGCGCGACCGCCGCCGGTGACGGACGGGCTCACTTCGAGCCTCGCGGTCAGCGTCTGACACCGCCCGAACAAGTTCCTGCGGAAGAAATCCGCGTTCGCGACGAGCGCGTTCAGGCCTCCCTGCTGCAACCCCTTCGCGGTGATCCCGCCGCCGCCGCTGAACCCCGCGCTCTGCTTCTCGACGACGTTGATGATGGTGTCCACCAGGTGCAGCTGCCCGTCCGTCTCGTCGCGTCTCGGCGCCCACGTGATGGTCGCCGTCTCCAGACCCGCGGTCGCGATGAGATCCTGGAGGTCCTCGACCATGCGCGCGTGCAACACCTTCCCGGGCTTGACGCTCTTGAGGTGCCGGGTGATCATCTCCGGTCGCGTCGAGCCCACGACGGGCTCGCCGGTTTTGCGGTCGAGGAATCGAATCTGCACCTCGCCGATCCTCGGCTCCGTGATGGCGATCTCGAGCAGGCCGTCGGGGTTGATGACCACGGAGTACCACTCCGCGGGTATCTTGCGCGCTTCGTACCAGTCCCTGATCTTCGTGACTTCCTTCTCGAGGACGTTCGTGTTCATGACTTTGCCAAACTGCGGTTTAAACGCCTGGTGCAGAAGCCGCGTCGGGTACTCGTCGCAGCCTTTCACGATGAACCCGCGCACGACCGGGTTCGCGACGAGCTTGAACGTCAGCGCGACGCCGTCTCTGGTGTCCACCGTCATCGGCGCGACCGTGGAGAACTTCCCGGTGTCGAAGATCCGCTGCAGGTCCGTCTGGATCTCGCGTTTGGTGTACGAAAAGTTGGGCTTGATGAACACCACCGATCGCGCGAGCTGCTCGAGCTCCGGGGTCTCGCCGTCGAAGTCGACGGACGATATCAGGATCGGGCGCTCGTCCTCCTCGGAGTCGCCCCCATTCGCGTCGTCGTGGCTTACGGAGGACGACGACGACGACGGCGGCGGCGTCTCCGCGGCCTGCTGCTGCTGCTGCTGCTGCGGCTGCGCGTCCGCGACGTCCGCGAGATGATGCGTCGTCACCGGCGCGCCGCCTGGAGGGGCGTGGAGCAGGACGCCGCCGCGGCCCTCGCCGAGGCCGCCGCGCGCGGGCTCGACGCCGACGGACGATTTTGACGCGGTGTTGCACGGCCGCGAGGGCGCGGTGGACGCCGGCGACGACGCCGTGGTCACGCTCGCGAACGGCGACGACGAAGGGCGACGCGCGGTGCTGGACGCGATCATGATGTCGCGCAGGGGGGCGATCACGCGCGCGCGCTGCGACGCGACGGACGCGCGCGCGGCGTTCAACGCGTCCGCGAGACGCGCGCGAACCGCGCGCGGGCGGTCGCGAGACTCCGCCGGGGAGGACGACATCTCGAGAAGACGCGGGAACCCGGACGCGGGGACCCGGCGCGGCGTGCGTGCGGCGCGCGCGATGGCACCACTGGCGGAGGTCCATCCGTCGCGCCCAACGGCGCTTTCTTCAGTTCTGTTTGAGGCGACCGCTCGTCGCGACGGCGAAAAAGCGCCGCGGACGGGCACTCCGTCGAGCGCGCGAGGTGCGATGGCGTCGCGCGTCGCCACGAGCGTCGCGACGGCGACGACGACGCGCGCGAGTCTCCCGAGGACGCGCGCGGGCGGCGGCGCGCGATCGGCGTCGGCGGCGCGACGACCGCGCGCGCGACGCCGATCCGCCCCGGGGCATCATCATCTCGTCGTCCTCGGCACCGCGGCCACGAAGTCGTCGTCGTCGTCGTCGTCGTCGTCGTCCTCCACCACGTCGCCGACGCCGAGCGCGTTCGCGTGCCCGCTCTGCGCGGCGCCGATGACGCGCGTCGTCCCAACGTCCGCGCCCGCCGACGGCGGCGGGAATGGCGGCGGGTCCACGACGCTTCGATGCGCGAGCGGGCACGCGCACGACGTCTCGAGAGACGGCCACGTGCATCTGCTGCGGACGAGCGCGCGCGGGAAGCGCGCGACGGGTGATACGCCCGCGATGCTCCGCGCGCGGGGGAGGTTCCTTCGCGCGGGGCACTACGAGCGCGCGTCGGACGCGGTGTGCGAGATCGTCGCGGCGGAGGTGGCGAGGGCGAACGACGCGCGCAGAGCCGCAATGGCGGCGGCGGCGGCGGAATTTAACAACGACGACGCCGCCGCGGACGACCCGACGCCTTCGACGCCTTCGACGCCGCGGCAGCGCCGCCTCGCGGCGAACAAAAACAAATCCCGCGCGGCCAAGACGCTGCGGCGCGAGCGGGCCGCGTCTCGGTCTCGCGTCGCGTCGCCGCCGCCGCCGCTCGTCGTCGACGTCGGCTGCGGCGAAGGGTACTGGCTGGACCGCGTCGTCCGCGCGCTCGGACGCGGCGGCGGCGACGCGGCCACGGCGAGCTTCGCCGCGCTGGACGCGTCGCCGGACGCGGCGAGGATGGCGTCCAAGGCGCTGCGGCGAGCGACGACGCTCGAGGGCGAGGACGACGACGACGCGGCGCGCGCGGAGATCGCCGTCGCCGACGCGCAAGACCGGCTGCCGTTCGCGACCGCGTCCGTCGCCGTCGCCCTCAGCGTCTTCGCGCCGCGTCGCCCGCGCGAGCTCCTGCGCGTCATCGCCGCGGACGGCGCGTGCGTCGTCGTGTCCCCGGGCGCGAGCCACCTCGCGGAGGCGCGGCGGTCGGAGACGCTGAGAGCCGCTGGGATCAGGATTTTGGACGTCGCGGACGGGAAGCGCGAGAGGGTGACGGCGACGATGACCGACGCGGGGTTCGTCGAGGAGCGCGGCGTCGACGTCGACGGCGTCGCGCGGCTGAGCGTGGACGACTGCGTCGATCTCGTCGGCATGGGGCCGAGCGCGTTTCATCAGAGCGACGGCGGGGGGGAGGAGAGGTTGCGCGCTGCTTTGACCGCGTGGTTCGACGGGGAGGGCGGCGGTGGGGGTGGTGCTGGTGGGACGATGGACGTGAGCACGTCGTTCATCGTGCAGGTGTTTCGCAGGGGGGAGTACGTGGAGGAGGAGGAGGATGATGAGGAGGGTGTGGATGAGGTAGATGCGTAGCGTTCGATGATCCGTCTACGCGTTTACGCGTCGTTCCGTTGGCTCTTCCTGAGGTCGGCGCCATGCGGGTGGCACTTCGGGCACCCGGTGGGTTTGAAATTCTTCGTGCGGGAGTTCATTCTCGCTCTCCACGTATGGCCGCACTCCGCGCTGCTGCACTTCCACAGCGCCTTGTATTGCGACCCTTTCCTCACATCAGTAGGCTTCTTGCCGTCGTCGCACCACTCCAGTCGAAGTTTTTCCCCGAGCTGCCCGTTCTCTTCGCACCACGTGAGGAAGTTGTCGGTCGCGGTGGCATGCTTTATCGCGCCTCCGGAGACCTTGCATTCCGGGCACCCAGTCGGATGGATGCTTTTAGTGCGATTGCCCACCGCGGTTCGCCATTCGGTGCGGCAAAGGACGCACCTCCACAGCGCCCTGTAGTTCGACGCATACGAAACCTGCCCAACCTTCCGTTGCTTGTCCTTGTACTCCAGGAGCAGCCTCGTCCCGCGCTCGCCGTTCTCGTCGCACCACTCGACGAGCGGCTTACCTGTGCCGTATGTATGACCCCGCTTCTTCTTCGGCATGACGCCACGACGCGCGGAGGGAAGTGGCGGCTCGAGCGGCGAGAGAGAGAGAGAGCTACGACTTCCCTCGGAGCGTCCGACGGGTCAAAGTCACAGTGCAGTTTCGAGCCTGAAAGTCTTGTTGCGTTTCGAGCCTGCCTCGCCTGCCTCCCCCCCCCTCCCCCAGAGCGACGCGCGCGTCGTGGACGTCGCGACGTCACCCCCCCGCGCGCAGTCACCCGCCCCGTCCCACGCCTTCGTCGCCGCCGCGAGACGCGGATGCGAGGGCGCTGAGCGAGGGACGGAGGGATCTGTGATAGGCGGGGAGATCGGAGGTGCCCAAATACTTTAATAGCCGGGGACGGACGACAGACGGCGCGCGAGACGCGGTCGTCGCTCGCCATGAGAGACGAGAACACCGCGTGGGACGCGCCGCATCGCGCGCGCGCGAGCAGCGCGCGAATGTCCACGTCGCGCGCGACCGCGTTCGCGACCGCGGGAGGAGGAGGGGCGACGACGACGACGACGATGGGTCCGGGGGGCGCGCGCTCGCCCGGGATGAAGACCGTCGCGACGAGAGAGTTTCGGTTCGATTTCGACGACGCGCGGAGAGGCGTCCCCGGCGTCCCCGGCGACCGCGCGTCCGCGACCGCGCGCGCGCGCGCGCTGTCCGCGATCGGGACGCGAGCTCAGGTGCGCCCCGGGCGTCGACGCGACGGCGCGCGTCGCGCGCGCGCCGCGCGCGTCCCCGCGCTCGACTCGGTCAACGGAAAACATTAAATCCCGTCCAACCGTCGCCCGTCCCGTCTCGTCTCGTTTCCCTCCGCCGCCGACGACCTTCCCCCCCCCGCCCCCTCCCCGTTCGCGCCAGCGACCGCTGCGACCGGTCTCCGGCGCGCCCGCGCGCCAGGCCGCGCCGCCGCCGTTCATCCCCGCGAAGGGCGAGAGCTTCGTCGGGCGGCCGGTCAGCGCGGTGTCCGCGCGGCGACCGGCGGCGTCGGAGTTGCTGAAAAATCACGCGGCGGCGCGGCGGCCGGATTCGTCGCGGAGCGCTCGCGCGGCATCGATGGCGATGGCGGGTCACCCGGTCGTCGTCGGCGTGTCCAGACCCGCGTCGCACGCCGCGATGGGAGGAGGCGGCGGCGGCGGCGGCACCGGACGGAGCGTCGCGTCGGCGACGGCGGCGGCGG
>Ga0181560_10000583_pt1 | contig 33348 bp, 20 predicted proteins | sample 011ome_20_FD_133751 | JGI IMG/M metagenome (GOLD analysis project Ga0181560, IMG submission 133751) | Coastal salt marsh microbial communities from the Groves Creek Marsh, Skidaway Island, Georgia - 011509CT metaG (megahit assembly) | ecosystem: Environmental > Aquatic > Marine > Intertidal... | reverse complement strand
TGCGGAGGGTGCGGTTCGAAGGTGAGTGCGGACCTTCTGGCAGAAGTGTTGAGTCATCTCGATATTCATACCAAGGAACTTGACGACGCGGCTATTTATCGCGCGCCGGCAGGTAAGCTCATGCTCCACACTGTAGATGTATTCAAGGCTTTCGTCGAAGATCCTTATCTGTTGGCGAAGATTGCGGTGAATCACGCTGTCAGCGATATCTATGCCATGGGTGGTGAGCCGGTCACTGCCATGGCTATTGTCACGACCCCTTATGGTACTCCCACAGCCACACGGCACCTGTTACAACAGTTAATGCAAGGGGCGTGGGAAGAGTTAGTCAGCTCGCAAGTCAAACTCGTCGGCGGACACACAACGGAAGCGGCCGAGCTGTCTGTCGGTTTTGCAGTCAACGGCATAGTGGACGAGGCGCGACTGCTAAGAAAGTCAGGTATGCAGCCTGGGCAGGTTTTGATACTTACAAAGCCTATTGGCACCGGCACCTTGTTTGCCGCTGATATGCAACATCGAGCACGGGGTCAGTGGATCGAAGGCGCGTTGCAAATGATGTTGCAGTCAAATGCTGCCGCTGGTGAAATTTTTAGTAGTCTGAGTGAGAAGGGCAGTACCTGCGCCTCAGCCTGTACTGACATTACCGGATTTGGCCTTGCGGGGCACCTGTCAGAGATGATGCAGGCCTCTGACGTCAACGTCAGCCTTGACCTGTTGAGTCTGCCTTTGCTGGCAGGCAGCCTGGCTTGCCTGCAGGATTTACAGATCACCAGCTCCTTGCATGCCGGTAACCAGCGCTCGGTCAGCAATATCCAAAGCTGTGATCATCCGAACTACGGGTTGCTGTTTGATCCGCAAACCTCCGGTGGCTTGTTGGCCGCGGTAGACGCTGATTTGGCGCTGGATACCCTGAGTAAGCTGTATGCCGCCGGCTATGCGCAGGCAACCGTCATTGGCCGGGTAGAGTCGTTCGTTAGTACATCAGGTGAGTCAATTCAGCCGTATTTATCAGTCCGTGTGCAAGGAGACCAGTAGAATGCCCACCGCCTTAAGTTACGCCAGTGGAGCCAGTCGTCAGCCTCTGTTGGGCCTGACCATTGGTGCGAAATTTGACGAAGTCGTAGCAGCCTATCCCGACCGTCCTGCGATAGTATCGGTCCACCAGAGTGTTCGCTTGACCTACGCGGAATTGGCGCAGGAGGTCAATACGCTGGCGCGAGCCCTGCTCGCAGCGGGATTGGAAAAGGGCGAGCGAATTGGCATCTGGTCACCCAATAACGTTGAGTGGCTGATCACTCAGTACGCCAGTGCGAAAGTGGGTGCCATCCTGGTCACCATTAATCCCGCATATCGAGTCCATGAGCTTGACTATGTGTTGCGGCAGTCAGGTTGTAAGGCGCTGGTCTTGCAGAATCAATTCAAGACCTCCGACTACGAGGCCATGATACTGTCATTATGCCCCGAACTTGCCCACTGCGAACCCGGAAGGCTGAAATCTGAGACGTTTCCTGAGCTGACGACGGTTATTTCTCTGTCAAGCTCGCGGCATTCAGGCATCTATAATTGGTTGGACCTACTCAGTACCGCGCTCAGTACCGCGGCGACGGTGACCGACGAACAGCTGAAGGCGCGTGAAGCCCTGCTGGATATGGATGATGCCATCAATATTCAGTATACCAGCGGTACCACGGGTTTTCCCAAAGGGGCCTGCCTGAGCCATCACAATATTCTCAACAACGGTTTCTTCGTCGCTCAAACCATGAATTTTTCGCCTAACGATCGGCTGGTGGTGCCAGTGCCTCTGTATCATTGTTTTGGTATGGTCATGGCTAATCTGGGTTGTTTGACCCATGCTGCCTGCCTGATTTATCCCAGTGAAAGTTTTGAGCCAGAGGCCGTTCTGCGAGCCGTCGAGGCAGAAGCCGCGACGGCGCTCTACGGCGTACCTACCATGTTCATCGCAGAGCTGGCACTGAGTAATTTTTCCAGTTTCGACCTGAGTTCACTGCGAACCGGTGTGATGGCGGGCGCGCCTTGTCCGGTGGCGACCATGAGGCAAGTCAACAGCCTGATGCATATGACAGAGGTTGAAATTGCCTATGGCATGACAGAGACCAGTCCGGTGAGTTTTCAGACTCGGGCCGACTCGCCCCTTGATAAGCGCGTGAGCACGGTGGGTCTCGTCCACCCCCATGTTGAAGTGAAGATCATTGATCAAGAGTCGGGTCGAACCTGCCCCTTGAATCAGATGGGTGAGCTGTGTACGCGAGGCTACAGCGTCATGCTCGGCTACTGGGAGAATCCCGAGGCGACCGCTGCTGCGATTGACAGTCACGGCTGGATGCACACGGGCGACCTTGCGGTAATGGATGACGATGGTTATGTGAATATTGTCGGGCGGATCAAGGACATGATTGTCAGAGGCGGTGAGAATGTCTACCCGCGAGAGATTGAGGAATTCCTGATGACCCATCCTGCGGTAGCAGCTGTGCAAGTGACTGGGGTGCCGGATCCCAGATATGGCGAAGAAATCATTGCGTGGGTGGCGCTGAAGGAAGGCCAGCAAGCTGATGAAGAGGCGATCAAAGCTTTTTGCCGAGGCAAGATTGCCCATTACAAGGTGCCCCGTTATGTGCGATTTACCCAAGACTTTCCCATGACGGTGACTGGCAAGGTGCAAAAGTTCAAGATGCGCGAGGTCAGTATGCAAGAACTCGGGCTCCAAGAGCAGAAGACTGCCTGAATCTTCTGTTCAGCGCCAAACAGTGATCCTTCAAAGGATGATGGTCGTAAATGGGTGTATACTGCGCGCTTGCAGACCAGCATCGGAACAAGATCGGAAATATGAACGGAATATTATTAATTAACCTTGGATCGCCAAAGAGCCTGGAGCTTAAATCCGTCAAAGCCTATCTGAAAGAATTCCTTTCCGATGATTTGGTGATCGATCTGCCGAAGATTGCACAGCAACTGCTGGTCAATCTGATTATTGTGCCGTTTCGATCAAGCAAGACTCTGCATGCCTACAGCACGGTCTGGACTGATTCAGGCTCGCCGCTGATCGCCAGAACCCGGGCGATGGCCGACGCTTTGGCGCAGCGCACGACTCAGCCGGTAGAAGTTGCCATGCGGTATCAGGAACCGAGTATCAGGGGTGCAGTGCAGCGATTAGTCGATTCAGGTTGCGATGAGATTACCGTTTTACCTCTGTACCCGCATTATGCGATGTCCACGTCTCTGACGACGAGATTGGCGGTTGAGGCAGTGGTAGACAGGTTGGCGAGTCCGCCGAAGTTGTCGTTCACAGATTCCTTCTACAGGGACGCGGGCTACATCAAGGCCCTTGCGGAGCGGATAAAAGCTGATCTTCCCAGTGACTATGATTATCTGTTGTTCAGTTATCACGGTTTGCCAAAGCGACATCTGGTCAAGACCGATCCGACGGGTAATCATTGTTTGCAAAGTGAAAACTGTTGCCAAGTCGACTGTGGCGCACGGGCTTACTGTTATAAGGCGCAGGTCCTTCAGACCTCGCAGTTGGTCGCAGACTATCTTGAACTACCTGCTGATAATTGGGGTGTAGCTTTCCAGTCTCGTATCGGACCCGGTTGGTTGGAGCCGTTTACGGATGAGCTGCTCAAGGCATTGCCCGCTGAGGGGCGTAAAAACATCGCGGTCGTTTGCCCCTCTTTTGTTGCCGATTGCCTTGAAACGCTGGAAGAAGTCAATTTACGGGGCCGAGAAGATTTTATCGAGGCCGGCGGTGAGCAATTCACCTATATACCCTGTCTGAACGAAGACAGTTTGTGGATTGATTATTTGACAGATCTGCTGGTACCCGCAGCTTCTCGTCGCAACTGATCTGTAACATCGCTTAAGCCCATGGAAATCTGTGTATGATTGAGCTACCACCCGCGCCTCAGAAACGGGTTAAAAGCCTTCGTCCCCTCGGTATGCTGGTTCCTTTTATCGCACCCTATAAGGGCACATTACTGGTGGCCCTGGTTGCTTTGCTGATTTCCTCTGCCGCTTTGCTGGCCATGCCGGTGGCAGTGCGCAATGTCATAGATCATGGCTTTTCCGCAGCTGATGCGGAGAACGTCAATCGGTACTTTTTTGTGCTGCTGGTGTTTGCTCTGGTCATTGGTTTCTTTGGCGCTGCCAGGGCTTATTTTGTTAACTGGCTGGGCGAGAGGGTCGTCGCAGACCTGCGAGATCAGGTGTTTCGCCATGTGGTTCGTATGGACCCAAGCTTTTTTGAGGTCACTCGAGTGGGCGAAGTGCTGTCGCGATTGACCGCAGATACGACCCTGATCCAGTCGATTTCAGGGGTGGGCATCTCCATAGTGCTGCGCTCTTCCATTCAGTTTGTTGGCGCTTTGGCATTATTGGCTTACACCAATCTGCAATTGATGGGGTTACTGCTAATAGTATTGCCTCTCGTGATCATCCCCATCTTGTTGATTGGCCGATGGGTCAGGCGTCTATCCAAGGACTCGCAAGATCGCGTCGCTGACGCCAGTGGTCATGCGGAAGAAATATTGAATGCGGTCGGGATAGTGCAGGCCTTTACCGCCGAAGAGCTGGAGAGTCAGCGCTTTGGAAAGGCTGTTGAGTCCAGCTTTCGGGTCGCTATTCGTCGAATCCGGGTGCGCGCTCTGCTGACGACCGTGGCGATCAGTGGCGTGTTTGGCGCGCTGATCTTTGTGCTTTGGGTTGGCGCCAAAGCCGTATTAAGCGGCGATATTTCTGGCGGAGAATTGGGCCAATTCGTGCTTTATGCGATCTTTGTCGGTGGTTCGGCCGCTGTCTTAAGTGAGTTTTGGGGCGAGGTTCAGCGCGCTTCCGGTGCCATGGAGCGCATCGCCGAATTGTTGAGTGTGGTACCTGTCATTCAGGCGCCAGTGAAGCCCCAGCCCCTGCCTGCGGTCATCGAGGGTCGGGTTCGGTTCGAGGCCGTTCAATTCAGCTATCCCTCTCGGCCCAAAGAGCGGGCGCTAAACGATTTCAATCTGTCGATAGCAGCCGGTGAAAATATCGCCTTCGTCGGTCCGTCCGGCGCTGGCAAGAGCACCTTGTTCCAGCTGTTGCTGCGATTCTATAACACGGGCTTTGGCCGAATCCTGATTGATGATGTTGACATTGCGCAGGCTTCTCCAGAGGAGATACGTGGTTGTCTTGGTATAGTGCCGCAGGAAACTACAATTTTTGGTGCCAGCGCAGCTGAAAATATTCGTTTCGGCAAACCTGGAGCAAGCCTTGCGGAAATACGTGCGGCAGCCCAAGCGGCCTCTGCGCATGAATTTATCGAAAGGCTACCCCAGGGTTATGAGACCTTCCTGGGTGAGAAGGGCGCGCGCCTGTCCGGAGGGCAGAGACAACGTATCGCGATCGCGCGAGCAGTGCTTCGAGATCCAAAGATATTGCTGCTGGATGAGGCGACCAGTGCGCTGGATGCGGAAAGTGAGCAATTAGTACAAACTGCGCTTGAGCGTTTGCAGCAGAATAGAACAACCCTGGTCATAGCCCACCGGCTGGCGACGGTACTCAAGGCTGACCGTATTGTGGTGATGGATGCAGGTCAAATTCAGGACGTTGGCACCCACGGTGCCTTGCTGAATCGGAATGCCCTCTATGCACGTATGGTACAGCTGCAGTTTGGCGCGGCAGCCGCTTGATGACCTGAGGTTCAACGCTAAACTGCAGAACCTTTAATCCCGCCAGAGCCAGCGTAGCGTATCGGCAAACAAGGCACCGCCATGGTGCAGACTGTGGCCCCCCTCACCATAGACAAATTGATAATCATATCCTGCCCAGTCAAGGGCAGCGGCCATCATCTGATTGGCGAGAGACCAGTCACCAAACGGTGATTTAACATCATTTTTGCCGCTTTGCAGAAAGACCCGCAGTGGCTTTCGAGGCTGGGTTCGAAGCATAGAGGGGTAGTTGTGGCCGCCCCAGATGTCGGTAAAAGAGCCACAATGGCTGATCACTCGCTGACACTGGTCGGGAAAATGCCAGGCGGCCGAGAAAGCCGCTATGCCGCCACTGCTAATCCCACAAATAGTGCGATCTATTGGTTGCCGACTACAGGCAAAACCCAGTTGGGTCTCAGCAAACGGCAGGACTTCAGAGAACAAAAAGTCACCGTAACGACCACTAACCTGATCATACTCCAGGCTGCGCTGGGACTGTTGGTGCGTATAGGATTCAATGGGCCCCTGGACCGCATGATCGGGCTGGCCAGGATTGATGAAAATAGCCACGGTGGCCTTGATTTCGCCCTGGCTGAACAAGCTATCAAGTACTCGAGTCGCACGCACAGGGCCTTGGCGTCCAAGATACCAGCCGCCATCGTTGAAAAAAATCACCTGAGGGGTAGCCGAGCCATTACACTCAGGTGTCTGGTACAGCCATAGATCGCGGATTGTTCCCGGATAGCACCGGGACTGACCCCATTGCTCAAATTTTCGCACCGAACCGGCCTGTACGTCACTGCCGGCAAATGCCTCTGGGCAGGGGTGATAAGCTGCATCCCAGGCTGGATCGTTGCTGACACCATTGGTGCGGCCATTCACCTTCGCGGGCACTATGGCATTCAAACCCAGGCGTACGAGCGAGTCAGGATCAAAAGGCATAAGGTGCTTCCAGGGTCTAGTTTATAAGGGTTTCATCGTGCTGGCTTAAAGGCCTTACCATAGCAGTCATGGACTGCTCGCGGTAGATCGGCACTGCTTAACTTTCAGGCAATTTCTGTGGCATCATTGATCCACTCAAATTATCTATCGGTAGCGACGACTCTATGAACCAGGATGTTCCGCAGCGGTTTACGCCATTGAATGTGCAGCAGTGGCGTGAAGAAGGTTTTACGATCATTCCCGATTTTTTCACTGCCGCTGAAATTACGCCGATCTATGCAGAGTATGCGCGAATCTATGGCACAGAGGCTGACCTAAGTCTTGAAGCCGAAGAGGGTGATGATATCGAGCAGATCGCCGCGTTTCGAAAGCGGCAATTCAGAAATATTCATAACTTTCCCTATCCGGGTGCGGCTGAGATGAACCTGATCGCCCTGCATCCAGCGCTCATGGCCTTTGCTCGTGCCTTGCTCGATGTGGATTCGGTGCATCTGTACCAAGCCCACACCTGGGCCAAGTATACCGGTGAAACCAATTATGAGCAGGTTCACCACTGTGACTTTGGTAATCATACGTTGCTGATTCCGTCTGAGAATACGGCCCTGCGAACGGTCGACTTCATCCTTTATTTTACCGATGTCACGGATGCTCACGGCGCTTTGCACTATGTCACCAAACCTGATGCTTCGCAGGTGTTGAAACCCGGTGCGGTCGCCGTTTCAGAGACGCAGCAAGCCGCGCTGCTGGCCCGTGAAAAGTCAGCAGCGGGTCCGGCGGGAACACTGGTCGCCCATGGTATAGATACCTTTCATCGCGGCACTAACCTGACGCTTGAGAAGGGTTATCGTTATACGATGACGGCAGGCTATAAAGCCGCTGGTAATGACCTGATTGGTTATCATGTCTGGCAGCAAAGTGAGGGTCGAGACTGGTCGGTTATTTTTGACCATGCATCACCGGAGCAGTTGGCCTGCCTGGGTGTGCCTATGCCGGGAGATGCCTACTGGACGATGCGTACTCTTAAACTCAGTCAAGCGCGTTGGCCAGGCTGGGATATGAGCCCTTATTTCGCTGCACACGCTTGATTATCCTCCTGTACGGGGTTAGCGGTTGCGGCAAGTCTACCGTAGGGCGCTTGTTAGCTGCCCAGTTGAATTGGATTTTCCTCGATGCCGATGATTATCACTCAGCAGCGAATATCGAGAAAATGCGAAATGGTACTCCCCTGAATGATGCTGATCGCTGGCCTTGGCTGGACCTGCTGGCGGCGAAGCTCACTGAATTGCAAGCACAAGGCCAGAGTGCCGTATTAGCCTGCTCTGCGCTGAAGCCCGCATATCGTCAGCGATTGGGCGTCGACGAGTGTCATGTGAGATCGGTATTACTGACGGGCAGTCCAGCGTTGTTAGCTGCTCGACTGGCGCTCCGCCAGCATGCCTTTATGGCCGCCAGCTTGTTGCAAAGTCAACTGGTGACGCTCGAGCCGTCTGCGGCGAGCCTCATGGTCGATATCAATCAATCGCCAGAGGCGATAATCCACTCGATGATTGAAACGCTGCATCTCGATCAGGACTCAGCGTCTTAAGCTCGAGAGACTGGCGAGAGACTGGCGAGAGACAGGCTTTTGGTATCAGCCTCAATGTGCGGGCTTCGGTACCTCGCCGTCCAGTACCGAGATCCGTTCGCCGTAGCGAGCAAATCCTGCGTAATCCCTGACGGCTTGATGCTGCAAGCAGCGATTGTCCCACATCACCAGAGTGCCTGGTGACCATTTGACGCGGCACTGAATGCGCGGATTGTTCGCCACGAATCGATAAATACCTTGCAGCAGCATATCGCTCTCCCATCTGGAAAGTCCCTCGATATGCGAGGTAAAACTGGCATTCACGAACAACAAGGGTCTGCCCGTTTCCGGGTGTCGCGTGATGACAGGATGGGAGGCGTTGGGATAAGTCTGGTCCGGCCTTAATCGTATGCCATAGGCTCGCAGGTCTTGCTCACCGTCATGATAGGCTGTTTTTTTGCTCAGCAGTAATTTCAGATCCGCAGACAACTCCTCATACGCAGCATACATGTTGGCAAATAAGGTATCACCGCCGCCATTCTCAGGCACTCGAGTGACATACAGCAGAGAAGCAGCGGGAGGCATGGGCTCGCAGGAAACATCTGAGTGCCAGACTTCACCATTGGTCTGTTTGGCCTCCGGCTTGGTATCGATGATAAACACTTCCGGGTCGATGCTTGCATCAGGCCGACCCATGCCTCCGCGCTTTGATGGGTGAATATGAATGTCGCCAAAGAGTCGAGCAAAAGCCTTGTGCTGATCGCGGCTGAGGTGCTGGTGTCTGAAGACCAGTACCATATGGTCTAAAAACGCCTGCCTGATCTGCTCGATGTCCTTCTGAGACAGAGGTTTTGCCAGGTTGATGCCCTGGATCTCGGCACCTAGCCGTGGCGTAATCTTGTCAATGTTAATCGTCATTTTGAAGGGTCATATTAAAGTGCAGTGTCTTTGTCTGTTCGAACAGCCCTGTTGAATCGCTAGTGTGAATAGCCATTGTCGATCGCCAATTAGAATAGCCATTTAGAATAGCCATTTAGAATAGGCGTGATGGTCATTGAAGACAACAAGGCGTGATTCAGGTTAGTCAATGATTGGCATAACCTACTCATAAGTTGATTCGACGACGATCATACGGCGCGGCGATCTGGCTGTGTCGGCGAACCGTTTGATATCCTCGGCGATGGCGCGCTCGCCGGCTTCGCTGGCATAGAACCGTTTCCTTAGATCCTCCAGTGAGTCAAATCCGCACAGCGCAAAGCCGTCTACGACTGGGCCGTGGAATCGATGGACGATGCTCAACTGGCGGTAATGGGTCATGGCTTCATGTATCTGCAGCGCCAGGGGTGCATGGTCCTCACGCCAGTACCGATCTGCCTCTGCATGGCTAAGGTCAGGATGGGCGACCAGGGGAAACAGACCGATAAAGCCAGGCAGATTCATTGGTGCGTTGCGTTTCAGGTGCTCATCAGTGCCCAGTATTGAACCGGCCCTGGGTTTAATCACGCGTTCATAGAGTAGATAAGCACCACTCTCAGCGGCGTCCAGAAAACCTGCCAGGTCGTCAGTGCTCGCGGTCACAAGCGCCGCCACCGGCAAGCCTCGGCTCGCGGCGAGCTCATCGACAAACAGATGACCGTGATACTGGCGGGCAACCGACTCTGCCCGGTCACTGTTCTTGAAAATGGCGGCAAACTTGAGTGCGTTCACGGGCATTCCTCAGGAAGGGTGGCGTTCAGTCTGCTGCGCACCTTGGCTGCCGTCAAGAGAGCGAATCGACAGGCGGCAGCAACCTTGCGCAAATCCAAGTCTGCGCTTAGCGGTACGGCATTGAATGATGCCGATTATCACGTGATCTACACCTTCTTCATTTCTGGTTGTATCGCGGTTCTGTTGCGGCTTCCTCTATATCAGTTTGCTGCTGGATATCCGGTAAGCTCAAGAAATCCCTGGCCGAAAGTTGAACCCTCGACTGTGACGGGGCCTTCCCAGTAAGGGAAAGCGGTGTTCAGCCAGTGATTTTTAGTGCGAGGAGCGACAGTCCAGCTCAACCCTTGTTTGGGCAGCTCGATTCGCCAGTCTAGTGGCAATCGATGGACGCTGTCTTCACCCGTCATGACGGCCGAATAGCGGATCGGCTCGAAGATAATCGAGTCTTTGGTTAATCGTGTGGTCTTGCCCTCGGGATTGATCCAGCTGCCACTCACCCAGTCTTCGCCATCGGTCTGACGCAGGCGGTAGACCATGAGAGCATGGCCATCATCCAGATGCACGGACAGCCAGTCCCAGCCGGGTTGATTCGGTGCCAGGGGTTGTGAGCTCCATTCTCGATCCAGCCAGCCTTTGCCGGCAAGGTGCGTTGTTGCACCGTTGCGCGTGACTCTGCCGCTGACTCCGAGATGGGGTTGGCTGTAGTAATAGCTGGCTTGCCCCAGAGAAGATTTTTGACTGTAGCCTGCATCGCCTTGCAGTACCCAGGCAGTCGCTGAGTCCAGTTGCAGGGAGACCTCAAAGTCCTCAATGGTGAATGTCAGCTGACCGGGTATGGGCGCTTGATTCAGCTCTTTTCCTTTTAATGTGTCGTTGTTTAACCAGGCCTCGAAGTGCCCCTGTTGATTGATGGCGACGCCGGCCTGACCGATACCGCCACGGGAAAACTGCTGTTTATAGACATGGCCCTCTGGGGTGCTGAGTGCCGCATGGCCCATCCACGCCTGGTTACTGGACCAGCCGCCGGGATCTGCATCCGGGCTCAAGGATTGCCGAAACAGCGTCCAGTGCACAGCATACTCAGCACCTGATTCATCCTTCAGGTTCGCTGTCAGATACCACCACTCGATCCGATAGTCTGGATGTGCGAGGTGATCCTGTGGAAACGTGAAGCGCTTGCCGGGTACAACATCGGCATAGCCGGCAGGGTCTCCTCGCAGGAGTTGATAGGCTTCGCTCGCAGCCGTTTTCCAAGTCGGTGTGAGGCAAATGATGAGCGGTAAGTAGAGGTTCAACAGCCTCGTCGGTTTCATCCTGCCTCTCTCGAGTTTTGCTGAATTGCGGTGGGCAGTGTTTGTCTGACTCGAAATACAGCAACACAGAGTGTTGCCAGAACAATACCCAGAGTCATTGTTGCCAGTTTTGCCAAGGGCCACCAAGACCATAGAAGCGGCATGGTCCAGCCAAAAGCGATCACATTGAGCTTGTTGATCAGTAACCAGCTTAAGCTGAATCCGAGTGGTAACGACACCAGTAAGGTGATTGACACCATCAGCACGAGGGGCGCAGCAACAATTTTCAGCCACTGACTATAATTGAGACCCATCGCTCGCCAACGTGCATATTCTGGCGCTCGCTGTTGATGAACTGCGAGTAGGGCAGTCAGCAAAGACAGTCCTGCTACCAACAGAGTCAGGATGTTGAGGGTCGCCGTGATGGCGAAGGTTCGATCGAAAATCGCGAAGGACAGACGTTTGATATCGGCTTGCACAGCCCATTGTCCTGGCATGATCCCCAGCCTCGACAGTCGGCTGCTCAACAGGGCTGGATCGCCTATCTCATCGGATTCTGCCAGCCATAAGCCAGCGCCAAGGAGCTTGGCGGCCGGCCAGAGTGTTCTGACGGAATCCTGTGGCAGATAAAATGCCAGATTCGCATTGCCATAGTCATGCAGGAAACCAACAATTTGGAACTGTTGCGAACCACTAGGAGTTGGCAGCGTCACGATGCTGTTCAGCGGGGTCTGTGCCAGATAGCGAACCTGTTCATTCGCCAGTATCGGTGTCACGGGTCCCGATCCGTTACGCCATGCCTGGACTCCGCCATCCTGCGCCTGAGCCAGAACCATGGCCAGCGTGTCCGGCGCATTCAGCGCGAGACCGCGAATTGATGTGGCTCGATTCTGCCAACGCAGATCAAGACCCAGACGCGGCGAATAGGCTTTCAGCCACTGGGATCGCGCCACAAGTCCGGAGTCCGAGAGTCTGCTATCCAGCGCGTCGCTCTGTACATAGATATCTGCCGCCAGGCGGGTCTCGAGCCAAGTGCTTAATGCCGTTCGAAAGGATCCTACCAGGCTGGTCACGCCAATATTGGCGGTCAGTGTCAGTAGCAGCGCCATCAGGGCAATCCGCAAATGGGGCAGTTGAGCGAGCGAGTCTGATACTGCCCAGCGTAGCAGCCAACGTCGATGGGGCAAACCGCGGGCTATGACTTCAATGACACTCAGCAGGATCCAGGGTAGCAGGAGACCCCCCCCAAACATGACCAGCGCCAGAATGAAAAACCCCTGCTCGACACTATCAAAACGGGAATACAGTAGTATGGAGATCGCCAGCATAGCCACCGCAACCAGCGCCATCCAATGAATGCTGCGCCGATCGCGCTGACCTTGGGCGCTAACTTCTCGCTGTTGTCGAATCGATTCAGTGGCTCTAAACCACAGAGGCAGCGTCAGCGCCAGTGCCATGCCGGCAAGACTCAGACCGAAGGCCAACCAAACTTGATTTCCGCTAATGGCGATCGATGCGCCCAGTTCGGCGGCATAAAGGCTTTGCAGGCTGATGGTCATGGCGGGCAATAAGAGTTGGCTCAGGACGTGACCCAATATAAGGCCGAGGCTGGTACCGAGCAGCGCCCAGACCAAGGATTCGGCAATGATGGCGGAGGTCAGTATTGACAGGGAAACCCCCATCTCACGCAGGATAGTCAGAGTACTCTGGCGTGCCAGAAGGGAAAATCGAACCGCGTTGAAGACGATAAACAGACCGACCGCGAAAGACAGTAAGCCAAGCGCAGTCAGGTGGGTATGCAGACTAGCGGTCACTTGTTCAAGGTCTAATGCCTGGTGGTTGGTTTCGAGCATCAGATTCACCGGCAGTTGCTCTTTCAGATATGCCTGCTTTGACTCGCTCAGGCTGCCGACGGCCAGATAACTCAAGGTCTCAGTCTCAAGCAGGGCCATAGCTGCCGCAAGGTCCATAAAGATCCGCTGCCCCTGTCGAGCTTGGGTTTGAATCACCGCCGGCGGCAAGCTTTTACCGCTGGCAAGCATCAGGCGCTGGCCTGTTTCAACGCCCAGCTGCCGCGCCAGGGACTCGGAATACCAAGCCTGGTAATCAGGTTGAATCAGCGACAACCATCGAGTAGTCCCCATGGGATCAAGATAAACAGGCTTTTCCCCCTGCCTGTCGAGTGCTGGCAGTGCCAACAAGTCAGTAGCGATGAGCGTCACTGAACCGCCTTGTTGGGTGCGAACCTGGGCTTCAATTACCGGGTAGATAGCGTCAAACCCGGCGCGTCGCAGGCTGATGTAAGCCGCGACATTCACGTCAAGGCCCGCTCGATCCCGAATCCAGTAATGCGCCTCGGCTCCTAGCAGCTGGTCCGCCTCTGAGTAGCTGCTTCGAGCATGGTCATTAATCAGCTGAACCGCAGCCCACAGTGCGACACCACTGACGATTCCCAGCCCCATGGCCAGCGCCTGGCCCGGGTGACGTCGGTAGTAGCTGGTCAGCGTCAAAAATACCCACAGCCACTGGTTAAGGTAAGTCTGCAATTCAGTTCTGCTTGGCGAGCAAGGGCGTAATTCGACCATCCTGCAGCAGCCATTGGCTATCTAAGTAGTCGGCCATCAAGCGGCTGTGAGTAACCATCAGCAGACTGCTGCCTGTTTCTTTTGTGAGTGATATCAGTAGCTGCATCACCTGATGACTGGTGGCTTCATCGAGATTACCCGTGGGCTCGTCGGCGAGAATCAAGCTTGGCTGATGCATCAGTACCCGACCTATCGCGACCCGTTGCTGCTGACCGCCGGAGAGTTGGTGTGGCAGGCGTGTTAACAAGGGTGCAAGGCCCAGCGCGTCGATCAAATGCTGCTGCAGGGTGGGATTGCAGCGGTCGGCAAGCCGAGCCTGGAGGAGCAGGTTATCGAGGACGTTGAGCGTCGGCACCAAATGATAGTGTTGAAACACCAGGCTTAGCTCTCTGCGGCGCAGTTCATTCCACTGGCGCTCGTTGAAGTCGCTGGCTAACTGCCCATTAATCGTGATCTGGCCACTGTTCGGCCGATCGAGACCGGCGGCCAGATGCAGCAAGGTGCTCTTGCCGCAACCGCTTTCTCCAAGTAAAGCCGCAGTTTGGCCTGCCGGGAGGTGAAAGTCGGCGTGCCGCAGGACTTGGATATCGCCGTCCGGCTGCTGGAAAGTCTTGTTGATAGCGGTAAATGTAAGCATGACGCCACAGTAGCAGAAGCCGGCCAAGACGGCAGCTGCTGTTTGGTCAGAATATGCCCTTGGTCTGCCGAAGCGGCTAGCTGGATGCGACGCGAAGCGCTGCCCTGGCTCTCAAATCTGTCAGCCGATCTCGACTGGCGATTTGAGGCTTCTCAGTCTCTGCTGGTAACTTATGCTGAAAACCATCTGTGCTGAAAAACCTGAAGTAATGTCTTGGAGACGCCTGAGACCCTCGATATTCCCAATTATGTTAGCTAACCTTTCTTCGCTAACCTTTCTTCGCTAACCTTTCTTAGCTGACCTTTGAGTTACCCCACCTACGCCACGAGGTTAAGCGGATTCGTTTCCGCTAAGGACTGTTTTGCCGGTGGTGGGATAGACCCTGTCGGTAAGGCTGCAATTGCAGAGGCGGTCGCAGATTTGCTAATGACTTTTGGCTAAAGCCTCGAATTCAAAAGTTGCACGACCCCTGGAAACCCCTGCCTAGTCAAGGCTATCTTCGGCGATGAAGTAACGGGGGTCTTCAATGACGTTGACCTCCACCAGGTTGCCAGCCTTCCGCAGCAGTGACCGGCATTCGGCGTTCAAGTGCACTAGATGCAAGGTCTTGCCAGCGTTCAGGTAACGCTCCGCGAGGGTATCTATAGCCTCCAATCCTGAGTGGTCACAGACCCTGGAGTCGGCAAAGTCAACAACCACGTCGTCCAGCGCTCGCGCCGGATCAAACTGCTCGAGAAACGAGGTGACGGACCCAAAGAACAGCGGACCACTCACCGCGTAGACGGTTGACGCCTTGTGGTTATCGCGAGTTTCAACCTTGATGTGTTTGGCGTGCTCCCAGGCGAATACCAGGGCAGAGACGATGACGCCAGCAATTACTGCGACGGCCAGGTCGGTTGCCACTGTTACGGTTGATACCAGAATCAGTATTAAGGCATCGCTACGGGGCACCTTGCCGAGAATTCGAAAGCTGCTCCATTCAAATGTGCCTATCACAACGATGAACATCACGCCGATCAGTGCCGCCAGTGGTATCTGCTCAATGAGGGGCGATGCGAACAGAATAAATGCCAGCAGAAACAGCGCGGCAGAGATCCCTGATAGACGTCCTCGTCCGCCGGAATTCACGTTGATCATGCTCTGTCCAATCATGGCGCAGCCGCCCATACCGCCAAACAGGCCAGTCACAGTATTGGCGACACCCTGGCCGACACATTCTTTGTTACCGCGGCCACGGGTCTCGGTAATCTCATCGACCAGGCGCAAGGTCAACAGCGATTCGATCAGGCCGATAGCAGCGAGTATGACGGCATAGGGAAAGATGATCGTCAAGGTTTCTAGGTTCAAGGGTACTAAAGGCAAGTGGAAGCTCGGCAGCCCACCGGCAATGGAGGCAACATCGCCCACGACGCGCGTGTCCAGATCAAGGCCCATGACCAGAAGGCTGACGACAACGATGGCAGCCAGCGATGACGGAATCGCTTTGGTGAATCTCGGTAAAAAGTGGATGATCGCCATCGTAAGGGCGACGAGGCCAAGCAACTTATAGAGCGCATAGCCGCTCATCCAGGCCACATCGAGAATGTTGCCCTCCAATCGAGTACCATGGAGCCAGCCAGGCTCGCCGGGCTCACCAAACTGACTCAGCTGCGCCAGAAAGATCACTATCGCCAGTCCGTTGACGAAACCCAGCATCACGGGGTAGGGCACCATGCGAATGAACTTGCCTAGGCGCAGAGCACCGGCTGTAATCTGCAACAGACCCATCAGTACGACAGTCGCGAACAGGTATTCGACACCCAAGTCAGCAACCAATGCCACCATCACCACGGCCAGTGCCCCGGTTGCTCCCGAGATCATACCTGGCCGCCCGCCGATGCAGGCGGTAATCAAGCCGACCATAAAGGCGGCATACAGTCCTACTAGGGGCTCGACGCCAGCAACGAAGGCGAAGGCGATCGCCTCGGGTACCAGCGCTAACGCTACCGTCAGGCCGGAGAGAACGTCGTTTTTAGCGCTGATGGCACGGGCCGGTTGAATCTCAAACATGCGTTATTCTCTGTGTTCCAGAAATTATGGCAAAAGAAGCGGCTGTCGCCTCAGAGGAAACCACAGGTGATAAGAGTCAATTGCTAAGTAAATCGAGTCGCGAAGTCCAGTCGACGAGCAGCGGGGTTTTCAGGTCGCATCGACAGAATAAAGCGGGCGCAGTGTACTTTATGTGGCGATGCAACACAAATGGAGCAAGGTGATGGTCCCGATGACCGGTGTCAAGCGTCCGCGGTTTCAGCCCCCTCGCCAGACCGTTAGGGGTGCTTGCAGGCCTCTGCGTAGGGCGCTATATCTAGCCCAAACATGCCATAACGGGCCTTGACCGCTGCCAGGGTAGCCGAGCACCAGTAATCGGACCCAGGAGCAGGAAACCCCATAACGGTGCGCTGCTGCACGGTAGCGCCAGCAATCAGTCGTTCCAGAAACTTGTCATCCTTGTAGGCTTGCCAGGCCCAGCCTGTGTGCAGCGTGCTGATCCATTCGCTGGCGGCCTTGCGATAGGTCAGATTATGAACCAGCCGCCGAGAGCCTGGTGCCAGCGGTGTACCGCGATGCCAGGTGTCGTGGCGGTACAATAGTAAATCACCGCGACGGAAATCAGTCCGCGTCTCTCGCTCGTAGAGCAGGCGGCGAAAATCTGCCAACGTTGGCCGCTGACTGGCAAAATATTCTTCTGCAGCTTCTCGGTTGTTGATATACCGCAGGTCGCCAATGCCGGGAGAATCGATAATAGGCCAGCGATAAGCCGGGTCATCAGTACCGGTGCGCGGCACAACCGCCGTGCCGCCGAGTCCACCCGTCGATTCGCTCAAGTAAAGTATCATTTCCACGGCCTCTGGTTTGTGCCAGGGGGGCGGATGCACCAACGAGTGGTTCGGGTAGTCCACATGAATACGCTGGTCAGCATTATCCTGAATATTGTCGGTTGCTGTTGGTAACATCTGACTGTTGGCTCGGCCATATTTAGGCCACAAGTCCGACTGACTGAGCCGCAGGGTATCGAGTGTTACGCCCAGCAGATCGCCGACCGCTTGCAACACATTCTGGTGCAAGGTCACCTGATTAAATACATCGATTCGCGCGGGAAAATTCAGTGCGCCGGCGCTGCCAAAATCTGTGAAACCAGCTGCTGCCGCCGTGCCGACAGCAGGATAATGGTTGCCAGCAGCCGTCGCCAGATCATTGATCAGCTGCGTGGGCAACAAGCCGCTGACGAAGGCGTAGCCCGCTTCACGCCACTGCCTAATCTGTGCAACGGTTAGGCGCTGCTGGCTATCAACCGGTTGCGCCAGGATAGTTTGTGGCCGATTCTGGTTCAGTTTTTGTCTCCCTCGACAGATACGGCTGATTATGCCTTAGCTGGGGCCCAGGTAGCGAGCCAGAGTGTGTTTTCCAGCAAGGGTGCGAAGCATCATCACGTGCGAGTTGCCGGCTGCATCTGCTCGCCGCCACTGCCCCCAGTCTCTCATTAAGCAGGGACCTAACCGCAGTGGATTAAGCGTCCGTTGTTGATTTCTCAGCGTTGGGGCTCAGAGACCTTATGGCTCAATCTTCTCAAGTCCACACCACAGAGCAATAAACACGGCGATAGTTGCAGTAATCCGTTCGATCGAGGCGATACTGACCCGTTCATCGAAGCCATGAATATTGTCGGACCAGGGTCCATAGACCAAGCAGGGTGTATCGTCGTAAAGGGCGAACACTCTGGCGTCAAGATAGGCCAGGGAGGTCACAGAAGCGAGCTCCTGCTGGAATACCGAACGGTGGGCCAAGCCCAGGGTTTGCTCAGCAGCGCTGCCTTCCTCGAGCTCATAGCCTTCCGCCATAAAACCGTTGAACTCCACCTCCGGTGGGTTGTTGGACAGAAACGGATGGCGGCCTGCAGCGCTGCGAATAAAGTCTTCGATCTCGCGCGCACCTTGCCTTGCATCCTCGCCTGGATAGAGCGCTGTGCGAACATCAAAACTGCACCAGGCGGGTACAGAGGAAGCCCAGTCGCCGCCAGCAATCTTGCCGACATTGACGTTGATAGGTTTGTCGAGATGGGCAAAGTGTGGAAAGTTGACCTTTAAATCATTGCGCCCGCGTTCAAAATCCTTAAGGCTATTGATCAGATACATGGCCGCATCAATCGCATTGGCGCCGCTGCTGGCATCAGCGACATGGACGGGTCGGCCTCTGACATGGACCTTGAACCAGATGACGCCTACGTTGGTTCTCACCAGCGCATTATTCATTGGCTCGGGAATGATGGCGGCGTCTGCGCTATAACCTCGTACCAGCGCCGATAGTGCGCCATTGCCGGTGCACTCTTCCTCGGTAACCGATTGAACATAGACTGTCGCAGCCGGCTGATAGCCCAGCGTACGCAGTGCATCCAGAGCAAAGATATTGGCGGCGATACCAGCTTTCATGTCACCGCTGCCACGCCCATAGAGCCAGTCACCGTCAATATGTGGCTCAAAAGGGGGATGTTCCCACATGTCCAAGGGTCCGACAGGTACGACGTCAATATGACCGTTGAGTATCAGCGAGCGGCCGGTTTCCTGGTTGGGTCTGTGGGTGCCGACGACGTTGATCGCGTTGCTGTAATCGACATCCACGGGCGCAAAACCCGGATGGTTTTCAATAGTCGAAACATCGATTTGCCATCTGTCCATGGTCAGGCCTCGAGCCTGCAGTGACTTGAAGACATAGTCCTGGGCCGTATGCTCCTGACCTCGAATCGAGGGATGACTTACCAGGTTTTGAGTGAAAGCCAGCTGGTTTGCCATATTCGCCTTCACAGCCTGAATAATGTCCTGTTCGATTTTACGGTCTAGCGTCATCATGATTCTCCGTCAACGATTGGGCTGCTTGCATGCTAGCAGCTGTTTTTCATCAGCGCGAATTCCGTTTAAATGGCGGCTTTGGGTATTTCTGCTCGGCAGCGACAATCATTGCTGTATCAAGCGAGAAATTTGGTACTATCAAGCGCATGCGATGTATCAACAGTAAGTTTTATAGCGATAGTCAGACCGACTGAACAGCAGGGAGATAAAATGACGGTGAAGTGGAATTATGGTGACATTCTTGATGCAGTAGGGAATCTGGTGCCCGGAGACAGGTCAGCTTTGATTCATGGCGATCGAGTGATCACCTGGTCAGAGTTTGTCGCCCGCAGCAACAATCTCGCAACCCAGATGCGCGCCAATGGCGCCAAGGCAGGCGACAAGATTGCCATCTATATGCGCAATCGACCCGAGTACCTCGAGGGCCTGACTGCGGCCTTCAAGGCGCGTCTGACCCACGTCAACGTCAACTACCGGTACATCGATAACGAGCTGATCTACTTGTTGGATAACGCCGATGCCACCGTGTGCATTTATGCGGCTGAATTCGCGCCTAATGTGGCGCATATTCGAGGCTCATTGCCGCAGGTCACCCAATGGATTCAAGTGGATGATGGCCATGCCGGGCTCGAAGATGTTCTGCATTACGAGGACCTGGCGACCACTGGCGATGGTGCTACCTTGACCGAACCACGAAGTCACGCGGATCAGCTTTTTATCTATACTGGCGGAACAACGGGGATGCCCAAAGGCGTCATGTGGAGTCATCATGCGCTCTGGAATGTCTTAGGCGCTGGTGGTAATGCACGACTTGGCGTGCCGCCTTGTGCTGATCTTGAGGAGCATCTGACTCGGGTTAAAAACGCACCCGCCGGCCCTGTGAGTCTGCCACTACCACCCTTGATGCATGGTACAGGTCTTCTGTCAGGACTCTCGGCGATTGCCGGCGGTGGTACTTGCGTGACGCTGGTATCAAAGAGCTTTGAAGCGGAGCTTGCCTTGCAGAATATCGAGAAGCATCGAGTCACCACTTTGACGATTGTTGGTGACGCTTTTGCTCGGCCGCTGGTGGAATTTCTTGATGAAAACCCAGGCAAATATGATTTCTCCTCAGTCATTGCCGTTACCTCCAGTGGTGTCATGTGGACTCGCGACGTCAAGGCAGGGCTGTTGCGCCATAACGAGAACCTGCTGCTGGCGGATGGCTTTTCTTCATCCGAGGCGATCGGCCTTGGCTCGTCAATCATGACCAAAGACCAGGCCATAGAGGTTGCGCAATTCACTCTGGGGCCGAGTTGCAAGGTCTTCACCGAAGACAATGTCGAAGTGAAGCCTGGCTCTGGCGAATCTGGTATGGTGGCGGTCTCCGGTTTTTTGCCTGATGGCTATTACAAGGATCAGGTCAAGACCGACAAGACCTTTAAGGTGATCAATGGCGTGCGTTACTCGATACCTGGCGATTTTGTTCGTGTCGAAGCCGATGGTAGCCTGACATTATTGGGCAGGGGTAGTAACTGTATTAATACTGCCGGTGAGAAGGTCTTTCCGGAAGAGGTGGAGGAAGCCTTAAAGCATCATGTCAGCGTCAAGGATTGTCTCGTCGTTGGTATCAGTGATGCGAAGTGGGGGCAGTCGATCACAGCGGTGGTGGAACTCAATGCTGGCTTTGAATTAGACGAGCTGGCGCTCAAAGACTTCTCTCGTGCGCACCTGGCGGCGTACAAGATCCCGAAACGGATACTGGTACTCAACAGTCTCGAACGAGCGCCGAATGGAAAAGCGAACTACAAGCTCATCAAGGATTTTGCAGAAAAGACCCTCGGTGCCAGTTAATGCTAAGGGTTAGAGCCTAAAAGTTTAGACCTGACCACTAGGGAAGCTGCTAGCGCCAATGACCGAGTAGGGTTAAAAAACCAATACCGTATAGTGTGTTATCAGGTTGACGGCAGGCACTCTGCTGTTGACCGCTTAGCCACAGCGTTTACAGTCAATGGGCGTAAGTGTTTTGCATCACGGAGATTCAATGTTTTCAAGGATATGGTTGCTAAGTCTGATAGCCCTGTTGCCTGTCAAGGTGACCGCTGACCTGCTACCTGTCACAGCGACGAGAGTGCATCTGCAGCAGTCCTATACCGTCAGTCGCCACTATGCCGGGTTGTTGACTCACTTGCGCACCAGTAACCTCGGATTTGAAACCGGCGGTCTGGTCGCCAATGTGGCAGTTCGAGAAGGCGATGAGGTTACGGTGGGGAGAACGCTGATAGCACTCGATAGCGCAGCCAGTGAGGCGGAGCAACGCGCTGCTGCGGCTGAGCTGGACAGCATTGGCGCCAGTCAAGCAGCTCAACGTTCAGCGCTGGATCTTGCGCTGTCCAGCTTACAGAGATACAAGGATCTGGTTGTCAAAGGCCACGGGTCGGTTCAACGTCTCGATGAACTGCAAATCCAGGCGCAAGTTGAAGCGGCCCAGCTTCAGGTACTCAAGACCCGTTCGCAAGCAGCCCAATCGAAACTGGATCTGGCCAATGTGCGACTGAAGAAGCTCAGCATTGCTGCACCCTTTGATGCCATAGTCCAGACTCGTCAGGTAGACGAAGGCAGTATAGTGTCTCCCGGTCAAACGGTTTTGACCCTGGTTGAGCGCGGTGAACTGGAGTTGAAGGTCGGTATTCCGGACGCCATGGTAGGCCATCTGCGGCGCAATCGAGTGTATGAATTGAAGGCGATGGATCGAACCATTGAGGGGCGCCTTAGCGCGATACTACCAGTCGCTGATCCCGTCACAGGTACTGTAACAGCTGTGTTTCGCCTGTCCAATGAGGGTCTATACGCAGGCACTGTCGCCGAACTGGTGATGACCGCAGAGGTTCCTGAGGCGGGTTTCTGGCTGCCACTGAGTGCCTTGTCAGAAAGCCAACGGGGTCTTTGGTCAGTCCTGGCAGTCATGGATGGCACCAAGGGGCAGACGGTCGAGACCCGTTTGGTGGAGATCATTCATCGCGGCAATGATGCTGTGTTTGTGCGTGGCACACTCAGCGATGGTGAGCAAATCGTCGCTGGCGGTACGGCTAGAATCGTACCGGGCCAGCTGGTCATAGTGACACAGGAAAGACCGACCAGTATCGCTGCAACCACCAGGATAGTCGGTGAATAGTTCTTCTGAGTCGCCGAGCTTGATCCCGGCTAGCGATCCAGGCGAGCCGCAACAGGGTCTGGCTGATCTGTTCTACCGCTTGCCGCGTCTGACATTTCTTGCGGTTGGCTTTATCGCGCTGACGGGCATCGCCGCTTTCCTCAATCTGCCGCGGCAGGAAGACCCCACCATGACGGAGCGCTATGCCAGCGTCGAGACCTATATGCCAGGGGCCTCAGCACTGCGAATGGAAACGCTGGTGACAGAAAATGTTGAGAACGCTCTGCGTGAAGTGCCGGAGATCAAGACACTGCAATCGACGACGAGGGCGGGTTACTCCTTCATTAATGTCGAGTTGTACGACTCGGTGGGCAAGGATCAGGTAGAGCTGGTCTGGAGTGAGGCGCGGGATAAACTGGCAGATCTGGCGAATACGCTGCCGAGGGAAGCCTCGACGCCGCAATTAACTGCTCGCGGACCTCTCGCCGTGACTTTGGGCTTCGCTATCGTTGCTGATAATACGCCTTATTCAATCCAGGAACGCATCGCGACTGAGCTCAAGAGCCGTTTGTCGGTGCTGCCGGGCACCAAAGAGACAGATCTGTTCGGAGAACCTGAGCAAGAGATCCGGGTCGCCGTAAATCCGGCGGCACTGGCGCGGGTCAATCTCTCAGTTGACAGCCTGGTCGAGCTGATACGAGCGGCAGACACCAGATTAGCCGCCGGTGAACTAAGCACTCAGCACAGCGCCTTGATCGTCGAGGTCAAGGGTGACCTGGATTCTGTCGAGCGCATCAAGAGCATTCCAATCCGTAAACAGGCAAATGGTAATTTTATGCGTCTTGGTGACGTTGCAAGCGTCACTAAAACCTATGTAGATCCGCCCAACACCCTGGCTATCATCGATGGGCAACGTGCCATCGTGGTGACTACCATCATGGAAACCGGACGGCGAGTAGATCAGTGGTCTGCTGCCGCTAAGGAAATTGCGGCAAGGTACGCCGAAGAATTACCTGCTCAGGTGCAGTTCAAGGTGGTGATCGATCAGAATGACTACACACAAGAGCGTCTGACAGATTTGGCGCTGAACCTGACCGCCGCCATTGTGCTGGTGCTGTTGGCGCTGTTCTTTCTGATGGGGGCCAGGTCGGCAATCATAGTGGGGGCCGCATTACCACTGACACTCTGCATGGTGCTTGCCGGCTTGAGTTTCATGTCGATTCCGTTGCACCAGATGTCGGTAACCGGACTGATTATTGCACTCGGATTGCTGATCGATAATGCAATCGTGGTAGTCGAAGAGTATAAGATCAATCGGCGCCAGGGCTACTCGTTGCGGGTAGCGGTGGGGCAGTCTGTTAAGCATCTGTTTGTTCCTCTGCTGGCTTCGACGGCGACGACTGTTTTTGCGTTTATGCCGATCGCTGTCAGCCCCGGAGGCACTGGCGACTTTACTGGTGCTATGGCGATTTCAGTAATGTTGTCAGTCTCCTCATCGTTTCTGTTGGCAATGACAGTCATCCCAACTTTCGCCGCCTATCTGGATCGACGTTTTCCCATCAAGGTTTCCAATTATGACGCTTGGTGGGTCAAGGGTTATACGAATGCAGCGCTGGCCCAAGCTTACCTGCGCTCGATTCGTTGGATAGTTGCGCATCCAGTGGGTGGTGTACTCACCTCGATGGTACTGCCGCTGGCGGGTTTTCTCTTGGCGATGACACTGACGAGCACTTTTTTTCCGCCGGTCGACCGGAACCAGTTTCAGGTACAAATCATTCTGCCAGCCAATAGCTCGCTAGCTGACACACATGGGGTAGTGGATCGAGTCCGCGAACGGCTGATGTCAATGAAGGAAGTCGTATCCAGTCAGTGGTTTGTGGGCGAGGGAGCGCCACGGGTCTACTACAATATGATGCAGAACAACGATAGTGTCGCCAGCTTTGCGAGTGGCTTTGTGACAACAGGCGCGGTCAATGATCCGTTGCATATTCTGGCAAATCTGCAGAAAGATATGATTGCGGAATTTCCCGAGGCTCGAATCATGATCATGCCTTTCGAGCAGGGACCGCCCTTTGCAGCGCCCATAGAGATTCGAGTGGTAGGTCCAAATCTTGATGTGCTCAAGGAACTGGGTGAGCAGTTGCGGTTTTTGCTCTCCGGTATTGATCAAGTGACATATACAACTGCGACCCTGTCAGCCAGTTCGGCCCAGTTGTCAGTGTATCCAAAAGATAACCAGCTGGCATTGCTGAGTATGCGTAATCAGGATCTGCCTCTGCAGCTCAATGGCAAGCTTTCGGGAATCCCGGCGGGCGCCCTGATGGAGGGCTCGACCGAGTTGCCTATCAAGGTTCGCTTTGACAACAGTGTTCGCGGTGATCTCGATCGACTGACGACCTCAACCCTGGTCGCCAAAGGCAGTCTGTTTGCCGGTTACGGTGGCATCCCGCTTGAGCAGGTGGCAGAACTGCGGCTAGAGCCGTCGCCGGCAAACATCAATCGACACCAGGGAGAACGGGTTAATACAGTCGCGGGATTTCTGTTGCCTTACACCTATCCGTCGGTGGCGATCGCTGAATTTCGCCAGCGTCTGAATGCAGCCTCAATCCTTGTACCCGAAGGTTATCGTATTCAGTTTGGCGGTGAGGAAGAGGAGCGGGGCGAGGCTGTCGGCAATATTATCTCCACCTTTACCCTGTATCTTTGGTTAATGGTGGCAGTCATCGTCTTGTCACTCAACTCGTTTCGCTATGCGGGTGTTATAGGAATTATTGGTCTAGCGAGCATCGGTCTGGCACTGTTCGGTGTCTGGCTCTCAGGCCATCCTTTTGGCTATATGGCTTTGATCGGCACTCTGGGGCTGATAGGTCTGGCGATTAACGGCGGCATCATAGTGCTATCAGCCCTAAAGTCTAACCCCATAGCGCTGCAAGGTGACGAGGATGAGATGGTGCGAGTCGTACTGGAATCGACTCGCCATATTGTCTCGACAACTGTGACCACGATTGGTGGTTTTCTGCCATTGATTTTATCTGGTGGCCAGTTCTGGCCACCGTTGGCCATGTCAATTGCCGGTGGTGTCGCGGGATCGGCTATCCTTGCCTTGTATCTGGTGCCGGCGATGTTCAGCTACTTCAGTCGAAAAGATACCAGGCGCAAGCAGACGGACAACGAAGCTACCCGCGCAGACGTGACACTGTCACTGCGAGTAGCACCTGAGAAAACCTTCAACTAGCTTCGCAGCTGATCTGCTATAGGCAGCTGACGGATTCGCTTGCCGGTTGCGGCGAAAATTGCATTACATAAAGCGGGTGCAAATGGTGGGGTCGGCGGCTCACCCACACCGGCGGGCAAGGCATCGCTCGCGACGACTTGGACCTCTATTTGCGGCGGCGCCTCGTTCATGCGTGCGACGGCATAGTCATGATAGTTGCTTTGCTCGACCGCGCCATGCTTCATGGTGATGCCCGCGTGCAGCGCGCAGGACAAGCCAAATATCGCACCACCTTGGCACTGATTAATGACAGTATCTGTGTTGACCACAGTCCCTGCATCGATCGCCATCCAAACTCTGGGAATGGTGAGCTCGCCGCCACTGACATTGACCTCTACGACCGTCGCGACATAGGTCAGAAAGCTACGATGCACGGCTACGCCAAGACCGCTACCCTCTGGTAGCTGGCGGCCCCAGCCGGCACTGGCCGCGACCAGATTGACGACGTTGATCAGGCGACCCGTATCATAGGGATAGCGCGTTAGCGGCTCGCCATAGTTGGGATAAGGATCACCCATGCCTTCAAACGTCAGGTGTCGAGCCGGGCCTATGACTTCCAGTAAATAGTCCTTAGGATCACGTTGAGCAGCGGCCGCCATCTCGGCGATAAAGGATTGGACGGCAAAACTGTGATGTATGTTGTTCACCGATCGCAGCCAGCCGATTCGCACGTGCGCCTGAGCTTCGCCGACTTCAAGCTGAAGATTTGGCGCGTTAATCGGAGAGTCGGTGAATCCCTGACTGAGCTCGCCGCCACTGGGGCCTGTCTGGTTCAGTGCAAACAGGGCGCCGATAGAGGGAAACACGGTTCTGTGTCGAAAGGCGACGATTCTGCCCTGGTCATCGAGTCCCGCTGTCAGCTTCTGGGCCGATACCGTGTGGTAGAAATCGTGCTGAATGTCGTCTTCGCGCGTCCACTGCAATCGAATGGTGAAACCTGACTGTTGAGCAAGATAAGCCGCTTCGGAAGAAAAATCTGGTTTCGACTTGCGGCCAAAGGCGCCACCCAGCAGTGTCACATGTACTTGGATCTGAGCAGGTTGTAAACCCAGCATTCTCGCAACCTCTGCCTGGTCTGCCTGCGGATTCTGGGTTGCCGCCCAAACCTCAACGCCATCGGCGGTCAGCCGAGCAGTCGCCACGGGCGGCTCCATCGGCGCATGGCTCAGATGAGGCACATAATACTCGGCATCCAGACGAGTCGCAGCTGAGGCTAACCCAGTTTCAATGTTACCCTGGGATCGAACAATTTTTCCGGGTTGGCGAGTCTGTTGTTCTAACCGTTTTTGGTACGCCGCTGAATCATAGGTGCCGTTGTCGCCAGCCGCCCACTCTATCTTCAGCGCCTTGCGGCCCTGTATGGCTGCCCAGGTATTGGTTGCAATGACAGCAATTCCGCCTAGGGGCTGGTACACCAGGGGCTCTGAGGGCGCCGGAATTTTTATAACCTTGAGCACGCCGGGTATAGCCAACGCGGCTTTCGCATCAAAAGATGTAACCTTGCCCAGCACGACCGGTGGTCGCGCGACCACTGCTACCTTGGTGTCTGGCAAGCGTACGTCGGCACCGAACAGGGCACGCCCAGTAATCAGCGCTTTCATGTCCACGGTGGCCATAGCGGTGTTGATATAACGCCACTGGTCTTGAGACTTGAGACTCAACTCAGCATCATCGGGTACCTTAACCGTAGCGAGAAGACCGATAACATCACGAAAATCGAGTTGCTGACCGGATTTAGCATGAATGATCTTGTGATCGGCGACGACACATTCGGTGCTGGGCACGGCCCAGTATTGACCAGCGGCATCCGCGAGCATCTTTCTGACACTGGCGCCCAGGCGTCGGAGTCGCTCAAAGTTATAGCGAATGCTGCGCGAGCCGTCGGTATTCTGGTCGCCATAGCGGGCATCACCCAACGCCTGAGCAATGCGTACTCGAGACCAGTCGGCCTCCATCTCATCGGCAATAATCTGACCTATGGCGGTTCGGATCTGTTGTCCCATGTCGGATCGGTGACAGGTGATTTCCACCGTCCCCTCATGATCAAAGGCAACAAACAAATTCACCGCTTGTTTGGTGCTTGAAGGCTCTCCACCAATCGCAGCGATGGCGCGAGAGGGGGTGATCAGTTGCGTACTAATAGCGTAAACGCCGGCAATGCCCACTGCCTGAATAAATCGCCGGCGGCTGATATCAAAGACCTGATCCTGGGTCTGGTCTCTCATAACGGCCCTCCCGCAACAGATTTTATGGCCGCGCGGATCCTTGGATAGGTGCCGCAACGGCAGATATTGCCGCTCATGGCTGTGTCTATCTCGGCATCAGTCGGTGTTGGAGTACTGTTCAACAGTGCGGCCGCCTGCATAATCTGGCCCGGTTGACAGTAGCCGCACTGAGGCACCCTGATCTCAGCCCAAGCCAGCTGAAGCGGGTGCTTGCCATCGCTACTGAGCCCCTCGATGGTCTTGATGTCCCGATTCTCAACCGCTTGAACCGGCAGTACGCAGGCTCTTTGCGCTGCGCCATTAACATGCACAGTGCAGGCACCACATTGGGCGATGCCACACCCATATTTGGTACCGGTTAAGTGTAGTTCATCCCGCAGAACCCACAGCAGAGGCGTTTGAGGATCACCGGTATAGCTGATCTTTTTGCCGTTAATCATTAGTTGAATCAAAGCTAACGCCTCTAAGCCGAGAGATAGAATGGTTGAGGTGGATTTTGGCAGGTATTTGCGAAAAATCCAGGGTGTTATTAACGGCTCCTTTGATTTAGATTGCTGCTGCTAGTGGGCTGTAAGAGAAAGGTTTCGCTTTGCATGATTTCTCCGGTAGCTTGCTGGCCTAACCGGATTCTGCGCAAAAAAACCGGCGCACTCCTCGCGCCCCAGCGCAGTTTATTAGTTTGCAATCACTGTTGATTCATATTTCGAGCCTTGATCCTTGAAATGCGCTAAAGTCGAGAACAGGCAGGGGCGCTAGTGGGCCGAGCAGGAGGGGCGCAATGGCAGGATCATCTAGATCCATCCGGTTCAAGTAGAAATGGGATTTTTGCGTTGACATTAGATATCGTATCAATCTGTGAAGTATCAAGGTTCTTCATTCTAATGCTGGCTAATGCTGGTTTTTCGATCCCGACCTTGCAATGTCCGCCTTAAAAGCCTTGCGCTAAACGGAGTCAGCCATGTCCGATTCAACCTTTCCCATTGTAGCAATTGGCGCATCAGCAGGTGGTCTAGGCGCACTTAAATCCTTCTTTGAGTCAATGCCAGCAACGTCAGGTGCGGCGTATGTTGTGATTCAGCATCTACACCCAAAACATGAAAGTCTCATCGCCGATATATTATCCCGGTCAACAAAAATGCCGGTACTGCAGATTAAAGCAGGCATGGCGATAGCGCCCAATCATGTCTACGTGATTCCCCCGAATCAGTATCTGGGTCTCAAGGGGAACGTCTTTACGTTGAGTGAAGCGGTAGCACATTCTGGACTGCGGCTACCCGTTGATGCGTTTTTCAGGTCAATAGCTGAGCAACAGGCCTCTCGAGCTATTGCCATTATTTTTTCTGGTACGGGTAGCGACGGCGCTCTGGGATTACGGATGGTTAAGGCAAGCGGTGGCCTGGTGCTAGCCCAAGCGCCGGAAACGGCAGAGTTCGATGGCATGCCGAGCAATGCTATCGCCACAGGTATGGTGGATCTGATCTGCCCGATCAGTGAGATGCCTGGGTACCTGCTAGGTTACTTTCAACATCCCTATGTGGGTTCAAATGCCTCGAATGCAACGGACGCGGACCCATTAGGCGCTCAGGCGGAGGCGCTAGACGCCATTTTGGCTGTGTTGCAAACCCACATAGGGCAGGATTTTCGAGCCTACAAGAAAGGCACTCTACAGCGACGGATAAGTCGGCGAATGGGGCTTCGGCAAATGAGGTCTATGGCGGAATACGCTACATTTCTGCGCAACAACGAAGAAGAGGCGAAGCTGTTGTACCAGGATTTGCTCATAGGGGTGACAGATTTTTTCCGCGATCCGGCGGCATTTGAAAGTCTAAGAACCCAAGTTATTGTGCCGATGGTTACAAGAAAGACCTTCGATCAGCCCATTCGTATCTGGGTACCTGGTTGCTCCACCGGTCAAGAAGCCTATTCAATAGCGATGCTCTTGCTTGAAGAGATGGATTCAGTACACAAGAGCTGTCCGATTCAAATATTTGCCACTGACTTAGATGAGTCGGCTTTAGCTGTCGCCCGCAAAGGGCTGTATCCGTTCAATATTGTCGAGTCCATAAACCCAGCTCGGTTGCAAAGATTTTTTGTCGAGCAAGACAAAGGTTTTCAGGTATCCAAGCGGCTGCGTGCCACGATTTCCTTCGCAGTCCAGAATTTGATCAGTGATCCGCCGTTCTCCAATCTCGATTTGATCAGTTGTCGCAACCTGCTGATTTATTTGAGAGCTGATGTACAGAGTCGAGTGCTCGGTATGTTCCATTTTGCGCTGAACGACGCCGGCTGTTTACTCTTGGGTCAGTCGGAAACTTCCAGTCAACCAGAAGGCCTATTTGAGGCGCTCGACAAGAAGTGGCGGATTTATCAGAGGGTCAAACTGGCGCAGTCACCGACAGCGTACTTTCCTTCTGGTACTCGTCCCAAGAAAGCGGCGCCAGTGTTTGCCAGCCTACCAGGACCGTCGGCAGAGCCGATGCGAATGAATGAGATAGCCCAGCAGTATCTTTTACAGGAATATGCGCCTGCCGCGGTACTGGTAAAAGGTCAAAGTCAAATCGTCAATTTTTATGGTCCTACGGCCCATTATTTGCAGCAGCCGTCTGGGTCTCCAAGTCAGGATTTGCTAGTGCTCGCCAAGCATGAACTCAAGGCTAGATTGCGCACTGCACTGCGTCAGATGGCGGTCGAGCCAAAACGTATGTTAATTGATGATGCGTTCATCAGCCGAGACTCTGATCAGGTTCCTGTCAGGATTACGTTGCGTCCTATCAACGTTCCACGGTTGTCTGACTCACTGACGCTCATCACTTTTGAGGACCGGCCAAAAGTCTCTCTAGGCAACGGTCAGGAGCCGGCTTCACAGATGGTCACTGGTTCGTGGTTGCTGGATCGAATGGGGAACGATTTAGACATTACTCGAAAGGATTTGCAAAATAGTATTGAAGATCTCGAGTCTGCTAACCAGGATCTGCAAGCTGCAAACGAGGAAGTGAGGGCGGTCTGTGAGGAGTTACAGTCAAGCAACGAGGAGTTACAGTCAAGCAACGAGGAGCTTGAAAGCTCAAAAGAAGAATTGCAGTCGATCAATGAAGAGTTGAGCACTGTCAACAACCAATACAAGGAAAAAGTAGAAGAGTTGTCCCACGCTAATGATGATATCTCGTACCTGCTCAAGAGTACGAATATGGCCACTCTGTTTATTGATGCTGGGCTTAATATCGGCCGTTTTACGCCAGCAATAAAGGGCTTCATGAACCTGATTCCCAGTGACATTGGACGCCCTCTGAGCGACATCAAACCGAACTTTGATGATCAGAATTTGCTGGATGATGTAAGGGAGGTTTTAGCGAATTTATCGTCCAAAGAAGCTGAGATTACCACCAATGAGGGGCGAAGTTATCTGCGTCGAATCGTCGCTTATCTCAACCCCGAGAATCGCCTTGAAGGAGTCGTCATTACGTTTGTTGATCTCACGTCACTGCAGGCCGCAAGAAGAGCTGAATCAGCCTCGGCCGCCAAGTCGCGGTTTTTAGCCACAGCCAGCCACGACCTGCGACAACCCCTGCAGGTGTTAACCATGTTGAATACGGCGCTCCTCAAAGACATAAACCAGCCAAAGGCGAGGCAAATGCTCTTGCTGCAAGGTGAGTCCCTAAAGAGCATGGCCCAGTTGTTGAATGCTTTGTTAGACATCAGCAAGCTTGAGTCTGGTACCGTTAATGTCCAGCGCAGCGAATTTGAGTTGCAACCATTTCTCCAGCAATTACTCACCGAGTGTGGAGCCCAGGCGCAGGAGAAAGGACTGAGCCTTAGTCTCGAGATGCCCTCCGCCTTGACGGTAAGTAGCGATCCTGTCTTGCTGGCGCAACTACTGCGGAACCTGCTAGCAAACGCGCTGCGTTATACTCAGGCCGGATTCGTCAAACTAAGCGCTACGGCGGATAACGACCAGGTGATTATTTCTGTACGCGATTCTGGAATCGGCATTCCAGAAGAGCATCTGGAGGATATATTCGATGAGTTTTACCAGGTCAATCGAGCCCCCTACGAGCGCCATGGTGGCTTAGGCCTGGGCCTGTCCATCGTGCATCGAATAGCCGAACTGCTGGACTCCCACGTTAAGGTTTTGTCGACACCCGGAGAAGGAACCACCTTTTCCCTTAACCTCGCTAAGGGCAGATCAATAGATCCTGGCGCGGTGAAAGATGATCCAGCGTTGGCAACAGAGGTCTATTCAAAAGATGTGAAGCGCGTACAAACTGCTGAGTCTGTGAGTTCTGGTGAGCCGATTAAAGCACTGGATAAACCGCCTAAAGCCGTGATCCTGCTTGTTGATGATGACGCTGATGTGTTGGCAGCGACCAACATGCTGCTGGCGATGGAGAAAGATCTAAAGATTATGACAGCAGCATCTTCTATGGAGGCGCTTGAATTGGTGTCGATGCATCCGCCGAATCTTGTGATCAGCGATCTGCATCTCAGTAACGGCATGAACGGAATGGAAATCATTCGACAAGCAAGATCGACGACTAACCGCCAGATACCGGCAATCTTGCTGACTGGCGATACCTCGAAAAATACAGAGGAGCTAGATAGAGAGGGGATTGTTGTGCTGATTAAGCCGGTTGAGACGGAAAAGCTGATCTCGACTATTAAGCGTTTGCTGGCCGAGCTTGCTTGAGGATGAGATATCTTGATTTTTCACAGGTTCACAGTCAGCCGAGCTAAGGGTGAAGAATGGCTGAGGATATACATTTAAAAGTATCAACAAAATCAGTCATTTAAAGTTATGAATGGCGGAAGAGGCATCCGCCTATAGTTGATATTAAAGCGTGCCCTAAAGTGTACTTGGCTTTGATTATAAAGGCCTGCAGCAATTTATTGATGTTTTTTGGTGTAAATAAATACGCTACAATCTCAGGCTTAAACGTATATTGAGACGTATATAGAATGGCCCGTCGCGCATTGAGACTAACTGCACTCGCAGTAAAAAAGAATAGTGTCGCTGGTTGGTATCCAGACGGCAACGGCTTATACCTTCAGATTGGCCCGAACATCACCAAGTCGTGGGTTTATCGTTACACCATGAATGGCACCGAACGGCGCCAAGGTCTAGGCGCATACCCTGATACGACACTTGAAGAGGCTCGCACGTTAGCCAGCGCAAGCCGTAAACTCAAAGCCAAAGGCATAGACCCACTGGATTGGAAGCGTACCGATGCGGTTCAGAGGCAGCTTGAGGCGGCCAATACTAAAACTTTCAAGCAGTGCGCCCTTGAGTGTATCGAGGTGAAGAAGGCTGAGTGGCGCAACGCCAAGCATCATACCCAATGGCAAAATACTTTAGCGACCTACGCATATCCTGTTATTGGTGATCTGCCGGTACAGTCAATCGACAGCGCAATTG
>Ga0181560_10000582_pt1 | contig 33359 bp, 29 predicted proteins | sample 011ome_20_FD_133751 | JGI IMG/M metagenome (GOLD analysis project Ga0181560, IMG submission 133751) | Coastal salt marsh microbial communities from the Groves Creek Marsh, Skidaway Island, Georgia - 011509CT metaG (megahit assembly) | ecosystem: Environmental > Aquatic > Marine > Intertidal... | reverse complement strand
CCCGTACGACCCCGTTCGCGTGGTGCACGCCGTTCCTTGAGGACTTTTCCCGTCGTCACTCTTCACCCGCGCTTCCCTTTCAACGTTTGACCGGTAAGACGTTCGACTGACCGATCGCTTCACACACCCAGCCGCCTCCGTGCTCGAGATACCCGTGTTCGTCGTCGAACCCGAGGTGGACGACCGCGCGCCTCTGCTCGTGGACGGCGCTCACCAGGCGGTGTCCATGCCGGACATGATCATCGCGACGCAGTCGCACGACGCGAGATACGCGTCGTCGTTCGCGTGCGACGGCGCCGCGACGCGCGTGAACCTTCGCGACCCGACGAAAGCCGCGGTGCTCGCGCTCGCGGAGCACCTCGGCGGCGCGTTGCCCACGCATCTCGGCGCGGATCGAAGCCGAAGCGATCGCGGCGTCATCGGCGTCGAAGAGGAGTGGCTCTGGAGCGTCGGATCGCACCCGCTTTCGAGCACGTGCGCGTTCGGCGGGGGGTCGCTGACGCGAACGCAGAAGGACGTCGTCCATCGCGCGTACGCGCTCACCGCCGTGGACGCCGCGGCGGCGGCGGTCAACGCGGGCGTGAAGACGTTGCGCGCGCTGAAGACGACGGGCGCGGGCGCGGGCGCGGGCGGCGTTCGCGCGCGCGGCGATGACGGGCTTAAAGCGCTGCGATCCGCGGGGCGTCACGCGATGGACGCGTTGCGCGCGCACGCTCGCGTCGCGGAGGGATTTCAGACGCTCGCGGAGGCGATGGAGCGGCTCGATTTCGACGCCGTCGCGGCGGCGAGCGCGCGAGCGGAGCGCGACGCGAGGGCGTTTCGCGACGCGTGCGAGGAGATCGCGGCGGCGATGCGTCCGGGGCGGTGCACGCGACGCCGCCGCGTCGACGGCGTGGGCGGCGGCGCCGCGGGCGTGATCGTGCTGGCGGTGGTGGCGGTCGTCATCGTGCACGGCTTGCGGTCGGAGAAGCTCAAGCCGAAGATCAATTGAACGACAGTCAGATACGACTCACGACGGGTTAGATACAGTAGGCGCGCGAGCCGTATGATACTGTGTCATATCCTTCGATCAGTCATATAGTAATCAAACCTACACGTACAGTACACGATATCTTTCGATTCAACTTCTGTTCTTTACAAACGAATCTTATAAATGTATTTTCGTCGTTGACACGTCCCTCCGCGCGACGTCCGCGGAGTGATCGATCACGACGCCTCCTCCGACGTGCGCGGTTTCGGGATCGTCTTCGACGTCGACTTCGTCACCGGCGCGGGCGCGGGCGGCGACTCCGCCGCCGCCTCGGACGCCGCCTCCGCCTCCGCCTCCGCCTTCGCCTCCTCTTCCGCCTTCGCCTTCGCTTGCGCCCTGGTCACGCGCGCGGTCTCCGCTTCCGCTTCCTTCGCCGCGTCCGCTTCCGCGATTTTCGCAGCCTGAGCTTCCGCCTCGGCTTTCGCCGCGGCGGCGGCGGCGGCTTCTTCCTCAGCCTTCTGCTTCTTCTCCTCCGCGGCTTTCATCGCCGCGGCGGCCTCGGCCTCGACCTTGTTCTTCGCCTCGAGCTCCGCGGCGGCGGCGGCTTCCGCGGCGGCCCACGTCTCCTCCGCTTCTTTTCGCTCCGCCTCCTCCTCCTCCTTTTTCGCGATCGCCGCAGCCTCCGCCTCCGCGGCGAGCGCCTCCTCCTCCGCGGCTTTCAGCTTCGCGGCAGCCTCTTTCGCGGCGGGGGATGTCGCGGGCGGGGTCGCGGGCGGGGACGGATCCGTCGCGTTCGCGTCGATCTCCTCCGCGTCCGCGCCCGCGTCCGCGTTTGACTTTTGACGCTTCAGCGTCGATGCCTTTCGCACCGCGACGGCGTCCGCGCGAATCGCCTGGACGTTCGCCGCGACAGCCTCGACGTGCGCGGCGCGCTTCGCCTTCGCGGTCTCCGCCGCCGCGGCGTCGGTCGTGTACGCGTCCCCGAAGACGGAGGGAAACACCTGCAAGAACTTGTCGTCGAGGACGTTCGCGAGCGTCGCGACGACGCCGGTGTTGTTCAAAAAGCCAAAGGCGTCGGCGACGCCGCCGGCGTCCAAGTTGTGCGGCTCGCACGCGTCCTCGGGGAAGATCTCGTCGTCGTCGCCCTTCATGATGGGCGCGAGCGCGGTCATCGCGGTCCCGAGCTCGGCGCGGATCTTCTCCGCGGCGGCCGTGAGATCCTGGATCTTCTTCTCGCGCTTGAGCCCGTCTTCTTGGTTCGCTTTCTCGGGCTTCACCTCCGCCGTCTTCGCCTTGTGAAGGTCGTGCTCCACGACCGCGAGGTCGAGCGCGAGCGCGCGAACGTCGTAGAAATCCAGCACGATCTTCTCCGCGCGGTCCGCGAGCGCCTCGAGCGCGGGAACGCACTCCGCGCCGAGCGTCTCCAGGGTCTTATCCCGCGCCGCGGCGATGGTCGCCATGGAGGAAAAGTCTTCGCACACGTCGTCGCCCGCGGCGCCCATCTCTTTCAAAGCGTTCAGCGCGTCGCGCATCTTCGAGATGCGCTTCGTCGCGGGAACCGGTCCGGACGGCGAGTCCTTGCACGCGTAGTCCTTCAGACGGAAGACCACCTTCTGGATCGTCTTCACGTCCTCGCGGTGGCCGCGCGAGAGAGGCTCCAACACGTCGAAGAAACCGGCGAGGTCGACGCCGCGCAACTTCGCCATCTTCACCTTGCTGTTGTGCAGCGTCGCCCGCGTCTTCACCTTCACGTTGAACCCGCTGAACGTGGACGACATCCAGTTCTTCGCCTTGACGCCCGTCTTGCGCGAGGAGAGACGCGCGAGCGCAGCCTTCTTCTTCTTCTCCGCGGGCGCGATGCGCGCCGCCGGGGAATCCGTCTCCGTCGCCGTCTCCGTCGGCGCGACGGACGACGGCGTCGGCGGGTCTCGCTTGACGACGTCCGCGTCCTCGCCGCCGTCGCCGTCGGCGTTGACATCCGAGGGCGACGCTTCGTCGTCTGAACCGTCGTCGTCGTCGTCGTCGTCGTCGAACGAGAGCGTATCCAACGCCTCGAAGATGCCCTCGCGGCACGCCTTGGTCGTCTTCCTCGTCAGCCGCGCGACGTCCGCGTTGATGCGTTTCACCGCCGCCTTCAAGCACGCGTTCACCGCGTCCTTCATCGGCCCGAGCGCGTCCACGCACTCGGTGGAGACGACGCTCAACTCCTCCTCCGCGAGCGCCACGTCCTTCTCCGCGTTCTCCACCTTGACGCGGTACTCCTCCGTCGTCTGCATCAGCTCCGCCTTTCGCGCCGTCATCTTTTGTCGCTCCTCCTCCGACTGATCCACGGGCGCGGACTTCGCCTTGAGCTCGATCTCCGTCTCCGCGCGATTCGCCTTGTCGAGCATCTTCTCGTACTGCCCGCGCTTCTTCAGCTCGTCCGCGAGCTTGGCCTGCGCGACGCGGACGACGTCTCGGCGTTTGGCGTAGTCTTTGCAGACGCGCTCGGCGTCCTCGAGTTGACGCGTGAAGTCGCCGTCCACGGCGAGGAGATACTCCCCCGCGAAGAGCGTGATCGCGTTGCATCGGTTCGCGACGGCGTCGAGCTTGACCTGCGCGACCGTGGGCGTCGCCTTCTGACGCTTAGCGAGGCGCTCGCTGTAGCGGTTCAGGCGAATCTTGACCGTCGTGTTTTGTTTCCCGTATTTTTCCATCTGCTTGCGGATCTTGTTCACCTCGAGCTCGATCTCTTTGCCGCGTTGGATCGCGTCTTTGACGTCGGGCGGGAGCTCGGGCGCGCCGAATTCCTGCGGCCGTGGGGGGGGGGCGCGGGGGGGGGAGCGTCAGGTCGGCGTCCGCGGAGAGGAGGGCGGACGCGCGATGAACGACGTTCGTTTCTCGCGGGAGGCGAAGGATCGCGTCGGCCGACTTTTCGAATTTCTTTCGCGCGTTGTAGACACGCCGCGCGGACGCGAACGCGCGCGAGACGCGCCTTGATCGCGGAGCAACAGTTCCCCATGGCGCCGGTTTAGACGATCGCCCGCGTGGATCGGGTGACGCGTGCACGTCGCGCGATGTGGAGTGACCCTCCGAAGCGATCTTCGTTCGTTTTTCTTCGCTCTGCCGAAGCGTCGTCGCGAAGAACGCGCCTCGCCACAGCATCAGCATTCGTCGCGAAAACGCGTAAACGTGCCAGGTGGCACCGGGGCGCAGGTCGGTCACGCATCAGTTACAAAGGCGCTCTTCGAGCGCCGCTATCGCATCCTCTCGATGACCGCGGCCGGCCGGGGCCCCCGCACGCCGCCTCGTCTCGCCTCGTCTTCGCTCGCGCGCGCCCGCGCCCGCCCCCCCCGCCGCCGCCGCCGCCGCCGGCTGCGCCGCCCGCGCGTCGACTTCGTCTCGTCGTCCTCTACCCGACGTGGACGCGTCGCGACGCGCGGCGCGTCACAACACGACCATGCCGCTCCTGACGGGATGCAGCACGTCGTACACCATCTGCATCTTCCGCATCACCACCAGGCTCATCGTGCTGTGCGCGACGTACACGAACGTCACGAAGAATATGTACCCCGCCGCCGCCTTCTCCGCGCCGAAGAGCGCGAGGAGGAGGAAAAAGGCGATGACGAATCCGACGGACGCGACGATGGCGGCGAGGACTTTGATCGTGACGACCGCCCCGGTGATCCCCCCGCGTCCGCGGCAGCAGTCGAATAGGTGCATGCTCGACGCGACCGTGCCCAAGATGCCGTTGACGATGCCGATGAAGAGCAGGAACGGGAAGTTTATGATCATGAGCACGGAAAACGCAAAGTACGCAGCCATGAGCGTCCTCTGCGCGTTCCAAGCGTCCACCGCGTCCGGGACGTCCGGGATGGACTCCATCGCGGCGCTGGACATCGGGTGCGCGTAGTACGCCGGCGCGGTCACCGGCGTCCCGGGGTGCATCGGAATCGCGGTCGCGATCGGGACGCCGTCGACGTTCGCTGCCGCGCTCGAGGACGCGCCCCCTCCCGCGGCGTGACTCTCGTGGGAGGGGTAGATCGAGGGCGTCGACGCGACGCGCGCGCCGGGGGTGCCCGCGGGCATGCCGCCGAGCGCGGGCGAGGGCGACGCGACGGGCGTCGACGGCGCCGCCGCCGCGTCGTTCGCGTCGTGTGGGTCGTTCAGGCGCTCGTATTGCGCGCTCGCGGACATCGTGCTCGTCGCGCGCGCGGAGACTGCGACGCGAGGTGACGACGAGCCAACGAACACGTCGACTGACCTGACGCTGACGATGACAGCACGCATCGTCCGATGCGGTCGTCAGTAGCGGCGGCGCCGCCGGGGCGAGCATGGCGACGGTCCCGACGAAGAAGAAGAAGAAGAATAAGAAGAGCGCGCGCGATGCGGGCGACGCCGCGTCGATGCTCGCGATGCACGGCGCGAAGTTCATGTCGATGTTCGACGACGCGGACGACGACGCGGCGGCGCGTCCGAGGAATGAGAAGAAGCGGAAGCGCGCGATGTCGGCGGGCGACGACGACGCGGGCGACGACGACGACGACGACGACGACGACGCGCTCGACGGCGGCGACGATGGGGGCGCGAAGACGAAGACGAAGACGACGAAGGGCGACGGCGACGGCGACGGCGACGACGACGACGCCGCGCGCGTGCGGACCGCCGCGCGCGCGTCGTCGTCGTCGTCGACGAGAGCGAAAGACGCCGCCGCCGCCGCCGCCGTCGAGACCGTCGTCTTCGGCGGCGACCGCCCGAACGCGCACGCGTCGCGCTCGCAAGCGTCCGCGTCCGGCCACGTCGTCGGCGTGAGCCGCGCGAAGAAGCTCTTCATGTCCGACAAGGTTGGCCTCGTGCACGAGGTGGCGTCCAATCCTAATCGCGGCGGCAGACCGGAGGCGGCGGCGGCGGCGGCGTCGGCGACGACCAAGTCGGGGAAAAACTCGGAGATGGAGAACTCGGAGATGGGCCGAGTCGAGGGCCTCACCGGCGCGTCGCTGAACGACATGCGACGCAAGGTGCAAAACTTCGGCGCGCAGGGGCTGAACAAGTGGGACCGCAGGGCGCTCGACGCGCGACAGAAGACGGAGAACAACCAAAAGGCGGAGCGAGGCGTTCGGATCCCGATGCACATCGGCGTCGGGATGTGGAAGAAGGTGCGTTCTCTACACTGGTTCCCATACGACCGCGTCGGCGTGGTGAACGCCGTTTCTTAAGGACTTTGCCCGGCGTCTCTCTCCGCCCAGGGTCCCTCGCTTTCAATACCCGCCCTCGACGTCTTTCAACTCCGCTTCTGACGCCTTTCAACTCCACCCCGACGTTCGCTCGTATAGAACGAGGAGCGCGAGGAGGCGAAGCGCCAGGAGGATTTCGAGGCGGGCGGGCGGCTGATGAAGAAGAAGCGCGGCTTGAGGAAGGCGGACAGCGCGGAGGCCAAGGCGAAGGAAGGGCGGGACCGCGGCCTCGCGTGGGGCGCGGGGAGCTTCAGAGGCGGCGTGCTGACGTTGAAGAAATCCGACGTGCAAAAGGAGAGCGAGCGGTTGAACACGAAGATCATGCTCGGCGGCGGGAAGCTCGCGGGGGGCGACCGGCCGCGCGGAGGCGGCAAGGGCGGGAAGAAGAGCAAGGGGGGAAGCTCGAGCTCGCGGGGGGGGAAGAGAGGGAAGCGGTGACGCGCGCGACGGTAGTTGTAGAGTCTAGACGCGTCGTAGATCGCTTTCATCGTTTTTCGCCAACGTTCGTTCACGCGCTGTCAGTACACATAGTGCCCTCTCTATTGCACGTTGCTAAGCCCCATCAGCGCCGCCTGCTGCTCGTGCGGCAGCCGCGCGAGCACGGCGTGGACGTCCGCCCGCGCGGACGACATCTCGGTCACGCACGCGCCCATCGCGCGCAACGCGTCCGCGGGGACGAAGTCGACGAAACGCGCCGCGCCCCGCGCCGTCGCCGCCGCCGCCGAAAGGCGCTTCGCCGCTTTCCCCGCCTCCTCCGTCGCGACGAGCGCGAACGTCTGCACGATCCTCGGCGCGAAGACGTTCACCTCCGGGTCGTCGACCCGCAGCAGCGCGCACAGCCCGCCGTACGCGGCGGCCGCTTCCTCGAAGTCCTCCCGCAACGGCAGCGCGCGCAACGTCCGGTCGAGCAACGCCGGGCCCGTCGCCGGATCCTTCGCCGCGGCGCACTGGTGCATCGTCAGGATCCTAACGCACGCGCTCGCGGCGTTATCTTTCACCCCTTGCTCCTCGTCCTCGTCATCGAGTAACGCCGCGAGCGCGGGCGCGAGCGTGGGGAGGTACTTGGACGCCTCCGCGGCGCTCCCGCAGAGCTCCGCGAGCACGCCCGCGCAATACGCGCAGTTCCTACGCAACCCGCCGCTCTCCGCGCTCGACAGTTCCCGCGCGCACCCGGGCAACGCCATCGGGACGATCACCGCGGCGGGCGCGCCGATCGCGCGCACCACCTCCACGAGCGTCGCGTACGCGACGCTCCGCTGACCTTCCGGGCGGTTGACGCTCGTGCGTCGCAGCAACGCGGCGACGTGCGGCTGAAACGACGCGTGCGACGCCGCGCCCGCAAACGTCACGAGCGCGGGGAGAAGCTCCGCGACGCCCTCCAACACGATCTGCCCGAGCTCCGCCTCTTCGTCCTCGTCCTCCTCCTCCTCGTCGTCGCCCCCGCCGCCGTTTCGCGTCGCGTGCTCGAGCTCGTCGTGTTCGCCCTCTTGGCACGCCGCGCGTCCTTCCAACACCGCGAGGCAGTGCGCGGCGAGTTCGGCGACGTGGCCCTTCTCGATCACGAACGCGACGCCGCCGCCGGCGGCGGCGCCGACGGACTTCAGAACCTCCGCCGCCGCCTCCATCGCGGTCGCGACAGCCTCGCGGTCGTCGTCCTCGAGACACGCGCGCTGCGTCGCGCACAGCGCGGCGTCGACGACGGCGAGCGATTCCGTCGCGGGCGGCGGCGCCGCCTCAAGCGCGCACCGCGCCAATCGCGCCATCGCGAGGTGCGCTTGCGCGCGAACCATCTCGTGCATGTAGTCGCACATCCGCCCGACGCGGTCCACGAACTCGTTCAGCCGCGGCGTGAACGCGCGCGGGGCGTGGTGCGCGTAGTTGGCGATCGCCTTACACGCCGCGGCTTTCTCTTCGCAGATCCCGGAGAAGACGCTGTACCTCTCCCCTCGTCCGCCGCCGCCGCCGCCGTCGGAATCGTCGGAATCGCTCTCAAAACCGTCGTCGTACCCCCTCCCTCGGTCCGCCGCGTCCTCGTCCGAGTCGTACAGCACGCCGTCGTCGAGATCCAAACTCTCCGCGGCTTTCGCGAGGCACGCGGGGAGATACGCCTCGAACTCCTCGCCGTAAGCCTCGACCACCTCCGCGAACATCCCGTGCGCGTACTCGCGAAGCTCGCCGTAGTCGAGCTCGAACCCGGCCATCGCCGCGTGCATCGCGCTCTGGGTGGAGTTGAAAGGCGTCAGTCGGGGTGGAGTTGAAAGGCGTCAGTCGGAGTTGAAAGGCAACGCGGGCGGGGATTGAAACCGAGGGACCCTGGGCGGAGAGATGCGCCTTTCGGGCGAAGTCCTTAAGGATCGGCGTTCACCACGCGAACGCGGTCGTACGGGAACCAGTGTGAAAAGAGAACGCACCGCGACGTACGGCGCCATCGCCTCCTTCCCCCCCGACGCGCTCACGAGCATGCCCAGCACCTCGAGCGCGCGCGCGCGGCACTTCAACTCCGCGTCGTCGCTCGCCTGAAGGCACCGCTCGAGCCGCGGGAGCAACGCGGGCAGGTGCGCGTGCATCGCCGCGCCCGCCGCCGCCGCCGCGGACGCGCACGCGCCGAGAAGCATCTCGCGCACTTGCGGCCGCGTCGTCGCCGCGCGGTCGAGCGCGGTGAAAACAATCTCCAGGAGCGGCTGGACGTACGGTGCGACGTTGGAGTCGTCCAGCTGTTCCAGCCACGCGTCCATCGCGTACATCATCTTCTCCTGCGTCGTCTTGTGCGGCTCCGCGGGCAACGCGCTTAACAGCGCGGGCAACACCGTCGCGTGGTGCGCCTCGACGTCGCGCAAGTGCTCCGCGAACTGCCCGAGCGCGAACGCCGCCGCGCCTCGCACCTCGCGCGACGATGGGTCAGACAGCGCGGCGACGACGTTCGGGACGATCGTCGGCGCAACGCGCGCGAGGCCGTCCGCGCAGCCCTCCGCGACGATCCCGAGCGCGGCGACGGCGGCGTGCCGACGCTTCGGATCCCCCGATCGCACGGCGTCGGACGCGAACTGAAGCGCCTCCGGTAACACGTGTTTCGCCGGGACGTTCAGCGCGAGCAGGTCCACGAGCTGCGCGGCGACCGTCTGCACCTGCGCCTCGTCCTCGTTGTTCGGATCGCACTCGTCGTCGTCCTCGCCGCCCAAATCGTCGTCCCTCGGCTCGCCGCACAGCGGAAGCAGCGCGCGAAGCAACGGCTGGACGAGCTTCGCGCGCAGCAGCGCCTTGGGTTTATGCCGCGCTGAGGATCGTTCCATCGTTCAAATCGACGTCGGGGTGGAGTTCAAAGGCGTCAGGCGGGAGTTGAAAGGCGTCGAGGTGTGTCGGGATTGTGAGCGAGGGACCCTGGGCGGGGAGAAACGCCTTTCGGGAAAAGTCCTTAAGGAACGGCGTTCACCACGCCGACGGGGTCGTATGGGGACCAGTGTAAGGAAATCGCACCTAAAAACGCAACCACGTCGAGGGCGCGGCGCCGCGTCGTCGTGCCGAGGCTCGGCGACGACGCCACCTCGACGCAGAACGCCACGAGCTCCGGGACCTTCCCCGCCAACGCCGCGGGCGTGGACTCGATGAGCTCGTCCAAAACCTCGTACGCGACGCCCGCGTGGTCTTCCTCCCCCGCGGCGACGGCGCGCCGCGCCGCCGCGAGCACGCCGGGCACGAGCCCCCTCACGATCGCCATTTCCGGGCCGGACGCGTCGCCGCTCGCGTTGCTCACCAGCGCGAGCGTCGCGCGCAGCGCGGAGAGGCGCACCTTCGCGGACGCGTCGCCGAGGCCGTTGTTGAAGAGCCCGCCGAGCGTCGCGAAGTGCGCGGCGTTGGGTCCCGCGGTCATCTGCGCGGCGTGGGGGGCGGCGGCGTGGGTCATCAGTCAGTTGAAAGGGGACGCGATCGAGTGTTGATACGAACCCGATGAGCGATGATGAGTGAATAAGTGAGACGGCGCGATGATGATGAGCGATGAGAAATGATGATGATGAACGCGCCTGCGACACGATCGACTCCGTGAGCGACGCGAAGACGACGTACGCGACGTCGCGATGCGACTCCTCAGGCGACTGCGTGCACTGCGCGAGAAACTCCGGGAGCTCGCTCCACGACCCCGTCGCGAACGTCGCCTTGGCGACTTTACCCAGGACGTCCGCGATGGCGCGCTTGACGAGATGCATCGGCTCGCGCACGACGCCCTCCAGAAGCGACTGCTTCACGGCATCGCGCGTGGACTCGCCGAGCCTCTGCCAGTGCGCGATGACGCGTCGCTTCAGGATGACCGCCGCCATCTGACGCGCGTTCGCGTCCGCGTCGGAGCGCGCGATCGCGAGCAGCGACGAGACGACGTGTGGATCTCTGGAGAGTTGTCGGAGCGTCGCCTCCGCGACGCCGCGAGCGTCGTTGTCGGAGGCGAGGAGCGCGCGTAGGATCTCCGGGAGGTTCGCGAGCGTCGCGCCGGGGAGGGGGAGAGGTCTCGACGCGCGTTTCGAGCCCCTCGGCTGCGCGTGGGTCATCCCTCCGCTTGAGGACGCCATGTTGTGCGGTGGCGAGCCGCGACGTGCGGCGGGCGCGGAGTGCGCGATGGCGGCGGCGACCGACGCGATTTAGTTTCGTGTGTTTCTGTTGTTTCGGCCGGCGGCTCGATCGACTGCTGCTGACTGGGACGATCGATGTCGTTCGCCCGACGGTCCGCTGGCCCGCGCACACAGGCCGGCCGCGCGCGGACGTCGACCGCCGGGTTTGGCGCCGCTTGGGCTTCCCGTGGACGCCGTCGTCCCCGTCCGCGGCGTGCGCGGCGCGCGGACGCGAGCGCGCGCGCCGCGAGGAGGACGGACGCGGAGGGGACGCGCCCGCGAGAACCATCGAAAATATTCAATCCACGTTTGATAGAAGATGGCGGTCCCGAACGCGCGCGCGGGCCCGTTCGAGTCCGTCGAGGACTCCCCGTTCCTCCGCGCGCAGATCAACGCGATGGAGAAAGAGGTGGACGAACTGCGCGATAAGACGCTCAAGCTCGCGAAGGACTGCGGGAAGTACCGCGACGGACTGGAGGATGCATACGCGCGCGAACTCAACTTCAGCGAATCCCTCAAGGGCTTCTACGGATCTCTGGAGGACGCGTTCGCGTGCGAGGTCGGCGGCGCCGTCATCGAGCGGTTCACGACCGCGGTGCAGGAGATCGCGGACGCGCGCGCGGCGCTGTTGACGCACGTGGAGAGGGACCTCTGCGGGGCGCTGCATCGCTTGGCGACGACGGAGCTCGACGACGCGAGGGACGCGAGGAAACGATTCGACAAGGCGCTTAATAACTACGAGCGCTCCAGGGCGCGGTTCATGTCGCTGACGCGAGACGCGAAGCCGGAGTCGCTGAAGGCGGCGGAGGAGGACGTGAAGGCGACGCGGCGCGCGTTCGAGACGGATCGGTTTCATCTCATGGCGCAGCTGCACAAGGCGACGTCGAGGAAAAAAGTGGAGTTCAAACGGCGGCTCGCGGGCGCCATGCACGCGCACCTGCGCTTCTTCGACGTCGGGCACGACACGCTACGCGAGCTCGAGCCGTTCAGCGAGGAGGTGCTGCGGCGCTGCGACGAGGACGAGCGCGAGGCGGCGTCGGAGGCGACGCAGCTCGCGACCGCGATGGCGGAGTACCACGCGCGGGTGACGAGAGAGACGGGCGCGGAGGCGCCGTCGCACGCGGATGCGTTTTCGATGACGAGCGACCGCTCGCGCGTCATGGCCGCGGTGATGCGCGACGCCGTGGACGCGAACGCGAACGCGTGCGCGAGCGAAGCCGCGGCGGTCGAGGGCCAGATGATCGCGGGGCCGGTCGGCAGACGAGGTTCGAGTCTCGACGGGACGAGAAACGTAATAATAAACGCGCGCCACAGGAGGGGGGACTCGAGAGAGGGCGGGTTCGAACTCCTCGGCGGCGACGACGACGACGACGGCGGCGAGCGCGACGACGACGGCGCTTCCGCGGCGCGCCCGCCGCACTCGCGGCGGACGCACTCGCGGAGCGACAGCCTCGGCGGCAACGTCGCGGTGCTGACGCAGGGGTACCTCCTCAAGCGGAGCGGCAACATGCGCGCGGATTGGAAGCGGCGGTTCTTCGTCCTCGACGCGCTCGGGCACCTCACGTACTACAGAGGTGCGATTTCCTTACACTGGTCCCCATACGACCCCGTCGGCGTGGTGAACGCCGTTTCTTAAAGACTTTCTCTCCCGGCGATTCTCTCCGCCCAGGGTCCCTCGGTTTCAATCCCCGCCCTCGACGCCTTTCAACTCCGCTTCTGACGCCTTTGAACTCCACCCCGACGTTCGTCGCTTTGTATGGAACGACCCAGACAAGGACGTGCGGCACGGCAGCGCGAAGGAGACCGTGTCGCTTCTCACGGCGACGATCAAACCGGACCTGGACGACTCGAACATGCGGTTCTGCTTCCGCGTCGTGTCCATCAACAAGACGTACGCGTTGCAGGCGGAGAGCGAGGCGGACCGAGCGCGGTGGATGGAGGCGATCACCACCGCCATCGCGGGGCTGCTCAATTCCACGCGAGCGATCCAGGACTCGGTCGCGCAGATCGGGTTAGGGTCGCCGTCGAGGACGAGGAGCCCCGGGCCCAACTCGCCGTCGAAAGGCCCGCGGATGAAGACGTCGGGCGGCGGCGGCGGCGGCGGCGGCGCGCACGGTCGGTCCGCGTCGTTCGGAGGCTTCGGCGCCGGCCGCCACCGCCGCGCGCTCTCCGGCGCGTTCTACACTGGTCCCCATACGACCGCGTTGGCGTGGTGAACGCCGTTCCTTAAGGACTTTTCCCGGCGTGTCTCTCCGCCCACCCCTCGCTTTCAATCCCCGCCTTCGACGCCTTTCAACTCCACCTGACGCCTTTCCACTCCACCCCGACTTCGCTTTGTATGGAATGGCCCTCAGGCGGCAGCGCGCTCTCCTCCGACTTTAGCGGCGACGAGCTCGCGATCACGGAGGTCGAGGAGGGCCCCAACGGCGCTCTCGGGCGGTACCCCCCATCATCCGCGGCGCCGATCGACACGCGCGCGACGCTGAGAGAGCTCCGAGCCGCGCCCGGGAACGACCACTGCGCGGACTGCGGCGCGAGGGATCCGGATTGGGCGTCGCTCAACCTGGGCGTGTTGCTGTGCATCACGTGCTCCGGCGCGCACAGGCAGCTCGGCGTGCACGTGTCCAAGGTGCGGTCGTGCACGCTGGACGTGCGCGTGTGGGAGCCGAGCGTGATGGCGCTGTTCACGCGGCGAGGGAACGACGTCGCGAACGAGACGTGGGAGTGCGGCGGCGGCGGCGGCGGCGGCGGCGAGGGCGAGGGCGAGGGCGAGGGCGAGGGCGAGGGCGAGGCGTCGTCGACGGGGACTACTGGGACGAAGATGAAAAAACCGACGCCGAGCGATCCGTTCGAGACGAAAGCCGCGTACGTCCGAGCCAAGTACGTCGACCGCGCGTTCATGGCGCCGCCGAAAGACGGCGCCGGGTCGTCCAGCGGCCGATGGAAGGACGAGCTCGCGGTGGCGGTCGTGACGGACGACGTCGGCGCGGGATTCGTCGCGTTGACGCGCGGCGCGTCCGCCGGCGCCGGCGCGCTGAGAGTCGCGAGCGAGCGCGGGCACGAGGCCATGGTCGAGCTTCTGCTTCAGCACGGCGCGGACATCAACTCGGCGAGGGACGACGACGGCGTGACGTGTTTGCACGCGTGCGTCGGTCGCGGGGATAGGGACGACGTCGCGAAGTTGTTGATACGGAGAGGCGCGGCGGTGTCGACGAGGGATAAGAGGGGGCGGACGCCGTTGGACGCGGCGATGGAGAGAGGGCACATCCGGGACGAGGAGCTGTTCATGATGCTCTCGGACGCGGGCGGCGTGGATAATAAAGGGCGGTGACGATACTGTAGTAACATCGCGGGGGTCGGGTGGGGATTCAGTATCGATAGCGACGAACGATGTTCGATGAATTTGTTTCTTCGTATTGACAACCGTGTCGCCCCCCCCCACCTCTCTACGCCCCCACCTAACTACGCGCACGTCGACGATCAGGTGTCGTCGATGTAGTAGTAGTTCCCGAGCTCCTTCTGCTCCTGATCCTTCGTCGACGCGAACTTGTTGATGCGCGGGCGGTAGTTCGTCGGGTCTCTGCGGAACGTGATCTCCAGGTGTTTCAAAAACGCGTTCATCCCTTGCAAGAGCCCGCACGGCGTCGCGGCTTCGCATTCCAACGCCGGCGTCCCAGTGTACACCACGACCCTGTCCGCGAGGTACGTCGCCATGATAAAGTCGTGCTCGACGATGAACGCGGTCTTCTTACTGTGGATGATGAACCGCTTGATCACCTTCGACGCCCAGATGCGTTGCTCCGAGTCCAAGTACGCGGACGGCTCGTCGATGAGGTAGAGATCCGCGGGCTGCCCCATGCACAGCGTCAGCGCGACGCGCTGCAGCTCGCCGCCGGACAGCGTCACGACCTGGTTGTCCATGAGCTGTTCGATGTTCAGAGGTTTGATGACGTCCGAGATGAACTGCGGGTGCAAGTACGAGTCCCTGATCTTCTTGTGAAGCAAGTCGCGCACGGTGGACTCAAACTTGGGCGAAATCTTCTGCGGCTTGTACGACACGTTGAACTCCGGGAGGTCGTCCATCTCCTCGTCGGGCTTGACGAGTCCCGCGATGAGGCGAATGAACGTCGTCTTCCCCGTGCCGTTCTCGCCGAGCAGCACGATGATCTCCGTGTCCGTGAACTCGCCCTCGTGCACCGTGAGCGAGAAGTTCCCTTGCGTCTTCTTCATCGCGGGGTACTTGAACCGCAAAAATTTCGTGTCCTGTCCGCCCTCGCGCTCGTCCGCCGTCTCCGCCACCTTGAACGTCAACGCCTCCTCTCGAAACCGTAAGTTTTCCGTGGGGACGAACCCCGCGAGGAAGATGTTGATCCCCTCTCTGACGCCGAACGGCATCGTCACGACGCCGTACGCGCCGGGTTTGCCGTACAGACAGCAGATGAAGTCGCTGAGATAATCCAACACGGAGAGATCGTGCTCGACGACGATGATGTACTTTTCGATCGCGATCAGCGACCGAATCACCCGGGACGCCTTCAGACGCTGCTTCACGTCCAGGTACGACGACGGCTCGTCGAACATGTAACAGTCCGCGTCTTGCACGGCGACGATCGCGATCGCGAAGCGCTGCAGCTCCCCGCCCGACAACGCCTTGACCTCGCGGTCCAAGACGTTTTCGAGGTCGAGCTCGCGGACGAGGTAGTCGATCGTCCCTCGTTCGTCTCGCTTCTCGAGGCACTCCATGACCTGCCCTTTCACCGCTTTCGGGATGTGGTCCACGTACTGCGGTTTGATGAGCGCCTTGATGTCGTCTTCTAAGATGCGCGTGAGGTAGTTTTGGATCTCGGAACCGCGAAAGTAGTTCAAGATCTCTTGCCAATCCGGCGGCGCGGTGAACTTCCCTAGGTTCGGCTTGAGCTTCCCGCTCAAAATCTTCAGCGCGGTGGACTTCCCGATCCCGTTCGTGCCGACTAACCCCAACACCTGACCGGGCCTCGGCATCGGCAGCCGATGAAGCTTGAAGCTGTTCGGGCCGTATCGATGCGTCGTCTCCTTCTCGAGGTTTTTCGGCAGGTTTATGATCTGCACCGCGTCGAACGGGCACTTCTTGACGCAGATGCCGCATCCGATGCACAGCTCCTCGGAGATGTACGCGATCTTAGAGCTCGAGCCGCTGACTTCGATGCACATCTTGCCTGCGTTAATTTAGGGTTTTCGCGGGAGGAGGAGGAGGAAGCGGAGGATGAGGATGGGGGGGTGCGAGCGTCGAGGAGAAGAACGGAGGGCGGACTGATGGACGGAGGAATCGATTGCTGTGGGAAGAATCAGAATCAGGGTTGGGTCGAGTCGGGGGCGAAGGCGACGCGCGCCGCCCCTCCCCCCCCGCCGCCGCGCGGAGGACGTCGACGTCGTCGTCCGCGCGAACGATGTCGTTCGCGACGGACGACGGACGAGGGACGAGAGGGACGGGATGGACGAAACGCGACGGCCAGCGAGCGGGACGCGCATATGGGGCGGGCGCGCACCGATCTTCACCACCGGGCACGCCTTTTTGCACTCCTGCCGGCACTTCTTCGGACGGCATCGATCCGCGGAGACGATCGCGATGCGATCGAGCCTGTCCGCGGGGCTCTCGTCGCCCTTCTTCTTGCTCGGAGGCATCTTCGCGCGGGGTGAACGCGGCCGCCGCACGCGAGTCCGTTCCCCTGCGCGTCGTCGCGAGTGCGCGCGCGTGCGCCGCAAAAACCCTCTTTTTTCCTCGTCGGGTGCTGAGATCCTTCATCTCGCGCTCGTCTCGCTCCGCCGCGCCGGCCGGTCGATGACGGTTCGAGGCGAAGCGACGACGTGACGTCGCCACTCCTTGCGCGCGCGTCCCAACCCACCGCGCCGCTCCCTCGCGTCGTCGCGCGTCTCAGCGCGCCGCCGCCGCCGCCGCCGCCGAGTCGTCGCCGTCGCGCGACGCCGCGTCGCCTCGCCAGCCATGGGCGCGGGCGCGAGCAAGACCGCAGCGGCGCCGGAGACGAAACCGAAGAAGATCTGCTGCGCGTGCCCGATCACGAAGAACGCGCGCGACGCGTGCATCCCGGAGCACGACGAGGAGAAGTGCCGGTACCTGATCGAAGCGCACTTGAAGTGCTTGCGGGACGAGGGGTTCAACGTGTGAGACGTGGGAGACGCGACGGACGGACGACGACGGCCGCGCGAAGGAGACGACGAGCGACGCGACGACGAGAGATGAGATCCGTTCGCGCAGCCGACGACGACGGGTAGTCTACGCGCGGTAGTAGTGACTAAGATGACGAGGCGTGACGACAACGCATCCATCGCATCACAACTCGTCGTGCCCCCCCTCCTCCGCCGCGCGCATCTCGCGCTCCAACGCGTCCAGCTCCTCCCTCGCCGCCCGCTCCTCGTCCTCCGCGCACGCCGCGGGCGTGACGAGCGTCGCGACGTACTCGCACCTCGACGTCTCGATCACCTCCGCGAGTTTGTTCTCCGCGCCGCACCGCGCCGTCGCCGTCAGCGACCGCGCGGGGCCGTTCCAGCACCCCTCGCCGCCGGTGAATTTGAACGTCCTCGGGGAAGCGCGGTCGATATCCTGCATCGTCCCGAGCGACGTCGAGTCCTGCGACGCCTTGCCGAACGGGCACGCCTCGTAGACGTACTTGTCCACTTTAGCCTCGTAGCACTCGCCCACCATGTACGCGTACTCGTCGTCTTCGCCCATGAAGCGCGTCAGACGCGCTTCGTTCTCGCGCAGCGCGTCCTCGGTCTCGCGCAACGCGGTCGCGTCGGCGGACCACGCGTCGCGGAGGCGGTTCGCCTCCGCGCGCGCTTCGGTCGCGGCGGACGGGCTCGCGTCCGCGTCTGAGGGCCGTTCTATACAAGCGAACGTCGGGGTGGAGTTGAAAGGCGTCAGTTGGAGTTGAAAGGCGCCGAGGGCGGGTATTGACAGTGAGGGGTGGGCGGAGAGATGCGACGCGCAATGTCCTTAAGGATCGGCGTCCACCTCGCCAACGCGGTCGTATGGGGACCAGTGTATAGAACGCACCTGAGGAGGAGGAGGAGGCGTTTCCTCCCCGCGTCTTCTTCGCGGATCGCCTCCGCCGCGCGCCCCAACCTTTGAACATCTTGCTCGCCTTGCCGAGGAGGCCGCCGCTCTCGGGCTCGGGCTCGGGCTCGGGCTCGTTCACGTCGTCGTACGCGTCCGCGTCCACGTCTTCGGGGAGGTACGGCGTCGGATCTTCCAGATCCCGCGCCGCGTCGTCTTCGACGACGTCGTCGTCTTTTTTCTCGGGCGCGTCGTCTTTGACCCACTGACGCATCATCCGCTCGCCGCGTTCCTCGTCCGTCTCCTCATGCTCCGGCGCGGGCGCGGGCGCGGGCGCGACGGCGCCGTCGCCGATGTCGTCGATCATCGCCTCGAGCTCGTCGAGGTCCCTCGAGAGCTTCGCGAGATCCTCCGATTGCTCCGATCGCTCCGCGGCGGCGGCGCCAGCTGTGTCGTCCTCCGCGCCCTCCTTCGCGGCGGACGCCTCCGCCTCCTCCGCCCTCTTCTTCTCCTCCTCCTCATCCGCCGCCGCCGCCGCCTTCTCCTCCTCCTCCTCCTTCTCGAGCGCTTTCGCTCTCTCGTCCGCGTCGTCCTTGAGCTTCTCGCTCGCGTCCGCGGCGATCTTCTTCGCGTCGCGCTCATTCTGGAGCCTCGCCACCTCTGCGGACCACTTCGCCCTCGCCGCGGGCGCTGCCGCGATCGCCGCGCGCCTCTTCGCGACGCCGCCCTTGGCGAGCTTCAGACGCTCGAGGAGCTCCGCGCGGCGCTTCCTCCCCGCGGCCGCGCACGTCTTCTCGCACCGGACGCCGCCAACGCGCCCGACCTCGTCGCTGCCGTCGCAGCAGTCGCACACGCCGTCGTTGACGCGCGACGACGGCAGATCTTTCGGCTCGCCGCCGCGGTTGCGGCAGTGGAAGCGCCCGTTAGCGCACGCGGACGTCCCGGGCTCGTCCATGCCGTCCGCGCAGTCGCAGTACTCGTCGTTGATCTTCGACGGGTCCAAGACGACGCGTCCGTCGTCGCACGAGAAGCGATCGGACGCGCGATACGACGCGAGGAGCGACGGGTGCACGCCGAGGAGGTTGACGGGCGGCCGCGATGATCCTCCCGCGTCCCCTTCGGACGCGCGCGCGGGCGTCGCCGCGAGGAGGAGGACGATCGCCGCCGCCGCCGCGGTCGCGGCGAGGAGCGGGAGGCGTCGCGCGGCGAAGACGGCGCGCGTCGTCGATCGGGACGTCGACGTCATCGTCGCGGCTGGGCCGCGCGCGCGCGACAGTGAACGTGCGATCGCGCCAGAGACGCCTCTTGCCTCTTCACGCATCAAGTCCCCTCGTCCTCAGCGGGCAAGCGATTCACGCGCGCCGCGGTTCCCTCGCTCCGCGCCCTCCGCAGCGCCTCCGTGTGCGCCAACGCGCGGTTCAGCTCGGTGTCCGCCTCCCGCGCCGCCTTCGACGCCTCCGTCAGCGTCGGCTTGGGCCGCCGCGGCCGGGTCGGGAACATCTTCGCGGCGCCGGCGCCGCGCCGCGTCGCTTTCACCGCTCGCTCTCGATGGACCTTCGCGACCCAGAGGAGGACGAGCGCGGCGGCGAACGTGAGGAAGCGGCGGACGATTCGCCACGTCACGCGCGAGGGTTTTCGATGCGCGTCCGCGGAGAGGAGGCGCGACGCGCGCGGGGGGTCCGCGAGGACGCCGTCGCCGTACGTGGGGCGGCTGCGCATGGCGGGCGCGTTGTGACGCCACCGCGTAACGGTTGTCTCGCTGCTGGCACGGACGAGTGCGAGTCCCAGGCGAGTCCCGTTTGACGTCGCTGACCGCCGGCGACTCCGCGGTGACGTCGATCTCGCGCGCCCCCGACGCGTCACTCCCACGCCGCGCGTCCGCCGCGACACACCGCCCGCGGCTTCGCACGAACCATGGCGATCTCGGTCGCTCGCCGAGCGGCGCGGGCCGCCGCGAGCGGCGGCGGATCTCGCGTCCGCGCGAGCGCGTCGACGTCGTCGTCCTCGTCGACCCTCGCGCTGCTGCTAACATTCTCGAACCCGACGCGACGACCCGTCGCCGCCGCCGCGCCGGTGCGCCGCGCGCCGTCGCTCGCGCGCGGGTTCGCCGCGCGCGCCGCCGCGGCGCCGGCGCCGTCCGTCGTCGACGCCGCCGCGGGGGTGGAGCCGACGAAGACGCCTCCGCCGCCGCCGCCGCCGCCGCCCACCGCGACGCCCGGAGGCGGATCCGGCCGCGCGTCGCCGCCCGAAGGGAGGAAAAACAAAGCGGTGCCGCTCGCGGAGCAATTCCGCGCCGCGCTCAGCGGCACGGACGGCCTCACCCCGGCGAAGACCGTGGAACTCCTTGATAAGTTCATCGTCGGCCAGGCGGACGCGAAGCGCGCGTGCGCGGTCGCGCTCAGGAACCGCTGGCGTCGCCACCGCGTCGACCCGTCGCTTCGCGACGAGATCGTCCCCAAAAACATCCTCATGATCGGTCCCACGGGGTGCGGCAAGACCGAGATCGCGCGGCGCCTCGCGAAGATCACGGACGCGCCGTTCGTCAAGGTGGAAGCGACGAAGTTCACGGAGGTGGGCTTCCACGGCCGCGACGTGGATCAGATCATCAAGGACCTGGTCGACAACGCCGTGCACATCACGCGCGCGAAGCTGCGGACGAAGTTTCAATCCGAGGTGGACGCCATCGTGGAGAACAAGGTCGTGGAGTTCATGTGCGGCGAGACCAGCGGCGACGCCACGCGCGAGGCGTTCCTGTCGATGTACCGCGAAGGGAGGCTGGACGGACGGACGATCGAGCTCGAGCTCCCGGACAACGCGGGCGGCAGCCCCGGGGACGTGCTCTCGGGGATGGTCCCGCCGAGGGAGGTTGTCATCTCGCTGAATAAGTTCCTCAACGAAGGGGTGAGAGGCAAGAGCGGGAAGGGGAGCACGACGAAGAAGAGGATGACCGTCGCGGAGTGCCGCCCGGTCATCGAAGAGATGGAGTACGAGCGTCTCATCAACAGCGACACCGTGGTGAAGGAGGCGCTCAGCGCGACGGAGAACGACGGGATCGTCTTTCTGGACGAGATCGACAAGGCGCGTTCTATTCCCACACCGGTCCCCGTACGACCGCGTCGGCGCGGTTAACGCCGATCCTTAAGGACTTTCTCTCCCGGCGGGCGCATCTCTCCGCCCACCCCTCGCTGCTTTCGATCCCGACACACCTCGGCGCCTTTCAACTCCACCCCTGACGCCTTTCAACTCCACCCCGACGTTCGCTCGTATGGACCCTCGACCCTAAGATCGTCTCGTCGAACGATTACCGGCACGGCGCGGACGCGTCCTCGGAGGGCGTCCAGAGGGATTTACTCCCGATCATCGAGGGCAGCGTCGTGCAGACGAAGCACGGGAACGTCAACACGGATCAGATCTTATTCATCGCGAGCGGCGCGTTTCATCAGTGCAAACCCTCGGACATGCTCGCGGAGCTCCAAGGCCGCCTGCCGATCAAGGTGGAACTCAAGGGCCTCACGAAAGAGGACCTCCTCCGCATCCTCACCGAGCCGGAGACGAACGTGATTAAGCAGCAGAAGGCGCTGCTCGAGACCGAGGGCGTGGACCTGTCGTTCACGGACGCCGCGATCGCGCACATCGCGGACATCAGCGCGGAGGTGAACCGCACCGTGGACAACATCGGCGCGAGGCGGCTGCACACGGTGCTCGAGAAGATCGTGGAGGACGTCTCGTTCGCGGCGCCGGAGAGGGTGAGGAAGACGAGGGAGGCGGAGGGCGAGGACGCGCGGTTGAAGGTGGTCATCGACGTCAAGGACGTGGACGACGCCATCGGCGAGCTCCTGAAGAAGACGGACCTCAGTCGGTTCGTGCTGTGATCGATTTCGATTTCGATTCGATTCGTCTCACCGGTTGTAACATCATCAGCGGAATCCTACATCGTTTCGCTCGTCCGTCCGTCCGTCCGTCCGTCGTCGTCGTCACTGCGCGGGCTTCAACATGCTGAGCACGCCCGAATACCCGCCGACGCCCTGGGCGTGGTGAAGCAGCCCGAGCCCGGGCAAACGACCGGGCGCGGCGCCCCCCGCGTCTCCGCCCCCCGCGCCCGATCCTCCGCCCGCGCCGGGTCCCTTGTCGAACTTTTTCGATATCGGCAATCCGGGCAGCTCCGCTCGCACCGGCCGCACGTGGTTCGCGTCGTACGCGCGCCCGCGCCGACGCTGCATCGCGAGGTACCGCTCGAAGTGCTCGTCCATCTTCGCCCTCGCCGCCTTGTCCGCGGCGTCGCGTTTCCGTTTCGCCGCCGCCGCGACGTCGCCGCCGCCGCCGCCGCCGCCGCCGCCGCCGGGAGACTCCACCGCGCGCACGACGACGCGTTCGCCCGCGATCGAGAGCTCCACGCCAACGGTCGAGCTCGTCCCCGGACCCGGATCGGGCGCGCACTTCTCGCACACGTACGACGTCGCTCTCCCGCCGTCGCGCTCCGCGCTCCTGACGTGATCGTCCCGCGACGCGCAGCACTCGTGCCTGCGCTCGCCGCACGCGTCGCACTCGATCCACGTCGACTGCGCGTACATCGGGACGGCGTCGCCCCCGGCGTGGACGACGCGCGCGCACGCGACGCACGGTGTCGTCTGCTCGGGGGTGTCCTCCGGGTGCGCGACCTCGTACGGGAGGAAATACCTTTCGTACACGTTCAGGAGGTTGTTTCCGATGTCCGTGTACGTGTGTCCGATCCAGTAGTTGAAGAGGTGGCCGAAGACTTCTGGCATTTTTATGCGCGCCTTGGCGCTCTCGCGGCTGATGAACCCGCCTCGCGCGCACACCTGTCTGTACAGGCCCAACGTGTCGTGCGGGCGCCCGCTGCGTCGCAGCGCGTTGTCGAGGATGTCCCAGACGATCTCCCAGTCGTCGCCGCGCGACTCGTGGAAGCGGAAAAAATCGAGCATGAAGTCTTCCGGGGAGCACTCGCTCAGCGGCGGGCGCTTCCACTCGTTCGTCGTCGCCGTGCCCTGGTACCTCTCCGGGTTTTCGCGCGCGGCGTCCATCGCGGCGTCCGGTTTCGCGTCCGCGGCGGCGGCGGCGTTTTCGGTTTCTCCCTCCGCCGCCGCCGCCGTCGTCGCCGCCGCCGCTTTCTTCTCGCCGTCCTCCTCCGGCGGCGGCGACCGCGGCGGTTTGATCACGAACTTGAGCGTCGGCGCCGGCGCCGCGGGGGGCTGCTCCACCGGCGGCGGCGGCTTCATCACGAAGCGCAGTGGCGCGACCGCGGGCGGGGCGGCGAGCTCGGCGGCGGCGAGCGCGGAGGCTGACGGCGCCTCGGTCTTCGCCGGCGCGACTTGAACCGGCGCGGGCGCGGGAGCGAACGCCGGGATCCATCGCTCGGGCGGCGCCGCGGGCGCGACGATCGCCGCCCTCGGCGCCGCGGGGACGCTCGGCTCCTCCTTCGCCGCGGCGATCGGTGAAGCGCCCCAGCCCGGCATCGCGTCGTCTCTCGCGAGCCGTCCTCCCGGCTCCGTCGCGGCCGCGAACGCGCGCTCCGCCTCCGTCATCGTCGCGTACGTCCCGATCGCGACAGCCTTGCGCTCGACCGCGTCGTACGCGCGGACGTGATACTTCGTCGTCCCGTCGTTGAGGAGGCTCTCGCGGATGTACGAGGACGGGATCTTAGTAGTGCCCTTCGGCGGGCTCATCGTCGTCGCGAACGAACGTTTGTCGTCGTCGTCGTCGTTCGTTCGTCCGTCCGTCCTTCGAACGCCCGCCCGCGTCTCGCGTCCGTCGCCGTCGTCGAGCGCCGCGCGGCCGCGGATGCCGTCGCCGGTGGTTCGCGCGCACGCGTCGTCGCCGTCGCGCGCGGTCGGAACTGTCGGCGCCGAGCGTGGAGAGTTGGCGGTTGCTTCGCCGACTTTTGAACGGCCTCGCGATGAGTTCGGACGACCGCGACCGACCCCTGCCCAGCCGCGGACGCCGCGCCGAACGTTCGACTCCGCCGCGCGCTCGAAGGCGCCTCCGCGCGGCACATCGCACGGCCGCGCGGCTCACCGCCGACGCGCGCGTCCTCGGCGCTCCCGCGCGTCTCCCTCGCGTCCGCCGAAGCGCGCCGCGGCCCCTCGCGCGCGTCCCTCGCCGCGGCCCCTCGACGCCGCGCGTCCGCGATCGATCGAGAGACTCAGAGTCGGCGCCCGCTCGCCAGCGCGACGAGAACGAGCGGAGAGCGTCGGGAAGCGATCTTGTCACCGAACGCGCCATGTTCAACAACGTCTCCTTCGGGAGCATCGGCAACCTCTTCGGGCAGAGCGGCCCGAAGCTGAACTACGACCTCGGCGAGCCGTACCGCGCCGGCGCGTTCGGGCCGTGGACGCACTACCGCGGCGTCAGCAAGGAGGACGGATCCGCGGTGTCCGTGTTCAAGTTCGTGGGCAACGTGGATCAAGACCGAGTGCGGATCGCGACCGCGCGGAACGGCGCGAAACGCCTTAAGCTCATCCGGCACCCGTGCGTGCTGCTCGTGAAGGACTCGCTCGAGGTCGAGAACGGGCCGGAGCTCACCATCTACGTCGTCACGGAGGCGGTGACGCCGCTGACGGAGCACCTGCGCGACCTCCCGACGTCCACGGATCAGGCGCGTTCTATCTCACACTGGTCTCCATACGACCGCGTCGGCGTGGTGAACGCCGATCCTTAAGGACTTCGCCCGGCGCTTCTCTCCGCCCAGGGTCCATCGCTTTCAATCCCGACACACCTCGACGCCTTTCAACTCCGCTTCTGACGCCTTTCAACTCCACCCCGATATCATCGCTTCGTACGGAACGACCCTCATCAGATGCGAGACGATTACTTCGCGCTCGGGCTGCGTCAGATCGCGACCGCGGTGTCGTTCCTCTCCAACGACTGCGCGCTCGTGCACGGCGGCGTGAGCGCGGCGGCGGTCGTCGTGACCGACAGGCTCGATTGGAAGCTCTCCGGGTTCGACCTCGTGAGCGAGCTCGCGTCCGTCGGACGCGGGACGAACGGCGACGCGCGCATCGTGCACTCGAGCTTCGCGGTGCCGGATCAGTACAAGCCGGAGGAGTACCGCAGGGGGGACTGGGCGAGCGTGCCGGAGGGCCCGCCGTGGGCGATCGACGCGTGGGGGTTGGGGTGCCTGATACAGGAGGTGTACAGGGGCGAGCCGCTGCAGCGCACGGATCAGCTGCGAGAGACGAGTCGCATCCCGCCGGCGCTGCTCAAGGATTACCAAAAGCTCCTCGGGTCTCAGCCGGCGCGGCGGTATAACCCGAAGAAACTCGTCGATAACTCCGCGCTGTTCGCGAACAAGCTCGTGGAGACGACGACGTTTCTGGATAACCTCTCGCTCAAGGACGCGATCGAGAAGGAACAGTTCTTCCGGCACCTCCCGCGCGTGCTGGAGTCTCTCGCCAAGCCGTGCGTGGAGCGAAAAATTCTTCCGCAAGTCGCCGAGGCGCTCGTGTTCGGCAGCGCGCCCGCGCTCGCGGTCCATCCGATGCTGCACGCGGCGAAGGGGCTCGACGCGGAGACGTTCGCGGCGCGCGTCACGCCCACCATCGTCAAGCTGTTCACCTCGAGCGCGGACAAGACGGTGCGGATGGCGCTGTTGGAAAACTTGCACGCGTTCGCGGAGCACCTCCCGGAGAAGGTGGTGGACGAGACGGTGTGGCCGGCGACGCAGACCGGGTTCGCGGACGAGGAGCCGTACCTCCGCGAGCTCACGCTCAAGTCCACGCTCCTGTTCGCCCCGAAGCTCTCGCAGCGATCGCACCAGGGAATGCTGAAGCATCTGAGCAAGCTGCAGACGGACGTCGAGCCGGCGATTCGCGCCAACACGACGATCCTCCTCGGCAACGTCGCCGGGTACCTCTCCGAGACGACCGCGAAGAGGGTCCTCCTCAACGCCTTCACCAGAGCGCTGCGCGACCCGTTCCCTCCCGCGCGCGTCGCGGGTGTCATGGCGCTCGTGGCGACGATCGCGTATTACGACCCTGGCGAGTGCGCCGGCCGCGTCGTCCCGTCCGTCGCGCCGCTGTGCGCGGATCCGGATAACGACGTTCGAAAGAACGCGTTCGAGTGCCTCGAGGCGTTCGTCGACGTGTTAAAGAAGCACAGCGCGCGGTTGGAGCGCGGGCCGGAGGCGGCGGCGGCGCTGCTCGCCGCGGAGGCGGAGCGCGCGGGCGCGCCGAAACCCAAGGGCGGGCTGTTGAAGTGGGCCGTGGACGCCGCGGCGAAGCGCATATCCGGCGGCGTCGGCGGCGGCGAAAGCGACTCCAAGAGTTACAAGTCGCGGGAGAAGAGCGCGGAGGAGGAAGCCGCCGCGCGCGGGGTGGACATGTCCGCGAAGGCGTTCTCGTCCGCGGCGCCGCCGCCGCGGTTGTACGGCGAGTCGTACACGCCGACGGCGAGCCGCGAGACGACGCCGGCGAAGTCGCGCGGAGGATACGGCGGCGCGTCCGCGTCCGCGGCGTCCGCGGCGGCGTCCAAGTGGGATTCGCCGCCGCCGTCGCCGAAGGCGGCGGGGGGCGGCGCGACGACGAACGACGACGACGACGACGGGTGGGGCGACATGGACGACGACGACTTCGGCGAGGACGCGGAGGAGCTCGCCGCGCGGCAGCGGTTGTCCGGTCTGGGCGGGGTCGGGAGGAGTAACGCGCCGAACGCGGCGGTTTCGAAGCCGAACCGGTTCGCGGCGGCGGCGGACGACGACGACGGCTGGGGAGACGCGGGCGGCGGCGGCGGCGGCGACGGCGGCGGTTGGGGCGACGGCGACGACGACGACCTGTTCGCCCCGGCGCCCGCGCAGGCTGCGCCGGTCGCGCGGCGCCCGCCGCCCGCGCGACGGACGGACGCGACTGGGCACGTGACCATCGGAGGACGAGGGGGGGCAACGCGCGGGGATCTCCGGGGGTCGTCGTCCGCCAAGCCGAAGCCGATGAAGCTCGGCGCGAAAAAGATCACCGCCGCGGACATCGACTTGGAGTCCATGCTCGGGTAGTACAGACAGCGGCGTTGATAACGTGCTTTCGTCTTATACAAGGAGGCGCCGCAGCGCCATCGCGATCGACCGGGCCGCTCGCGCGGTGCGTAATATCGTTCGCACCGCGGTCGGCGTCCGTCCGTCCGTCCGTCCTCTTCGCCTCCGTTCCCCCTGACTTCTTCGAAGTCTCTTCTTATTATTCTCTCGTCCAGTCCAGTCGTCGCTCCCAGCCGCTCGCCCGCGACGACTCCGTTGATCATCACGTCAGCGTCAGCGCGCGTTCGGGTTGACCCCGTTGTTGAACAGCAGCTTCCGGATCGTCGCCGCCTCCGCCGCCATCTCCTCCGGCGTCCGGATCACCCGCTCCGCGTCCAAGTTCAGCCGCTCCCTGCCCCCCCCGATCGCCCTCTCGCTCGCGTCGACCGCGTCGTACACCTCGTCGTCGTTTTCGGTATACGAGCGAACGTCGGGGTGGAGTTAAAAGGAGTCAGAAGCGGAGTTGAAAGGCGTCGAGGCGTGTCGGGATTGGAAGCGAGGGGTAATGGGCGGAGAGATGCGCCGGGAGAGAAAGTCCTTAAGGAACGGCGTTCACCACGCGAACGCGGTCGTATGGGGACCAGTGTGAGATAGAACGCACCTCGTCGTTGTTTTCGAAATCGCCGTCTCGTCTCGGCAGGACGTGTATGTGCACGTGCGGGATCGTCTGCCCCGCGCTCGGGCCGTCCTGGATCGCGTACGTCAGCGACGTCGCGCCGTGGTGCTTCTCCAGCGCGGACCCCACCTTCTTCGCGAGCGTCCACACGTCCACGAGCTCGTCCTCGGTGAGGCTCTCGAACCGCTTGATGATCCGTCGCGTCACGACGAGGACGTGCCCCGGCACGACCGGCTTGAGGTTGACGATGCCGTACGAAAGCGGCGTCTCCGCGAACACCTGCGATCGCGGGATGTCCAGCGGGCCGAAGCTGTAGTGATCGTTCACGATCGTCCTCGAGCTGCTCATCTTACTTATCGCGGTGGACGAGACGTTCCAGCGCGGCGTGGACGCGAGCGCGCGCGTCGGGGATCCCGCGAGGAGGGCGCGGCCTCGGCGCCGCGCCGGCGCGAGGACGCCGCGATTCGGCGGCGGCGACGACGCGTCGAGGGCGACGCGCGAGGGCGTGAGCGCGCGGGCGCAGGAGAGTCGAGAGGCGGCGGCGGCGGTGCTCATCGATGAGCGGATGCGTGCGTGCGCGGCGTGGTGTGCGCGGCGTGGTGTGCGCGCGCGACGGTCGAAGGTGTCCGGGCGCTTTTTAATTTCCCGCCCAAATCGCGATGCGCCGCGTGGCACTCGCCGTGCGGGAGCGTCGCTCGATGAACGCAGACTCGACGCCGATATTTTTCCCTGAGCGCCGATGAAACCGGCGACGGTTCACTCTCGAAGTGCCGATGAACGTGCCGACGTGCCGATGAAACTGAACGATGAGCGCGCTCGCAACACTTTACCTCGTACGAAGCGTATTTGGTTTTCACGACAGGATGCCGTGCCAACCTGCCGTGCCAAGCGACACACCTGCCGTGCCAAGCGACACACCGATCGATGTCGCGACGTTCGCCGTCCGCGTTCCTCGCGGCGCTCCTCGCCGCGATGGTCTGCCTCCTCCTCGCGGCGACGCCGGCCGCCGCGCTCGCGCCTCGAGGCCGCGACGCGTCCACGTCGATCACCGCGCCGGCTCCGGGGGGGGAGTGCGCGGCGAAGACGACGCAGCGGTCGTGCAAGCCCCCGTGCGTGTGGTGCGCCGCGGCGGCGGTTCCGAGTGAGTGCGTGGACCCGAGGGACGCGAAGAAGCTCCCGCCGGCGATTTTCGACTGCCGATGACGACGCAGTGACGACGACGACGGAGATGGGTGGACTCGAAGACGAGTGGACTTCGAGAAGATGGGTGGACTCGATATCTTATAGAAACTAGACTAGAACGCTCCTCTCATCGTATGCGCTGCAACCCCGCGATCTGCGCGGACTTCTCCTCGAGCCGCGCGATGACGTCCTCTAAACTCCGCGCGAGGTCCCCGACGCCCGCCCCGCCGCTCGTCGTCTTTCTCAGCAAGTCGCCGTACTCCGCGCGCAACGCGTCGAACTCGCCCCTCAGACTCGCGTCCAGTCGTCGCATCCCCGGGTCCCCCCCCCCGGGCCCGGGATCCACCTCAGGCGGCGGGCGGATGTTCGGGACGATGTTCTTCTCCGCGGGCGCGCGCGGCGGGGTGTCGCCGTCGAGCTCGAGCGCGTCGAAGCGCGCGAGGTCGGCCCGGCGCGGCCCCGCCGCGGATCCGGATCCGTAGACGGATTTCACCTGCGCCCCCGGCGACGCGCCGTACGTCTTCGCGGACGCGTACTCGAACCCCCCGCCCGTCGCGCTCACGCTCGTGCCCATCCCGCCCCGGGTACTCGTGCTCGGGATGCCGGGCTTGCGGTTGAAGCGCGCGCGACGGAGGCCGTCGTCGCCCGCGGAGGGCGGCGGCGGCTGGCGACGCCGCGACGACGCCGACGGCGGCGCGAGCGACGCGACGCGAACGGGCGCGCGCTTCGACAGCCCGACGCCGGGCTTGACGTCGCCGCGGCGGCTCGACGTCGCCGCGGGCGGCGTCGTCGACGGACCGGCGCCCCAGCTCGCGGCGGAGCCCACGCGCGGGCGGTCCGCGGACGCGGACGCGAGTCGGGGGCGCGCGAGCGTCGGCGTCGGCGTCGGCGCGCGACGACGAAGCGCCGGCGTCGGCGCCGTCGCGATCTTCTTCTTCGCGACGACGGTCGTCGTCATGTACCCGCTCGACGTCGACTTCACGACGCTCCGCGCGTGCGTGTCGTCCATCCCCAGCGCGGACGACGCGGAGATCCGACGCGTCGTCGTCGTCGACGGCGGCGGCGGCGACGCGACGCTATTGACGCTATTCCTGCGGCGCGCGCCGGCCTCCTCTTCCTCCTCCTCCTCGCGGTCGTACGTCAGCGACGCCGCGAGGTACCGCACGTCCACGAGCTTCTGCGTGAGCTTCGCGTTCACGCGCGCGACGTCCCTGGCCGCCATCTCCAGCGGCGTCATCCCTCTCAAGAGCTCGTCTCGTTCGCTCTTCACCGCGTCGTACCCGGCGGCTTTCGCGGCGCTCGTCGCGGCGTCCGTCGCACTCACGCGCGCGCGCTCGTTCGCCGTCCGCGTCGCTCGCTGGACCTCCTCGGTCAGCCGCATCTGCCACGTCTTCTCGAGCTCGAGGATTCGCGCGCTGTGCTCTTTCTGCGCCTTCTCCAGCGCTCCCGTCGTCGCGACGCGTTCCGCGTCCCACTTTTAGGGTCGTTCCATACAAAGCGATGGCGGGGTGGAGTTGTAAGGCGTCAGTTGGAGTTGAAAGGCGTCGAGAGCGGGGATTGAAAGCGAGAGGTGGGCGGAGAGATGCGCCGGGAAAAGTCCTTAAGGAACGGCGTTCACCACGCCAACGCGGTCGTATGGGGACCAGTGTATAGAACGCACCTTAGCCTTGGCGTCTGAAAAGTCTCTTCTCACGCGCGCCAACGTCTCCTCCGCGGGCGCGATGTCCTTCGCGATCGCGTCTCGGCTCTCGCTCGCCGCGCTCAGCGCCTCGCGCGCGACGCTCGCCGCTATTTCGTCGCCCTTCGCGATCGCGCGGTGCTCCGCCGCGGCGAGCCTCTTCGCGGCGTCGTCCATCACCGCGGCGGCTTTCGGGTCGGTCCGTACGAGCGAGAACGTCGGGGCGGAGTTGAAAGGCGTCAGAAGCGGAGTCGAAAGGCGTCGAGGTGTGTCGGGATTGAAAGCGAGGGACTCTGGGCGGAGAGATGCGCCGGGGAAACTCCTTAAGGGTCGGCGTGCACCACGCCGACGCGGTCGTATGGGGACCGGTGTGGTAATAGAACGCGCCTTTCGCCTCGACGTTGCCTCGCGCGGCGAGCGCGAGGCGCAGCCGCGCGAGGTCTTTCGCCGCGACCGCGAGCTCGTCTTTCGCCGCCGCCGCGACGCGCTCGGCCGCGGCGCGATCGCGCGTCGCGGCGTCGAGGTCGTCCTTCATCGCTCGGGTCGATATCTGCGCGCGCGCGAGCGCGGCGCGCGCCTCCGCCGCCGCCGCCTTCGCCGCCGCCGCGGAGGCATCCGCCTCCCTCGCGCGACGCTCGAGCGGCGACGGCGAGGGCGGCGGCGCGCGTTTGGCGGTCGACAGCTCGCGCGTCAGGCGCTCGATCTCGTTTCCCGCCGCCTGCGTTGCGCGGTGGTGGACGGGGGAGGAAGAAGAGAGGGAGGGATGTGGACGAGTGAGCGAGTGAGCTCGATTCGTTGTTAAATGGCGCCCGGCTGCGCGGGCGGCGGAAGGATCGACGCGACGCGCCTCGAGGTCTCTCGCCATCGCGTCGTGCGCCCTCTTCATCGCGTCGCGCTCCGCGTTCGCCGCCTTGAGCTTCGCGTTCAGCCTGAGGATGACGCCGCCGGTATGCACCTCGGCGTCGTCCGCGCGCGCGTCGTCCGACGCGGGCCGCGTCGTCGTCGTCGTCGTCGTCGTCGTCTCCGAACGCTGCCGCTTCTGCTCCTCCGCATCCCCGTCGCCTAATCTCGCCTCGTACTCGCGCTCGAACGCGCCCATCCCCGCGGGAGGCTCCGGCTCCGGCTCCGCGGACGCCTCGGACGTCTCGCCGCCGTCCGTCGCGGGCGCCCTCGCGCGGCGGTCGCCTTTCTTCCCCATGACGCGCGGCGCGGCGCGGTGTGCGCGCGGACGTCGCCCCGCGCGAAGACGAGAACTCATCCATCAACGGGCGAATCCGACCAGATCCGAAAAGTACATAAATCCTGTCGTCGCCTCCATTCCCCGTCCGCCGCCCTCACGCCGCATCGCCGCCGCCGTCTTCATGGCGTCCGTCATCCACGCAGCATCGCGCGTCGCGCCCGCGCCGCCTCGCGCGCGCGCGCGATTCGCCCGCGCGTCGTCCTCCTCGTCCGTCGCGCGCGGCTCCGCGGTCGCGAGAAGGACGATGTTGAATCGCCGCCGTTCCGCGGGACGATCGGCGATCGCCCCGATCCTCCGCGCCGTGGCGTCCTCCGACGCGGACGAGGCGATGAAGTCCGAGGAGTCGGCGTACGACAAGCGAAAGGAAGAGTCCGAGGCCGCGGGCGTCAAGGAGAACGAGATCCGCCCGCCGCGCGGGGGCGACCCGCCGCCGACGGGCGGACGGTGGGAGTGGACGCTGAACTGGGACCCCGTCGTGTTCGACGCGTCCGCGTCGCCGCCCGCCGCGATCGAGTCCCCGACCGACGCGCAGCTGGCGTCGTCGAAGCTCGTCATCGGCTCGTGCCCGCGCTCGCCCGCGGACGTCGACCGCCTCATCGACGAGGGCGGCGTCGAGGCCATCATCTGCCTGCAGTGCACGCTGTGCCACGACGCGCTCGAGATCGACTGGGAACCCATTCGACGCCGCGCGTTGGACCGCGACGTCCCCATCGTCCGCGTCGCCGTGCGCGACTTCGACCGGCTCGACCAGGCGAAGATGCTCCCGGAGATGGTTCGAAAGCTCGCGCTGTTTCAGGCCATGGGGAAGCGGACGTACGTGCACTGCACCGCGGGAATCAATCGCGCGTCGCTCACGGTGCTCGGATACCTCACGTTTTGTAAGGCGCGTCCCCTAGCTAGTATGACGCCGGTCCCCGTACGACCGCGTCGGCGTCGTGAACGCCGATCCTTAAGGACTTTCTTCCCTTCCCGCGTTTGTATCTCTCCGCCCGCCCCCCCTCGCTTTCGATCCCCGACACACCGCGACGCCTATCAACTCCACCCCTGACGCCTTTCGACTCCGCCCCCGACGCCTTTCGACCCTCAGGGCATGTCCTACGAGGACGCGCACGCGATCATACGACGGTCGAGGCCGCAGGCGAACCCGTACCAGGTGTCGTGGGATATCGCGCGGTCGCGTCTGCTCGCGGAGCGGTTGGAGGACATCTACCTGTACACGCAAGTCGACGGCGGCGGGAACTCGATCGATCAGAAGGGGGATTGGATCAAGCGCGACGTCGAAGCCGCGGAGATTGGCGTCATCAGACAGATCTTCGAACGCGGCGTCGAGGCCGACCTCGGGCTCGTGTCCGCGCTGTGCGAGATGGGGTGCCCGCGCGCGGAGGAGGAGAATAAGGAGGAGAAGAAGAAGTGAGCGATCGATCGACGCGGCGCGATGGACGGTATCATACTACGCGATGGGACGCCGGCGGGTCGAGCGACGGTTGGATCGTGATGTATCGAATCGATTACTATTCGTCGTCTCACGGCGGCGGCGGCGGCGGCGGCGGCGCGCCCACGTCCGCCGCGCTCGGGATGCTCGGCCCTCCCGGCGGCGGCGGCGGCGCGCCGACCGCCGACGCGGACTGGATCCCGAGCTCGCCGAGCATCTCCGCGTGCATCGCCGCCAGCGCGGGGTCCTGGACTCCTCCCGGCGCCGCCTCCGCGCCCGGCGCCTCCTCCTCCGCGCCCGCGCCCGCGCCCGCGGCGCCCGCGGTGGCGGCGGCCGCGACGTAATGCGCCGCGTACGGAT
>Ga0181560_10000570_pt1 | contig 33650 bp, 29 predicted proteins | sample 011ome_20_FD_133751 | JGI IMG/M metagenome (GOLD analysis project Ga0181560, IMG submission 133751) | Coastal salt marsh microbial communities from the Groves Creek Marsh, Skidaway Island, Georgia - 011509CT metaG (megahit assembly) | ecosystem: Environmental > Aquatic > Marine > Intertidal... | reverse complement strand
TCATTTCCACTCTGACCCTAATTACTCATGATGAGTCCTATAACTTGCTCGATGAAATTGAAGAATCCATACACTCAGGAAAGGGTTCCTGTGAGAGACTGGGGAACTGGAGCTATGAAAGGAAGGGTCGTACATATCAATTGATTTGGAAAGTCCCTAATTGGTTTGATATTGAAGGATTCAAAGCCTATGGAGGGGATCTTCAGGAACTTTCAGATACAATCAAGTATTGGTATATAGATATGCCATCAGATTAACTTTCTATGACAATAACTTTAGTAACATTATTTGTAACATATAAAGATTTTTAAAATTTAATTTATTATATTTATCAATATTTTGCAGTAACAAAACAACTCCCGCCGCCTCCACCAAACACAAAAAACCCCGGCTATGCCGGGGTTTTTTTGGCCTAAATTTGCGTAAGCCTCAAGCTTTTTCCAGAGCCTGCTCCACATCGGCAATAATGTCGTCTATATGCTCTATCCCAACTGAGATCCTGACCAGGTCAGCACTTACACCAGCAGACTCGAGCTCCTGCTCATTTAACTGTCTGTGAGTAGTCGAGGCAGGATGACAGGCCAGCGATTTGGCATCACCAATATTTACCAGGCGCAATATCATTTCAAGCGAGTCGATAAATCTTGAACAGGCCTCAACACCTCCCTTGATACCAAAGCTCAGGATTCCTGAAGCCTTTCCACCAGTGACAGATTCACATAAAGCGTAATAGGGGCTGTCAGGCAATCCGGCATAGTTTACCCATTCAACCTTATCATGCTGCTTGAGATACTCCGCCAATTTTTGCGCATTTTCACAATGACGATCCATCCGCAAGCCAAGCGTTTCAAGACCCTGCAAAATCTGGAAAGCATTCATGGGGGACAATGCTGCCCCGGTATTTCTCAGCGGAACCACACGGCAACGTCCAATATAGGCGGCCGGTCCCAAAGCTTCCGTGTAAACAACACCATGGTATGAGGGGTCTGGTTCATTTAAAACGGGGAACCTTTCTTTATTGGCTACCCAGTCAAACTTGCCAGAATCTACTATAACTCCACCTATAGAGGTGCCATGGCCACCGATATATTTGGTAAGTGAGTGAATGACAATATCAGCACCAAATTCGAATGGACGGCATAAGTAAGGCGTGGCAACGGTATTGTCCACAATCAGCGGAACACCATTTTTGTGTGCTATTTCTGCCAGACGTTTTATATCAACAATATTTCCTGCGGGATTACCTATGGATTCACAAAACACTGCTTTTGTATTTTCATCAATGGCCTTCTCGAAGCCTTCAAAATCATCATGCGAAACCATGCGTGCCTCAACCCCCTGCCTGGGAAGAGAGTGAGCAAACAAATTATAGGTACCTCCATATAACTGACTTGTGCTGACGATATTATCGCCCGACTCGGTTATACACTGAATTGCATAGGTAATAGCCGCCATCCCAGAGGCAACACATAATCCAGCAATACCTCCTTCCATAGCCGCAATACGTTGCTCCAACACATCCGTCGTTGGGTTCATTATGCGGGTATAAATATTGCCAGGTACTTTCAGATCAAATAAATCTGCACCGTGTTGCGTATCATCAAAAGTATAGGAAGTAGTTTGATAAATCGGGACCGCAGCGGCTTTTGTTGTTTCTTCAGACTTGTACCCTTCATGCAAGGCTATTGATTCGAGTTTCATGGTTTAAAATTCCTGATTAGCAGTTCTGTTCCAGATGGCCTGATTCGAGAGTATTGCTTCTAATATACTCTGTCCACCATAAGATAAATAATTAAAGGGGCAGAGTATTGTTTTCCATTCACTCCAGCCCTTCCAATTCCTGGCTCTTCTCCAGCCACTCCCCTTCCACTTCCTGAAGACTGGCAGCAAACCTGGCCCGGTCAAACAACACATCATTCAACTCATCCTTACGGTCATCTTCGTAAAGGGTCGTATCTGCCAGCTTTTCTTCTATCGCTTGCAGGGCTGACTGCAGTTTTTCCATTTCACGTTCAAGCCGCTTAATTCTGTCACGCAAAGGTTTCAATTCATTTCGTCGGTCAGCTGCCTGTTGACGAATTTCTTTTTTATTCACTTTCTCCGGTTTGACTTCTGTCGTTTTACTGCCAGACTCTGAGTTTGAAAGCAGTACTTTTTCATAGTCATCCAGATCACCTTCAAAAAATTCAAGTATGCCGTTTTTCACCAAGAGAAACTGATCCACGGTATTACTCATCAGGTGCCGATCATGGGACACCAGAATCAATGCCCCACTGAATCCCTGCAAACCCACTTCCAGGCTATGACACATCTCCAGATCGAGATGGTTGGTAGGTTCATCCATCAATAACAAATTGGGTTTCTGCCAGACCACAAGTGCCAACGCCAGACGGGTTTTTTCTCCACCGGAAAAATGCGCAATGTTTTCCGTGACACGATCTCCACGAAAATCAAACCCTCCGAGAAAATTACGAATCTCCTGTTCCCCGGCTTTGTTATCAAGCCGCCTGATCAATTGCAGGGGAGTCGCAGTACCATCGAGCTCATCCACCTGGTGCTGAGCAAAGTAGCCTACCTTGAGATGATCGGAACGGCTGATTTCACCATCCAGAAGCGCCAGCTTGCCAGCCAAAACCTTTAACAGCGTGGACTTGCCCTGCCCGTTCGCACCAAGCAGACCAATTCGGGAGTCGCCGCGGATATTGATGGAAAAATTTTTAATCAGGGGTTTCTCATAACCAAAAGCTATTGCTTCGCAGGCGAGCAGACTATCTGGCAACTTTTTGGGTTCCAGAAAACTGAAATGGAAAGGGGAATCGATATGAGCCGGGGCTATATCCACCATGCGATCCAGTTCTTTTAACCGGCTCTGGGCCTGCCTGGCCTTGGTCGCCTTGGCACGAAAACGGCGCACGAAGTTCTCGATTTCCTTTTTCCTTGCCTGCTGTTTTTCGTACTGCGCCTGATGCTGGGCAAGGCGTTCTGCTTTCTGGCGTTCATAGCCGCTGTAATTGCCACGGGTCACCACCAGCTGTTTATTTTCAAAACTGACGATATGGCTCACCACACCGTCAATAAAGGACCTGTCATGGGAAACCAGCATCAAGGTGCCTTCGTATCGCAACAACCATTGCTGCAGCCACAGCGTGGCTTCTAGATCCAAATGGTTTGTGGGTTCGTCCAACAGCAGCAAATCAGAGGGAGTCATCAAGGCCTGGGCCAGATTCAGACGAATACGCCACCCACCTGAAAATTCTTTTACCTCCCTGGAAAAATCCGACACCTCAAAACCCAGGCCGGACAGTAATTGCTCGGCGCGGTTTCGAATGGACCAGCCGCCAAGTAAATCCAGCTCTCCGTGAAGCATTGCGACCCTGTCATGATCATCAGCCTGTTCGGCTTCCGCGAGTGCCGACTCCACTTCACGAAAACGGGCATCACCATCGATGACGTAATCCACCGCACTGCGAGAAGAACCAAGCGCTTCCTGCAGCATCTGCGCCTTGCGCAAATCTTTCGGGATGTCCAGTTCACCGGCATCCGCGTGCAACTCGCCCATCAACAATTTAAACAGGCTGGTTTTACCCGTGCCATTGCGACCAATAATCCCGACTTTCTGTTCGGCATATACCGTCAGGGTAGCCCCATCAAGTAATTGCTGCTGCCCGCGACGCAGGGAAATGTCCTGTAAAGTAATCATTGGCTGTGTTACTGGATATGGTAATAATCAGAAAAGCCGCCATTCTAGAGGGCAACGGTATTTAATCAAGCAGGGTCTCATCAGGAGATCAAAAAAGCAGTGGTAAACTGACCATTAGGATTAAACACCACGATCAAACCCATTTTTTAACAGGACAATCTCATGATTAGTGAATATATCTTGTTCGATCTGCCTGAAGACATCAGTCGGGAACAGGCAGTGAAAGATATGGAAGACATCGCGCCGGCCTGGCGTAAAAATCCTGACCTGATTCGGAAAACCTTTATGTACGATCCTGAAGCCAACCAGGCGGGCGCTCTTTATACATGGCATAACCGGGAGGCTGCTGAAAAGGCCCATGGAGATGAGTGGCGAAAGCGACTCTGGGATACCTACAAAACCGTTCCTACAGTTCGGTATTTTGAAACACCCCTTATTGCTGATAATGCACTCGGTGAAACGGTGAAAGAATCAAAGCACTTACAGTAAAGGCCCGAACACATTACTGACTAGTGTCTCAATAGTCCTCAAACCACAAGATATAGCCCCACTACCTCGTGAGTTACCCTAGTATTCAAACACTGGCACAAAACCTTCTTGCATTTTTTTTCCTAATTCCAGATACTGGCTGACCCTAAAGTAGATTCTTAGAACCTGGCACGTACCTATTGGAATTTAAAGGAAAAATTGGTGCCGTATTGATTGTATTTTGATATCAATAATCCATTTTTCAGGACAGGTGAATGAGCAACGTTACGACTTACAGCAAAACCGTCTCCCTCGATAGTTTTAAACAGATCAGTATCGAGATCGAGCCTGAAAAAGGCATCGTGTGGAAATACCTGAAGCCCTATCCCCGGCCCTGCTTCAATACAAACCTTATTGCTGAAGTCGAACACCTGCAGACCATGCTGTCGTTCTACAAGGGCAAACTGCCCTACAAGGGTGGACTGGTCCCAATCAAGTATCACGTCATGGATTCGCTCACGCCAGGCATCTTCAATTTCGGTGGCGACCTCGCGAAGTTTCTCCAATTCATCCAGAACAACGATGAAGAAGGGATGTACCGATATGCCAAGTCATGCATTGATGGCATCTATCCAATCATGACCAACTTCAGCCTGCCGATAACCACCATTTCCCTGGTAAGAGGCGATGCACTCGGTGGTGGCTGCGAAGTCGCACTAAGCAGCAGCATTGTGATTGCAGAAAGAAGCGCACAGATGGGATTCCCTGAAATTCTCTTCAACCTGTTTCCAGGAATGGGTGGCTATCACTTGTTGAAGCGACGTCTGAATCCTGCGCAGGCAGAAGAATTACTGCTCAATGGCCGCATCTATACCGCAGAAGAAATGTTCGATATGGGCATAATCGATGTGCTGGCAGAAGACGGTGAAGGCAAGCAAGCGTTATACGACAAGATTGCCGAATGTGAAAAACATCGTAAAGGCAGACTGGCCATGCAGAAAGTAATAGCGCGTGCTGAACCTGTTGATTATGACGAACTGCTTGATGTCTGTCGGATCTGGGTGAAAGCAGCCATGCAATTAACGGAAAAAGATTTGCGCATGATGACAAGACTGGTGAAAGCCCAGGACCGTAAAATCCAGGCCGCACTTGATGCAACGGCTGTTACTGAAGAAGATATCAGCAACAAGAATATCGCCTAGGATAATCATTGCTACAAAGAAGCGGATTCGTGCTCTTCCAGGTACTGATTCAAGGCTGAAATCGTTCTGCCGCAAAGCTGCACCAGCTCACCAAATAACTGTGGCATTTCATCGAAAACCCCTTTCTTGCTTTCCTCCACGATACTTGTCGCACAGGCAGCGATAGCTATTGCACCTATGTTATGCGCACTGCCCTTGATGGCATGGGCATGCTCCTGCACCTCGTTATACTTATCTTCCTCAATGGCCAGCTTGATCCTGGTAATCAGTTTCTTGGTATCAGAGATAAAGCCACCAACGAGTTCACGCATGAATTCTGGATTACTACTTAACTTGGATAATCTGTCCAGCAGGTCGTGATCCAGAATCTGCCCGTCTTCATCAAACAACTCTGCCTGGTTGGTGTCGACTTCTTCTTTAACCGTAAGCTTTTCAATAGCCGCAAGTAACTTTTCAGATTCAATCGGCTTGGTCATAAACACATCCACACCGGCCTCCTTACTCGCTTCAATAGCACTGACCGTGGCATCCGCTGTAAGCATAATGATGGGAATTCTCTGATCTTTCACCTGCAGGTATCGAAGTGCCTTCGCCGTTTCAATGCCATCAATTTCCGGCATATGCATATCAAGGATAATCAGGTCATAGGCCTTTTCCTCGACAGCATTCAGAATGTCATTGCCGCTTTCAAATATCTCCGCATCATAACCGGCATATTCAAGAATGGTTCGCACCACTTTCTGGTTTGTTTCATTATCTTCACCCACAAGTATTCTGAGCTTGGCCTGTGTATTGGGATCGGATTTGAAATTCCACAATCGCGTAACATTGGTTTCTTTTGATTGTGCAGTACTGGTGGCATGGAGGGCATTAAACAGAAAACGCTTCTCTACCGGCGAATTGAGAATGCAGAAATACCCGGCAGACAACAAGGCCACCCTGCGGCTTTGTTCCAGGTCCTGCGGACTGATCAAAATAAGGTTGGATTTTTTTGTCCTGGGATCACTGGCCACTTCCAGGGCTTTTTCATCCATGGTTTCCTCTGAACCAAGACTCTGGTGATCCACAAGAGCAACATCATAAGGACTGGACAGATCAATGGCCTGCTGAAGCTTTTTATAGGCGGCGTCCATATCGTCCGCATATTCCCAATCGAATCCCCACTCTTCAAGGTAATGTGACATTGACTCGCGTCGCTTGCCCCCCAGGCCAATTAACAGGATAGAGGCTGCACTTGAAACAATGGGGTCTTCTTCAATGCTTTCCTGTTCAATCTCATGGAAACCGTATTCAAGTTCAAACCAGAATTTGCTGCCACGACCTGGCGCACTGACGACACCAATTGTGCCACCCATCATTTCAACCAGTTTCCTGGAAATTGCAGTACCCAAACCCGTGCCGCCAAATTTCCTGCTGATGGACTGGTCAGCCTGGGTAAAGTTCTGGAAGATGTTTTCCTGTTCCTGCCTTGTCATGCCGATACCGGTATCAATAACTTCAAATCTGAGCTTTACCCTGTCCTCATCCTGATCGAGGCTGAAAACATTCAATTCGATAGCCCCCTTGTCAGTGAACTTGGCCGCATTACCCAGCAAATTGATCAGTATCTGGCGCAGATGGATGGAATCGCCATGAAGACTGAAGGGAACGTCCGAGGAAATATGCACTTTACAGGCAACACCTTTGTTTGCGGCCTGCGGAAACACCATGGAAGTAATGGAATGCACAAATTCATGCAGGTCAAAGTCAATTTCTTCGAGTTCGGTTTTACCCGCTTCAATTTTTGAAAAATCCAGAATGTTTTCGATCAGGGCCAGCAGTGTTTTTGCCGAGGACTGGATGGTATCGGCAAACTCTTCCTGTTCCTTGGTCATGTTGGTGGCACTGAGCATATCGCTCATCCCAACTACACCATTCAAGGGGGTTCTGATTTCATGACTCATGGTTGCCAGGAACTGGCTCTTGGCCAGGCTGGCTTCTTCTGCCTGAGTAGTTGCAGCCTGGAGCCTCCTTAACAATCCTGCCATATAGATTGGCAGGACAGAAAGAGACAGCAATAAACCACCTGCAATATAAAGATGCTGTGACCAGTAGGGGCTGACCAGTATCACCAGTGAGAACCCGCTAATACTCAGCACCATACTCAGGTACATGTACTTTTCCCCGAAGCGGAAGCCGTTTCCTACAGTGGTCCATAGATAAATCAGGAACAATGGACTGGAGGCCTCACCTGAAATCGTCATAGCTGCCGTGGTCGTGCCCAGGTCAGCGAGCATGCCAATAATACGGCGGGGTTTATGTTTTTCAGGGTTTTTAATGCACCAGATCAGAATACCGGCACTGAAGGGAATAGCATAAAGATAGATAAGAACGACTGTCTGACTCAGTACGTTGTTCAAATAGCAGAGGGACGTGTACCCTACAACGACGAAACAGTTTATAAGTCTTACGACTGCTTGTTCACGATCCGTTGAATAACTTTTTGTTTTTTCCTGCTTGTTCGAAATCTGCATAGAGTCCAGATTCCTGGTGCACCTCTTTGGTCAGTTAACAGGTTCTTTTTCAAGTAGTTCCAATATCAGTGATTTCTGGTCAAAAAACGCATCAACACACTGGGGATCAAAGTGCTTTCCCCTTTCATTTTCAATATATGCAAATGCTTTTTCCAGAGGCCACGCCTCTTTATAGGGGCGCCTGGTAATCAGGGCATCAAATACATCCGCCACCATGGCAATCCGGGCCTCAATGGAGATTTCCTCTCCCTGGAGTCCTCGAGGGTAGCCGGAGCCGTCAAATTTTTCGTGGTGGTGGAGAGCGATGATGGCACCCATCTGCACAAAGGGAGATGGGCTGTCTTTGAGAATTTCGTAGCCGATCTGGGGGTGGCGTTTCATGACTTCGAATTCATCATCTTCCAGGGGCCCTTCCTTCATCAGGATATTGTCGGGGATACCGATCTTTCCGATATCGTGCATGGTAGATGATACCTGAAGCTTCTTCTTGTGTTCAGTATCCAGGCCAATTTTTTCAGCAATCAGGAAAGTAATTTCCCCCATCCGGAACAGGTTCCTTCCGGTAATCCGACCCTTGAACTCCCCGGCCCTGGCCAACCTGTTCAGTGTTTCCAGCTCACGCAGCTGCACCTGCCAGGTAGCCTCCCTGACTTCTTCCTCCAGGTTCATGGCATGGTTACTGATAATCAGCTTTTGTCTCTGCATTGTCAGCAGGTTGCGGCACCGAACCTGACACTCATGCATATCCACCGGTTTAACCAGGAAATCAGTGGCACCGGCCTCCAGGGCACGGTAGAGGGCCTCCTTGTCATCCAGGGCGGTAATGATGACGATGGGAATATCGTGCATATTGGAAAAATTGCGGACATTGACAATGAATTCCACGCCATCCATTCCGGGCATCTGGTAATCAGTCAGGATGAGATCGGGACTGCGGTTTTCCAACTCTTTGAGGGCATCCAGGGCACTTTCAAATGAGACAACCTCTATATCGTCATCGATTGTCTTGGCGATTGTTTCCATGATGATGCGGCTGGTAGCCTGGTCATCAATAATAAAAACAACGTTTTTATCTGGCTGTTTGTTCGAGCCCGAAGGCATGATGTGAGTCTCAGTGTTCAAATTTGAACCAATTAAATCCTGACTTAAATGGCATCCCTGCTTGAAACAGCATTTAAACGGCTGTCATCTCATCCACTGAGTTTTTAGTACAGCAATACCCAACAGCCAGGATCAATTCTGCCTGGAAGTATCATTAATTATTATTGGGTTTCTTAAGAAATAATTCTTTCTGATGGCTTTGCCCCGGACCAGTTGCACCGTTAGAACCATATCAATCTCTCTGTTGAACCCGCCGTTAAAGGTATTGCATGGTTGCCCGGTTTCTTATTCTTTGAGCAGTTGGATTTCACCAGCTGGCGGGTATTTTCCCATCATTGTCTGGTAAAGTGAACGTATGTTTTTTGAAAGTATCATTGCTTGATGAAAAACCCCAGGACACGTCGAACCCTTCTGAACCTGTACAATATTTTCCAGGTGAAAAAAAGCCCGACTATTGCCGGGCTTTTTTTCGTTTTGAAAACTTTTAATTGTATTCTTTAGGATCGTAATCTGCAGAACAGACTTCCACGATACAGATGGATTCCAGGGTCCTGCCGGCAGGAGGCGTATCCAGTCCCTGTTCTTCCATCATGGCCCGCATGGCATCCGCAGTTTCCGGATGCGGAATCGCGGACTGGACACCTACCCTGACAAGACCATCGGCATAATCAATCGGTAGCCAGGTGTGGGCTGCCAGCTCTGGGCTACCCCGGTTATCAGTATTGCCGAAGTCGCGAATATCCAGACGACCTCCTGCCTCTACCAGGATCCTCGCTACTTCCGTAGCACCCTTATGACCGGCACCATGCAATGGTGTACGCCCGGTATCAGCCTGGTAATTGGGATCAAGCCCAAGATCCAGTAGCAATTTAATTGCTTCTACTGTTTGTGCTGTTGACCACTCTGAGGTCACGCCTTCCACCCAGCCAATGCCAGCAGCTGCTGCCAGTGGTGAAACACCCAACACAGTGTTAATAAATGGATCCGCACCATATTCCAGCAAAAGGTTCATCAGAGGAACATCTCCGGACTGTGAAGCACGAAGAAAAGCAGTTGCGCCTTCTTCATCCAACCACTGGTTGGTAAATACAGTTCGTGTCTCAGTACTTTCTATCAGTCTGGCATTGACATCGGCACCGGCTTCAAGAAGAAAGCGAATGTAGTCCAGATGATCCATATCCGGTTCACGAGTTGGATAATCGCCACCTTCAACATTTCGGTTATCCGTGGCCAGGTAAAGGTTCGTCCAGCCACCTTCGTTGGGAATATTGACGTTGGCACCCTGCTCAATAAGGAACTTACCCATCTGGTAATTACGGTTCTGTGTTGCCGCCAGGAGTGGACTCCAGCCATAACGGGTCAACTGGTTTACATCAGCGCCTGCATCCAGCAATACTTTTGCTGCTTCAATTGAGCCGATTCGCGCTGCATAAATCAGTGCAGTGAGCTCTCCACCATCTGGTTCACGAGGCCCTCTATTCTGAAAGTTTTCAAATGGAGAATCTGCATCTCCCCCGGAAAGAACAACGAAACCAATCCCTGCACGCTGGAATGAGCTACAGATTTTTTCCTCACTCAGGTCACCTTCGGCGGCCATCTTCATCAGGGCATCATCGTTGGTACCACCAATTACCAGGCTTTGCAGCAATTCCTCGTCCGTATTTTCTGACTCACAATTCACTACGATTGCCTGCCTGCGAACACTTATCCTTGGATCCTCTGAATGTCCAAGCGCAGCTGTCCTGCCATCGCGCCTGACAGGAGCCGAGGTAGCAGCAATATCAGCACCGTTGTTAATCAGGATCGTCATTACATCCGCATGGCCCTGGTCAGCAGCCTGCATCAGCGCTGTCGTTCCCCGTTCAGTTTCAGCCGCATTCACATCCGCTCCACCATCGAGCAAAGCTTCAACAGCTTCAACTACACCTGAACGTGCTGCCAGCATCAAAGGCCTGCGGCCAAGAGGAAGCGTCTCGTTGGCATCGGCACCACCTTCGAGCAAAGCTTCTATCACTTCAGTATCGCCACGCTTGGCTGCAAGCCACAATGGAGTAGATCCGTTACGGTTAGCTATTGAAGTATCAGCACCTGCATCTACAAGTAACTTAACCAGCGCAACATCACCACGGTAAGCCGCCCAATGCAGCGCTGTTGCGCCATCAGACTGAGTGGCATTCAAGTCGGTACCGCTATCAAGTAGACTGATAATGGCAGCAGTATCGCCTTGCTGCGCCGCGTCAGCAATTTCAGACTGGGCTGAAACGCTGTGCATAAAAATGCTGGTCATTGCCATCAGCAATACCAGCATCAGCTTTCTAGTGTTTATGATCATTGGTTCCTTGAGATATATAGGTTTTTATCTGTTGTATTTATGCCAATTTGTCCAGGCGACCAGTACTGTCACCAAATGACTCACGATGGATATCAAACTGGTCAAGAATGCTCAGCAACAAGTTGCCGGTCGGTACTGTCTTGGTTGGGTAAGCCAAATGGCGGCCTGTTGGCATCTTGCCATTATTACCACCAAGCAGCACATGAGGAACATCGTAATGCAGATGCTGATTTGGATTACCCATATTGCTTCCATAGAGCACCAGGGAGTGATCCAGTAATGAACCATCTGCTTCCTCTGTTTTAGAAAGCTTGTCAATGAAGTAGGCCAGCATCTTCACGTGGTACTGGTTTACCTTGGAAAATTCATCAATACGGCCAGGGTCTTCACCATGGTGTGAACCGTTATGGAAACCCAGGGTAGGCGCATCGCTTTCCGGGTAGACGCGACCCGTCAGGTCACGGGCAAAAAGCATGGTACCCACACGACTGATATCAGCTTGCCAGGCCAGTACTTGCAAGTCGAACATCAGTTTGGCGTGCTCATCAAAAGACTGGGGAATACCGGGAGGAACGGAAAAGTCTTCAGGCGCTGCAGTAGTTGCACTGGCTGCAATCTGCAGACGACGTTCGATCTCACGCACGTTTTCAGTGAAAGCATCAAGGCGGGCACGGTCAGGCACACTGATTTCCTTGCGCATTGTGGAAATCTTGCCGGTAATGGAATCCAGGATACTCTGATTACGTTCACGACGGGCTGCACGTTCTGCAGGCGATGAGCCGCTGCCAAACATGCGCTCGAATACAACCTGGGGATTCAACTCCATGGGTAAAGGCGTTGTAGGTGAAGCCCATGAAATAGTGTTGGTATAGACACAACTGTATCCCTCACCGCAGTTGCTGGATCCAGAGCCTGGATCTTCAAGTGAAAATTCCATGGAAGGAAGCAGGGTTTCCTGCCCAATTTTTTCTGCGATGATCTGATCAATGGTATGACCTGCATACACATCCGCACCGGCTGTCTTCCTTGGCTTTTCAGCACAGAGAAACGCTGCTGCCACCCAGTGGTCAGCGCCTGTTTCACCTGGAGGTGGTTCGGCTGATGTGGAATGCAGTCCAGTCAGGATGTTCAGACTATTCCTGAAAGGTTCAAGTGGTTTCCAGATAAAGGGAAGCTCAGCCGGAAGCGCACCTTCCTTCTCAGGCACCCAGTAACCAGGCGCAGCTCCATGTGGCACAAAGCCACCAAAGAAACGTTGCGGGGGGACAGCAGCAGTCTGCGCCCACGCTGTTGCTGCAGGAATCATTGCATCAAGAAGAGGCAAGGATAGTGCAGTACCTGCACCTCTCAGCAATGCACGACGTGATATGTGTTTCTTGCTAATGAACATTTGCTAATTCCTCACTCTCATCAGTTTTCTGGTTCATGATAAATGCCGGACTCTGTATTACACCCATTAACAGGGAAGAAAATCTGTAATTATCTTCTTTCGCCTGTTTTGTCACAGAACGCAGCAGTGGCATGTCTTCGGTTTCGACACCGCGACCCAGTGCATAGGTCAGTAATTTTTCAGTAACGACCTGTGCAAACAGGTCGCCTTTCAGAATAGTGAAATCGCGAAGGCTTGAAATATCTTCAAGCTCAATACCATCATTAGTGATGCCTGTTGGATCAACCGGGCTGCCATTATCCATTAAACGCCACTCGCCTACGGCATTGAAATTTTCCATGGCAAGACCAAGCGGTTCAAACAGCATATGACATGCAGAACAGGAGGGATTTTCACGATGTGCCTCCAACCTGGCACGCAGAGAAGTAGGCAATGCGCCAGGTTCTTCTGACAAGTCAGTTTCAACACCTGGCGGTGGATCCGGCGGGCTCACATCCATAAAGGTTTCCAGGAACCACTTGCCACGTTTGATAGGAGATGTTCTGGCAGCATCTGATGTAATCGTCAGCAATGCCCCCTTACCTAGCAAACCACGACGCATGTCATGTTCGGCGCCCAACTCCACACGACGGAACTGTTCACCATAGATATCTTCTATACCGTAATGCTTGGCAAGACGTTCATTCACGAATGTGTAATCTGCCGTCAACATATCCATGATGCTCCTGTCTTCCTGGATAATACTGGCAAAAAACATCTCGATTTCCTTGCGGAAGGCTTCACGTAAGGTGCTATCAAAATTTGGATACAAGTCTACAACGGGTTCGCTCGCTGCCATGCCGCGAACATTGAGCCACTGGCCAGTAAAGTTGGCAATGAACTGGTCCGCCCGGGGATCTGCAATCATGCGTTCAACCTGCCCCTGAAGCACCTCTGGCTCATGCAACCGGCCCCGTTCTGCAAACTCGATCAGTTCCTGATCAGGGATACTGCTCCACAGGAAAAACGACAGCCGCGAGGCCAACTCCAAATCGTTGATGACATAGAGATCGCCTGGATTAATACCTTCAGGTTCAATTTCAGAACGATATATAAATTCAGGATCAGCCAGGATGCGCTGAATGGCTGATTCGATTCCATAATCAAAGCTGCCACCTTCTTCGCGTCCCACCATGAAGAATTCCATCATCAGGTTCACATCTGTTTCAGTCGATGGTCGACGGAAAGCTTTACTAACCAGCGTTGAAATAATCTGACGAGCACAACTGCTTTCCTGATTGAGATTCTGTGGATAGCACTCGAAAACTTTTTCTCTGCTGCGTGTCAAAGTGGCCGGTGTACCGTTGTATGGTCCTTCAATGAATACCTGTCCAACGTGTGGGTAGAAGGTGTAACCGGCAATAGAACCGGGAGAATTCATGGTGCGCTGGAATGACTTGTTCAGTCCAGTATCGGGCAGGTCACTGGTTGCCAGGAAAGTAACACCGACCGTGTGAAAACCTCCCTTGATAGGGATAGCCGGAGTACGTCCACCATTGCCTTCCTGATTACCGATTTCCTCATCCCAGTCGTAAAGGTAGACCCTTTCACCATCAATAGTGACTTCAAGCTTTTCACCCTTCACGTTGCCCAGCACGCGAGTAAAATAACCGGTCATCCCTTTCACGGTAAAAACATACTCACCATCGGCAGGAAATTCATGCTCGATCAGCATGCCACCACGTGTTCCAAAGGGCAGCCCTTCAATATGTTCGTTCTGCGACGTGTCAACCGGTACATCAAATACGGCCAGGGTTGGCGCTGTTTCAGTACCGATAGCCAGGCGGGCAATATTACCAGCCGCCGACAGGTATGCTTCCATGAGTGCAGGCGATGTGGTGAGCGTGCCTGCCATGTTGTCAAAACCGTGGCTTGAATCATCAGACGGCAGGAATCTTGTTGCATCTATATTCAGGGCAAGGATGTCGCGAATGGCATTGGTGTATTCAGTCCGGTTTAGACGATGCAGGCCCGGTGGGGGCAGATGCACAGGCTTCATGGACGCATGTTCGTCAATTGTATCGGCCAGAATATTCGCCATGTTCTGGATAACGGCATACTCTGGACGCTCTTCATCACGAGGCGGCATCAGTCCTGCTCGCAGTCGCTTGATCACTGCCTCACCCACTTCAGGAAATTCAGTGATATTGTGAGAACCGATTCCCTCGAGGTCGATACCTCCAGAGTAGTCCTCGAAGTTATGACACTTTGTGCAGTACTGCTCAAAGAGCACTGCCAATTCATCATCCTGAGCCAGGATTTGTGGTGCAAAAAAGGTGGGCAACAGGACAGCCATAGCAGCGCCTGTGATTGATCTGAATCGCAAAAAATTAAATGAAAACATTACTGTCATTTTGGTGTCCCAAAGTGCCTATCTGTAAAGTTATAGAAGGATTGTTTCCCCTCAGAATCAAGGCTATTAGTGTTTATTCGTATGCATTGAACTAATGGGTCAATTCTATCCCGGAAAACCCTGTTATTTATAGGATGTAAATATGATTCAAATTTGGAAATTGGCAGCAAAATTCCCACTAAATCCACGATTTCAATAAGGTTTTTGCAGGATTTATGGAGGCTGTTAACAGATTATGGAACGATGGGACTGGTTCGGCCGATTGCCATGCCTTCCTGATTCACCATCAGGTCAGGGGCATAGTTGGATTGCTGGCAAATATATTCAAATAATTCTTGATCACCGCTCCACCGCAGGTTTACTGACCCTTCGACCCTGTTTTCGTAAGTCATTGGATCCTCAAGCACAAACCTGTACTCCATCGTGTCTCTGCCCGTACGGCTGTAGTATTCAATAACATGGGCCGATTCCGTATGCGGAAGCCCGCGACGCTCAAACCAGAACTCGGTGTTATACCCCACAGAGTCAATAACCAGAGTGTCCTCTTCCCACCATCCTATGGAATGCCCGTAATTATTGGGCTCCGGATCAACCGGGTGAGAACGCCCATCCATGTAGATTTCACGCCACGTATGCGGCCCCCCAATATCAAAGATATAGATTCGCTGCAGCTCAGGTATATCGACAATCTCAACACCATAGGGCGTGAGTAACTGTCGAACAGCTCCTGATGCCTTGCAACGGGCATGAGGTTCCAGATCATGAGTCTGACGATCATCGTATAGCCCCTGGGCCCAGGGTTTCATGTTTACCTCATCAAAATTAAAGGTCGGACCCATTCCTTCAACGAAATACACCGGTACCCAGATGCCCACAAAATCACCGGACTCACCACTGATAATCATTTTCCCGTCGCTGTCTCGAGGCGGGGGCAGCGACTCATCAGCCGCCAGGGCAAAGCTCATAAATATCTTTAATAAACAGAAGGTTAGAAGCTTTAAATGTTTGCTCATCATGCACATTCTTCGCTGATCATTTCATCAAGGACCTTGCGAAACATGTTAGGCCCACGATCGTCGGTGATGGACACCATATCGGCTTCTGACTGCAGATTGACTACTTTTTGCTGGGCCTCTATGGTCACTTTATCTTCCATGAAGGCCTTGTTTGCGAGTGTCCACATCCCTTCCACGATCTGGTCATTTTCCTGGTGTTCATTTATCCGCGGCCCCCAGGCAAAAAAGTAACGCGACGTGCCATCAGTCATTGGCGTTACTGCCTGGGAAGTGAAACTGGCTGTATCCGGGATCATGTCCTTATTCACTTCACCGTAATCACAAGCCTCTGCACTGCCTGCTTCAAACATGCCCTGGTACATCATGAGCACTCCGGGCACAAGAAAATCGTAGGTCATGAACTGATCGTAAAAGTCAGCATTGCCTTTCTGGTAGCCCCGTTTAGGAGAATTGGTGTTCCAGCGCGTGATACGTATGCCCCGATCGATCTTCTGGACTCTTGGCTGGTTAAAGTAAGCATCACTGCGGCCGCCGGCAAATGAATTCTTGTGGGTGTAGGCAATGTGACCAAGATCAGTCAGATTGTCATTAATAAGCAGGTAGTTGGCATCATAATCGAGGTGCCCAGTGTGCATGAACCAGTCCGGATTATCTGGACCAGTAGTCGGGGGTATCAAGGCCTCATCGGCTTTGTCTTTCTCGCCAAGCCAGACCCACACCCACCCGTGTTTTTCCGCAACCGGGTAGGTAGGAACAATAAAATTATCAGGCACTTCGTCACCACTTAGTTGCATGGTTGGCACTTCTACACAGCGGCCTTGCGCGTTGAACTTGAGTCCATGGTACATACAACGAATTTCATCACCCTCAAGACTGCCTTTTGAAAGCGGCATATGCCGATGACAGCACTGGTCAGCCAATGCAGTAAGTTCACCATTTTCCTTTCTGTAAATCAGAACAGGCTTGCTGATAATGGTAATGGCATACATCTGGTGTACTTCGATCTCATGGCACCAGGCAGCCACATACCAGCAATTGCGAACCCACAATGTATTGTCGGCACTTGACCCTTTGAGAATATCCACTTTTCTCCCCTCGAAAGCATGAATATGGAAAGGCAAAAATACTATAATGCCTCACGCTTTTAAATACGGCTATAGTTGCCACTATTGCTTCTTAATTCATGTCGACACTTTTTAATCTGTTCCAGGAAAAACTGCGAGAGGTCTTGCCCACGGCCTCTGTTGTGGTGAAAGAACATCAGCCTACACCGATTAATGACGACCATAATAATATTGTTATTAATCTCCAGCATGATTCCTGCACCACTGGAAAAATTCTTGAAGTGACTTTGCCGGTCCTCACCTATGCTGACTGGCCACGGTCTTCCCTGGAATTACTCCTGCAGCAAATTCTCAATAACTGCGCACTATCCCTGGAACTGAATCACCAGGAAGCCAAGTACGAAGCCTATCTGCAGGAAGTCAAAACCATCAAGGAGAAACTGCTTCCCCATCATTCCCATCAGATTGAAGGTGTTGATTATGCGATTCATTATTCACCCAGTATTGGGGGTGGCGGAGACTACATTGACATCATGGATCTGCGGGACGCCCGAAGACGTGCCGGTTTTGACCTGGACACTGTTTTCTGGGGCGGCGGGCTGATTGATGTTTCAGGCCATGGACCTGGTGCGGCTGTTGAGGTTGCCATGATTGATGCCATCCTGCGGACATACCAGGGTGGTGCTGACAGAGGTCCAGGCGATGTGCTGACCTATGTAAACAAGCATTTTTTCACACGCCAACGGCGCGGCGGATTCGTGACCGGCATCTTATGCAACTATGATGCGGCAGAAGAAATGTTTTCTTATTCCAATGCGGGACACTTGCCCCCAATAGTGAAGCGGAGTGACGGTTCGGTTGAAATTCTTGATGCCCATGGCGGTATCCCTATAGGCATCACTCCTGATACTTATTGGGAAACCGGTTCTGTGAAAATGGGCAGTGGAGACACCATTATCATGCTGACTGACGGGATCACTGAAGCCCGATCTACAAACAACACGGAGTTTGGCTACGATAATTTTGTGAAGTTTGTAGAGCAAAATACAGTTAACGATGCACAGGAATTTATGAATACATTCCTGACCCGGTTTGAGGCACATGTTAAGAATTCCTCTTTCCAGGATGATCAGACCCTGATTGTGGCTCGGCTATCACACTGAAAAATCAGGCCAGGGGCGCAAAATCTCCCGTTTTTCCTGGCGTATCGAGCATATTGACACGGCCATCATGGGTACCGAAATCAGTCCGCCACACCAGTACCACCCCAACGAAAAAGACCAGGCCCAATGCAATGAACATCTGGCTTGAAGACAGCGCGCTTTCAAGCGCAGCATAAGTACCCGCCCCCATCGACAAGCCGATATTGGCACCTGCCATGTAAATAGCGAATTGCGTTGCCGAGACTTTCTGCCAGCACAGCTTCATGCAACTGGCGATAAAACTGATAAAGCCGCCCTGGTAAATAAAGGCCTGGATGATGCCTATCGTTACCAGGAATCTGGGTGAAGACCATGAAGATTCCATCAAACCGATAAAGACACATAACAGGCCATAAAGGCCAAGCACCAATGCATAGAAAAATTTTACTCCCTTTCGATCTATTACCAGGCCCAGGGCAAGACCGGCCATGGCAGCCACAAAACCCACACCCGATATAAAGGTAGAGTAATCGGTACTTTCAAAACCCAGATCCTGAACCACGACAATGGGGACCAGGGAAATCCAGACGCCGTAGGCAAAACGGAAAATAAAGGCCGCCCCGAAAATTAACAGGCTGGCAGGCAAGAACATAACCCTGGCAAGGTTCAGGGCGATCGCTTTCCAGCTTTCAGGCTTCATATCAATTGAGCGTTGCGAAGCTTCACCCGGCATCCATGGCAGCACTTTTTCACCGGGACGCTCCCGTACCAGGATAGCAACACTAAGGATCAGGCCAAAGGCTATAGCGAGCAGCACTGCAATCCCGGGCATACCGAAATTAATCACCACGAAGGCAGAGACTGCCGTACTGATTGAAATACCTGATACCTGGCCAAAGGCCATGAATGCATTGGCACGGCCATGCTCTTCAGGTGGCAAGACATCAATAGCCATGCCATCAACCGCCACATCCTGGCTGGCACCAAACACATTCAGGGAAAAACAGAGCATAGCCAGCAAAGTAACATTAGCCAGCCCGTTCGGGAAAAGGATAAATGCCAGGCCGGTCAATACCATGCAAGTCTGGGCGAAAATCACCCAGGGACGACGCCGGCCCATTTCCAGGTAGGTCCAACGGTCCATAAACGGCCCGGCCAGCAACTTAAAACTCCAGGGCAGGTTCGCAATGGCTATAAATGAACCTATCGCTACAGCTGACTCCCCCTGTTCTGCGAGATAGGCAGGCAAGGCCGTATTCACCAGCCCAAAGGGAAAACCCTGGGCCAGGTAAAGCATGGTAAATGTAAAGAATCGAAGTTTGCGGCTTTCTGAAAGAATGAGATTCATGTTTTTGGCTTTTTCTTTTTATTTTTATTTTTGAACGTACCAAATAAATCACAAATCACTCTGCAGGGCGAACTTTTTTAAAAAATTTATAATATTTTTATGCCGCTTTATTGACTTGTAAACAACAGGGGAGCATAGTACGCGCCCTGTCAATCTGGTGACAGAAAATTTAATAGTGAAAACGATGAATACCTTCAGCACCAACACAATTTGTACGCAGACCTGTATGACGACATGTGCCAAACCGAAGCACATGAGCGGCTATGCATGGGCACTTGCGTCTGCAAATTATGTGCTAGTGCGTACGCCTAGCGTCCCTGGAGTGTTTTGATTTAACGATTTATCACTAAACCGAATTCAAAAAGCCTCCGAGGACTGGACCCCGGAGGCTTTTTCGTTTCTATCCCCTTAAAAATCCCTACGAAACAGTCTCCTCCAGTCCTCCTTTTTGAAGCCGAACGAACAATAGGAGGTCGTCATGGAACTGACCTTGCGAAACAATATAAAAACGATCTACTGGATGATTTTTTTCCAGAGCTTCATGATCATCATCGCTGTCTTCGTCCCGTTGCTGCAGCGCTACGGGCTGAGTATGTCGCAGGTCCTGCAAACTCAGGCACTGTTTGCCTTCGTCGTTGCCGTGTTCGAAGTACCCAGCGGTTACCTGGCCGATCTGTGGGGTCGTAAAAACACCATCGTCATCGGTGAAGGTCTCATTGCCCTGGGTTATCTCTGGCTTTTATCGGCTGATGGCTTCACAGACTTTCTGGTTTATGAAGCATTGATGGGATTGGGGCTGAGCCTCTCATCTGGAGCCGACCTTGCACTGCTGTATGACTCACAAACCGCATTGAACAATGAATCAGGCGAAGTGCATATCCCACAGGGAAAGCATATCTCTCGCATTGTTGCGATCGAAGGTTACGGCGGAGCTGCTTCGGGCATCGTTGCCAGCCTGCTGACCCTGATGGGACTCGACTGGGTAATCTGGGCGCAGTTTTTCTGCGGGTTTATTTCCCTGAGCTTTGCCCTGTGCCTGGTGGAAGCACCACGATGGATTTCAAGGGAAAGTCATGGCGACAATTTCCAGAAAGTGCTGAGCACCATGTTGTTCAAGCCTATGGTCATGTGGACCAGCCTGGCGATTATCGTGTTCAGCCTTGTTGGTCTGTACACCTTCTGGGTACTGCAAAAATACTGGGAACTGCAGGGCATTCCTGTTGCCTGGTTTGGCTACCTGTGGGCAGTTCACTGTGCCATTCGCGGCATTGTTGCGCAACACGCTCATGATGTTGAAAGGATTCTTGGCTGGGAGAAAATTTTTATGCTCTCGGCGGCTCTGCCAATTATCGGACTTTTAGGTATGGGCTTGTTCACCGGATGGCTGGGCATTGCCTTTGCCCTTGGACTGATTGTTTGCCGCGGTTTAAGCACGGTGGTGTTTTACGACGCGCTGAACAGCCGGGTAGATGGTGATTTTCGCGCCACGATCAACAGCCTGGTCAGCCTTGGCACCCGGGGACTGTTTATCGTAACCGGACCCCTGCTTGGCTATGGTGTCGACACGATGGGGGTGACCAGCACACTACTCGTTCTGGCAGCCATATTGATGCCCATTGTATTGACTGTGCTGTATTTCCTCAGCACTCACATACACAAGGATTCAGCAGAGGAAACCCAGAGACAGGAAGTCTTTGAGCAACAAGGATTCGAAAAGACGAAAGAGACACTCACTGCCTGAGCAATTCAGGCGCAACGCTTGGGCTCCCCCACCCTAATCCGGTCCGGGGGAGCCCTTTTTTAATTATTCAGACCAGGCGATATACATCTACAAGGACGGCATTTTCCACTGAAGGATGACGCCCTGCACGACACAGGAAAACAGCCTTGTTCATCCAGTCAAATTCACCTTCAGGAGCAGTGAACATGATGCGAGTACGGAAATACGCTTCATTCCCCGGTTGCTGCGGAAAAACAATCAACCCCCTGTTGACCACCTTAACCAGGGTCTGGTTGCCGGACTCCCCTTCCAGCTGTATTGCATAGGTTGCTTCTATCTCGGTGACATTATCCTTACGTGTGCGCTGCCAATCGGCACCGCCGGGAATCACTACACCAGAAAAATTTTCTCCTTCGACAGTACCACCTGTTATGGGAATGGCACGTACCTGACCTGTGACAGTATCGCCCACTGTCATTGCTTCAGCGATGGTTGCCGTAATTGAGAACACATATTCACTGGTTGGGTTATGTTCGGGTGGACCGTTGATTTCCTGGCGCTCAAATTCAGCTGCTTTGAGTTCCGAATTACTTGATCCAAGCAATGCAGCACCTGCTGCCAGACCTGTGGTCTTTAAAATGCTTCTTCTATTTACTGTTTCTTTTTTAGATCGATCATTACTCATATTTACAGCACCCTGTAGTAATGAATGACAACACGATCCTGGTACCGCTCACCCCAGGACACGAAAAGGGATTTATTAAGCCAATCGTATTTCCCTTCCGGGGCGTCAAATTCTGCCACTGCACGCATGTAATATTCATCGGGCGGTACTACTTCACCACGAGCCAGGCGCTGCATTACCTGAGGAGGTCCATGACGCATGCCCTTGCTTGACACACGCATGGTGACACCATCATCGGTAACAAGCGCGCCAGTCACATCCAGCATGGCAATTCCGTCTTCCTGTATGAGCTGCCAGTCAGCGGAGCCCGGTATTACGGTGCCTTTAATTTGCGGCCCTTCCATATAGCCCTCACCAATGGGAACAGCCTGGTGAAAACCCTCTGGAATATTTCCTATCTGGATTGGCCTTAACACCTGCACATGTGCAGTCATCAGCCAATCGAATTCAATTACTTCTGGTGTTGCCATAGTTAAATTCTCAGGATTCAGTCAACCGACTCAATTCGCAGAACCAGGCCATCATCCTCATCGGTCAATACATAAAGCCTGCCATCAGGCCCCTGCTTCACATCGCGTACACGCTGGCGCAGATCAGTCAGGAAACTTTCCTGTCGGATTTCCTGGCCCTGCTCATTGAACTTGATGCGGATGAGCTGCCCCGTTCCCGGAATCTGCCCCTTCTGCATGGCCGCTATAAATAGATCACCAGTCCAGCGGGGAAATTCATCCCCTGTATAAAAAGAAAGACCACTGACCGAAACACCAGGCACCCAGAACGCTACCGGATCAATGGTCCCTTCCATCTGGAAGCGGTCACTTTGCATCGCACCGCCGTAGGAGCGACCCAGGCTTACCATTGGCCAGCCGTAATTGCCGCCGCGTTGGATAAGGTTCAGTTCATCGCCACCATTGGGACCCATTTCTGTTGCCCAGATATTCCCGGTAGCCGGATCCATGGTGATACCGACAGGTGTACGGTGTCCGTAGCTGTATATCTCGGGGAGGAAACCTTCACGACCAACAAAGGGATTGTCATCAGGAATAGAGCCATCGGGATGAAGGCGTAAAATTTTGCCTTTCTGGATATCGGTATGAAAACCTGGCTCGGGAGCATCGGTGGTGACATAAACACCCACGTAAAGCATGTCATCCGATCCGAATAACAGCCTGACACCATTGGTGGTGCCTTCCTGGCCCACAAAAATATCTTCCGTGCCCTGGATATTGCTTCCATCCCATTGCCCCCTGGCAACAGCGATAGCTTCCTTCCCATCGCCCAGGTCCTTGTTATAACTCATGTAGACCCAGGGCTGATTCTCAAAGTCAGGATGGATTTTGATATCAAGCAAGCCTTTATAACGCGAAACCACGGCACCTGTTGGCGCTCCCTGCACCAGATCTTCCTGCAGCACATCATCAATGATTCGTCGGATGGTACCGGAATTCTTTTCTGTGACCAGTGCACTGCCGTCAGGCAACCAAGCCATACTCCATGGATGATTCAGCCCACGTGCAACCACCCGGACCCTGATATCCATGCCTTCGGCAGTGTCATAGTAGAAAGGTCCCTGACCCACCGGATCGATGTGCAGGCCATCAGCGCGCTGTGGTGGTGCATTATCGGCAGCCTGCAGAGATGTCGATGCAGAAAGGATTATTAGCAATCCCAAAAATAGGTTCTTGTTTCTATATAAAGACATTATTACTCCTGGTTAATTTCCCGGGCAGAAAGTGATGATAATGCAGGAAAAGGCAGGCTTACCACCCTTTTATGCCGACAGTCTGTTCATCTTGCACTTGTCTCTGTAAGTGAATACATTGATCTGAAAATAATAAAGACGGACTATCCTATGCTCTCTTTTAGACGTTTAACCCATCCCTTTTTACTCGCCCTCTTTCTGGTATCGCCTGCCCTGTTGGCACAGGATGAAGACGCACCTGCTTTCCAGTTTCGTAATAATATTGAAAATATTACCGGGGATCTCTACCGCGCCAGCAATGGTGCCTGGCATGCCATCTTTCTGGTGACCGATGAAGGGATCATCCTGGCCGATCCGCTGAATCCGGATTTTGCCGAATGGCTCAAAGGCGAACTGGATGCGCGTTTTGATGTACCTGTGCAATACATCATCTATAGCCACAGTCATTTTGACCATGCTGCCGGCGCGGCAGCCTTTCCAGGCGCAACAATCGTTGCCCATGAACGTGTGGCGATGAACATGGATGGTCGTTTCATGCATATGCCAGGTGACATGATCGACCGTAATGACAATGGCATGGTTGATCGCGAGGAAATCGAAATCCCCACCAATGCTGATCCCGGCATTTGCGGCATGTTCCCGGGATGGTTCGACCAGATTGACCTTGATGGCGACGGCATTGTGCCGCCATCAGAACTGCAATCCACTATCCTGCCGCCAGACCTGACTTATTCGAAACGCATGACGCTGACACTGGGTGGAAAAACCGTCGAGCTGATGCACCCGGGCAAAAACCATGGCGATGACATGACAGTGGTGTTGTTCCCTGATGAAAAAGTGGTTTTCGCCACCGATATGATGGCTGATGCCCTGGTGCGGGATAACATCCGATCAATGCCTTCCGCCTGCGGCCCACTGGACGGCACACCCATTGATGAATGGATCCGCTCCTACGAAGCCGTTGAGGCACTGGACTTCGAAATTTTTGCAGGCGGCCACGGTGGAATATTCAGCAAGGAAGACATGCATTTACCCACCCGGTTCCTGCGTGATCTGAAAGCGGAAGTGGAAAATGCAATCCAGGATGGTCAAACCCTGGAAGAAATGAAAGAGAGCATTATGCTTGAAGAGTATGCTGACTGGGCCTATTACGATCGTCTGCGCCCAAAGAATATCGAAGCGGCCTACCGGAATATTACGCGGTATCGCTATTAAATCATTTTATCGTCACTAGCGAAGAGAAAATAAAAAAGGCCTGGAATTTCAAAAACTCCAGGCCTTTATTTTTCGAATTTTTATCCCCCGAGAATGACATATCCCTGACGCCCAAGCTCAACCAGCGTTGTCAGCGCCCAGTAATCCACCTGGATTTCATCCAGCAAATCTGCTTCATCGACTTCTCTCGCGAGCACACCCTGCCCACAAAGATGAAACTCAACCCCAGCCGCATGTAGTTTCCTGATGAGATCGATATTGGGATTATCCTTGCCATTGTTCCTTGCCTTGAATTCTTCATTCTTTAATCCAATCAAGCCTGAACCGCGGTGCATAACGATAGCAATCTTGCGATTTTCAGCAGGCACCCCAAGCTTGCCAAGCGTATTCACGTATCTCGCCACCAGGGGAAGCATGGGATAGGGATCATCGAGATTATCATCCTCTACTACCATATCGAATACCACCTTGTACTCGGTACTGGCATCCGGTGTCAGTTGTGCACCGGGATAATCCCTGCCGGCATCATAACCTTCAATCAACATGTCTTCTGCATGAACAGTGTTGAACAAACCTACTGCCAGTATAGAAATCAAAAATCTTTTTATTAGATTCATTGCGTCTCTCCTTTGAAAATCTTGCCTTTGAAAATCTTGCCTTTGAAAATCATGCCCTGGTAATACCAGAACAACTTTTAAATTAACTTTATTCAGATGCCGGTATTACAGCAAACCCATTACGTGGATTCATAGATTCCCCATTCACTACTGCATCAATCCATGCGCCTGCGCTGCGACCATCTTTCATAGGATTACCCCGAATGGTGATTGGCGTTCCCGGCGGCAAATCTCCCTTGCGAATCCCGGCGCGCATCAGTGTGCTTGGCCCCTCAGCCTCAAAACCCCAGGTAGTCACACTGCCATCTTCATTGGTTACATCCACCAGCAACCAGGAATGGGGATTGGTATATTGAAACTCCTTGACGACACCAGTGAGCTCCACCACTTCACGGTAATCAAACATGGCGCCGGAGTGATGGGCAAATGCCGGATTAACAAGAAAAAATAAAAGATAACAGGAAAGTAAGCGTATTGTTCTCATGAAAGGATTCACTCCAGTGGCCCGATATTTTATCGGATTTCTTCGTCACTGCTTGCAGCAGCATCGTTTTCTATAAAATCAAAATCGAGAAACTGGCTGGTGCCGTCTTCTTTCTCAAGTATGTCATTGTTCTGGTTTTCCCGGCAGTCCCAGTAGCGGATGCGAAGAAAATGGTCATCATTAGCCAACTCTGTCCAGCTCTGCCGGGTATACCATGGCTCGGCCAGGTTCTCTGGGTCGAATACCCAGAAGTCTGCTTCCAGCGTAATACCATCAACCTTTTTCCACCGCTCCACCAACTGTACCTGTCCGGAATAATCCGGCTGCGTTCCACGCTGGTATTGTCCGGGCATCAGGTACATCGTGTGCATAACCAGCATGCCGTCTGTCCAGAAACCGATCGTGTCGCCATTGGCCGATTCATAGGCATCTTCAGGAGCGGTGTGCCCCCTGCCATCCGTATAAACACGCCGGACATCATTGACCATCTCATTAATCAGCCAGGTCTGGCCTGGCGTAACAATAAATTCATGCAGGAAAGGCTCGGTCGCCCAGCGCGGATGGCCTGGAGGACGGCAATCCGAGATGGGGTCGTATTCACCGCCTGTGGATTCAATCAGATCAATTTTTCGCTGACGTGCGGCCGTACCTGCGGCTGTCAGTTGCGCGGTTGTTTCCCGGGCAGAAATATCAGGATCAAAAGATAATCCACCGCCGGTGCGTGTGTAGATTCCTGACCAGTCATAGGCAGGATCAGCCATATCCTGCCAGGTGAGCGCATCGCCGCCGTCCGCTTGATCCATCAGGAACTGGTAAAGATCCCGGGAACTGCCAAATTCCTCACCAAAAGATTGCAGCTGCGCTTTATGATCGGGCCAGTTGTCATTCTTGGGTAACCATCCCACGAACTGCTGGGCGACAGCCTGGGAAAACGGCAACAGGATCAGACTCAGGAAGATTATTATTTTGTTCATGGCTATTTATAGGTAACTGTTTGTTTAAGAATAAACAGCCAGGGTCACCCAGTCCAGCAGGAAATACTTTCAGTTGAATCACATAAACCTCCCTGATAATCTGTTTTTCCGGTTCCCGTTTACCATCTTTCAGAAAGGAACGTGATATGACTGCTTACCATACACAGTTCGGCTCACTTGATAATTATGACAAAGGCCGAGTTGAACCTATCAACGATGATGTCCGTCACTACGCATTTTCCAACTGCTTTGAAATAGCCAGCAACAGCAATGCCTATGAAAAGGTCGTTTTTGGCCAGAATATGGAATATGTACTGGAAACCATTCGCGCCGAAGGTGACTCTCCCTGGTATACCTGCGCCCATGACGAATTTGCGCTTTGCATGGACGGTGAAGTGGAAATCCATCTCATCAAACTTGCTGAAAACCAACAGGTACAGGATCCCAATAAAGAAGGCGCTGTTCTGGTTGAAGGAGAACCCGGGGGGCAAAAAATGGGCTGGATGAAACTGGGCCGCGGCCACCAGGGCATGCTCCCTGCCGGCTCTGCTTACCAGTTCAGAAGCAGCAAGCCCGCAGTCATTATCCTGCAAACATGCAAGGGCGACTTATCCATAGAACGCTGGGAAGAGATTTGCCAGACAGCCTGAAGCTAGAACGGAAAAGGGAAGAAGGGGAAAAATATGAGTCAATCACACGGATACAATGAATTCAGCCTTGGCTGCTTTGGCTTCAGGAGAGATGAATACTTTGTCCACATCACCTGGAACACCCTGGATGACAGGCCAATGAGTCATACAGTCGATGTCGGCAACTTCCTGCGCGCACTCATGCGCGATGTCGCCTGGGGATTCTTTTACGGCTGGGTCAATTTTGATGATGTGATTGGGACGGTCAATCACTACGGGACCGTTGATCTTTATGCCGGCAGTTTTAACGGCGCAATGAAGGATGCCGGTGTGGACCGCATGGAAAATTTCCCCACCGATGATATCCGCCAGCTCTTCGAAAAAATGCTGGCTGACTGGACCAATGATGGCTTCGACCCCTTTGCAGCTCCCCAGGAAACCGGCTCACCCTATGGTCCAAAAAATGGTGACAACATCCCGGCCATCACCCGCGCCAGGGAACTGGCAAGAAGATGCGTTGGGCTGGAAGGCGACCTGGAATTAAGAACGGATGAACGAGGTGCGCCAGTCAACAGGGCTTTTGCCGATGTCCCACAGGATACGCCGGAGTTGCATCCCGAGCCTGGATTTGAAAATGACGTTCATGCGTTCAATCTTTTTGCTTTCCTGTCCAGGTCACAAGTGACCTGGAACCCATCATTCACTTCTGTCGTTAAAAACAGTTTCATGTGCCCTACAACAGAGGAACATATCCTGCCGATTATCCACGGTAACGACCGTGTGGAATGGTTTTTCCAGATGTGTGATGAGATTCACTGGAACAGCGACCACAAGGAAACCGGTGAACCCCTTGCCAGGGTCATCATGAAAGCCGGTGACATGGCTGCCATGCCGGCATACTGCAGGCACCAGGGTTTCAGCCCGAAACGTTCCATGCTGCTCGTCTGGGAAAACGGCAATCCTGATCTCGTTGATGACATAAAAAGTGGCGCTGCACCACAGGTTCCGGTTTCATTCTGATACATGAAATACCGTGGGGGAGAATAGCTCAAAAAGAGCTATTCGAACTGCTCTGTATGTCGCTCGGCATAATTCTCTTTAAGAATCCTGACTTCTTCCACTGCCTCAGCCAGTTCATTATGCCTCCCAACCAGCGCGACAAACTTTTCTTCCAGCTGCAAATATTTGTCAAGCTCTTCCTTTCTTAGTGCGATATAGGAAGGCGCCTTGATCATGGCACCATGAACTACAGAAGGCGCTCCACGTGTGCCGGGAAAATTTTGTTCCCTTATGCTGCCATTATCTCGCGCCTTCCTGATACGGGTCTGCATGAAGCGCGGCTGGCAAACACGGGTTTTGATATGGTTACGGGTTGATTCCATGCGTCGACAGATTATCTGATATTCCCTGTCATCAACCAGTGAATTGAAAAGGTCAAACTGTTCATTTTCAGCGCGAGTAATATCACGCCTCAACTGACCCAATGACCGCTGCTCTGTAATCTGGATTTCTTCTACAGGTAAACCGGATTCGTTTTCTGCAGCAAAAGAAGAATTGGATACGGATACAATCAAGACAAGACTTGCAAACAAGCTCTTTGAATCCAGCGAACCGACCATGATTGAAAACCCCCGCATCAAGAGGATAGTAAAGGTACCAGGTCGAATATTCAAACCGCTCTGGAATAGGCGGTTAAAAAGCCTTAGTTAGCCAGGAATTCAGCCAAGGCATCCAGCTCACTTTCCGTAATCTGGGTCGGCTTGAATGTCGGCATGCCATTAAGCCCATTGCGGACAATGGTTTTGACATACACATCCACCAGGTTGTCCCTGTCTATCAATATGCCGTTTTCTTCACCCCGGGTTTTTGTCAATTGCTGGGTTCCCGGGTTATTCATGCCAGGATCGTGGCAATGGGAACAATTGGCCTGGTAAATGGCCTCACCGTCCTGGGCAGAAAGGGACAACGTAATCAAACCTGACAAGAGACAAACGATTTGGAGTAGCTTCTTTTTCAATTTATTTACCCCCTGTACTTGTCTGGCCAGATGCCGGATTTACCCGGCGCAATGATGCCATTGGGATCAAGGGCATCCTTGATGGTTTCATGCATCCGCCACAATGAGCCATTGTTCCAGTTATAGGTCTGAGCGATACGGTCCATGTAACGGATATGTGTACGGTATTCCCCGTATCCTGCTTTCGCCGCTTCATCCACCAGGATATTAAAGACTTCATCCATACGCCTGATTTCATCCGGATCATTCTTGTCGTAGACCACTACGGTGACATGGTGAAGATCGCGCCAGCCAATAGCCATCAGGCCCAGATAATCAAAACCGTATTCCCTGACAACCCCGCTCACCAGGTTGTACTGGTCAATGGCATCTTTCCCGGTAATGGGAGCAACTGGCGAAAAGCCGACATGACCCCCGCCACCATTCCAGTTCAGGAAATTGAATTCAGTGAGCTTGGGAATACCTTTCATGGTTTCAGCGCGATGTTTCAGAATATCGAATTCGCGCGTTCGCTCTTCAGGAAAATAAAAACGCGAGCCGGGCACCTGCGCAAAAGCATCACGTATCACCCCTTCAAGTGCATCCATTACCGGTGGCGGGCCATAGAGCGCCCCACAAAAATTCCACATCCCAATCTGCTGGTCATCCATAATGTCCTGGTAAACACTGGGCGGTACAGGACCGCTGCCGCTGTAATATTTGCTCTTGGTTTCCTGCACTGCCGCATCAAGAATCAGACTGCGTACTGTCGCCGCATTCTGGATCACCATACCTACTTTAAGCGGGCGCAGGATTTCAATCACCTGCTCAATATCCTCTTCCCGCTGAAATGAAATCATGTAGGGACGGTAACCCGGAGGTTCCGGCATCAGCCAGATACCCATCTTGGTGACCACACCGAAATTGGACTGGGAAAAAATGCCGTCCACGTAAGGGCCATAACCGTATTTGAATAATTGCCAGGTATTGTTTCCTTCCAGCGCCCCCATGCCTGTGCGCACAAGCTCACCCGTGGGTAAAACCACTTCCATGCCGCATTGCATGGCAAAGTGATCACCGTAAGGGGTGTACCCAATACCATGATCCAGAGCATTGCCCATCACTGAGCCCCAACCAGGATCCGGGACATCCAGCCAGAGTTTTAATCCGCGCTCCTGGATATATTCGTAAAGATCGAAATAACTGACACCGGGTTCAACAAGTGCGTATCCGAATTCCTCGTTCACCTCGATGATGCGATTCATACGGTTCATATCCAGCACCACCGTGCCTGACATGACTGGCGCTGAACCGCCATAGGCAAAATTATTGCCCTTGGAAACAGGCCACAGGGGCACGCCCAGTTCGTTAGCCACCTGCACTATTTCCTGCACTTCATCCACACTGGCTGGCGCAACAGCTCCCGAGGGTTGGTACTCAGTGGGATCATTGGTCAGGGTATAGGGATCCTTGTAACTTGAAGCCTGCTGATCAGTAAATACCCAATCGCTGCCAACAATTGTCCGGAAACGGGAAAATGCTTCTTCAAGGGTTGTTTCATCGATGCCTGGAGGAAGTACACTGGCCATTACGACATACTCCTGTTGATATTTTTGTTTTTCGCATTCAGCGTCCAGGCATACAGGTCCTGGTCAATACGCGTCGCCGATAAAGTGACATGATGACTTTGTTGCAACATATGTTGCAGACAAAAATAAAATGATTCTGTTGTTACCCCTGCAACATCCACTGTCCTATTTTTGCTTTCGGACTTTAACGTGCTGTTCCATATCGGGGTAATATCCCCTTGAACAGCTTGCCAGTGGCCTGACTGCACGAGGGATTCGGCAATATCTCTTGCAGTTGGAAAGCGCGCATCGAAATACAGGTTGCCGGCATTTTCTGAACCCAACAGGTGTTCTGCCAGGGCCAGATCAGGCAGGAAAAGTGGAACAAGCGAGGAACCAATAAAAATTCTTCTTTTCATTGTTTGTCATTGGCTTTATCAGGATTTACCCTGTCAAAACTAACGCTACTATTGGACAAATGCAATCAAGATACTGGAGAAAACATGACACAACGACGTGAATTCCTGGCAGCTTCATCCACCGGCATGCTGGCGGCTTTTCTGGCCTCCACTACTCAAGCCCAGGAGCAAAGCATTGAAGAGAACCTGAGCGATGCCGAAAAAGCCAATATCCGGCTGGTGGACCAGTTTTGTAAAGGTTGGGAGGCCATGGATCTGTCCGAGGTGTTTGCCACTATGAAAGACGACGCCATCTACCGACAGTCCCAGGACACTCCACCGGTCACAGGGCACCAGGCCATTTCCGACATGATGAAAACCTGGGTCGATGATTCATACAAAATCGATTACATCATTGAGGAAACGTTTGCCCGGGGTCCCGTGGTCATCAACCGCCGCATTGATATCTATCATAGAAATAATGCAGAGGATCACCTGGAATGGGAAGGCGTTGGTTTGTTCCTGATCGAAGACGGACTGATCAGGGAATGGCAGGACTTCACCATGCGAGTTCAGCGCGGCAGGGATTGACTTTGCACATCGATACCGCCAAGGGATGACTGCAAAAATGCCGCTCCTCCTTCTGTAACGGCAGTTCCCCAGAGGTAAACTGTCTCCAGCTTTTCAAGTCCAGACAAAGATTCCAGTCCTGCGTCGGTGACAGCAGTATTGCCATACAGGTTCAAGGTTTTCAGATTGGTAAACCTGGCTACTGTCGCCATACCCGCATCCGTAATGCCATTATTACTGAGATTCAGAGTCTCCAGAGCAGGCATGTCTGCAAGCAAGGCAAGCAATTGATCATTCATTCCGGTACTGGCCAGATTAAGTTCAACAATTGACCCACTGGCAGAAGACAGCAAGTTGAGCATCTCTCGACTGACCGGTTGGCCAACGGCATTAATACTCACAATCAGTCCATTGCTTTGTTGTGACAAGGGTCGGACAAGCCAGCCCATGGCAACAAGCTGATCAATCAAAGTTTGTGGTACTGAATCATAACTTGTGTCGGCCACCATCACAGGGGCTGATGCCAGTCCCATTTCAATGGCCAGCAAGGACCGGATGTTTTCTTCCACGGAAAGTAGTGCGATAGATGATTCTGCAGGCATTCCGGCATCAATCCACCAGCCCAGAATTTTTACCTGCTGTTCAGTGAGCGGTGTTTTACCCTCGGCTGGCATAAAATTGTCATGGCTTTCCGGGAGGGTGACACGTTTAAACATGTCACTACCATCTGCATTTCCCGAAAGGGCCACTGCGCCACTTTCACCACCCACCATCAATGCATCCAGCGATGAAAGGTCCAGTTGGCCGCGTTGCTTGTCAGTATTGTGACAACTGCCGCAACGCGATTGCAGCATGGGCTTTACAACATCGTGCCAAGGATCGGCCTCACCAATATCAGCCACAACAGGACGTCTTGCATCCAAGCCTGCCATGGCACGAATGGATTGCGGTGCATACTCCACCAGGTAGGTGGAACCATGGGTGAGATTGCCCCCGTAATGCCCGGTCATGGTGACTGCACCAAGAAGAGCAAGAGTGAGCCAGCTCCCCCAGCGCCGATAAAAACTGATATTGAACACACAAAGAAACCAGGCCAGCTGGACTCCAACGGCAAATCCGATTCCCCAGAGTCTGTGTGCGTTCGCAGAAGGTCCGTTAAATCCCCCTTCACCGAAGTGCAGCATTCCCAGAATGACAGTAACCAGCGCACTGAAGGCGGTGCATCCCCAGAGCAATGGCAAGACCTGCTGCAGGGATGTATTTCTTATATCCCTGGATAACCAGTGCACAATTGCCGTGAGGATAACCATGCCTATGGGTAGATGCAGAACCAGCACATGGAATCGACCCAGGAAGAAAAGGAAGTCAGACATCAGTTACGCCAGGATAGGTTGAATAATTTCCCCATGCACATCGGTCAGACG
>Ga0181560_10000562_pt1 | contig 33861 bp, 15 predicted proteins | sample 011ome_20_FD_133751 | JGI IMG/M metagenome (GOLD analysis project Ga0181560, IMG submission 133751) | Coastal salt marsh microbial communities from the Groves Creek Marsh, Skidaway Island, Georgia - 011509CT metaG (megahit assembly) | ecosystem: Environmental > Aquatic > Marine > Intertidal... | reverse complement strand
GCGCGCGCGCGCGATGGCTCGCGGCGTTCGCGTCGCGCCGCGCGGCCGCGGCGCGCGCGATGGCGCGCCGCGCGTCGCCGCGCGTCGCCGTTCGTCGATCCCCGCGCGCCGTCCCCGCGCTCGAGCGGTCGCGAGCGGAAAGGAAAGTATATAATCACAATTTACTAACGACCGATCCGACCCCACGTCCTTCTCCCGCAGAGGCGCGCCGTGCGTTCGCCGCCGCGCGTCGCCGTCGCTCGCGCGCCGCCGCGTCGCGTCCTTCACGACCCCTCGCGCGGTCGCGACGCCCGTAGACGTCCGACCCATCTCGACGCCGCGTCCCGACGTCGCGATGCCCGGCGCGGCGGATCCGTGGAACGATCCGAAATACGCTGACGTCAAGTGGACGGTGTACCGCGACCGGGCGTACGACCTTCAGCCGTTCTACGACAAGCACCCAGGCGGGTCGTGGCTCCTGAACCTCGCGATCGGGAGGGACTGCACCGCGCTGATCGAGTCGTATCACCTGAGGCCCGAGGTGAGCGACGCGCGATTCCGCGGACTGCCGAAGCTCGACGGCTTCCCCGTGGATTCCGTCCCCAAGTCGCCGCGGCCGAACGACTCGCCGCTGTACAACGCGATCCGCGATCGCGTCCGCACCGAGCTGTTCGGGGACGATCACAAATACTCCGGCGGACGGTTCGCGCATCGAACCGGCGGCGACGCCGCGGCGGCGACGATCGTGGGCACCGCGGCGGTGGCGTGGACGCTGTACGCCAAGTGCGGCGCCGTCGCGGGCGTCCTCCCGGCGATCGCGACGGGCGCGTTCCTCGGGCTCGCCGGGGCGTGGATCGGGCTGACGATCCAGCACTGCGGGAACCACGGCGCGATGTCGCCGAAGGTGTGGGTGAACAACGCGCTCGGGATGACGGACGATCTCATCGGCGGCTCGTCGCTCATGTGGCGGTATCACCACCAGGTGAGCCATCACATTCACTGCAACGACAACGCGTTGGACCAGGACGTGCACACCGCGATGCCGCTGCTGCGGTTCGACGCGAGGCAGCCGAAGAAGTGGTTCCACAAGTACCAGCACCTGTACTTGTTCCTCGCGTTCCCGCTCATGCAGCTCGCGTTTCAGGTTGGCGACATTCAGGGCTTGTTGACGCGAGACTGCGAGGGCGCCAAGCTGCACGGCGCCACGAACCTCGAGCTCGCGACCGTCGTGCTCGGCAAGATCGCGCACTTCTCGCTGCTGCTCGCGCCGGCGTTTATGGGCGCGTCCGCCGCCGCGGTCGCCGCCGGCGTCGCCGCGTTCACGGCCGTGCAGGGGATGGTTCTCGCGTGCACGTTCGCGGTGTCGCACAACGTCGCCGAGGCGAAGATACCGGAGGACACCGGCGGAGAGGCGTGGGAGAGGGACTGGGGCGTACAGCAGGTCGTGACGTCCGCGGACTGGGGCGATAAGATTGGGAACTTCTTCACCGGCGGGTTGAACCTGCAGGTGGAGCACCACCTGTTCCCGGCGGTGTGCTTCGTGCATTATCCCGCGATTCGGAAGATCGTGAGAGAGGAAGCCGCCAAGGCGGGCGTGCCGTACAGCGAGTACAGGACGCTGCCCGGGGTGTTCGCGGAGTTTATGAAGTTCGTGAAGGACATGGGGACGGCGGAGCAGATCGGGGATATCGCGGAGCCGGCGAGCCCGAACAGGACGATGTGCCCGCTCGGGTTCGTGTCCAAGGAGCCCGCGCCCGCGGCGGCGTGAGGCTCTCGCCGCCGCGCTCGCTCCGTGTACCCTACTCGCGCTCCCTGTCTGCATTCACGTTGAGATCTCTAACCATAGTTTCTGTTTTTAACACGCACGAAAACGCAAACACGTCACGGCAGCAGCACGCGCTTCCTCACGAGCTCCGCCTCCGCCTCGCCTCGGTCGATCCCCCCGCCGCCGTCGCCCGCGTCCCCGCGCTCCGGCTCCGGCGGCGTCTCCCCCTCTCGGTACCCCCTGTACGCCGCGATCCCCTCGGCGGCGCCCGCGCCGCCCTCGCACCACCCCACGACCCCGTCCGCGAGGACTAAACACCGGTGCATCCCCGCGTCGTTGAGCAACTGCTTCGCGTACACCGCGCGTTCCATGCGGCGCGAGTACAACACGACGACGTCGTCCTCGCCGGGCTTTCGAAAGTGAAACGTCCTCGCCCACTCCTCGTTCGACATGAGCAGCGCCTTCGGGAGCTGCTCCACGGCGAGATGCGATGAGGACCTGATGCCTCCGTACAGCGACCGCTCGTCGTGGCGCCGGACGTCGATCAGGGTCATCAGCGGCTCGCCCTGCGCGGCGCCGTATTCGAGCAACAGCCCGAGCGCGTCCCTGGATAGGAGCTCAGACGGAGACACGCGCGACGACGACGACGACCCGGTCGGGCTCGTCAGGCTCGACTGCTGCGACGAGTGCGACTTCCCCCCGGGCGACGTCAGCGACGAAACGCTCTGCCCGCCCCCGATTGATGATCCGTTGGCGACGAGGGAGCCGAGGGAGCCGTTCGCGACGTCGTCGCCGCTCAGCGAAGCGCACGACGGCGACCGCGGCGGCGGCGGCGCGAGCGGCGCCGCCGCCGCGAGCCCCCCCTCGATGACGCAGCACCTCTGGAACCCTAAGGACACCGCGAGCGACGCCGCCTGCGACGCGGAGTGCCCGTGCGTGCTGACGAAGACGATCGTGCTGCGCGGGCTCGGCGGCGCCGCGCCGAACCGCGCGGCCCATCCTCCGTCGACGCCATTTCCGCCGCCGTACTTGCCGCGGGGTTTCAACGCGCTCGCGAGGTCGTCCACCGGGACTCGGAAGTGCTCGAGGCGGCTCACGACGTCGTCGCCGGAGCCGGAGCTCTCCGCGGCGCGCACCTCCTCCGCGCTTCGGACGTCCACGATGAAGCACTTCACGGACTTGCTGTCCGTCAGGAGCCAAAACGCGGTCGGCGACAGCCGCGCGTACGCTCTTCGATGCCTCAGCGACGGGAGGTAGGCGCCCCCCGGCCCGCCCGCGCGCGCGCCGCCGCGGTTGCTCCTGTTCTGGTCCGCCTTTTGCTGCGCGCGAAGGACGCGGATGGACCACGCGATCAGGGAGAGGCACACCGCGGTCGTGAGGCTTCCGCCGATGTTCGTGATGTGCATGACGCCTCCCGCGTCGTCGTCGTCTTCGTCTTCGCGCGGTCTTCGGTCGAGGGCTTCCTCCCGCCGACGACGTTCGCTCGCGGTCTGATCTGCGCCGCCGCCGCGTCCTTCCCCCGCGGCGTCGTCCGCGCGACCGCGACGGAGAGTCTCGCGGGACGACGACGACGCCTCGCCGAGTGCTCTTTCCGCGAACGATGAAATGAATTCGGTTCGCAGCGCGCCGAGCTCCGATGCCGAGGGCGTTCGCGTACTACGATACGCAAATATCGTATGGGCATTTCAGTCAGGCGAACGATCTGCCAGGTGGGCAACCTCGCGTCCGCGCGTGGATAAAATGCGCCCCAAAGGTCGAGGTTTTCGGTGGATCGCGCGACACACACGCGCGCGCTCACTCGCCGCGCGAGCACGAGCGCAGGACCGCGATGTCCGCATTCGCCGCGTCCGCGACGCCGCTCATGACCGCGGCGAACGCGCCGCTCGTTCGCGCGAACGCGACGCGCGCGAGGACGCGCGCGGCCGCGCCGGCGAGCAACAAATCTTCCGCCACCCGCAACGGCGGGTTCTCTCGCGTGAGCGTCTCGCGCCCGAGGCGCGACGTCCGCGTGGACGTGTTCGATCCGCTCTCGATCGTCGTCGGCGGCGCCGCGGTCGTCGCCGGCAGGTCCCTCATGGAGGGCGGCGCCGACGGCGCGAACGGCGCGAGCGATCGCGTCGCGCGCCTCCCGGTCGTCGCCGCGAACGTCGATCGCCGAGTCGACGCGTCGTCGTCGTCCTCCTCCTCCTCGTCCGAGGCGTCCCAGATCGCGCGCGCGGACCTCGCGCCGATCGCGCACTCGTTCGACGGCGTCTTCGCGTCCGCGAACGCGGGCGCGCTCGTCGGGATGAACGCCTCGCCGGTGCCCGGCGGGTGGTGGAACGGCACGATCGTCAACTCCAGCGCCGTCGACGGCGCGGGCGACGCGCCGCGCTTCGAGCTGCAGGCCATCACGGACGACGCGCGCCGCGCGCTCACGGACGTCGTCCTCGGCGCGCTCAAGTCCGCGTGCGCGTCGTACGCGCCGGAGAGAGGGTTCGAGGCGGAGGCGGCGCAGGAGCTCCTCGCCGCGGTGGCGGAGACGTCGACCCGAGAGTGGCTCGAAAAGATGACGGCGGCCACCGCGGAGGAGGGCGGGATCGCCGGCGAGGTCGACGTCGCCGACGCCGAGACCGAGGACGGCGCGATGGTCACGCGCGCGGGCGACCTCGCCGCGGAGCTGATCCAGTTCCGCGAGGTGGAGTCCCCCGGGAGCAAGACGGCGCTGTACGTCAACCTGCTGTCGCACGTCGCCGCGCTCTCGAAGGAGGAACCGGATCCCGCCGCGGAACCCGCGGAGACTCCTTCGACCGCTCGCCGTGCGACGACACCGAAAGTGCGCGACGGCGAGATGGCCGAGGCCGCGATCGAGCTCGCGTCCGTCGCCAAGGCGCGCGCGGACGACGCCGCGTCGCGTTCCATGGCGGCGATCACGGTCTCCGTGCTCGAAGACGTGACGCTTCGAATCTCCGAGGCGGTGACGTCCGCGTATCTGTCGCGCGTCCGCGAGTCCGCGTCCGCGCCCGCGGTGCAGCGCAGCGAGCTCGCGCGCGGGGTGGACCGCCGCGAGAAGAAGCGCAGCGCGGAGTTGGCGAGGAAGACCGCGGCGCTCGCGGCGGCCTCCGCGTCGCGCGTCGTGAGGTACGCCCTCGCGTTGACGCCGCGGTTGAAGGCGACGCGCGCGCTCGAAAAGTTCCGGAACGAAGTGAAGCTCCAAGCGTGGGTCGATCGCAACTACACGGACGTCGTCGCGATGTACGAGGACTGGCACGATCTCGTCGGCGTGGACGCGAACGGGAACATCGTCCGTCGGCGGATTAGCATCTGCCGGCACAGCGAGCTCGACCGGGTGAAAGGGTTGAGGCTCATCGTGAGCGTGTTTCTCGAGTTGGCGGACGTGATCGTCCCCGTCTCGAGGGCGTTCCTGAGCCGCGCGCAGCAGTTCACGTCGTGGCTGCTCGTGACGCTCATCGGGAGGTCGCTCGGGCTGGTGTACCGCGGGATCAAGGAGAGCATGGGCGGCGGCGGTAACAACGCGGACAACAAGCCGAGGTTCGCGTGAGGCGGCCGCGAGCGCAGACGTACTACGCGAGCGCGGACGCCCGGGCGGTCGGGCTCTTCTATTTAAACGCGACTTTCCTTCTCGCGTTCGACGAACGCGAGACCGAAAGCGTTTGTTATGAATAACACTCATCGAGAGAACGTTCATCGTTCGCGCCGCGCGATTCGTTCGTCGCGTCGCCGCTACGCGCGCGCGTTGCTAAGTCGGGGTACGCGCGCGTCCGTCACTCGTCGTCTTGTTCTTTTTCCGCGTCCTTCCCCCCGTTCGGATCCGTGATCCATCCGTTGCTCAACAGGAGCTCGTACGTCCGCGTCGCCTTCACGGGCTCGACCGCGAACTTGTACCGCACGTCCGCGCGCCTCAGCGGCTCCCCGTCCGCGCTCGCGCGCATCATCGCCTCTTTCATCGCGAGATACTGCACCGGGAGCAGTCGGTTGTGCGTGCACAGATCCTGCTCGCGTTTCGAGAGGAGCTCCACGCCCGGGAGCTTCGCGAGATCCAGCGGCAGCGGCGCTTTCCTCCTGCCGCCGCCGCCGCCGCCCGATGACGCGCCGGCGCCGGCGCCGGGCTTCGGCGGTTCCCCCCCGGGCGCCCCCGGAGGCGCGGCGACGAACCCGTCGCGGCTGAGGTACTTGTTCGCCCTCGCCGCCGCCGCCGCCGCCGCGCCCTTCGCGGGCGTCTCCGCCGCTCGGATCCGCGCGTGCTCCGCGATCCTCGCGCGCTTGTCCGAGTCGTATTGCTCTCCCTCGCGTATCGTCCGGCACCCCGCGCGGCGATACTCCTTCAGCTCCGCGATGCGATTCCGAATCCGGCTCTCGGCGGCGAGCCCTTCGAGCATGATCTCGTACTCGTTCGGCTCCAAGAACCGCGCGAACACCCTGACCGCGGCGTGGATGTCTCTCTCCTGCGGCGTGCGCTTCCTCTCCAGCGCCTGCTGCCGCTTTACGTTCAACAACCCGCGGTCGATGATGAACTGCTTCCGCTTCCGTCTCTCCTCGAGGCGGCGGTTGTAGATCTCGATCATGCGCAGTTTGAGTTTCCTGTCGAGCTCGGTGTCCGTGTCGCGGAACTCCATCTCCGCGAGCGGGAGCTCCGCCTCGACGTCGTACTCCGGATCGAACTCGTCCCGCTTCACGTTATACCCCGTGAGATCCTGCGCGTTCCCCCAGTGCCGCTCGTCCCCCGGCCGCGAGAACGACGCGAGCGTCCGCTCTCGTTCCGCGTCCTCCGGGTCCGTTTTCCCCCGCTTCTTACCCTCTTCCGCGTCCTTCGGCTCCTCCTTGACGTAGTCCTTCCCCAGGAGGCGCTTCATGTCCGGCAGCGGCGTCGTGGGCGAGTTCACGTACGTCTCGAAGTAGTGGTCGTGGCACTGCATCTTGCTCTTCGCGCCCCCCACGTGCTCCGCCACCTCGGTCCAGTTCCCGAGCCCGTAGATCTCGATCGCTTCGAGAAGGAGCACCTCCTCGTCCGCGCCCCAGTCCATCGTAAACAGCGGGAAGGAGATGTTATCGATGACGTGGTACGGATGGCACGCCTTGTGCGGGTGCGGCTCCACGCCGACGGAGAAGCACTCCGCGCACAGGTCCATCTCCGCGCACTCCGCGCACTTGATTCGAACGACGTTGCTGATGTCCTTCTGGCAGTAGTTGCAGTGGAACAGCGCGCGCTTCGGCTCGGACGGGTTCACCTTGGTCATCGCGTTCTCCGTCGGGCATCGGCGGCGTTTGGGCTGCTGGTGGAACCCGCCCGCGCCGAACCCGGACGGGCCGCCGCCGGGGCCGCCCATCGTTCAACTCGCGTCTCGGCGCGGTCGCTCGGTTGCCTTTTCAAAGGGGAGCGCGGCGCGGGCGGAAAAAAAGAATCCGATCGGCCGAGCGCCCGCCCCTCTTCGCGATGGATCGACCCCGCGATCCGCGCGCGGCGTCGGTCGCGAGACGCTCTCGATGCGCGCGGCGCGGCGACTGCGCGCGTGCGGGCGCTTACCCCCGCTCGGCGACTCGTGCGCGCGCGCGCGTCGTTATGACGCGGCGTCAGCGCGCCGCGCGCCCCGAGGGATTTCGAACGTCCTTCTCGCTTCGAGCGATCATCAGCTTGCTGTGAGTTGACAGCGGCGTCGCGTTCGCCACTAGTGTTTGTGGCGCAGCCATGGGCGCGTCCGACGCGCTCGTGGCGCGGTTCGTCAGCGAAGGCGCGGGCGCGAGCGGCCAGGACGCGGTGGACCTGATCACGCGCGCGACGGGCGCGCCGGGTCTCTACTACTTCAGCGAGCTCCTCGATCTCCCCGGGGTGAAGCAGGCGCGTCGCGCGCCGACGCGAGCGTCGAGGAAACAACGTCCGATCCCTCCTCCCTCCCCGCCGACGCGCGATCTGATCGATCCGACCGCCCCCGCCCCTCCCTCGCCCCCCCTCCACGCCGCAGCTCGAAGGCACCGCGCACGAGCCGCACCTCCGCCTCCTCAGATGCTTCGCGTGGGGCACGCTCCCGGAGTACCGCGCGGACGCGCGCCTCCCTCCGCTGACGGACGCGCAGCTCGCGAAGCTCCGAACGCTGACGGTCGTGTCGATGGCGACCGAGCGCAAGGTGCGTTCTATACACTGGTCCCCATACGACCGCGTCCGCGTGGTGAACGCCGATCCTTAAGGACTTTGCCCGGCGTGTCTCTCCGCCCACCCATCGCTTTCAATCCCCGCCCTCGACGCCTTTCAACTCCACCTGACGCCTTTGAACTCCACCCCGCCATCGCTTTGTATGGAACGACCCTAAGACGCTCGCGTACGCCGATCTCGCCGCCGCGCTGGAGATCTCCTCCGTGCGAGCGCTCGAGGACTTGCTCATCGACGAGTGCGTCGTCACCGGGCTCGCGCGAGGCAAGCTGGACCAGCGCGCGGAGCGCTTCGAGGTCCTGGGCGCCGCGGGGCGGGACGTCCCGCCCGAGCGGTTCGACGCGCTCGTGGACGCCGTCGCGGATTGGCGCGAGAACGTCGCGGGCGCGCTGTCGGGTCTGGACGAGAAGATCGCGTGGGCGCGGCGGGACATCGAGGAGCGGGAGAGGCATAAGGCGGCGCACGCGGAGAGGGTGGAGGCGGTGAAGAAGACGGTCAAGACGGACGCCGATCGCGGCGGCGGCGGCGGTGGTCACGGCGGCGGCGGGGGCGGGGGCGGCGGCGGTCACGGCGGCGGCGGCGGCGGCGGCGGTCACGGAGGCGCGGGAGGAGGAGGCGGCACGAGCGAGGACGACGGCGTCGACCTCATGGACGAGGACTTCAGGAGTGGCCTAGGGACGAAGCGACGACGGTAGACTAGAAGAAGACGCGACGCGACGCGACGGCGACGGCGAAGGACGAACGAACTCGAATCGAAGCGCGCGCGAGCGAATCCGATATCCGAAAACGCAAACGTCCCGCCGCGCCCGCTAGACTACTTTGATGACTATCTTTCCGCGCGCGCGTCGGCTCTTCTGCCGCGCGAACCCGAGGTTCACGCCGCTCAAGTCCAGCTCGAACACCCTGTCGATCACCGGCGACGGTTCCCCCCCCAGGAGCTCCACGATCTTCGTCAGCTCGCCTCCGTCCTGCCGCGTCAACATCAGCCGATCGCGTTCCCCACGCCCCCACCCCGTCAGCGTCGCGAACCACTCGCCGAACCCGCCGTTGATCGCGACGCGGCGACCGCGCGGCTCCGCGAGCACGTCCATCCCGAACCCGCGGTAGTCCTCCCCCGCGCCGCTCCCGCTCGCGGCGTCGTACACGAGGTCGAACCGCCGCGTGAGAAGCTCTTGCATGCGCTCGTCGTCGGCGTAGTCGAACGCCTCCGTCGCGCCGGCGTCGGCGCACAGCTGTGCGTTGCGCGACGAGCACACCGCGACGATCTCCGCGGCGCCGCCCGCGGCCGCGAGCTGGCACGCGGCGAGGCCGCAGCCGCCGCTCGCGCCGATGATCAGCACGCGCGCGCCGGGCCGCATCTCGCCGTGCTCGAACAAGGCCTGGTAGGACGTGACGTACGCCGTCGGCATCGCCGCGGCGTCGACGAACGTCATCGTCTCCGGCTTGGACGCGAGCTTGCTCGCGTCCGCGAGCGCGTACTCCGCGACGCTGCCGCCGGTGGCGAACCCGAAGACCTCGTCGCCGACGTCGAACGCCGCGCCGGGCGGCGCGCCGGGTGCGACGGCGTCGACGACGCCCGCGACGTCGATGCCCGCGATCGGACCGGCGACGAGTTTCGGGAGTTTGTAATCGACGGGGTTCGTCCCCGCGGCGTGCACCTTGACGCGGACCTGCCCGGGCTCGGTCGGCGACGGGATCGGGACGTCGCGCTGGTGCATGATGAGTCCGTTGCCGAGTCGCACGGCGGCCTGCATGACGAGGGACCGGTCGCGAGAGACGAACGCGGCGGCGCGCGGAGGACGACTGGTGACGCGGTTGGAAGCACGTCGAAAGCGCTCAGCCTTCTCGAACAGAAACGTCGTCGCGTCGATCGTTCCCAGGCAGACGATCTCGTCATCACTCGACATGGCGCCCGCCGCCGCCGCGCCCGCGGCCCCGAGCGACGAGGACCGATCATCGCACAGGTTCTACATCACCCCGCTGCGGCACACGAAGACGCTCTACCTCATACGGCACGGCGAGGGGTACCACAACCTGCACGGCGAGAAGGATCACGCGCAGTACGCCTCCGAGAAGTTCTTCGACGCGTCGCTCACGCCGAAAGGATGGGAGCAGTGCGCGGCGCTCAAGGCGCACCTCGAGAGCGCGAAGACCCCGGACGGGCGCGAGAGCTTGCTCGACCGGATCGAGTGCGTCGTCGTGAGCCCGCTGACGCGCGCGCTCGAGACCGCGGTCGGCGCGCTGGGCGGAGACGATCTCGACGCCGACGCCGCCGCGAAAGCCGCCGCGGACGGCGCGCCGCCGCCGCTGATGATCGCGTCGGACGCGGAGGAGGACGTCCGCCCCGGTCACGCCGCGGTCGCGATGAACACGAACACGATCCGCGCGCCGCTGCCGTTCGTCGCGTGCGAGCTGTGCAGGGAGCACATCGGGAAGAACCCGTGCGATCGACGACGCGACGTCGCGAGCTATCGCGCGGCGTTTCCCGGCGTCGACTTCTCAGGCGTGACGGAGGAGAAGGACGTGCTGTGGGGCACGATGTGCGAGACCAACGACGACATGGCGCGCCGCGCGCACGCGTTTCTGGAGTGGGTGATGCGACGGCCGGAGCAGCACGTCGCGGTCGTGACGCACAGCGCGTTCATGAGCACGATGTTGAGGTCTTTCGGCGCGACGGATCAGCTCGGGACGGCGCCCGCCGCGGTTAAGGGGGAGACGCACCGGTGGCCGAACAATTGCGAGATGCGGCCGGTCGTGGTCGTGGATCCGTCGGGGGGGGGTGGAGTGGAGCCTATGTTCTGGCCAGGGGGGGAGCCGCACGAGGAGTGGGACGTGAAGAGGCCGGGGGAGGCGTGATGACTCGTCCGCGCCGCGCTCGACCGGTTGACCTTATTTTTTTTGGCGCCGCTTTATTCTAAACCTAGCCGTCGGGCATGTCCGCGCCGCCTACGAGCGAGACCTCAGCCTAGACAACCTACTACTTATCGCTCTTTTCGTCCTTCCATGACGCTTCGCAATCTCTGCGCGCGGCATCCCCGATTCCTCCTCCCGCAAGAGCTGCTCCTCCTCTTCTTGTGACCAAAGTTCGCCGTAATGTTCGAGCGAAACGTCTTGGAAGTCTTCCGTCAATTCGTCCACGTCCACTTCTCCCGCCCTCCGGTCGCGTTCTCGGGCTTCCTCTAGGTCTCTCCGCACCATCTCTTTCCTCCGCCTGCAATTGATGCTCTTATGCCCTGCCTCCCTGCACACGAAACACGAATCCGTCCACGTGCACCACTTATCCGTCAACGTCTTCTCTTGATGCTCGGGGAGGTTCACTTTGCTGAACGTCCCACCTCGGACCTTATCGATGCCGTACTCGCACATCATCCGCTCCGTGATCGCGTCCTCGGCCGTCGGCTCTGTCATCGTTTCTACGAAATAGATCGCGTCGTCGCCGGAGATGGGCTTATGCTTCGCCGTCCACGCCCAGGTGTTGCACCCTCGGCGGTGCTCCTCCAATCGTCTTCGCACGTCGGTGGTTTTCCCGACGTAAAAACAATCATCCTCCAGTTTAAGGACGTAGATGTGCTGGGTCGCTGTCTCGGTCCCCGCGGCGTCGGCGGGCGTCGAGCGGGGCGGGCGTGCGGCCGCTTCTAACGATGGAGCGAGCATGACGTCGCGAGATTGACTCCTCCTCCCTAGCGCGCCCTCGAGAGTGGGGCACCAAAGTTGGCACCCCGGTTTTTTCGGAGCCAACGCGGATCTCGGGGCGCAAAAATCGCCCGCGCTTTTTTCAAAAACCTCGACTACGTGCCCTCAGCCCGTCGTCGCGCGCGACCGCACTAGCGAACGCGCGCGAGCACGCCCCCGGAGCGTCTCCGAGGCGACCATGGAGAAAGACGCAGGTGAGATCCCGCCCGCGCGCCCACCCCTCGCGCGGCGCGCGCGGCCTGGTAGCCCTCGACCGCGCGCGTTGGACTAATCATAATGCGACGCCGGCTGCGCTCGGCCGCCACGTCGTCGGGGATCCCGACGCCGCGCGCCGTCCCCGCGCGCGTCGTCCTCGCGATCGCGCGCGCTCGACGCGCCCGATCGCCCCGCGCGCGTCGCCGCGCCCCCGATCTCTCCCTCGCGTCGCGTCCCCGAACGCCGTCCCCGCGCCGCGGCGTCCCCGCGCTGACTCGATCGTCGCGCTTTTTCCCTTCCATCCATCCTCCCTCCTCGCAGCGGCGGCGGCGGCGGCGGCGACCGCGGCCGCGACGAACGGCGTCGTCCCCGAGCCACCCCCCGACGCGTCCACCGCGGCGGGAGCGGTCCCGCCGCCGCCGCCGTCGGAGGCGTGCCCGACGGAAGCGTGCTGGGACGCCGTCCGCGCGGACGTCGGCGACTTCGCCGCGTGGACGGCGCTCATCGCGGCGGGGGAGAAGACATCCTCCGTCGAAAAGATTCGCGCCGTCTACGACGCGTTTCTCGCGGAGTTCCCGCTCTGTTACGGGTACTGGAAGAAGTACGCGGACGCGGAGACGCGACTCGCGGGCGGGGCGAAGACTGGCGAGGTGTACGAGCGCGGCGTCGCCGCGGTGCCGTACAGCGTCGACCTGTGGACGCACTACTGCGCGCACGCGGTGGGCGCTCGCGCGGACGCGGATCACGTCCGAGGGCTGTTCGAACGCGGCCTCGCGTACGTCGGGACGGACTGGCTGTCGCACCCGCTGTGGGATGCGTACGTAGACTTCGAGCAGAACAGCGGGTGCGGGTCCCCGCGGCACGTCGCGGAGGTGTACACGCGCGTCCTTCAGGTTCCGAGCCGCGAGCTCGATCGGTATTGGACAAAGTTTTGCGAGTACGTCGAGGGGAGGAAAGCGGACGCGCTCGCGAGCGAGGACGAGCTCGCGAGCATCGCCGCGGAGGTGCGCGCGAGCGCGCCGGCGTCGGCGGCCGCGACCGGCGCGGGCGGCGGCGACGCCGCGACCGGGAACGGCGCGGAGGAGGCGGCCGCGGCTGCGGCGGAGGCGGCGGCGACAGCGGACCCGGGGAAGGACGCGAAGACGATCAAGTTCCGCGAGGCGCGCCGCGCGCTGTACGAGACCGCGAGCGCGCACCGCGCGATACGCGAGCCGTTCGAGCTCCTCATCAAGCGGCCGTACTTCCACGTCAAGCCGCTCGACGACGCGCAGGTTGCGAACTGGGAGCGGTACCTCTCGCACGAGGAATCCGTCGGCGACGCCGCGAGCGTCGTGCGACTGTACGAACGGTGCCTCATCCCGTGCGCGTCGTACCCCGCGCTGTGGCTGCGGTACGCGTCGCGGACGGAGCGCGACCAGGGCGTGGAGCCCGCGCGAGCGGTGCTGCAGCGCGCGACCAGGGTGTTCGTGAAGCGCGAGCTCGACGCGCACTTGGCGCTCGCGGCGTTTGAAGAGCGCGCCGGCGACGTCGCCGCCGCGAGGGAGGCGCACGCGCGGATCACCGAAGAGGTCGCGCCGGGGAGCATCCGCGCCGCGGTCGCGCACGCCAACTTCGAGAGGCGGGTGGGGCGCGCGGAGGACGCCAAGGCGGTGTACGAGCGCGCGATGGCGGTCGAGCGCAGTAAGGAGGGCGCGGAGACGCCGACGTACGGGTGTTTAGTGAACCAGTACGCCGCGTTCGTCGCGGAGGCGCTGGGCGACCCCGCGGGCGCGCGAGACGTGTACGAGGGCGCGTACGTCAGCGCGAGCGGGAACGCGCTCGTGTGGGAGGGTGGGATCCATCACGAGAGGACGCGCGGGGATTTGAGCGCGAAGGAGAGGCTGCGGCGCGTGACGGCGCTCGTCGATCGGTGCTGCGGCGGCGGCGGCGGCGGCGGCGGCGGCGGCAAACGCGATTCCGGCGACGAGAAGAAAGAGACGACGGCGACGAACGGCGACGACGGCGACGACGACGCCGGCGGCGTGCCCGTGGACGAGCGAGAGCGGTTCTCGCTCATGGCGTGCGAGTACGCGGACCTCGTCGGGGACGTCGACGACGTCGCCGCCGCGGAGGCGAAGCACCGCGAGCGGTTCCCGCGAACGGTCGAGGCGGAGGCGGCGCGGAGTCGGAAGCGCGCGCGCGAGACGCAGGGCGGCGGCGGCGCGGGCGGCAAGACCGCAAAGGTGGACCCCGCGGCGGCGGCGGCGGCGGCGGCGGCGCAAGCGCAGGCGGCGGCGTACTACGGGTACCAGTATCCGCAGGCGACCGCGGCGGCGGCGGCGGGCGGCGGCGCCGCGTATCAGGCGCGTTCTATACACTGGTCCCCATACGACCCCGTCGGCGTGGTGAACGCCGTTCCTTAAGGACTTTGCCCGGCGTTTCTCTCCGCCCATCCCTCGCTTTCAATCCCCACCCTCGACGCCTTTCAACTCCAACTGACGCCTATGAACTCCACCCCGACGTTCGCTTGTATGGAATGGCCCTCAGTACCCGAGCGCGCAGGGCGCGCAGGCGGGGTATTACAACGCGTACTGATTTGATGTGTTTCGTTCGTTCGTTTCTTCTGTCTTTGACGACGTCGACGCGAGCGCGGAAGCGGTCGCGTCGACGTCGCGCAGCAGTCGGCGCGGGCCGCGCCCGGGCCGACGTCCACGCAATTAGCACACATAATTTTTATCTTCAGCAAGAATTTATACCACGACCTACGTGTACGCCCTTCGAGCACGCTCACTTCCTCGCGCGCGGCGCGTCGTCGTCACCCCGCCCACGCGAAGACCTTCCCAGCACGCGCGCGCGCGACATGCCTCCGACGGGCATCACCGTCGTGACCGGCTTCCTCGGCGCCGGGAAGACGACGCTCGTGAACTACGTCTTAAACGCGGACCACGGGTATCGCATCGCGGTCATCCTGAACGAGTTCGGCGCCGAGCTCGGCGTGGAGAAGATGCTCGTGCAGGACAAGAAAGGCGGCGACGACGACGCCGCGGTCGAGGAGTGGGTGGAGATGAACAACGGCTGCGTGTGCTGCACCGTGAAAGGGAGCCTGATACAGACGATAGACTCGCTCATGGAGCGCCGCGCGCGGAGCGGGAAAAAGTTCGACTTCATCCTCCTCGAGACGACCGGGCTCGCGGACCCCGGACCGGTCGCGCAGGAGCTCTGGGTCGACGACGAGCTCCTCGAAGAAGACGGCGCGGTCCTCGACGCGGTCGTCACCCTCGTGGACGCGTCGAACATCGCGAAGCAGCTCAGAGAGGGGAAAGAGGCGGCGCTGCAGATCGCGCACGCGGACGTGATCGTCCTGAACAAGCTCGACCTCGTCTCCGAGAGCGACGCGGACGAGATCGAGCGAACGCTGTCCACGATGAACGCGGAGGCGAAGATCGTCCGGTCGACGCGAAGCGTCGTCGCGCTGGACCACGTTTTGAACCAAGGCGCGGTGACCGTCGCGGGGAGACGCGGCGCGAGGCCGACTTTGGGCGAGCACGCGACGAAGGAGGCGACGGGGCGCGGGTTCTGGGCCAAGGGCGTGGAGAGGTACATGCCGGGGAACGTCGCCGCGAGCGCGGTGCACGACGCCGGCATACGGACGGTGTGCCTCGCGGTCGAGGGGCGGATCGACGTCCGGAAGTTCGAGACGTGGCTGGAGGGGTTGCTGTGGGAGGGTGGGGAGGGCGGCGACGACGGCGGCGGCGGCGAAGGCGAAGGTGGCGGCGGCGGCGAAGGGACGAAGCTGGCGGTGCTCCGAGCGAAGGGCGTCCTGTTCGCGCACGACGACGACGGCGCGACGGAGGCGAAGAAAATACTGCAGGCGGTCAGGGAAGTGTACGAGATCACCCTGGGGCCGCCGAGCGAGCCGGGGGAGAGGGAACTGAACAAGGTCGTCCTCATCGGCCGCGGGTTGCTCTCGCGCGAGAAAAAGTTGTTGGAAGGGCTCGAGAAGACCCTCGTCTAGCTTAACTTAGGAGCTCGCGAGCGAGACGCGAACGAAAGAATCGCCGCCACCCGCGCGCGGCGCGGCGCGTTTACCCGCCCCCCTCGCGAATCGCCCGCAACACCGCGACGAGCTTCGGCGCGAGCGTCGCCACGGACCCCCCATCCCCGTCCTCCGCGCGCGGATCCGCGCCGCGTCGCGCGAGCTCCGCCGCCGCGTCGTGCTGCCCCGCCTACGAGCGAATGTCGGGGTGGAGTTCAAAGGCGTCGGTTGAAGTTGAAAGGCGTCGAGGGCGGGGATTGAAAGCGAGGGCTGGGCGGAGAGACGCGCCGAGAAACGTCTTTAAGGAACGGCGTTCACCACGCCGACGCGGTCGTATGGGGACCAGTGTAAGGAGAACGCACCTCGCACGCGACGAGAAGCGGCGTCTGCCGCACGCCGTTCCTCGCCTCGACGTCGCACGTCGCGCCCCCGGGCAAGGACCCGTCCAGCAGCGCGGCGACGATATTGACGCGGCCCTGGCTCGCCGCGCGGTGCAGCGGCGTGCTGCCGGTCTTGTCGGCGGCGGCGACGTCGGCGCCGGCGGCGACGAGCTTCGCGAGCGTCTCGAGGTGGCCTTCGGGTCGAGGGCCCATCGTTCGAAGCGACGTCGGGGTGGAATTCGAAGGCGTCAGAAGCGGAGTTGAAAGGCGTCGCGGTATGTCGATATTGAAACCGAGGGGTGGGCGCAGAGAGACTACGGCGAGAGTCCTTAAGAAACGGCGTTCACAACACGAACGCGGTCGTATGGGAACCAGTGTGATGACATAGAACGCGCCTTTGCTCGCCGCGTAGTGCGCGGGGCGCTGCCCGCCGCTGTTCGCGGCGTTCGGGTTCGCGCCCGCGGCGAGGAGCGCGGCGACGACGCCGACGTGGCCGCACGACGCCGCGGAGTGCAGCGGCGTCCAGTCTTCCTGCGGGGGGGAGGGCGGCGGCGGCGGCGACGGACGGATGAGTCGGCGAAAGGTGGGCACCGCGCGCGGACGAAGAGAACCAGACTCGATCCGGCGATGAGATCTGGCGGTGGGACGCGCGCCTCGTCGGTCTTGTTCACGAGCCCGCGCCCGACGGCGTTCGTCAGGAAGAACTCCACGAGCTCGGTGTGCCCTGCGACGCGAGGGAGGAGGCGGGCGTGAGCGTCGGGGACGCGCGGGGACGACGGGACGGCTCGGGAGAGGGCGCGAGAGAATAATTTTTTTCATCTCGTTCGGTCTCGTCGGCGTCGCGCGGCGCGCACCCGCGGCGGCGGCGACGTGCAGCGTCGTGCGCTCGTCCTCGTCCCGGTGCCTCAGCTTCTTCTCCAAGTCATCGTTCGCGAGCTCGGAGAACCACGTCGTGTTCCCCTCCGCGGCGTGTTTCTCCTCCATCGCAGCGCGTCGACTCGGCGCGACTCGGTGAGGTTCGGTGTGCCCAGCCGAGGTCCTGTCTGGGAAAGCGCGATCAGATGTGATCGTTTGACCCCGGCGAGACCGCCCCGAGCCTCGTCGGATCCGCTGGCGGCCACCGCGGCGACGGCCAATCACGACGCGGAAGTTCCGTAAAAAGTGCACATCGTGGCTGCCAGTCGGATTAACCCAAGAACGCCGGGTTTAAATGGCCGTTAAGAATGACGAAACCAAACCAAAAAGTGCCTCTCATCCGCCCCAAGCGTCGCACATCGCACGGCGCATCGCGCGCGCTCCGCACGTCTTTTTCTTGATCTGAGCACGACGATCCGACGACAATGCCCATGGGTTTCGGCGCCCTGATCGCCGCGCCCGGCGCGTCCGTCTGGTGCGCGCGCGATCGTTTTCTTCTTTCCGCGCGCCCTCGTTTTAATATCTTCACGATGATGGCCCGAAAGAAACGTTGAGATTTAACCTCGCGCGGTTTCCGCGCGTCGTCGAGCCCGTCATGACGTCCCGTCCGTCCCTCGCCCCCCCCGCGCATCGCAGGTCCGCGAGGACGTCGACGGATCGCGCGCCGGGCGGCAGACCGACGCGCGCGTCGGCTCTGAAGCCCTCGCGCGCGTCGACGTTTCTTCGCCGCCGTCGCCCCGAGACCTCCTCCTCCACCGCACTCAGCGCGGCGTCGTCGCAGGGCGTGCAGAACGCGAGCGACCTCATCGCGATCCCGCTCCCGGACGGGAGGCAGCTCATGGCGACGGTGAAGACGAACCCGCAGGGCGTGCACACGATCGCGCTCGAGTGCGAGCCCAACCGCCCGAACGGCCTCCTCCTGCACTGGGGCGTGATGCGACCCGCCACGGGTCTGGACTGGCAACTCCTCCCGCCCGAGCTGAACCCTCCGGGGACGACGCTGTACAAGAAGAAAGCGCTCCGGTCGCCGTTCCCCGCGTTCGGGCCCTTGCAGCTCGTGTTGGACCCGGGCGTGGCGGCCGTGGAGTTCTGCCTCGTCACCGCCGCGAACGAGTGGGTGAACGACGGAGGGAAGAACTTTCGCATCTCGCTCGGGGACCAGATCAAAGCCGCGGGGCTCGCGAACGCGTCCAACTCCGCGATGACCGCGGACGGGTTCAACCTCAAGGTGACGCCGCCGCCGACCGCGGATTACGCGCCGCCGTCGCCGATCCCGGCGTCGACGCCGAGCCCGGTGCACGCGACGACGCCGACGCCGACGCCGCTCGCGACGCCGACGCCGCCGCCGCCGACGCCGACGTCGGCGAAGGCGCTGATCACCGGCCTCGACATCCTCTACGGCGTCGCCGCGTACATTCGATGGGAGCAGCTCGGGAAGCCGCGCGTTGACGAGACGTCCAAGGCGAAGATCTACGGCGAGGCTGTCGAGCACGTCTCGAAGCGCCTCGCGAGCGGCGAGACCGTCGCCGCGATTGAGGCGGCGTGGGGGATACCCGCGGGCTTGGTCGAGAGGACGAACGCGACGGCGGCGGCGGCGGCGCCTGCGCCGCCGCCCGCGACGACCGCGACGCCCGCGACGCCTGCGTTCGAGTCCCCGCCCGCGCCGGCGGCGTATCAGACGCCTCCGACCGCGGCGGCGGCGGCGGCGGCGCCCGCCGCGATCATCGGCGAGGCGTCGCCGCAAGACATCGCGAACTTGTGCGAGCGACGCGCGAACGGCGCGGCGACGCTGTGGAGGAAAGAGATCAACATGGGCGCCGGCACGATCAAGCTCCTCGTGATCGAGGCGAGGAAGACGTCCGCGGGCTCGCTGCAGCTCATCGCGATGGCGCGCGCGGACGTGGACTTGGTGCTTCACTGGGCGTCCGTGACCGAGCCCGCGGGGGAGTGGCAGTCGCCCCCCGACGGGTTCTCCACGACGCCGGCGAAGTCGTGGGGGACGCAGGGCAAGAGCTGGGAGACGGAGTTCGAGAAGGAACCCGCCGCGCCGGGATGGAACGCGGTCACGATCGAGGCGCCCGTGGGGAACGACGGCCTCGTGTTTTGCATTCGCACGGCGGATTCGAAAACCTGGATCAAAGATAACGGCCAGGACTTTTACGTTTTCCCCGACGAGGCGCGTTCCAACGCGGACGTGCGCGCTTTGTACAAGGCGCGGAAAGAAGCCGAGCGAAAGAAGCGAAAGGACGCAGAACGCGCGGCGAAGCAAAAGCACCACGACCACGGCGGTCAGAAATCCAAGCACGGGGGCAAGTCCAAGCCGTTCGTCCCGCCGACGATGCCCGAGCGCCCGGGGGTCATTCAGCGCAACAAGTGGAACGCGGAAGACGTGAAGATGTCCCAGGGCGCGCTCGGCGCCGCGGGCGCGGGTCCCGTCGCCGGCGGATCCGTGCAAAACATCGTCAACGTCGAGCCCGAGTGCGAAAAGTCGCTCATGCATCGGTACAAAGCCGGAGCGGACCTGCTCCCCGGCTGTCTGTCCGACGGCGAGGCTGGCATGGTCGCCATGGCGGTGTGGTTCCGATTCATGGCGGTGAGGCAGCTCGTGTGGAACAACGACTACAACATCAAGCCGAGAGAAATCTCCGCGGCGCAGCTCAAGTGCACGGAACAGCTCGCGCGGATCCACCGCGAAGAACCCGCGCTGCGAGACGTGACGCGTCTGATCATGGCGACGATCGGCCGCGGCGGCGACGGCGACGTCGGGCAGCGCATCAGAGACGAGATCCTCGCGATCCAGCAGGCGAACAACTGCAAGGGCGGGATGATGGAGGAGTGGCATCAGAAGCTTCACAACAACACCTCCCCGGACGACGTCCCGATCTGCGAGGCGCTCCTGCTGTTCATCGCGAGCGACTGCGACATCAACGTGTACTGGGAGCACCTTCACGCGAACGGGATCGACGCGGAGCGCATGGCGTCGTACGACAGGAAGATCACCGGTTTGCCGTCGTTCAAGCCGGAGCAGTACGAGGGCCTCACCAGGGATCTGAAGGAGTATTTACGCACGCTCAAGGCGGTGCACTCCGGCGCGGACCTCGACAGCGCGTCCGAGTCCGTGCTCGGGTACCACCAAGACGCGTGCAAGGGCAAGGAGATCAACATCGCGCCCATCGACGAGGTGGCGACGCCGCGGATGCGCGAGCTCCTGCACAGCGCGCGCGGGTTTAGGGACCTGAACGAGCCGCTGCACTCGTTGGAGGCGATGCTCGAGGCCAGACGCGAGCTGTGGCCGTGGACGAAACCGAACGGAAACGACAACGGCCGCCTGAAGGACATCATCTACCTCGACCTCGCGCTCGAGTCCGCGGTGCGGCAAGTCATCGAGGGCGCGCTCGGGTCGATGGCGACGCGCGCGCCCGTGGACGTCTTGAAGATCACCGGCCTCGCGTTGGAAAACCTCGCGCTGTCCACCGGCGGAAACGACGAGCTCGTCATCTGCCTCCGGGAGTGGGATAACATCGTCAACGCCGCGATGGGCGGCGGCAGCGACTGGGCGCTTCAGGCCAAGGCGATCACGGACCGCGTGCAGAACGCCCTCGGCGCGTGCTCGACGCGGTACACGAGCGCGTTGCAGGCGACCGCCGGGGACATGGGCGGCAAGCTCGGCGTGGACGCGCACGTGCTCGGCATCTTCAGCGAAGAGATCGTGCGCGGGACCGCGGCCGCGCCGCTGTCGCAGATGTTGCGCGCGCTCGACCCGGCGCTTCGAGAGATGGCGAACATGGGGGCGTGGAACATCATCTCCCCGGTCGAGGCTGTCGGCGTCGTCGAAGTCGTGGACGACCTCGTCGCGATTCAGACCAAGACGTACTCCGTCCCGACGATTCTCGTCTCGCGCAGAGTCGGCGGCGAGGAGGACATTCCCATGGGCGTCGTCGGCGTCATCACCCCGGACATGCCGGACATCTTATCCCACGTCTCCGTGCGCGCGAGGAACGAGGGGTGCCTCTTCGCGACGGTGTTCGACGCGGGGAAGCTGCAAGAGATGGAGCAGCTCGCGGGGCAGGCGGTGACGTGCACGCCGTCCGCGTCGGCGGACGATCTCGGCGTGAGCGTCCTTCCCGGCGGCGTCGCGTCGCTCGGCGCCGCGCCGGGCGGCGGGGCGGCGGCGGGTGGCGCCTCTGGCGGGTTCGGCGGCGCGATGAACGCCCCGGCGGGTGGGATCGCGATCCGCAGGCGCGAGTTCATGGGGAGACACGCGGTGCCGTCCCCGGAGTTTACGTCCGAGATCGTCGGCTCCAAGTCGCGTAACCTGCAAGAGCTCCGAGGGAGGCTTCCGGACTGGATCAACCTCCCCGCGTCCGTGGCGCTGCCGTTCTGCACCTTCGACGCGGTCCTCGCGTCGCCCGCGAACGCGCACGTGCTGGCCGAGCTCGAGCAGTGCCGCCTCGAGCTCGGCGCGTTGGACTTTGGCGACGCGAACAAATTCGTCAACTTACTCGAACGCATGCGTCGCGCGATCGCGCAGATGGTTCCCACCTCGGAGCTTCTCAGCGAGATGCAAGCGTCGTTCGCCGCGGAGAGACTCGCGTGGCCGGAGGGGTCGCTCGGCCCGGAAGGCCGCGGCGGCGTCGGCGCGGGCGTCCACGCCTGGGCCGCGATCACGGGCGTGTGGGGGTCAAAGTACAACGAACGCGCGGTGCTGTCGTGTCGCAAAGCCGGAATCAAACACGAGGACGTGTCCATGGCGGTGTTGTGCCAGCCCGTGGTGCAGAGCAAGTACGCGTTCGTGTTGCACACGACGAACCCGCAGACGGGCGACGCGAACGAGATTTACGGCGAGATGGTGTGCGGCATGGGCGAGGCGCTCGTCGGGAACTTTGCCGGCCGCGCGCTCTCCTTCGTCGCCAAGAAGAACGACCTGTCCAACGTGAAAGTCACCGGGTTCCCGTCCAAGGCGAACGGTCTGTTCACGGACGGACCGACGCTCATCTTCCGGTCGGACAGCAACGGCGAGGACCTCGAGGGCTTCGCGGGCGCGGGTCTGTACGACTCGATTCAGATGCACGAGGCGACGTTGCGGCCGGTGGATTACTCGTTGGATCCGCTCGTCGCGGACGAAGAGTTTCGCTCGCAAGCGCTCGCGGCGGTGGCGCACGCGGCGTTCGAGATCGAGAAGGCGCTCGGGAGCGCGCAGGACATCGAGGGTTGCATCGATCAGAACGGCGCGCTGTACGTCGTGCAGACGCGGCCGCAGGTGTGAACGGCGCGCGGGTCGAGTCGGGGGGGAGTAAAAAGAATAGAACACGCGGGCCGCGCCGCGAGCACGAAGTGCGACGCCGCGCGACCACGCCGCAAGCGAAGTTTAATTTAACACATGAACGACACTCGTTGCACGCACGCACGTTTCTTAGACAACAGACTACTACAGTACGGTAAGTTATGTACACCGCGTCCGTCACCGCCTGCTGCTCTCAAAGTACAGCGGCGTCGACGGCTTCACGTGCGCCGGTCCGAACGGCCACGACCTCTCCAGCGTGTCCAGGTTCTTCTTTATCGTGTTCCGCGCCGTGAGCTGCATCTCCCACCCCGACAACAGATCGCTCGCGATCTTCTCGTTCTTCTGCCTCGTCGTCGCCTCCTCCGCGGCGATGGACGCCTTCGCGTCCGCGACGAGCGCGTCGGCGAGCGCCTTCGTCGCCGCCTTCTCCGCCCTCTCCGCCGCCGCCTTCTGGTCCATCTGCGACTGCAGAAACGCCCCGAGCGGGTTCACCGCGCCCTTGGGTTTGAACGACAGCTCCATCGCGCGGTTGTTCGTCACCTTCGGCGTGACCTCCCCGGCGCTGCCGCGTCGGAACGAGCTGAGCGCTGGGCCGTACTGGCGGTTGAATTTCGAAATCTCGACGCGGTCCAACCCTCTCGTGTGCACGCCCATCGTGCTCACCAGGTCCGCGATGCTCTCCGCGCCCTCGGGGACGCCGCTCGCCACCGCCGCCGCGCCCGCGGTCTTCGGCCGCGGCGGGAGGTCCGCGAACTTCATCGTGTTTATCGCGTTCTCGATCTCCGCGTCGATCTCCGCGTCGGCGGCGAGCGCGGCGGCTTCCGCTTTTTCCTCCTCGATCGCCGCCACCTCCTCTTCGTTCCACGCCGACTCCGGCAGCGACGGCCACAGCGCGCTCGCGGTCTCCCTCGCCGCCTCTAACGTCGCCAGGAGCGGTTTGTAGTACACGAACCGCTTCAGTCTCCCGCCCGCGTTGTCGTTCATCGCGTCGAACACCGCCTTCGCGCTGAGGTCGGCGATGAGTCCAGAGCACTCCGGGCCGTTTAAGATGCGCTCGATGACGAGTCTCCCCACCGCGCCGCTGCCGAGGCGGTCGTGCTTGGAGCAAATCTTCATGAACGTCTTCCCCGCGTCCGTTACCGCGGACCTGATCACCGCGTCCGCGGTAACGGACGCGGGCTTCACCCCCGCGGTGGCGGCGTCGAGCGCGTCGCCGTCCTCCCCGGCGAGCGCGTTTCTGCCCGCGATGGACAGGCTCGTGTTGTGCGGGTTCGCCTTGGCCGCCCTGAGCGCCTTCAGGGCTTCTTTCTTCGCGATGATGCGCTCGATCTCCGGGGTCGTGGTCGTGACCTTCTTCGTGAGCTCGTGCTTCGGGTGTATGGGAAGGAAGTGGTGCCGCGTCGACGGCGGGTGCTCGTCGGCGTCGATGCCGTAGTCGTTCAGGAAGCTCTGGTTGAATCGCATCTCGATCGGGCCGTTCACGTTGGATAAGCGCGCGAACGTGAAGTCGATGTCCACGGGCTCGCCCTCGCGCACGCACGCCGCGATCGCGGCGAAGATTTCCTTCAGCACGTGCGTCAGCGCGGACTTGTGCATCTTACATCGCCTCGCGAGCGCCAGCGAGTTGATTCGTTGATACGTCGCGGGCGTCTTGAGGTAGAACCGCGACTTGTGCTGCGGGACGGATTTGAACCTCTCGCTCAAGACGAACACCGGCGCGCGCGACGTTTGCATGCTGCCGCTGAGCGCGTCCACGCACTGCCCGATGGCGAACGACCCGAGGCCGGGCATGGACACGCCCTTGTTGTTCTTCAACACGTTGAACAAAAAATCGCAAAAGCTGAGCCACGCGCCGCGGCATTTGCGCGCGTCCAGCGCCATGCGCTGACAGTATATCCCATCCGCGACGTCCTCCGTGATCGTCGTCACGGTCGTGACGAACACGTGCTCTTCCGGTGCGACCCCCGCGCGCGTCATCGTGCGCGACGTGCGTTGCGTTGTGGCGCGGGGCGGAGCGGGGGGCGCGAGATTTCAACGGCTCTCTCGAAAAAAGTGACAACAGAGCCCGCTTCAGGTCTCGTCGGCAGATCGGCACCGTCCTCGTCAGTGCCGCTCGCGCTCCGCCGGGCGGGCATGACGCACCCGAGCGCCGCCGTCGGCGGCGGCGTCGGGTACAGGATCGGGACGTTCCGCCACAACGCGCGCGTCGCGTGCGCGCTCCTCCCCGCGGTGTTCATGCTCGCGGGCGCGGGCGGATCGCTCGTCGCGGGGACGCTCCTCGCGGGCGTGATGATCGCGTACGTCTTGGACGTCCTGAAGATGCCCGAGGGCGCGCTCGCGACGACGTGGTGCGCGCTCGCGGGCGCGTACCTCGCGTCGCTCATCTCCGGCGACGTCTTCTTCACCCCGGCGCGCTCCGACGCGGTCGCGACGATGCTCGTGGTGAACGCGGGCGCGACGCTCTTCCTGTGCGGGCTGTGGATCACGCTGCAGTTTCGCTGGGTGCAGATCTCGCACCCGGGCGTCGCGCTCGCGTCCGAGAAGCTCCTCTTCGCGCTCGCGCCGAGCGTGTGCGGGCCGATGCTGACGTGGGTCGCGTCCGCGTCCTTCGGCGCGGCGAGCGCGCCGTTCTACGCCTCCGCGGCGTTCGCGGCGTTATACCGCGCGTTCTCGCTTCCGACGCCGTCGTCGTTTCGCGTGCTTCGCGGCGCCAGCTGTACCGCCGCCGCGGCGACCTCCGCGACCCCCGCATCGGCGTCGGCGTCGGACGCGCGCGCGACTAACGCGACAGCATGCATCCTGCGCCCGCGCGACGCGATGATCCACTTCCTGCTGTTCCTGCTCGTCCCGCCCGCGGCGTACGCGCGCACGCACGCGCCGACGATGTTCCCCGGCGGTTTCACGAGCGGCGGACGCGACGCCATCGTCGGCGGCGTCGACGCCGGCGCCATCGCCGAGCACTGGAGCGCCGTCTGCGCGCTGCTCTCGTTCCCGGTCGTCTTCGCGTGCGCGTGCGCGCCCGCGGGCGGGACGTGGTGGGCGGACGGCGGCGGCGGGGGGGGGGATCGAACCGGCGTCGCGCGGTCGAACTCGAAGGCGAGGACGCGAATCGCGGCGGCGGCGTTGGCCGTCTTCGTCGGCTCGGCGGAGAGCCGCGTCGTCTTCCACGGCTTCGGCGAGTACGTCCGCGTCCCAGCGCCGTGGAGCTACGTCCTCGTGACGGTCGCGCTGTACGGCGGCCTCGGCGCGTGCGTCGCCGCCGCGAGCGGCGCGTTGGGCGAGCGCGGTGGCGTCCCGACGAGAGCCGCGGCGGCGGCGTGCGCCATCGCCGGCGTCGCCGGCGTCGTCGCCGTCGGCGCGCCGCCGTGGACGTGTCCGTTCGCGGCCGCGAGCGGGTGGCACGGCGCGAGCTTCGCGACGTCGCGCGACGCGAGAAGCGGGTTCGTGTTCGTGGCTGGCGCGGGCGTCTGCGCGCACTGGTTCTTGCGGCGTAACTTCTGGGACCTGGACGTCGCCGTCGACGGCGCGCCGATGTCCGAGCTGTGTTTTTTTCTCCTCTTCTCGCTTCTGGTCGCGCTCGCGGCGCCGGGGATGGCCGCGTGCGGCGCGCGCGCGTCCTCGATCGGGACGCTGCTGTGCGTGCACGCGCTCGTGTTCGCGCGCTGCGAAGAAGCGTTGTACGCGGAGGTTTTAGAGGACGGCGAGCCGATGTATCCTCCGTACCTCGTCGTCGCGACGTCCGCGCTCGGCGTCGCGTTGAGCGAAAAGTTGAAAGCGCGAGGGACCGTCACGGACACGACGGGGTGGCTCATGAAGTGCGTGTACGCGGGGAAGCTCGCGATTGCGATGATCCCGGGCGACCGCGCGCTCGTGCCGTGCGTGCTCGTCGCGCTCGCGGCGTCGTCGCCGCACGTCGTCGACCCCGGAGTCGGAGGCGGCGGGGGCGCGAAACCGCGAAACCGCCGGATGTCCCCCGCGCGCGGCCTCGCGCACGCGGCGTTCTTAGTCTTAGCGCTGATACACGCGCGGTTCGCGGCGTTCGACGTCGTCTTCGCGATCACGGGCCACCGCCCGTCGGACGCGGTCCTGTTCGGCGGCCTCCTCGCGTGCGCGGGGATCGGCAACGCGCCGCTCGCGAGGGCGCACTTTTCGCGCTCGCGCGTCGCCGCGAGAGCGGTGACGCTGACGACCACCGCGGGCGTCCTCCTGTGCGCGCTGAAACCGCCGATGCCGTGGAAGGGCGAGATCGGGTTCTGGTACGACGAAGCGCACGTCCCGGACGCGGAGCCGGACGACGCGAACGTGTACGGCACGCGAATCGGCGCGCGCGCGGGATGGCCGTGCTGGCTCCTGATCTTCACGATTCTCGTCGCGTCGTTCGTCGCGTCGTCGCCGCCCTCGCGAGGCCTCGCTTCCGGCGCGGGCGGAGCCGAGGCGCGCTTCGTCCTCTCCGCCGCCGCGGGCGCCGCGGGCGGGGTCTACCTCGCCGTGGAGCACTTCCCCGGGTCGGACGTGCCGCTTCGGACGTCGATCGCGACGGCGTGCGCGCTCGCGGGGGTCTTCGTCGCGTTCGTGCACGCGCCGTCCGGCGGCGCCCCGCGGTGGCTGCCGCTCGTCTTCGGCGCGTACCTCGCGTGCCTCGCGGCCGCGTACGCGTCGCAGCACCCGGGGATGATCGGCGGTGGGTTTGGTGGGGAGGGAGGCGGCAGTTTTGGCGGCGGCGGCGGGCACGAGAGCGCGCACGAGAGGGCGAGGATGGAGGACGCGAGGGCGGGCGTCGCGAGCGTCCTCGCCGGGCTGTCGCTGCAGATCGCGTTCGCGCTGAAGCTCAAGGTGAGCGGGATATCGCGCGGTGCGTCGGTTCGCGATCCGAACCGTCGCGTCGACCGCGCGCGCCCCGGCCCCGGCCCCGGCGGCGTCATGCGCGGCGCGTCGAGAGGGACCGCGGTGACGGGGAAGAGCGACGGCGCATCCGCGGCCGCGGCGGGGTTCTCCTCGCCGTATCGCGCGCGAAGAAGCGCGTCAGCGGCGGCGTCGCTCGCGCACCGCGCGCTCTCGTCGTCCAACCTGGCGTGGATGCCTGTCCTCGGGAACGTCGCGACCGTCGTCGCGTACCTCGCGAGCGCGTCGTTGACGCGACGCATCGGTTCGCGAACCGACGCGGAGACGGCGACCATCGCGCTCGCGCCGATCCTCCTCCTCCTCCACGAGGACGGCTTCTTCTTCGAGACGCTCCGCGGCGGTCGCAAGCGGTACGTCCCGCCGCTGGTCGCGACCGCGGTGTCGCTGTGCGCGTCCGCGATGGTTCGAGCGGCGCGCGGGCCGCTCCGCGGGTCGATGATTCCGCTGCCGATGATGACGACGCGTCGCGCGCCGTACGCGCTGAGGAACGTCGCGCTGACGGCGTGCGCGACGCCGTGCGTCGGGACGCTGGCGCGTTATCTGTGGAATTTCCAACGCGTCTCCGGCGGCGCGCTCGCGATGCTCGCGCCGCTGAACGCGCTGACGTTCGTCGCCGCGGACGTTCGGGCGGCGCGCGCGCTCGCGTGCGTCTCGATGTCGTGTGCGGTGGCGCAGTGGGCGATGCAGCGACGCGTGCGTTTCGCGGGGATGCGCGCGTTGTGACGAGTAGAGTGTGTAGACCATCGATAACTAGTTTCTGGATTGATGAAAGATGAAGGAATGCGTAGATTCACAAAAAATGTCTAGTTTGTCCTACTTAGTAGCGCGCGCCAGAGCGAGAGCTTCTGCAGCGAAACGAAGCTCTCGCGAAATAATACGAGAATTACATCTCCACGGCGACCGCGTCCGCGGCGGCGTCCTGCGCCGCGGACACCTCGCGCCCGAGCTCCATCGCCGCGGCCTCGACCTCCTCGACCACCGCGCCCTCGACGCGCACCGGCTCGGCGACGACAGCCGCCTCGTACGCGACAACCGCGTCGACGGCGGCGGCGTCCTCGACGACGACCGCGGGGGCCGCCGCCGCGACCGGGGCGTCGAAGTCCGCGAAGGAGGACACCGCGGGCATCGCGACCGGAACCTCGACCTGGGCCTTGAAGGAGTCGTCGTAGAACTGGTCCGCGTTGCCGAAGGAATCGGACGCGCCGCCGAAGAGGCCGGTGATCGGGCCGCCGATCACCTTCTCGAGGACGAGCATGGAGACGAGGCCGATCATCGCGCCGCGGCCGTTCGCCTTCTCCGCGTCGATCGTCCAGGGCTTGCCCGGCTTGAGCGTCGCGGGGTCAGCCTTGTAGCCGTCCGCGTTCTGCATGCTGGGCATGAAGGACGCGAGGGTGATGAGGCCGGAGGCGAAGGCGATCGCGCCGGTGTGCGCCGCGAACTGGGACGTGAACGACTCCCCGGTGGAGAGCTCCGCGCCGAGGCCGGCGACGAAGGCGATCTGCGCGACGCGGCCGTTGATCGTCTCCGGCGCCCACGCGCCGAAGGACATGGTGTTCTTGAACGCCTCGAACTTGGAGACCGGCGCGGGCGCGGCGACCGCCTGCGCTTCCGCGGGCATGGATTCGTCCATGGACGCCTTCACGCGGAAGGACGCCTTGGACGCCTTCGCGGCGGCGCGGCCCGCGACGCGGGGCGCGACGCGGGAGGAGAGCGCGAGGGGGGAGAAGGTCATGGAGGCCATTGTGATGTTGTTGATGTTTTGATGCGTGCGTGCGTGCGTGAGCGCGTGGACGGAGTGTCGGGGAAAACGCGTCGAACCGGCGGAAAAGCGAAAACGCGAGCGACGTGGAGCCGTCGGAAGTGCCACCTGGCAAGGGCAGTTTTTTACGACTAATTGCCCATAGGGGTTTTTCGGCGCCAAACACAAAATGCGAGTCGCAGAAGCGAACACGTCGACGTTTTTCCTCTCGACGTTTTTCGCCACGTCGCTGACCTGTGACGGTTCGACGCGGAACCGCCGGGGATGGGAAGCGACCGCGGGCGCGCGTTGGAGCGTCTGACTAGTACTCCATCGTGTATCGCTATCTATCATCGCGACCGCGCCGCCTCGCTCCGTCGTCGTCGTCGGCTGCGCGCGCGCGAACGAAATCTTCCTCCCTGGTCGATCGCCGTCGTCGTCGTCCGCCGAGCTACTAGATGTACTTGAAGCTCACCGCGCCCCTCGCGCTCGGGACCTTACTCCTCCCCAACGCCACCTCGATCGGCACCTTCCCCGCGGCGTGCCCCGGGGACACGCACTCGATGTCCATCTTCCGACTCGGCCGCACGAGCGCGCCCTCGACGCCGTAAAACTGCGCGAGCGGATCCTCCCACGCGCTCGCGGGCCGCGACGGCACGATCGTCGTTCCGAATCGACACTCGAGCCACTCCGCGCGAATCGGCGCCGTGAGCGCCAACCGCGTCAACGTCCCGCCGTCCGTCCACCCGAGCGCGACGTCGGACTCGATCGGCTCCACGGGCGCGACGGACTGAAACCACAGCGAGTCGTCGCCGGCGCCGTCGTCGTCGCACTCGGACCCGGGCGGGCAGACGCCCACGGGCCGCACCGCCGTCGCCGACGACGACGCCGCCGCCGCGACGGCGACCGCGGAAGCGTCTTCCTCGCGCGACGCGCCCGCGCTCGCGGCCACTTTCTTCGCGCTCGCCGCCTTCGCGCCGCCGCCTTCGACCCCCGCGGCGACCTCGCACGTGATGAGCGTGGACGACACCGCGCGCGACGGCGACGCGCCGCCGCCGAAGACGCACGCGGTGGACGGCGCGCCGCCGCCGGGACGGAGGTGCTCGCCCGACACGTGCACGACCTCCGCGCCCCACGACAGGCGCGGGAACACGCTCAAAACGCGCGGGTCCGCGTGGACGTGGAACTGCGTCGCGGCGGCCGCGAACGCGCGAACCGCGCCGCCGAGGTCGATCGACACGCGCACCGCCTCGAACCCGCCGCTCGCGAACCGACGAGGGGTGACGCACCGCGCGGCGACGACGGCGGCGGCGGCGTCGCCGCGCCACGCGCCGAGCACGGCGCTCGAGCTCGCGTCCCCGAACACGAACCGCGGCGGAACGCGCGCCGCGGCGTCGGAGCCCGAGCCGGGGGGCGACCCTCGCGCGACGTGGAGGAGCTCGAACGCGACGCCGCCGCGCGCGCTCCCGCCGGGTGGGAAACTCGCGGCGCTCGCCGCGGAGGATTGATCGAGCGCGGACCGCGTCAACGCGTCGTCGACGTACACCTGGACGCCGTCGCCGCCCCACGCGGTCTCCGCGACCGCGGCGTCGGGGGCGACGCCGACGTTTATCGATCGTCCGCCCATCGTCGCGGGGGTCGCGCAGGAGACCTCGCGAGGGGAGAGGTGCCGCGCGGCGACCGGACCGATCGCGCCGAAGCGACACGCGAAGGAAAAAAACGCGCCGGCGCCGGCGGCGGCGTCCTCGCCGTCTCCGTCCGCGCCGGCGCCGGTGGCGGCGCCGCTTCCGCCGTCGGAGGGGTAGAACCCCGACCCGGTGAACGTCGCGGCGACGCCGCCGATCGCGGGGACTCGACCCGGTCGAACCGCGCGCACGGTCGGAGAGGTCAGCGTCAGCGGAAGCCGCGAGACGCCGAGCGTCAGCCACCCCGCGTCGCCGCCGCCGCCGCCGCCGCACCCCACGCGCACGGACGTCGCCTCGCCGGCCCGGCCGCCGATCGCGGATGCCCCGTCCGGCGACTCCGCGCACCGCGCCACCGCGGACGACACGGGAACGATCGTCGACGCGAGCGCGTCGCCGAAGACGCACCAGCATCGGCGCGCGTCAGCGTCGGACGGGAGCTCGCGGCCGAGGAGAGACGCTGGCGCGCGGCTCGCCGTCGCCGGCGGCGACGTCGATCGAAGCGACGCCCTCGCGGCGGCGTTCGCGTCGTTCGTCGCGCGCCGCGCCACCTCGATCGACCTCCCGCCGGGCCTCCCGCGCGGGTCCATGAGCTCCGCGCTGACGGTGAATCGCACCGCGAGCGGCCGACCGAGCGACGGCGGCGGCTCCGCGACGGACGACGCGACGGATATCGCAGACGTCCTCGCGCCCGCGTGCGCGGGCGTCGCGCACCGCGCCTCGCCCGCGCTGACCCACTGCATCGCGATCGCGTACACGTTCCCGACGCGACAGCCCAGGCCGCCGTCCGCGGTGAATCCTCGCCCGGTGAGCGTCAGCACGGCGCCGGACAACCAATCCGTCGCCGCCGGGAAAACGTCCGCGACGATCGCGGGCGGCGCGTGCGCGAACGACCCGACGGCGTCGCCGCCCGAGACCGCTTCCCCGACGACGACGTCGAACGGCGCCACGCCCTCGGTCGCTCTGTGTGGGGTCTCGCACGACGCGAGCGCGGACGAGTGAATTCGCGCGTCCGTCGTCGCGCCGCCGAAGACGCACCTCGCGCGCCGCGCGCCGTCGCCGCGGTCAGCGCCGAGCGCGAACCCCCGCGCGCCGCCGGGAACGCTGACGACGAAGACGACGCCGCCGCCCTCCGCGGACGCGCTCGACGGCTGCGCGCTCACCGCGGGCGCGTCCTCGACGTACTCGAACGTCACGCCGCCCGCGGCGTCCACGACGACGCCGGTCGCTTCCGCGGCGAACGCGATGGCGACGACGTCGAAGCCGTCCCCGGTCGGGTTGGGAGGGACGACGCAACGCGCGCCGAAAAAGCCGCCGTCGCCGCTCGTCGTCGTCGTCGTCGTCGTCGCGGCGACCGCCTTCGACGCCGCGCCGGAGACGGCCATCCGGCACGTCATCGCCTCGTCGCGCTCCGCGACGCCGACGCCCGCGGGGGAGGCGTACCGGTACCGCAACTCCACGCTCGCGCCGCGAGGGTCTCTTCGCGAGACGCCGGGAACCGCCGCGTCCGCGACGAGACGCGACCTGACCGTCACCGACGGCGCGGCGCCGCCGACGACGACGCCGACGCGGACGCCGACGCGCGGCGCCATCCCCGGCGCGACGCACGCGATCCGTTCCGAGTTCTCCCACGCCGCGGCGATCGGGCCGACGGACCCGAACCTGCATCCGAGCTTGGGGGCGTCCGGGAAGGACCTGCCGCGAAGCGCGACGTCGACGCCGCCGTCGCTCGGAATCGACGCCGGCGCCGCCGACGACGCCTCCCCGGGGGAGCGGTAGTGCTTGAACGCGACGCACGACGCGCCCGCGCCGACGTCCGCGTCCGTGCACGGCGTCGACGCGCCCGCGCGTCGCGTCGGAGTGAGATCCACGCGGCGACGGACCGGCGCGAGCTGCGCGGACGCCGCGGCGACGGACCGCGACGCCGGCGGCGGCGGGAGCTCGCACGTCGTCACCGCGGAGGACAACGCCCTCGCCGCCGTCGCCGCGCCGTCGCCGAACGCGCACCACGCTCCGTCCCCGCGCCGCATGTTCGCGCCGTGCAGGGTCAAGACCTCGTCCACGCCCGCGATCGCGTCTCGAGGCATCAGCGACGAGACGGACGGCGACGCGACGATCTCGATCTCGCCCGCCGCGGCGGCGTCCGCGCGCGACGGCCACCGATTCTTCGCCCTCGCCGCGTCCTTCGCGAGCGCGAACGTCGTCGTCAGCGCGAGGACGGTGAACCCCGCGGGCGCGGGCGGCAGCGCGCCGCACCACGTCCGCCCCGGCGTCGAGACCGCGTCGGGGGCGTCCGAGGCGGCGGTCGTGGCGTCGTCGTCGCCGCCGCCGCCGCCGCCGAAGAGGACGCACGCCGCCGCGAGCGCGCCGTCGTCCGCGTACGCGGCGACGCCCTCGCCGCTCGCGACGCCGCCCTCCGCGCTGACTCGCGAGGGGAGGACGTCGACGACGTTTCGTCGTCCGTCCGCGCTGGCGTCGTCGCCGCCGCCGGAGACGTACGTCAGCGAGACGTCGCTCGAGGCCACCGCGCCGGCGACGGCGACGCGCGTCGAGCCAGCCGCGCGCGCGGGGGCGACGCACCGCGTCCCGTCCACGCCCACGCGCGTCGCCGCGATCGGGCCGATCGTGCCGATGTGACACCAACCCTCGGTCGCGGTGACGAACCCGTGGCCGGAGAAGAGGATCGAGGTTCCGCCGCGCGTGAGCGTCGTCGACGGCGCGATCGCGGCGACGACGGCGGGGGTTTTCCGCGTCGCCGCGACGGGTCCGTCGAACGCGCCGGACGCGCCGAGGTTCCCGGCCGCGAGCCCCAACACCGCGACTTCCGCGCCGACGCCGACGCCGACGCCGACGCCGCTCCACTCGCACCGCGCGGCGGCGGAGGACACGACGTTCGCGGGCGCGCGCGCGACGCCGTTCCACGCGCACGAGAGGCCGTGGAAAAAACCGCCGCCGACGACGTCCATCACCGCGGGCGACCCGACGACGAGCGACGGCTCCCCGGGGTGCGGACCGTACAGTCGTTGCACGACCGGGTGCTGCGCGAACTCCACGTGCGTCGGCGTGGTCGTCTCCGAGCCACCGAGGGCGACGATTCGCAGCGCGGCGAACCCGGGAGGACCGAGCGGGGCGCGGCACGCGACGCCGCCGGCGCCGCCGGTCGCGGCG